>Ga0209427_10002617_pt1 | contig 21117 bp, 17 predicted proteins | sample DeeMarSWOR136_30_FD_187465 | JGI IMG/M metagenome (GOLD analysis project Ga0209427, IMG submission 187465) | Marine sediment microbial communities from White Oak River estuary, North Carolina - WOR-1-36_30 (SPAdes) (version 2) | ecosystem: Environmental > Aquatic > Marine > Intertidal zone >...
AGTTTCCGAAACCAGTTCTTCCACCGATTCAGGATACATTTTTCCAGTCCCGCCGCATTTTTCACACCCTCTGCCACGGCAGCTGGAACAGAACCATTTCGACTGAGGAATATCCCTGACAAGCTTCTTGTACCGCCCGGCAACAAAAAGAGGGTTAACTTGAAGGCTAACCTGCTCTGTAAAAGGATTACATATTATTGTGATGTCAGGCTTCAGGTGCTCTGTAGCCTTGCCAGTCTGCTCGGCAATTTGTTTGCCCAACAGTCTACCAAACTCATGCCGTATGTTCTCGCCATAGCTCACGTTGAATTTGGCTTTAAACTCGTCTTCGCGCTCTTCCACTGCGACTGGTAACTTTACACCCACCAAGAAAGTGCTGTACTCGTAGTTCGCGACTGCATCTAAAGCTTTGCGAATCAAGCTATCAAGAAGTTGAAACTTGCCCTCACATAGAAAACATGCTTTTGATGAACCTATTTTTGGAACACGCTTTTTCAGGTGACGAAGTGTTTCCAGTGCCTCACGGGAAAAACCGTTGACTACAAGAAATCTTAGACCTTTAAGGTCAACCGTGTTTTTTGCAGAGTGAAATGCGCTAGCTTGAAGTGTTAGACTAATTTTTAATGCTCTGCCTCTGTCTTTGTTTTCTATATTGTAGCCCAGTAATGCGAACTGGCGTCCGAGACAATGATTACAAAGCGGATGCTTGCTAAGCATTGCCATTGCTTTTTCCAGAATATCCATGAGTAGAGCCTACTTCAACCCTGTTGGAAAACCTTTGCCTAAGAAGGGCAACTTCTTTTTCCGTTTGAACATCTTGAGCATTTTCCGCATCATCGCATACTGTTTAAGAAGGTCTTTAACATCTCTCTCATTAGTTCCCGAACCGTGTGCTACACGCCTTACTCGCGAGGAATTCAAGATTTTAGGATTATCTTTCTCTTCAGGACGCATGGATTGGATGATTACGCGCCATTTTTCAAGACGGTCTTCAGCCATGTTCAACATTTCCTCTGGAACATTATAAGACATACCGGGTAGCATTTTGAAGATTTTTCTGAAGGGTCCCATGCCCTTCACCGCTTCGAATTGCTCGTACATGTCCGTTAGAGTGAATTTGCCACTGAGTATAGCTTTTGCTTTCTTCTGGGGAACCTTTATTTCAGCTTCATGAATTTTCTCAAGAAGAGTCTCCAAATCACCCATTCCTAAGAGGCGCCCCACGAACCGGGAAGGTATGAACTGCTCTATATCTTCAGTTTTCTCGCCTGTTCCAATGAACTTGATTGGCGCGCCAGTGGCTGCAACTGCTGAAAGTGCTCCGCCGCCTCTGGCAGAACCGTCTAATTTTGTAACCAGAATCGAACCTATGGGGGTTGCTTCATGAAAAGTTTGTGCTTGAATTAGCGCTTGTTGCCCGATTGTGCCATCAATGACCATCATTACCTCATCAGGCTTGATTTTTTTCTCAAGAATTTTCATTTCTTTGATTAAATCTTGCTCTTCCTTGTGACGTCCAGCAGTGTCAACTAGTATTATCTCCTTGTCGCTAAATTGCTTCAAACCTTCGGTGACCAGTTTTACCGGATCTTTGGCTTTCACGTTCCCGTAAACTGGAACATTTATTCGGTTTGCTAACTGCTGAAGCTGAGCGTAAGCGCCAGGGCGGTAGGTATCAGCACATATCAATGCAGGTTTTAGGCCTTTTTTAAGAAAGTACCTAGCTAGCTTAGCTGCATTTGTGGTTTTTCCAGAGCCTTGAATTCCAACAAGCATTATTATTTTCTTTTTCCCAGGTTCCATCTTGACTGGAACAGGCTTGTCGCCAACGAAGCGTGTTAGTTCCTCATAGACAACCTTTATCACGTGCTCGCGTCTGGAAATACCTGGAGGAACGTTCTCTTCTAATGCTCTATCTTCTATTCGCTTTGATATTTCGAGAACAAGTCTAACGTTAACGTCTGCTTGGAGCAGCGCCCTTTGGATGTCACGTACCAGTTCCTTCACTGCTGCCTCATCAACTACGCCTACACGAAAGAGTTTTTTGATGGCGCCAGTGAGCGAAGACCCCAAGCGATCTATTGCCATTTTCCGTCTCCTGTCTTAGAACAGCTGAAGCGCATTTAAATATATATTGCAGATTAACGGTGAAGCCTCAGCCCCAAATTATGTCGTCACGATTCAGACGGCTCTTCACGCATCATTGGCTTCATGACCAACTTTGTTAAATCTGGAAAATAAACTTTAACGAAAAGAGGAAAAGAATGGTTTTATTTAGCCCTAACGATCTTTATTCTGCCCAATATCTTCCAGTACTCGATCTCGGTGCCAACTGTAAGCTTGGCTTTCAAATCTTCCTCCTCAGGAAAAGGAGCATCAACATATTCGTATGTTTCTAAGTCCATTATTTGGACGCCGTTCGGGTTAATAGAGAACACTTGTCCTGGCCTCTTGTCAATTATGGGAATTTCTGCGTTGGCGTCGACTGGTTTAACTAAGCTTCGTTTGACACCGTCGAAGACCCCTATTGCAACTATTCTCGCTTTCGCAGCGCCGTGTTTTCCAGGTTTAGACTTTGTTATGTCCACTATGCGGCATGCTTGATCGTCTACAATCATGTAGCCTCCCACGCGCAAACTTCCAACATCAACTGGCTTGCTCATACACTTCACCAAAGGTCTGATCTACTCAAAGCAATTCTAAACAACACTCATATATAGATTTAGGCACGATTTTTCGACGTCTTTGCTGCTTTCAGCTAATGTTATCAAACTTCACAAGATGGCTTTGCCACAATCGTTTAGATTTTCATTGACTTAGCGGAAATTTCATATACGCTGCTTACTATTGGGTTCATTTGTAGTGAAAAAAGTGTTTAAAAATGTCGGATTAGTCGCCCGCTACGACAAGAAACAAGCACTAAAACTCGCTGAGGAATTAGCAGAGCATCTCAGAGACAGAGGTTTGAGAGTTTTTTTTGAAGATACTCTGGCGGGAAAACTGAACTTTTCAGGTGGCGAATTTATTTCCCTGAAAAACATGAAAACAGATTTTATAATAACCATTGGTGGAGATGGGACTATTTTAAGAGCATGTCTCGGATTACCTGACCCTGAACCGCCAATATTAGCCATCAATATGGGGGTTAGAGGTTTCTTAACGGAGGTTGAGCCAAAAGGAGCTTGTACCGCCGTTGAAAAAATCCTAAATGGAGATTTCAAGATAGAAAAATGCACTAAACTAGCAGTATCAACCGATGAGCAAGTGATGCCTGACGCATTAAATGATGTTGTTATTTCTGCCGGAGAACCCACGAAAATACTCTACACACAAATATACAAGGATGACGAACCGATTCTAAAATGCCAAGCAGACGGATTGATAGCGTCCACGCAAACCGGTTCGACAGGCTATTCGCTTTCGGCAGGAGGTTCAGTTTTGGATCCTGAAGTTGACGCGTTCGTTTTAACCCCAATTTGCTCTTTGACTGTGTTCCGCTCTCTTGTTTTTTCAGCGGATTCCAAAGTCACAATTGATGCTATTAGACCAAATGAAATGCTTGTTCTAATTGACGGAAACTATCGCCAATCTGTAAAATCAAAAAAACATAGGCTGACTATCACCCGTGCCAAGAACGTAACTTCTTTCATCAGGTTCAGAGATGATTTTTACAATCGGCTGCGAAGCAGGTTGCTGTTTAAGGGAATGGGATGAAAAATTCAAAGAAAACACCTGTGCGGCAAAGTCATGGTGCTTGATACTTCTGCTTTTTTATCGGGATTTGACCCTTTTTCCATAAGTGAAGACCAAGCTACCGTGCCCCAAGTGGAAGAGGAGATAAAAAGCAATTCAATGACGTGGGTGCGGTTCAAGACAGCGATTGAAAACGGAAAAGTTAATGTGAAGTTGCCTTCAGAAGATGCATTGAACAAGGTGAAAGCATCCGCGAACAAGATCGGCGACACGTTTTTTCTGTCAAAAACCGACCTGCAGATCTTAGCTCTAGCTTTAGATTTAAAGGCAAAAGGCTTCACGCCTCAAATTGTAACTGACGACTATTCAATACAAAACGTTGCCGCTCAGATGGAAATAGATTTTATATCTCTTGCTACCTTTGGTATTAACCGTCTTCTTGAGTGGATGAGATATTGCCCAGCTTGCCACAGGGAATACCCCGCTGACTACAATTCCAAAGAATGCACAGTTTGTGGAACGGCGTTGAAAAGGAAACCAAGAAGAACAACTAAAAACCTAAAAGCCGCCAAGTGATAGAAACGGTTTGATTCCCCTGATAAGAACATTTTTACTAAGAAACGGGGCTGAAAAGAATGAGAATAAATCTTGCGAATTGAACTGCCAACTCCGCAAGACTCTGACTCTATAACAAAAAAGACTAAATAAAGCCGAAAGATTTCTAAAAATTGTTTTACCGTGCAAGAAGCAGGTTGAAGGAGTTGGAATAGTTTACAAAATCGTTAGAAGCAAAATTAAGATCAAACCTTCAGACACAAAAATCGGAGCAACCGTCTGCTTCGCCCTTTGAAGAGCCTTGTCAACAAGCCTTGACAAGGATTCTATTCGCTCTTTTCCAATTACTCTAACTTTAGGCACCACAAGACGCATGCATCCGGCGTTGCAGGTTTCTAGGTTTGCCGCAGCCGCTTTTGTGGCCTTTTGAATGTAACTTATTAGAATCTTATGATCCATAACCTCGCCTACAGGGTGGTAGCCGCGGCGTCCCAAGACTACCGCGCTTACCGCGTGTGTATCTGTTGTGAAAACTTCGCTTTCGTGAAAACCTATCGACTTAAGAGCTGAAAGAATCTCTTCACGTAACCCGGAAATCATGTTATTTCCGTCGATGACTACATAAGCAGTTTGCTGTTCAGCTACTTTGACAACAATTGCAGTGATTCCCCCTTGCCCCATACCTTCTTTCAGAGCGAATTCCTGAGGGAAAACGGTGGAAGCGCCGACTTCAAATGCGTAAGAAGGCAGCGAAACAGCCTTCTTGAGGCATTTAGAAGCCACTTCACGTAATGTTTCTAGAGAGGCTTCCACATCAATTGTATCGTTGATACTGTTATGGGCATTGACTACTACGCTACACTTAAGCCCGAGTTTTTCAGCTTCCTCATTAACAATTCGACCCAACTGCTGCGGAAGGTCCTCGGTTGTTTTGGGAGCGAGTGTAAACGAAAGGAAAGCAGTCTCTCCGAAAACTTGGCATGAAGCAGTAGCTAACCCATCAGTAACTTTAACGAAGGGTGTTGCCTTCTCAGCAGAAGCAGCGAATTTTGCAGATTTTATCACCTGCTCAATTATCTTATGGTTCTGGACCTGTGAAGCTAAGTCTAGCTCATGACCAAGGATCCCCAAAGGAACACATGCGTCACAGCTAAACTCCTTTTCAAAATCACGTTTCAACATTGATGGCAAAAGACTGCTGCCTATGTTCTTAAAGGGACCGGGGTGAACAAGCGGAACGATGACTGCGGCCTTAGGCTTATAGGAATCAAATTTCAGAATGGTAACCTCAACATCTTCATCTTTACCTATTTCTTCCAGTAACTCTTCAAAAGGCGCGTTCAGACCCGCTACCCAATTCAGCATAAAAGCCCTAAAAAGAGACATGGCGGGCATTCTATAGGTACGCCGACCCATCTGATCCAAGAAGAAAGTAAACAGGAAAGCAAAAGCATAACCCGCAAACGGTGAAATAACCAAAAAAGGCAAAAATCGAAGAGAATTGACAACAGCCAATAACTCCCAGAAAACCATAAACGTGACCATACAAATGAAAGGGGAAAACAAAGAAGAGAATACGCCCTGCAGAAATCCTGCTGAAGATGTTGATATGAACACGACAGCACGAAAAGTAAGCACGGCTGCAAAACCCATAAGGCAAAAATCCACCCATAGCCACAAACCGAAAACTGTTCCGAATACAACTCCGAGAATGACAAAAAACAACCAAAGAATCCAACAGAAGAGAGAAAGCGCCATAGCTCTTCTCAAAACATAAATCGGGTCGCGTCTAAATGCTGTTTTACTTATTAAATAATCAGCTAACAGAACTGCAGCAAAAAGGGAAACTCCAAGAAAGAGACCTTCAGCCAAACCATCAACCAGAGATGTATCGGGAAGTTGCAGTGTAATGAAAAAAGTGGAAACCCCCACTCCGCCTATACAAATTAAAGCTACTGCTGTGATTGCCTTTTGAAATGATGGAAGAAAAAACATTGAAGAATAATGTTTCAGTGCGCTGTTCATTGAATGATTAAGTGAATCCGGATTCTCCATGCCTACCATCTCAAGTTCGGGTTCCTAATGGAACAGCTATGCTTATTAAAGTCTACCTAAGTTGCGGAATCATTACGCAAAACCGTTAGATCACGTTCTTCTATAATTGGAAGAAAAGCGAGGGTGGTTTTTAACATAAAACAATTAAAAATGAAGTAACATGAGTCTATTACAACCGTTTGCACTATGAAGGAATCAAATATTTTATAAGAGCAACTGTTTTATCTTTAATTCAGTAATTATAAAGATTCTGCGAAGTCAAGTCTATGCCAGAGCGAGAAGTGCCGCCCTCCATATTCCTTATGCTCGAACGAAATTTGGGCAAAAAGATCAGAGTTATTCTCGATCCAGCCTATGGTTTTGAAGGCACGTTAACAGCTGTAACTCATGAACCCTCTGGAATATGGCTTTCAGACGCCGAAGCAATTGTTTTAAGATCAACAATTGCTCAGCCCATACCTCAAATTGCAAGCCGAGAAGAAAGAAGCGAGCTATTTCTCCATCTCAATTCAGTTCAAAGAATAGAGGTTTTACATCCTCCAAGACACTGAAGAAGATAAAATTTCTATGCGGGGAAAAACGCTTTAGCTAAAACAGATATTACTATTAGTGCTACCGCAAACACCACAAGAAGCTCTGGTCTAATCTTAATTCCTTCGGTTTCTTCCTCGAAAAACCTGAGTAATCCTGCGCTTGCTGCAGGCATTGGACCGCTTTCCTTCTTTTTCTTACTCCTACTCATTATTTTTGACCCATCTATTAATTGAAGTGACAAGTTCGTATAATCTTTCTGCGTTATTAATCTTGCGCATTCTTTGAGTTATAAGCAGAACAGCTTCATTGAAAAAGCGTATCCATTATAAAAGCCGCCAAAATATAAACTCTGAAAAGAATAACCACTCTTTATAGAATTGGTGAGTAGAATGCACATTAGAGATTTTCAGGAAATGATGAGGGGGTTATATTTTCACAGAGATTCGAAACGCGGAGTAGAAGGAACATATAATTGGCTTATGGACGAACTTGAAGAGTTAGGAGAAGCTCTTAAAGGGAAGGACAAAGAAGCAACTCAAAAAGAGTTTGCAGATGTTATTGCCTGGCTTGCGTCGCTCGCAAACATAACAGGAATCGATTTAGAAAAAGCGACTAATGCCAAATATAGCGGCAAATGCCCAAAATGTCAACAGTCGCCCTGCAATTGCAGGTTCTAGCCGACGAGGCGTTTCTGCCCTAAGCCTGTAAGCAACCAAAGATACGGCCGCTTTCCTTTCCGATTCACTATTCCCTCAATTTCGAGAAGCCGCAAATGATGCATTACAGTCGAATACGACAAAGGCATTTCCCTTGCTATGGATGGTGCATCAGACCGTTTTTTTTCGAGAGCATTCAGTATCTTGGTTCTAGCTTTAAGCCCGGTTTTCACGTTTCTAACCCGCTGCAAGTAAGCGTTTGGGTGAAGAGTTTCCTTGATGTCGTTCACCAAGAAACAATGTGTTGTTTACGTTGAAAAGCTTTAGTCTTCAAAGTGCCGCCCTCTGCGCGGGTATTCCGTAGCTCAAACTAAACTCGACAAGTAACTAGTGCATATTCTCTATTTGAGGGAATATATTCTTTAATGTTCAATAAGTTAATAAAACCGTCTTACGCGAAATCTGATAGACTAAGTTGTTTTGGTTTGTTGTTATCGAACATGGATGTTATCTCGCTTTTTATCAAAGCAATCCGCTGAGCGTAATACTTAGGTAAATCATATCTGTCAATTAACCCTTGAGCTGCCTCCAGATACTTCTCTATACCTCCCCTATAAACCGTCAAAGTCAGGGACCCCCCACAGAAACGACACTTGCCAAGAAGAGGCAAACGGCGAAAACGCTTGTTACAGGATTTGCATCTAAAACCTTGAGTGGAGAAAGCACGCAAATTGCCCGCAATGTCGCGAATAAAATGGGTTGTCAGTACCTTTAAGGCTACCTGTTTCACATCCACCGCGTCAATTTTCTCACCTAACTCTAGTTGCATGTTCATTTTTTGAATCATTGACCTAAATTGCTTATACGCACTGGTTGAATTGCCAAAGTTTATATTTGAAACAGGAGTGGTGAAATTAAAGCCTTCAAACTGCGCCTCGGTTCCAAGTCTACAGCTTACAAGATCAATCAAGGAACTGACCTGTTTAGCCTCGATCTTTTCCAGGGTTTTTTCGTAAAATTCAAGAGAATAAGCGCCATCAACGTCAACATCATGCGCTTGCCGCTGCACTTCTTTCGTGTTCACAAAAGGAATCACCAACAAAGGGGCATCCATAATTCCACCTATCTGCGCAGGTAAGTAACTGCGGGAAAAGTTCAGTAGCACGTCCAATGCTAACATAACAGCATCTTCATCACCATCGCAGTCTCGACGCTTAGCGGAATGCCAAATTGGATGCGCATAACACACGTTAAGGTCTGTGAATCCAACTATGCGACCAAGAATACTGACGCAAGTGTGAGGAGCCAAACCCATAATCAAATGACCCACAAGATCATCAAAGCTTTTAATGTTATAGTAACTTGGAAGTTTGTACACTTTGACGAGAAGCTCGTCTATGAAGCCTGCAACCTGCAGAAAGTACTCTGCTGCCTTCCGTGGGATGACAACGTCTTGAATTTTTAGTTCACAAACCTGAGTAGGATCAGCCAAAGATACGCCAAGCATATCATGAGAGTAACCGAGTTGCCCCAGCTTTTCAACAGTAACTCCAACTTCAGCAGGCTTAAAATGTGTTAAAGGCGCATTGGTGGCATCAAAACGAATCGTGCCGTCTTTGTAAACCGATAAATCATAATTTGCCCTCAAAACGCCTTTCTCGACGATTTCAGGGGTCTTATACTCATTAGTTAATCCTTTTACACCCTTCAAGATTTTTGGAAAAGAAACACTTAGTGAGGCACAAGCGTCTTCGAGAAGCTCTCGGAAATTAAACGCTTGTCGTTGATAATGAATTGCATCAACTTTGCAGCTTGGGCAACTATCATCTTTCAAAGCCCTACCACAACGAGGACAACTCTTTTCAACGATTGTTTCACATCCACAATCAACGCACTTCACCTTGAAAGTGAAAGCCTTACAGCTAGGACACTTGCGTCTAGAAATCTCCACGAACACAGGTCCCTTTTTTGTTGCTTCAATAAGGTCTCTGTGGGAACCACCAGCTAAACTCACTGGAAAAAGAACATGAACCAAAGGCTTCATCTCCCGCCTCTTTGCTTTTTCAGGGCGTCCCATACGTGCACCTACAAACGTAGGTGCTTTCTCCTTGACTTCAACGCCAGCAAGTGAACTAATCAGTTTTAAAATTGAGTCTCCCTGATCACCTATTAATGGTCGATTAGTGTTATAACCAAGACAAAAAGCAAAGGCGCAAGCATCTTCTCCTTCAAGGGAAAGGTTGCCGTTTATAAGCTGGTGAGGCACAAAAACTTTTCTCAGCACCTGAGTCACGCTAGGCTTATGGGGTCCAACAATCTTGTTGACAAAACCATCTTTATGCGTTACCTCCGCTGTTGACAACCATTTGCTCAGTATTTCAACATCTTGAATTGAAGAAGCATTTGACCAGAAAAACGTGAAGGTCGGATGTAAAGGCACATTAAGGTGTATTGAAAGCAATATTGCTTCTCTGGCAGTCGGCTTTTTTTGGAAGGGATTTCCCAAAAAACTGTCCAGTTTTTCCTCTGCAACCTTAGCGGTTTCAGCGGCTTTCGCGAAATCTCCACTGAAGTGTTCCGTAATAGCGGTTTTTAAGTCTTTGACCCACCATTCTTCAACATATCCCGAAGGAGAAAGAGCCTTACTTGTGTAGAGGAAGTCACCGTAACTTATCAGGATGTCACCCAGAAATAGAATCTTCTCAATTCTATTTTTTACGCGTTCAAAGTTATCAAGAGAAACACGAACTACTGAGCCATCCTTTAACAACACAACGGGTGGTTCAAGGGTATCTACGGGAACAGTGATACATCCTTTCCCAGGGAGCTCTAAGCGCATTTGCGTTCCGGCAGCGAGAAAACGTTCTACAACAAGCATGGTTACTGGATGAATCCCTACAGCAGAAAGGCCTGTGTTTCTTGCTCTGCCATATCTGAGCCTAAAGCCTCCGCGTCTGGAAGGAAAGGAAAAAATAGGGCGACCGGCGATTACGTCGTCCATAAACCCCGCTGACTTCTCTTCTGATTTTTTATGGAACTCTCTTAGCCAATCCCAACCTTGAAAACCAAGTTTTTCAATTATTGTTAGCACTTTTGGAGCTCTTCCCACAATGCCGTCGTTGACGACCCTTAAAGCGCCACCCCTCACACGGTTAGTTTCCACTCTTTTAACGTTTCTAAAAGTAGAAACTTCTATGGGATTAGATTCTGTACCAGTGACCTCAACAGGCAGTCGATCCAACGCTTTTTTTAGTTCTTCATCTGAAACATGATATTGAAATCTTCCTACAGACCGTTCATATAATCTTAGTTCCTCGAGAAACCGCGAGATTTCCTCCTTAGTAGGCTTGTAACGATCAAGCCCCAACAGTTGTCGCACAAAATCTCCAACAACAAGAGTCAAAGCTTGATCTGTTCCTCCAGCGGACCTTATAGGTCCAGCAAAATATATTGCTAGGTACCTGCTACTATCAGAGTTTGTTTTTATCTTGACCTGAGCTACTCCTTGTATAGGCGCTGCAGTTAGACCTTCAGTGAATATGGCAAGAGCGGTGCGTATAGCCTGTTCCGCTGCGACTTCTGGTTCCAGTCGACCAAATTTGCCATAAATAATTTCTTCGGCAATCTTAAAAGCTATTTCTTCCCTTTGCAGTTTTGAGCTTAATTGGCGAATAGTTATACCAACCGATTTTGGACCAACTAAACCCTCAACTAGATCAGCCATATCATTTGCAACGATGCATTCAGTCTTCAACGAAGGATCAAGGCCCTTTAGCCTGGCAACTTCGCTCAAAGCGTACAATTGTTGGAGTTGACAAGCCATAGTTTCAATGTAATTTTGATAACCCAAACTCATTTTGCTATTCAAATAGCGATTCACTCCGGATACTGTTAACAATGTGTTTATTTTGGCTTTCTAACATAAAAAACGAAAAAAAGCCATGGCAATATAGCCGCTTCAGCGGATTCAACTCAAAACAGTTGATCAGACCCTATTTCCCTTAATACCATCAATGATTTCAGATATTCTTTGGTTGGCTCCAGTGCTTTCAATAATATTGCCCGTTACGATAATATCTGCACCTGCTGAGGTTGCAACTAACGCTTGATCCTTAGTTCTTATTCCACCCCCCACTATAAGCGGGATATTAATTAAATTTTTTACAGTCCGAATCATTTCTGAGGGCACCGGCGTCTTTGCCCCAGAGCCGCCTTCAAGATAGATGAAGTGCATTCCAAGGTACTGCCCAGCAAGAGCATGAGCCGCCGCGAGCGCTGGTTTGTTGTATGGAACAGGAATTGCTTTACCAACAATACCAGCGGTACCACCTTCACCCACAATTATGTAACCCATAGATATGGCTTCTAAACCATACTTTTTCACTAAAGGTGCACCCAAAATTTGGGCACCTATAAGGAAGTAAGGGTCTACGGAGTTCAGAAGAGACATGAACCATATGGCATCTGCATAACGACTTATTCCTGTTATATTGTTCGGAAAAAGGATTGTGGGGATCTTGACAGCTCTTTTTATGGCTTTAACTATATTATCAAGGTGAGCTTGGGAAACAAAGGTTGAACCGCCAATCATCATGGCCGAGGTTCCGCTGACTTTTGAGTTTTTTGCAACTTGTAATGCTTGAGATGAAGTTATCCTCTCGGGATCTACAAGCGTTATATGAATCGAGCCTTCGGCTTTGATTTTTTCAAGCAGGTAGTTCTCAACACGCCCAAGCATGCCTAAACTTTTCCTCACTGAGTATTTTTCGTGTTTATTACAGATTGCTTTTTTGAAGAACTATAGACGCTGTCGGTGAGCATACAGTATACATCAACTTCGCCTTGGGCAGGCTTCACTTGAAATTCTCCTTGAATACCACAACTGCTGCAACCTGCCACGGCACGACTTTGCTCTTTAAAAATTTCGACCGTAACCGTCTCTTTTCCGCACGTAGGGCAAGAGAAAAACTTAGGCAATCGCTTTTTAGGGATACGAACTACCTTTTTTCTTCTTCGCCCCATTTGGCATCTCTTCTACATCGCAGATTATATTCCTTAATATTCTATGCTTGCCCTTAAATACTTGCCTACAACCATAAAACAACAAGGTGCATACAGATGAAATTGGTACCGTCTGTATTAGAATTGAACTTGACCGAGGTTGAGAAAAGAATCAGGCGCTTCATCAAAGAATATATTGAGAAAGCGGGCGCTGATGGCATAGTTCTCGGCATATCTGGAGGTATCGACAGCAGCACAGTGGCTGCGCTTTCCAGCCTCTCAATTGGAGGAGACAGAGTGATAGGTTTAATACTCCCAGAAGAGGAAACGTACAACTCTCAAGACATTGATGACGCCAAGTTTGTCGCAAAAAAATTTAGTTTTAAGACCAAAATATGTGACGTCACACCTGTTTTAGAGAGTTTTTACAAGACAATATCTATATTTGATGAGACAGACAAACTTTGCAAAGGCAACATAAAAGCAAGAACCAGAATGATTTATTTGTACTATTACGCTAACAAGCTGAACATGATAGTTTGTGGAAGCTCAGACAAGTCGGAGACCATGATGGGGTACTTCACCAAGTGGGGTGATGCAGCTGCAGACATATCACCTTTAATGGATTTGTATAAAACCCAAGTTCGCAAGCTTGCTGAGCACTTGGGTTTTCCAGCTGAACTTGCAGGTAAACCCTCCACACCTGCCCTTTGGCCTGATCAGACTGCGGAAACAGAATTGGGCATCAAATATGAAATTCTTGACCTAATACTTTATGGGCTTGAAAGATTTATGACTCCAAAAGAAATATCACAACAGCTAAACATTCAGAAGGCACTTGTTGAAAAAGTTAAAATCAGATGGCTTTCTACAGAACACAAGAGACGATTGCCACTAACACCAAAAATCGAATACAGAACAGTAGGAGCAGATTTTAGGCTTCCGCGGCACACATATTGAAATTAAGAGGGAAAGGATATGAAAAAAGAAATCAAGTTAGCCCTTGCGCAAATAACCAGCAAACGCGAAAATAAAAAAGAAAATTTGCAGAAAATCGAGAAAGTAACTAAAAAAGCAAAAGGACAAGATGCTGACCTCATAATTTTTCCGGAATTATCATTGACAGGCTACGTTCTGCATGATCAAATCTATGAACTGGCTGAAATAATACCGGGACCATCAACCAAGAAAATAGTGGAACTAGCAAAGAAAACAGGATTACATATAATTTTTGGCATGCCAGAGCTCAGTGAAAAAACCAGAGCTACTATATACAACACCGCGGTTTTTGTAGGTCCAAACGGATATATAGGGAAATACCGAAAAATGTATCTTCCCACTCATAGTGTCTTTGAAGAAAAAAGATATTTTCGTCCGGGCTATCAACCAGCTACATTCAACACGCCTATAGGAAATATAGGCATATTCATATGCTACGATATTTTTTTTCCAGAAGTATTTCGCCTAACGCGACTGAAAGGAGCAGAATTGATGGTTTGCATATCGGCCTCGCCAGCCGTCCGCAGAAGTTACTTTGAGATCCTTACTGCAGCAAGGGCTTTGGAAAACACAGCTTTCCTAGCCTATGTTAACCTTGCAGGCTTGGAAGATGGACTGCAGTTTTGGGGCGGAAGCAGACTAGTAAGTCCAACAGGAGACTTGCTCGCGAAAGCAGAGTACGATGAAGAAGACTTAGTTTTCTCAGAAGTTGACTATAGAGATATAAGGCATGTTGAAACATTTATTCCCACGCTTAGGGATCTGCGCCCAGAATTTTTCAATGAATTAAAAAAGTATTCAGAAACTCTCTAACGTAACAAGCAGCATTCTATGTCACAAATCACAAGCGCATCACAATCTGTTGTGACATCAAATTACAATTAATTAATCACACGTGATTTTTCTGTGATAATTGACATCACAACAAGAATAATCCTTTAAGTGCTGGACTTCAAGCGTTGCGAAGAAGTAATAAAGATTGAATTGGTTCTGTTAATTAAATGAAGAACACGTATCCAGTTTATTTTGCAGTTATTCTAAAGTTTAGCATTTGCTAATTGAGGAATGAATCAATTGATTGAGAGATCAGGGGTGTAGAGCTACAAGGCTTCAGCTAAGTAATTTCATAAGGAAATCTGAGTCTTCCAAGCCATTTTGGCAGGTTTTTACGCCTCTAATATTTATTTCGAAGTTAAAAACTCAAAATAAGCTTTGAATATGGCTAAAAACAGATTTAAGTTTACAGGAAGACTTTATTTTGAAATTAATGCTTTCTCTCGATTGTAGTTGCTCGTTATAATCGCGTACGATAATTTTAAAAGCGGAGCTAGTATACAAAAATGTATCCATTTAAAATATTACTGGAGAATTTACTTTGAAGCTAAAAGAAAGCGTTCAGGCGTGGCTAAATGGGGCTCTAAATGACCCCATTGTGAAAATTCTCTCCAAAAACAGCCAATTAACAAAAACTCAGCTTGAAACACTGCTCATAGACATATTGGCTGAAAATTTATCGAGTAAACAATTAAAGTACGATGAAAAAGCCAAATTAAGGCTAACAAAGGCTAAAATTAGCCGCGGATCCTTTAATAGGACATTAAAGCAGTCCAAAGAAAATGTCATAAAATCAATATACACCGTGTTGCTTCTAGGATATTTAGGCATCTTCGAAAGCACAACTCTCGATCCCTATCTCGAAATCTCTAACAAACTAAGAGAATACATTGAAGCGCATAAAGGCATACCGAATAATTGCAAAGAAGTGAAAGATCATCTAAGAGTCATAGAAATCATACGTGAAGAGCTCGAAGCAAGCCTAAATAGGCTTTCTACACCATCAAAGAACTATGTGTGACATCACAAATCACACTAGTCCGCACGCAAAATAATTCTTAAAGAAACAAGTGCAAGAAACATGCTTTCAGAGGATTAAATAACAAAATAAGCCAGAATTGCAGTTTTTCTTTAGCATAAATGTAGTTAGTAAAGCATATTATTAACTGTGATCTGTGACATCATAAGTATGCATAGAGCGAAACGACCACAAAACTTAAATTTTTCATGGAAAACTGTGATATGTGATGCAACAGTTCAAATCACATGCAAATCACAAAAGTGAATCGTATGCTTGAAATTCTACTTCCCCTCATAGGCATACTATTTGCAGTAACCATAGTTGCCTCAGTTGAATATTACAAGCAAATTAGGAACGCTCAAAGAGAATACGAGAGAGCCAGGGACGCTCTAGAAGATATTGTACTGAGTTTCAATCGAGAATTAAAACGGGAAGCCAATAGACTGGAGTTGGTTGCATACAAAGCGGAGGGAAATACTGCTAAGGCGAATACAACCCTCAAATTGGCAAACAACATTCAAAAAAAGATGGTCTCTTTTGAAAGCAAACTTGGAGCAATCACTGAAAATAACGCAAACATTTTATTAAAGATGTCACAGGCGAACATCAAAACTCAGAACATAGAAGTGGCGCACAAAACGCTAAAAACGAAAATCACAGAAATAGAGGAGCAAGTGCAAAAACTATCAGCTCTACCTGAAACATTGAAGAAGCCAGTTATGCCAATTAGAAGGGACAAAGCAATGGCTGCATTAACAGAAACGGAAGTTATAGTCTTAGAAATGCTTTCAGCGGAAGGACCAAAGACAGCACCTGAAATCAAGGAGAGGTTACAGCTAAGCAGAGAACACACTGCAAGGCTTATGAAGAAACTATATGAAAAAGGTTATCTTGAAAGAGAAACGGGGAAAATCCCGTTCAGATACAGCGTTAAAAAGGAAATGAAAAAATTCCTTAAGAAAGCTGAAAGCGAGCACATATAAGTATTCCAAGAGCCTCCTTGCTCGCTCAATTGTTTGAAGTGCGAATCGATTTATGAAAATGTTTCCTAAGCATGAAGACTAGTCATTTTTGTCTAACTACTCCAAATATTGGACATGTTTTTTATCCTTTGTTAGAACTTTAAAGTTTATCGTTTGCTCAGATATTAGCAAGTTCGTGATTACACCAAGCATTTATGCACACAATAAACTGGAATTGCTCTTCACATTCGATCATTTAATTCTTTGTTTAATTGTTGCATGAGGAATATTGGGAGCCACTTTATATTTCAAATTGTTGCTTTGACCAGCCCTCAAAAGCAATCCTCTGTTTGCCATTCTATATAGGTAAGTTGATATGGTACTTAAACCGATGGGTTCCTTAAGTTCCTCTTCATACATAGTCTGAATATCCTTTGAGGAGAACCATACCAATGGAAAATTCTTTTGAATGACTAATCTAACCTTCTCGAAGCGAGACAGCTTATTACCTGTTAAAACATTCCCAGCACTGGAGGGTGCACCTTCTCCTGGCATACCACCTAACAATTCTACGAGGTCTAAAAGGCGGAGAGCTTTATCCCGTGTAACTTGTCCCTCAAATGCTATAGTATAGCGATTGCCTTCATTATCAAATAGCTCTACGCGCATTTTGCGAGCTGGCATTATGGTGTACACCCTAAACGATATTCACAAGCTTTACACTTCACAACTTATAGCTGTTATGGTGAAGTAAGAAAAATTTAAATGGCCCTAAAAGCTGTAAAATGTGAAATGCGCTAAAAAAAGCAGATTATTTAGTATTACAAGCTTCACAAGAACATAAATTTAAAAATGGGCTATCTTTTCATTTCATCTTCCAATCTCCAGTAGAAGTGTAGGGGTGTCTCATTCACAGAAAAAGAACAAGAAAAGGGTAATTCCTATGGAAATAGGAGTATTAAAGCAACAATTATAATTCAATTTCACATGGTCTTCACAAAATCTAAAAAAATTAGAAATGGTAAATTATAGGTGCGCAAAGAACTAAAAGATATAGCTAATTTAGTAGTCTTAAAAAAGAACGGAACAATATTTCTGGCTAAACTTTTCCATGAAAATTACATAAACACTCAGGTACACAGACACCCCTCGATTTCCTCTCGAAAAAGTCGAGAGAAGAATCAAAAATGGAATAGTTGGAAAAAAACCAAAATTCTTATCTAAAATTTTTAACAACAATAATTATTATAGTAAACTGTTTCTTAAATTTCAGAGTATATTTCCTAATGAAAGGAAATCAAATGACTTGTCTTAAATTAATGTATATTTCCAGTGGAAATTTTGGGGTGTGTGTCTCCGCTTTCGTTTAGTATGTTTATACTTAACGAATTTCATTAGCTTTTAGGAATATTGTGCGCTGTAACTAGTTTTTTGTACTGTATAATTTATCTGTTCCATAAGAAATAACGGTTGTGCCTCTGAAAATAATACGGGATAAATAATGGAGAATTCAAACATACTCGACGACGTATTCGAAAACTTCGTGAAAAGTGCAAAACTTTTCAAAGACCGAGAGGTTTTGAGGCACGACTATCTTCCTGATAAGCTACCTCATAGAGAAAATCAAATTAAACTTCTTGGTGAAGCGGTTGCTCCTGTTCTGAAGGATGCACGGTGCTCGAACATTTTTATATATGGGAAAACTGGCACAGGAAAGACTGCTGTAACCAAATACGTATTAAGTCACTTAGAAGCCAAGGCAAAAGAATATGGGTCATTAGTTAAGTTTTGCTATGTGAACTGCCGGATGACAGGGTCTGAATATCGCATCTTTGCAAACCTCAGCCAAAGCGTGGGTTTAGCTATACCTTTCACAGGTTTGTCCGTTGGCGAAGTTTTCGATAGATTCCGATCAAGCCTAGACATATCACGCACGCTTTTTATTGTAGTTTTAGACGAGGTAGACGCCCTGATCAAAAAACGCGGTGACCAACTTTTGTATGAATTAACAAGAATAAATGAAACTCTTCACAAAAGCCGAGTTTCATTCATCGGTATATCTAACGACCTACGATTGAAAGAATTTCTTGATCCTCGCGTTTTCAGTTCGCTTAGCGAAGAAGAGATAATCTTTAGACCTTATGATGCAAGTGAATTGCATAACATTCTTTTTGAACGTTCAAAGCTATCTTTTCGAGAAAACGCGCTTTCTGAGGCTGCTTTGAATGTATGCTCTGCTCTGGCTGCCGCAGAACACGGAGATGCTCGTCGTGCATTAGATTTATTGCGTGTCGCAGGCGAAGTTGCTGAACGGCAAGGGGCACCTCTTATTACAGATGAGCATGTAAGAGAGGCTGAAAGGCACATCGAACATAATCGAGTTGTTGATGCCCTTACAAACTTGACTTTGCATTCCAAGCTGGTTCTCTTGAGCGTGTATCATTTGAACAAGTATAGTGTGACTACTGGTGAAATTTATGATGTTTATAACGAACTTTGTGGTGAGTTAGGGATTGGGTTTCTAACACAGCGACGTTTAGGCACTCTTATTAACGAGCTTGATGCGATGGGTCTTTTAAACGCGAAAGTGGTGAGTATGGGACGCTACGGGCGCACAAAAAAGATTAGACTGGAAATAGCACGTACCCTTCTAAAAGAGGTATTTGAAAATGAAGAAAGAATAAATCCCCTGACTGAGTATATGCCAAAGCTTCGTTCAAAATGATTGCATAATAGCTACCAAGGTGGCAAATCGGCTTCTTTTTCTATAAAAATGAGAGAACACTCGTCTCTAAAGTTTGCAGATTCACCAAGGGTACTTTTCCAGGAGTTGGAACCAACCCAAGTTTCTGCATGTACTCCGTTTGCCCTTGCCAGCCACCTGAATTTACAATTAAAACTCCTCGATAGTTACAATAGCCCGTTACATGAATGTGACCAGCATGAAAGATGTCTGGCACTCGTTCAATGACAAGAAAATCTCGATTTTCTGGTGACAACATTGTTTTACCACCGTATAAGGGTGCTAGATGGCGACTTTGTAGTAGCAGTTTCATTGCTTTTTCTGGGTGGTTGTGGTCTAATCCAGGTACTGCGGCGATTACGTCGTCCAAACTACGACCATGATACATCAAAACTTCGACATTGTGAAGGCTGATCAAGCATGGGTCTCCTAAAGAATGAACTCTTCCTGATTTCTGAAGGGTTTTGAGAAAATCCTCTGATAGTGCTGGTTGAGGCAGCGCTTTTCTGAGTGCGTCGTGGTTTCCAGGTGAGATTATAATTTCAATGTAATCTGGGATTTGGTCAAGTAACTTTGAAGCAAGATTGTACTGTTTGTGAACATCTTTTATGATGAGTTCGTTTACTTGCCTGGGGTAGACTCCTACACCATCAACGATGTCGCCAGCGACTAGCAGATACTTCACGTGACCAGCGATTTCTTTCGTTTTGTCATTGCCATATTTACCATTAAGCCATGAAACGAATCTGTCAAAAGCTTCTTCATGAAATTTTATGCTGCCTGCGTGTATGTCTGAGGTTAGCACTGCGTAAACAGGTTCAGAGGCTCTGTGTTGGGGTTTTTGACCGACTTCTGGAAAAATTATGTCTTCAGCTAAGAAGAGTTTGCTTCTTGTTTTTGCTACAGAGATGCAAACGACTTGGTCAGGCAGAAGTCGTTGGGCTTTTCGGTGCAACTCTTCTCGTGTGTTGTGGGTTACGAGTATGGTAGCGGTTGCTTGCAGGTCTTCAACTGTCAAGATCATGTTCCGTTCTGATTCTCGTTTTTCAGTTACCATACAAATTATCTTAAGTTTTGTTTTAGCTGGCGATTTTAAGGCTTCTGATATTGACGTTGCAGCTTTGACGTCGATTCTTTTCCTTAATAATCGCTCAACTCGTTTAAACCTGTCCTGAAAATACTCAAGGTAATCTTCGATTGTGCCGTTAGAACTGAGCTTGCCTGTGGGATCCTCTAATACGTTAATATTTGCTTCTACGTCCTTAGCGTAAGCGTGAAAAAAAGCCTTCCCTTTCATCACAGGTCGGTCTTGGGTCTGAGTATTTTTGCCATGAGCCTGCCTAAACTCTTCTTTCTTAACTTCTGCCTGCGTTAGAAGCGTTTCTAGAAATCCTTTGTCGATAAATAGTGGCTTTTCTTCTAATTCTTCTATTCTTTGTAGTGCTTTGCTGATTATTGTGGTTGGGTCATCCCTAGCAGCAACTGTGCTCAAAAATTCAAATGCTGAGCTATTTAGTTGGTATCCTGCTGTAATTGTTGCTTCAACTGCTCTTTGAAGTTTTTCTTTATCTTTCATGTTAATCCTCATTTTTTCCTATTCCGAAGGAATATGACGCTGTTTAGCATTGTTATTTGCTTGATTTAAGTCAGTAGGCTTAGGAATAGCGCCTAAGGAAGCAATTGTTCATCGGCTAGCGGTTAACGCGTCACGATGGCTCTTATTGTTTCTTCAGCCTAAACGTTTTGATGCTTTTTAATTTTCTTCTAATTTCAAAGCTATTAGCTAAGCTTTATGATTTGGAAATGAATTTGCTTATTTGGACTTATACTGCTTTTCCTCTATTAGCTGTTATGTGTTGAGGCTTTCTTTGACCATCTTCCGCAATTTTGCTATCCGTTTCGAAAGATTCTTTTGTTAGGACACTTTTCAGTCCTCTGCATCCAGAGGTTCTCCAAAAATCTACATCGACAACACATTCGCTTTTAGATTTTAACATTTTCTTTCAAATTTATATTTGCGACTTGTTATTTAGACATGTTTATTCCAAAGTTAGGAGATAGTTT
>Ga0209427_10002618_pt1 | contig 21117 bp, 13 predicted proteins | sample DeeMarSWOR136_30_FD_187465 | JGI IMG/M metagenome (GOLD analysis project Ga0209427, IMG submission 187465) | Marine sediment microbial communities from White Oak River estuary, North Carolina - WOR-1-36_30 (SPAdes) (version 2) | ecosystem: Environmental > Aquatic > Marine > Intertidal zone >...
CAGGAAGAATTTGGGCTCGAGATAAACCCCTGACCGTGCGAGAACACTATAGGCCCGCACCAATTCGAATAATGATACTTCCCCGTTCCCTAACGCCAGGCCTTCGCCGTAATAGTTGGCATCCTGATTAAGGCTCTCAAATCCGAGTTGATGGAGCATATCCAGAAAAGGGATTACCCCCAGATTCTCGATGGTTCGGATTGCGGGAACATTCAGGGAATTGCCCAGAGCGCACCGTAAACGCACGGGCCCGTAGTATTGCGATCTATAGTTCCTAAAGTTGTGGAGCCCATGTCCAACGGGCTGGAACAGGGGAATGTCCGGTATTATCGAGGCCGCCGTATAGCCGTTCTCAAGGGCGAGGGCATAGAGGAATGGCTTGAGGGTTGAGCCCGGCTGCCGCAGTGTCAGGATAGCATCGATCTGGCTCCCCTCCTCTGAAGAGGAGAACTCGCTTCCATTCACCCAGGCCAGGATTTCATCGGTTTGATGATCAAGAACGAGGATGGCCCCGTTTTGCACCCTCTTGCCCTTCAGAGATTTGAGCGATTCCCTTAGAAGTCGATATAATTTGGTCTGGAGGTTGCCGTCAATGGTCGTAATGAGACGCGGATGGGATCGATATTCCTCGGGGAAGGCCCTTTTTATATATCTGACGAAATGAGGGGCGTCGGTGTGGATTTTCACACCGCTTGGGTCCAGTGGCCCTTGTTTTTGGAGCGCATCCTTTGGGATAAGCCCCATGCTTTTCATTATCGTTGCCAAGTGGTTCACCCTTCTGTTTAAGTCGCCACTAATATAATGCCCTTTCCTCAGGGGGCTGAGAAGGGAAGGGGCCCGAACCATTACGGCAAGGGTCAGTATTTCCCGGATATTTAAGGTGTCCAAGGTGCGGCCGAAGTAGAGGTTAGAAGCCTCAAAGACCCCCCGGCATTGATGGGAAAAGGGGACCTGGTTCAGGTAAAATTCCAGGATCTCATCCTTTGAAAATGCGCTTTCCAGTTGATAGGCCTCCAGGGTCTCAACCCACCGGGTGAAAAAGGTCCTGGGCCTTGGGTGGAGAATGCGGATGCACTGTTCTGTGATGGTGCTGGCCCCCCTTACAATCCTCCCCGCCCTGATATTATCCAGGCAGGCCTTGCCCCTTGCCAGCCAATCAACGCCGTGGTGTTCATAAAAGCGTTTATCCTCAGCGAGGATAAAGGCGGTCGCGAGGAGTTCGGGGATCTTCCATAGGGGAATAGTCCTGTGATTGAGCCTGTTCCTCTTGGTCATGGAGAGGAGATAACCGTGCCGATCGAGTATATCCGCATAGGTTTGGCCCTCCGAGGGATTGGAAAGGGACTCGGGCAGGGGCCGGACCGCACATGTAAAGGTAAAGACGGTGAGCAGGACGAGGCAGAAGATACTGCCAATGATGAACAACAGCAGTAGCTTTACTGTATACCTCATGCCCATTTGCAAAAGAGAAAGACTCCCATCTGAATACATAATTTACGGAACTGGTTTTGAAATCACGTCTACTGGCCCCTTTCCACCTTCAATTCAACCGGAACGCCCTGGCCGAATACATCGGGATCGTACATCTCCTCCGCATGCAGGGGCATAACAGAGAATTCCCCCGGCGCGATGGCCTGAGCAACATAGGAGAGATGGTAGTTGCCGGCCGGGAGATAGTCGGAGTAGAAACGGACCGAATGGTGGAGCACCTCCCTGTGGTAAAAGCTCCAGCGGGTATATCCAAAGGCGTGCCAGTCGCCGTATTTATACCACCAGGATGATCCGGCATAGGTTCCGGCGTCCTTTTCTGCGTCTACCTGGGAGGCCGTGGCCAGATCGCGATGAACCGTCTCCAGGCCGCCGGGAACCGGGTCAGCCACGACCACGAAATTTCTGGCCGAAGGCAGTGAGACGAAGAGATCTACCCTCACCAGGTCCCCTTGTTTCATGAGCATGGGGTCCTCTAAGAGGATCCATCTCCCGTCCCTCTCCAGATAGTATTCACGGTGTACCTCGATGCCCGAATTGATGGGATCACGCCTGAGTTCGGAGGGGGAGTAGAACAATCGGGCTGCATAGTAAAGCCTCCCCTGGCCCTTCTTCGTAAGGACCACTTCGGTTTTTCGGCCCGGATCACCCTGCCTAACCGGGCGTTCAAGTTCCACGGAGGGATCACGGAAATCCTGAAAGGAGGCATTACCGAATTCCTCTCCATTCATTGAGGCCGTGACCGTGTAGCGCGGGACATCCTTATCGTAAACACGGCTAAATGCCGTCAATGCCTGCATGCAAAAGGCGTTTTCCTGGGTGTTTTCCCAGTGGTTCCTGCTCTTGCGCGACTGGGTCAGGTAGCGGACGATCTTAAAGGCCGTATCCGTAGAGAGGAACTCCCCCTTCTTTGGGGCCATGCCGGATTCACCAAATGCAACATGTCCCTCTTCCATAGCGAGAATGGAGCTCAAAATCGCCGCATTGGTCCTGATCCCGGATGTGAGGATGCGCCCGAAGCCGCCCCTGATGTTCTCGCCGTAGATGCTGTCAGTAAAGATAACCTTGCCCCCGGTCTCATTAGCATGGGCCATGATTATATCATAGATTTGGGTTTGAATTTTTTCCGTTCCTTTCAAATAGGCGGCAGCAAGGAGATAGTGGGCTTTGCCGAAGAGGTCCATATACTCCAGATGGGGCAAATACCGTTCAAGATCGTGCTGTTTGACCTTTCCGTTCTGGGCAAGGGCGGCTAGGGCCACGGCGCGCACGGTGGAAGACATGCCCGGCGTAAAGAAGCTTGGAAAGATATTCCGGCGCAGCATGCCCAACAGGTATGTATGAAGGGCTTCCTCCACATCGGGCTCAGGGCCATATCCGCTTCCCTTCAACCAGTTAAATGCGAGTGCCGTGTAGGCGCTCAAGTAGGGGCTGACGTACTGGTCTTGGGGAAGATAGTAGCACATGCCGCCGTTTGGCGCCTGGAATGAGCGTGCGTCAGAGAGCACTTTGAGGATAACATCCTTCGCATCCTCCCACTCGAACGTCGTGATCATATAGGGCTTGAGGTTACGATAGTGCATGGCCATGATGCCCTTTGAGAGCTTCTGTTCCCAGCAACAATACGGGTATTCCTTCATATACGCGAATGCCCCTTCCAGGGAGCTGATGATGGCAGGAGCGACGATGACCGATACCCTGCCCGTATCCGTACGCATGTGTTGGGGAAATTCGAATCGTTCGGTGGCCCGCTCAGCAGTGGTGGTTCCATAGGTGGCGGCAGCCTCAACCGCCAGCTTCTTTAATATTTTAAGGGGGATAATAAGGCCATCCTGATCAAGCTCGTCTCCCGCTCGAACTTTTAAGATCACCTCTCCGCTTTTCCTCGTCGTAACCCCCAAGCGTACCCTATTGCGCACGTATGGATCGGCCACGATTTCCCCTTCAAACGGGATAGCCTCCACGCCTTCTCCCTCGGCTGAGATGGTTACGCTCAACCGGCGGCGGGTATCGGTCCGGTTCATAACCGTGAAGGCCGCCTCAAAGGAGTCTCCCTCGGTCACCTGATTGGGAATGGCCGGCCGGATCTCGGTGAACTTATTGGTCACAAAGCGCGTCTGGCCCAGGCCCATCAGATCATCCCTGGTCACGGCCATGGCCAAAACCCGCCAACCGGTGAGGTTGTCGGGTAAATCGAACGCTACCGAGGCATGGCCGTTTTCATCGGGATGGATCTCCGGGTTCCAATAGGTCACAAACTGAAAGAGGCCGCGCATCTTGAAATCCACTCCACCGCCGCCTCCACCGGCATTTGCCCCCTTCTTTTCAAACTTCTGGCGACCGATAAGGCGGAAAAGGAGATTGTAGTTGCGCATATCCAGGCCCTCGAGCGTATAGAATCCCTTATAGGGGTCATAATACTCCGTCCCAGCCTGGATCAGATCCAGGACGGCCTCGTCCAACACGGCAACAGCCAATTCGGCCCCGGGATAGTTCTTGTGGATGTCGGAGACGTCCATTTCAAGGGCCACCCTCTCCCTCGGGCCATAGATCTCCTTATCCGTCTTTGCGACAATCGAGAGCCTCTTGTAGGGATCATTTACGGTTACGGTTAGATAGCCAATTCTACAGGTGGGCTTTCCCAGGTCCACAGTACTATCATCAGGCGGCTTTTCTACCCGTGGAGAATGGACCAGTACGGAGAGATAAAATCCCGGGACGAAATCGGGTTCAATATCAAATTCAATGATGGGTGTGTTGTTCGAGAAGACCTCGGTCCATTTTCTCATGACCCCGAGGCGCTCAATCGTAATGAGTGCCCGGGCGCCGGGATAGGGGTTTTTCACCATGAACCTGGCCCGTTCACCCACCCTATATTCCTCCTGGGCCGGTATGATCGTAAGGCTGTTATCATCCGCCATCTCCCACAGGATCCGGCCCTTGCCTGCCGCATATTTTCTGATGCTAACCGAGTGGGGTCGGCCTGCGGTATCCCTGATACTGGCGGTGATATAGTAGGAACCCGGTTCCTGAGGGATAAATGTGCACGTGAGGGGTTCAAGCTTGGAGGTAAGCCTAAAGCTCTTCACCTTTTCCCGCGTATGATGGTATTTTATGAGGTAGGCGTTTCCAGCCCCTTTGACCCGTGTACCGGTTACGCGATCATATTCGACGTTGACATTGATCTCCGTCCCGGCAACCGGTTGACCCTTCTCATTAACAACCACGACCTGGAATTTGGTCTCCTCATCCTCCTTGAGGAGCCACCCTTCGTGATAGAGGCCTACTAGGCGGTCACGCCCCATGAATTTGGCAGTGGATGAGGAGGCGATATACTTGCCCCGATCATCCCGCACAGCGCTCTCAATCAGTAATGTCCCGCAAATAACACCGCTATCCCCCAATATAAACGTGGAAAGGAGATCTCCTCTCTCGTCGAGTTCCCTTTCCTCCTGGAAGACCTGCCGCTTTTCGGTGTCATAATCGTAATCCATAAAGCGAAATTTCCCCATGAGCGGATAAGGGGACCGAAAATAGGATGATTGAATGGCTGCCGTCACCCTGGCATGGGCCCTGCCGTAGGGACCGCCGGAGTGGAGGCGGGCCCCGGTTTCGATTTCGACCCGATCGCCGATCTTGAAGAGTTGCCCCGTAATGTCTGCCTGTACCTTAAAGGGGGCAGGGGTGAAGTCCGTCACTAAGACGCGCAGAGGGTGCAATACCGGCTTTTTACCGAAGTTGGCCTTCAGCTTAAACCGGTACCAGCCGGAGATTGCCCCTTGAGGCACCCGAAAGGAGCCGTGCTGGGCCCCGAATGCGGAAAGGGTCAGGTTTTCCTCTCGATGGGCAACCTTGCCCGTCGGATCGATGATCTCCAGGTTGTAGGAGGAGAGCCTCGGCTGGATGAACCTGCGATTGCCCTGGTCCCTGACATAGATTTTGTACTGAATCGTATCCCCCGGCTTATAGATACCCTGGCTTGTCGTTCCCCAAGCCCTCATATGGGAGTACTTGGCACGGTTATCCCCGTTAAACCCGTAATAGTAATAGCCATCGGAGAATTGCCAGACAAGGGGCAGGATCGCAGAGTCATCCGGGGTGGAGACGCGAATGACGCCGAATGTGTCATGAAAATTTCCCTTCAGTAGCTTAATATAGGGATCGATATCGATAGTCCCCTTGAACAGGGCAAGCCCCGTCCGGTCGGTCCTCGCGCTGGTCGCCGGGGTTGACTGGTTATGGAGAAACAATTCCACCTCGGCATCCGCTACCGGTTCACCCGTGTCCATCCTGGTCACCCAGACGGTGGTGTTGTGATGCCCCAGCTTGGCGTGAACGGCCAGGTTGGTGACCTGAGAGAAGAACTTACGGGTACACCGGGCCTTCACAGTCGGCTCGGTTTGGAAAATACCCGCAAGTGCGCCGCTCCGGCCTTCCAGGATCTCCCTGATCTTAAAGGGAAACGCATAGGCGACATCCTCAACCGCTTCAGTCTCCACGGAGATGGTTTTGTTTGCATGAAAATCACCACGACAAGATCTGAAATACCGCAGGCACCAGTAGTCATCAGGACCCTCGAAGAGGCGATACTTGGCCTCAATCCGGTTGAGGTTGGTAATAATGAGTGGGAGATGGGTGTCCTCATTCCTTTCCAGGACCGAGATTTCATTCGTGATATACAGGTCCGGAGGGCGATGGCTGGTTTTGAAGCTGATATCGATGGGTCTTTCCAAGGTCCTCCCGAAAATGTCCTTGAAATCAGGTGCGCTCGTGAGGTGATAATCCCGGGCCGCCTGCAGGATTTCGGGCAGTCGCAATTCATATTCATATCCCCTTTTATGGGGCATGTGGATGTAATAAGAACCCTTCGGCGCATCCGCCCAGGGATTATAATCGGTTCTGCCGCCGGCCAAATCGGGGACGAAACGGAGCTTCGGGCCTTCCATTCTGGGGGAGACGGGCGTCGTGAATAACAATGAGAAGCTTTTTAAGGGGCTGAATGCACTATCACTCATCTCGTTTGGCCTGAGAATAATCTTCTTGTCGTTATTGTCATACCCTTGGATTCCCAGGAAACGAAACTCGGGGAAGGTGTGAAAGGTGATAACGGTACGGGACTCAATGCCCAACTCAGGCCCTTCCTCCGAGGCGATCCCGGGCGTTACGATCAGATGAGTCCGCCTATCGTGGGGTAATTCTCTCTCGGGCTCGACATTTACTGCTGTACCGTAATGGCTTGGCGCTTCCTCTCCTTCAACAACGGGGGTCTTTCGCCCATCTGAAGGGGAAAAAAAATGGACATGGGCAAGAATACTCTCCTTTGGCACATTCTGATTAAAAAACAGGGAGATAACCGGGTGTCCGGGTGCCTTCCAATTTTGAAAAAAGAAATGCTCTATCCGGGGCCTCTGGGTTATAAAGGTGTGAGTAAGCCCCTCTTCCATCCTATCGCCGGAATAGGCAACAAATGCGGGCTCAATCCGAATGGTGTATTTGGTCGAAAACCTCATCCTCTCCCGATCACCCAGTTGGAGGGCCAAGCTTGAGGTATTCAACCAGCGCCACTGGCCCTTTAATTCGGGCGTAATGGTAATGGGAATCTCCTCCGGCCTTCGCTCCATGCGGCCCACGGGCACAACCGCCATGTTAAACTTGAAGATGATCTGCCTGCCCGGAGGAACATCCTTGCCGGAGGGCGTGATACGGGTTATTCTTAGAAGTTCTGAAGTTTTATTGAAGTCGGCGGAGTTAAAGTCCCCATAGAGGGGGGAGATGGTAATGAGGCATGAAATGGAGATTAAGAGCACTAGGATGAGGCTTTTTTTGGTCATAGTGGTCCTCCCTGTCATAGGGCAAGGGATATCTTGGCAACTTCAAGAAGGGGGTCGAGGATTCAGGGGTTCACATTCTTTTCTCTCTGTTGAATAATAAATAAGGATAGAAATGTCTTCACTTGAATCCTTTTATGACCATGAACTTTTTTGGAGATGATTCTTACATACACATATTTTAACCAAAGATGTCATCTTTTCAAACTATTTTTTAATCAACGAAATGCAGTTGGGATTACAATCATCCCCTGTTATCATAGCCAAGAATTTGCTATAAAATGGTTATGAAGAACAGAACCTTGCCCATTATTCTCCTCATTTTCATCCATATCAGTATCCCTTTTCAGCATTCACTTGCGGCGGCGATTGAGCCTGAATATGCGGTGATGCTTCAACGAAAAATCGACGAACGTATTGATGGAGTCGTACGGAAAAGGGCCTTTCGGGATGTTCGTGTTGCAATTACTCTATCAACTGTTGACGGAGGTCGGGTTATTTATCAACGCAATGCGGAAAGACCCCTTATAACTGCCTCAGCCATAAAGGTATTTCCCGCAGCCGTAGCTCTGGCAAAACTGGGTCCTGAATATCAATTTGAGACATTCATTGTGACGGACGGCAATAGTGAGGAAGGAACCCTGGCTGGAAACCTATACCTAGTGGGAAGGGGCGATCCGGCTCTGATGCCGGAAGACTTTCAGTCTGCGGCAAGCGAGATAAAAAAGCAGGGAATTGATCGTATTGGGGGGGACATCGTATATGATGTCTCCTTCTTCGATGAGGAAAAGAATCGTTACGCTCCTCATGCCCGTAACTTCTATGCCCCACCCTGTGCCCTATCGGTCAATTTCAACACCATCGATGTTGGCATCGATGAGCGTGGTCCATCACCGAGGCTCTGGCTCATCCCCGAAACATCCTATGCGAGATTACGATATGATGTGAGGGTGGAAAAGACGGGAAGACCGGGCAGGCCCGTTATGACTTACCGAGAATTCTCCTGGGGGGATCAATACAGCATTCGGGGAACAGTAACGAATTGGGATAAGAGGTACCGCTATCTCCGGCTGGGGGTATCCAGGCCGGGTCTCTATGCTGCGACCCTCTTTCAAGAGGCCTGCAAATCATCAGGCATTACCATAGGGGGAGGAATCAGAAAGGGAACAGCACCACCGGATGCCAGGAGGCTCGACAGGATCTCATCCATACCGTTGAAGGATATCATAGGGATAATGAATCAGGAGAGCAATAACCTGATTGCCGAAATGGTCAACAAGAATCTTGGGGCGATCTTCGGCTCTCCTCCCGGCACGAGAGCGAAAGGGATCGCCGTTATCAAACGATTTTGTGTTGAGAAGATTGGAATACCGGCTGAAGCGTTGTCTATTCACGATGCGTGTGGCCTTTCAGCCAAGAACCGCCTCTCCGCCTCACATTTCGTGAAGGCCCTGAATTACTTCTCCACGGATCCGGCCCTTGCCTCCACGTTTGCGTCAATCCTCAATCGTAGGACATGTCAACTCAGCAACAGGGCGACATCGATACACCTCCTCAGCAAATCAGGGACATTGTCCGTCAGTGGCGTTAACACGGAAGTGGGCTATATTGTCCTCGATAATACCGGTGTAATATTTTCCTTCGCAATTCTCGCCAACCGCAAACAGAGAGGACCCATGACCTACTCGGGAACATTGACCAATCCCATCTTGAAAGCAATTATTGGCGCCTTTGAGGGTGATTGATCTATAGGATGATGGGAAAAAAGCAGTTACCCAAAAACCTCCATGAGCGAGGCATACTGTTGCGAGTTCAGCGTTGAAGCATCAGATTTGGCCTTGTTGGGGCCGGGTGCACTCCCACAATGATTCCGTGACAACCAGTGTCATATTATAAAGAAAAGGGGTCTCTATTTCGAGGGCATTACGTTCTGGAGAAGCCCAGCCTTATTTCTTAAACAGTTCCTCCCAGGCTTTTCTGGCCTTGGCGACCTCATCTTCCTTTTTTCCGCTGGGCTCCGATTCCCTGAAGGTGAAGAAGTCGCAGAAGTTGGCCTTTTCCCGATCAGAGACATACTCGCTCTGGGGCTCGCGGCACTGATTGTGGGCATGGGGGTCGTGAAAGGAACAGTTGAGACAGGAATGGAGGTAGGTGCCGCAGTGAGGGCATGTAGCGGTTCTCGAAACCCGATCGGCAATATTGAGCTCCTCTCCACACCGGTGGCATACTTGCATGGTTCACCCCCCGTGATATAGTGCCTTGCTCGTTCGATCCTCCAGATACGTCTCAAACCATTCCAGGGTCATCTCCATGGCTTGTTTGCGATGATCCGGACGGGTAAGCCTGTGATCACCTCCCTCGATAATGGCCATTTTTTTCGGCTCATTGAGGCCTTTATATATCATCCGGGCATGCTCCACGGGAACCAGTTCGTCTCGATCCCCATGAATCACCAGACAGTTGGTCACCTTCCCCAGGATGGGGGCTATATCATGAGTTTTTATGTCCTGGAAGAACTCCTGGCCCAAGGAGGTCATCTCTCTTTCTCCCCTCCTCTCCTCAAGGCCAAAGAGGGTGAAGGGAGTTGCCCACGTCACCACTGCCCGGATATCTTCCTCCCCTGCGGCCTTGATCAGGGAGATGTAACCGCCTAAACTGCTTCCCATGAGGCCAATTCGGGTGCCGATCCGAGGGTGTGATCTTATGAACTCAATGGCTATGGTCAGATCTTCTATCCTGTCAGATACGGTACTCTCGGAGATTTTCCCTCCGCTTTCCCCGCACCCCCTGAAGTCGAACCTGAGGAGGGATATTTCCTTTCGAGGAAATCGATCCCCGAGGGAGATGTACTTTTCGCTTTCCTTACTGCTGAAGAGCCCGTGGGAGACGATTACGCAGGGAGGCTTTTCCGTATCCGGCAGATGAAGCTTCCCTATAACTGTTGTCCCGTGGCTTGAAAAGGAAATCTTTTCAATCTTCACGGCGAATCCCAACGCTGTATTGTGTTTATGCAGTGTTGCGGTGCTGCGGTTATGCGGTCTGAATTCTTAGTTCAACAAGGTGATAGGTTGCCGCTGAGAGATCTGCTCCCCGTTTTTCAGAGAGTTCTATGGGGTCCATGCTCAGGGCTTGGTTTGTCCGAACTCCCTGATGCACGTTCTATGATGAGACGAATATATGGCTTCATGAAAATGGGAGAGAGATCGAACTGGCTCAGCACCCGAACCAAAAGATCTATCCTCTCCCTTTGGGGCATTCTCCTGTCCATGATGATTACATTCTGTCCCCTGAGGTTACACAATCCACCCTTAACCTTGAAATCCATTCCCATCAAATCATCGTACCGGATCGCTATGGAGAGTTTCTCCGCTATTTCCTCTAGCTCTTGTAATAGACGCTTTTCGTCCATCGTCGATATCTTATCCTTTGCGAGAGAAAGTTTTCAATGGGATATTTCCCTACTCCTTGCCTTGGCTCAGGGCTTCAAGATATTCCCTCCGCAGGTAATCCTTGCCTACCCGATGATCGATAAAGTCCCAGGGTAGGATTTCATACACATCCCGCTCCCGGTAAACATAAAAATCGGGATTAAGGTTTATCTCCTTGAAGGTCTTTCGCCAGTTGCCACCATTGTGATGTGCAGCCAATAAGATCTTTCCTACCCGTCTGTCTCCACGGGATAGCAGCGTCTGGATATATCCCCACTTTGGGAGATCGTGTATCACCCGGACGTTTCCCTCACCGCGGAGTTCATTCTTTATGACCTTTAGCTTACGCTTCAACGAATTGATCTCTTCATAGGGTGCCCATTGGAAAGGTGTTGAGGGTTTTGGGATGAAGGGAGTGATGCTGAGCACGATCCGACCCAGCCTTTTTTGATCCCGGCCGACCTTCAAGAAGATATGCTTTATTCGCCTGGTGAGGGAGACGATTTCATCGATGTCTCGGTCCGTTTCCGTCGGCAGGCCTATGATGAAATAGAGGCGAATATTGGGAATACCGCCCTTTACGATTGTCTCCACAGCACGAAGCAAGTCCATCTCCTTAACCCCCTTTTTAATCACTCGCCTGAGCCTCTCCGAACCCGCCTCTGGAGCCAGGGAGATGGTTTTATGCCCGCTCGCCTTGAGATGTGCAATGAGATCTTCGGAAATGGAATCCGCCCTGAGGGAGGAAATGGAAAGGGTTCCCTTAAGGTCGAGGATCGATTGGCATATCTCCCCCAAATGGGGATGGTCCGAAACCGCTGAGCCCATCAATCCTATGCGCCCCTCATGGGTTAACCCCTCCTCGATGTCCTTTTTTAGATCTTTCCAGGTTCTATTCCGAAAGGGACGGTATATGAAACAACCAGCGCAGAAGCGACATCCCCTCGGGCACCCCCGATTCACCTCAACCAGGGCCATATCATTGAACTCGGTACGGGGGGTGAATAGGGTAGAAATGGTATGTATGCCATTGATATCCCGGACCCACCTCCTTTGGATTCGCCTGGGGTAGTTACCCTTGGGTATGAAGCCTTTGATCGGACCCTCATCGGAATACCGGGCCTGATAGAATTGGGGAATGTAAACGCCCTTGATGGCGGCCGCTTTTTCCAGGAAATCTCGTCGAGTTTTTCCCTCGGCTCTGGCTTGGTCGAAGCATCTCAGGAACTCCGGGAGGACCTCTTCCCCCTCACCGATGAGAAAGGAGTGGAAGAAATCGGAGAGGGGCTCTGGATTGAGAAAAACGGCCACACCCCCCGCGATTACCACGGGGTGAGAGTCACTTCTGGCCGTCCTTAATAAGGGGATTTTGCCCATCTCCAAAATGGTGAGGATGTTGAGGTAGTCGTTTTCAAAGGGAATGGAAAAGGCGAGGATATCGAAATCATAGAGGGGTCTTTGCGATTCCAAGGAGAAGAGGGCCGTGTCCGTTTTTCTATATTCGGGAAATTCTTCCCTATCGGGCAAAAAGGCCCTCTCGCAGACGATGCCCTCCAATTGGTTCAATTGGTGATAGAGGGTTTGAAACCCCAGGTTGGACATACCGGTGTAATACCGGTTTGGGAAGGTGAGGCAAAGGGAAGTCTTTGCACTCCACTCCTTGCGGATCGTTCCTCTTTCTTCTGAAAGCCGGTTTTTTGCCCTCTGGATGAGTTTCCAAGACATATTCACCCTGGGGAAAAGGAGCCTTTTTTGCGTGAGGGGCGGTCCATCGAGTCGGTCCGCGACGCCCCTCTCCCACTGGATAAAATGGGTTAATCTGCCTGCTTTCTCAGAAAGGTCGGGATGTCATATTGTTCCTCATCATATGAGGAGAGCTCATCAATTTTCTCGGGCTTCACCTCCTGGGACTTTTCCCTTTCCTTCCTCAAGTAAGTGGGGACTTCGAGGTCGCCCCTGAGTGAGAAGGAGATCGGGGACACCTTTTTCAGGTGGGGAAGCATTCGCTCCTCCATCCTGCCAAAACCGGTGGCAATTACCGTCACCCGTATCTCTTCGCCCATTTTTTCGTCGATGACGGCCCCAAATATGATATTGGCGTCTTCATGGGCCTCCTTTTGTATCAGTACCGATGCCTCGTTGACCTCATTGAGCGTTGTGGAGGAATTGCCGGTAACATTGATGAGAAGCCCTTTGGCACCTTCGATGGAGATGTCCTCTAGGAGGGGGCTGGAGATAGCTTTCTGCGCTGCCTCCACCGCCCTATTATCACCCGATGCGATGCCTGTTCCCATTAAGGCCATTCCCATCTCCGACATGATGGTCCTCACGTCGGCAAAATCGAGGTTGATGAGGCCATGAAATGCGATCAAATCGGATATGCCTTTGGCCGCATGGAGCAGCACATCATCGGCCTTCTTGAACGCCTCCAACAGGGACATGCTTTTTCCGCTGATGCCCAGGAGTCTCTGGTTGGGGATGGTAATCAACGTATCGGCGGTCATCCGTAGATTGATGAGTCCTTCCTCAGCCTGCTTCATTCGTTTCTTGCCTTCGAAGAGGAAGGGTTTGGTTATGATGGCCACGGTGAGGGCGCCCATTTCCTTCGCCACCTCTGCAACGATGGGAGCACCCCCAGTTCCGGTACCACCTCCCAGACCCGCGGTGATGAAGACCATATCTGCCCCCCTCAAGGAATCCCTGATCATGTCGATGTCCTCCAGCGCTGCCTTTCTCCCGATTTCGGGGTTTGCGCCAGCACCCAATCCCTTGGTGATCTTGGCTCCAAGCTGCAGCTTAATAGGTGCCCTGCTGGCCGCTAGGGCCTGGGCGTCGGTATTGGCGGCGATGAATTGGACAGCCGTGAGCCTGGAAGAGATCATGGTATTGATGGCATTACAACCTCCCCCCCCAATACCGACGGCTTTTACTTTAGCCGCGACGTTCTTGTTCTCATCGAATTCGATCATTTCACCCCTCCCAAAAGATCATTTTCGTTAAAAGAACTCGCCGAACCAATCCCTCATGCGGCGACTTACTTTAGTGAAGATATTGGTTTCACCTATTCGGAATCGGCTCTTAGATCGATTCTTGCTTCCATAAATGACCAATCCGACTCCCGTTGCAAAAATGGGGCTATTGACTAAGTCAGCCAAGCCGGTTATCCCAGCAGGATACCCCCTTCTCACCGGGAGGTTGAAAATTTGTTCGGCAATCTCAGGCATCCCTTCCATGATAGCCGTGCCCCCCGTCAGGACAATCCCCGAGCCGATGAGGTTTGCGTAACCAGATCTCACGATCTCCCCTTGGACCAACGTGAGAATCTCCTCCACTCGGGGTTCGATGATCTCCGCCAGGGTCTGGCGGGAAAGGGTCCTGGACTTTCTCCCACCGACACTGGGGACTTCTATCATCTCCTCCTTGTTCACCATGGAGACCAGGGCACATCCGTATCTCTTTTTTAACTTCTCCGCCTCCTCCGCAGGGGTTCTTAGACCGAGGGAGATATCGCTGGTAACATGATTTCCCGCCAAAGAGAGGACCGATGTGTGTTTGATACTTCCATTACAGAAAATCACGAGGTCAGTGGTTCCACCCCCGATGTCAACAACGCCAGCTCCAAGGTCCTTCTCCTCGGGGCTCAGTACCGCCTCGCTGCAGCCCAGTTGTTCTAAAACGATATCATTTACATGGAGCCCCGCCCGATTGGTACAACGGATGATGTTTTGGGCCGAGGTAACCGCTCCCGTGACGATATGGACTTTTCCCTCCAAACGAACGCCACACATACCGACGGGATCCCTGATTCCATCCTGATCATCGACGATATACTCCTGGGGGAGGACGTGAATAACCTCCCGATCCATGGGGATCGCGATGGCGCTAGCAGCATCGATAACGCGGTTAATATCGTGGTCGGTAATCTCCCGGTTTTTCACGGCAATTACCCCATGGCTGTTGATGCCTCGGATGTGTCCACCCGCTATCCCAGCAAAGACAGAATCGATCTGACACCCCGCCATGAGCTCGGCCTCTTCCACCGCCTTTCTTATGGATTGTACCGTCCCTTCAATGTTGACGACCACTCCCTTTCTGAGCCCTCTTGAGGGATGGGATCCGATGCCGATGATATTGACCAACCCGTTTTGGGCTTCCCCCACAATGGTGCAAATCTTGGTCGTCCCGATATCCAATCCCACCAATAATTTATTCTCCTTTCCGGCCATATCTCTCACCTCCTTTCTCTATGAGTCTTCGGCTTCGTAAAAAGTCCATCTGCCGTTCGACAAGCTCATGGCCCTGAGCAAAGCCGAAGGGCAGCGTTGCGCTTCATCTTCAGTCATTGCGGCGTACTGGTAAGTTCGCCGGATTCCCAAAGATTCGAGCGCCTTGCATCTGGAGCTTTTTCCCCTGCCGTCTGATTTATGACGTTTTACGAGACCATATTTTGTGGGCCTTTTCGGGTAAAATGCCATTGCATCCCTCATCTTCACAATAACCCTCTTTTCATAATTACAATCGATATATGCAGGCTTAAGGGATCTCTTCCGGAGATGTCTCCAGACCCTCTCCAATCGTTTCCATTTGGCCTCGTAAAGGTCGAGGCCAAATTTGATTTCGATTGCCCCGTTGTACGTATAGATGCTTATCCCAAAGGCCTTATCCATATGGATTTCGGAGATCTCCTTTTGGGAAAGGACCTCTCGTCCCTCGGTCAACCTGATGAACCTCAATGCTTTGAAGACTAATCCCCATGCTTCATTAGGGTGGGCCTTGAAATCATCCCGATGGAGGCCCGTCAAAATGGGATGATCGATTTGATGACCTTTGGGCACCCTGGTAAATATGACCCCTTGGCCATCGATGTAGTACAGGTGGTCCAAGAGAATGATTGCCACTGGTTTTCTCTCGGTGATTTTTATTGAGATTCTATCGGGGAATATCCGTCTGATCTCGGCTCGCTCTATCCATGGATTCGCCTCAACCTTACTTCTCAATTTGGCTAGGTCTATGCTGAGCATGTTCCTTCGGCGGTCCAATTGGGTCATGGACAAAATTTCTTTTTTGAAAGTCTTCTGGCAACCCTCAATGGTTACTTCCCGCAGGGTCAGCAGGGATGTTTCCATCATGTAGCCATACCCCACGTGGCAGAGGAGGGCAACAACCGCGACGACCAATACCAGTATAGTTCCCTTACATAGTCCCTTCAGGAGACGAGGACCTACTTCTCCCATCCCTTTCCTCCTCCTCGGACTCCCGTCTTCAATGAAGCTTCCCTCAGGATTTTCTCCACTAATTCCGGGAAGTCGATCCCGGCAAAATCGGCCGCCTTCGGCACAAGGCTTGTCTCGGTCATCCCAGGCATGGAGTTGACCTCCAGGACGAAGATGTGCCCTTTCTGGTCTGCCATCATATCCACCCTTGCACAGCCCTCACATCCCAGAGCCCCATAGGCCTTCAGGCCGATCCGTTCGGCTTCTTCCTGGGCCTTCTTTGGGATGCGGGGAGGGAGGATATATTCGGTTTCCCCCTTGGTATATTTGGCCCGATAATCATAAAATCCACCTTTCGGGGCGATTTCGATTATGGGCAGGGGCTGGCCATTCAACACCCCCAAGGTAATCTCCTTCCCCTTGATGTATTCCTCCAAGAGCAGCCGATGGTCGTATTGTCGGGCGTGCTCAATGGCCTCGGCCAGCCCCCCTTTATCGTAGACGATGGTTACGCCAATGGTCGATCCTTCAGATGCCGGCTTCACCACAATGGGAAAGGGAAAGGCCAGCTTTTCCAAGGTCTCCTTCACACCATCGGTGGCTTGCAAAATGTGGGAGGCTGGGGTGGGAATAGCATGGGCTGAGAAGATCTGCTTGGACATGATTTTGTCCATAGATAGAGCGCTGGCCAGAACCCCTGAGCCGGTATAGGGGATTCTCATTATCTCCAACATGCCCTGGATGGTTCCATCCTCGCCGAACCTTCCGTGAAGGGTGATAAAGGCAATCCGGATCTGCTCGGAGATCAATCGTTCGGCAATGTCATAACCCACGTCGATGGGACAAACGCCGTAGCCCCTTTCCCTGAGGGCCTTAGCAATGGCCTTGCCGGTCCTCAAGGAGATCTCCCTCTCCGCCGAAACCCCTCCCATCAACACGCCTATTTTCCCCCTGCCTTTTGATCTTTTCATCCCTCTCCAATAATGTGAACTTCGGGGGTCAGTCGGATCCCCCGCTTCTCATATACCTCATCCTGAATGAAGGTCATGAGAGCCAAAACCTCCGCAGCCGTGGCATCTCCCTCATTGACGATGAAATTTCCGTGTTTCTCCGAGACCCGTGCATTTCCAATTCGGTGACCTTTAAGACCCAGTTCATCGATCAACTGCCCTGCCGGGGTTCCCTTTGGATTTTTGAAGATGGAGCCAGCGGTTGGCATATTCCGTGGCTGGGATTGGAATCGAAGCCTTCGGAAGTCCTCGAGCTTGGCCACGACCTCCCGTCCCCTCGCCTCCGTGACTCCCAGGCTGCCCCTGAGAATAATGGACCCCTTGGAGAGAACCAGATTTCGGTAGCTAAATCTCAGCTTCCTCCTTTCCTTAATCATTACACTGCCCGTTCCTTCCATCATGGTGACGGATTTAACCACATCCCTCATTTCCGAACCGAAGGCCCCGGCATTCATAGCGATGGCGGCTCCAACGGTACCGGGGATTCCGGTGAAGGCCTCAAGGCCTGTAAGGTTCCTTTCCCTGGTAAATCGGACGAGGTTCTTCAGGTTTACCCCTGCCTCGGCGTCGATCAACACCTCCTCGTCCTTTTGGCCGATGATCCTCACCCTTCTGAATCCCCGGCAAAGGCTGATGACAATGCCTCGAAGCCCCCTATCCCTAACGACCACGTTGGTCCCATTGCCCAGGATGTAGTAGGCAATGGCCCTCTCCTTGGCAAACTGGAGTATATCCCTCAGGTCTTCCTCGTCCTGGGGAAAGACGAGGGCATCGGCCCTTCCACCCACCCCCAACGAGGTATACTTTGCCATGGGAGCGTCGAAGGCGATCTTCCCTTTGACGAGAGATTTCAGTTCCCCCTTGATATTGCCTTTCATTTGTCAGAAGTCCATGAGATCATTGGGTTCGTCAACGCCTCTACGCCTTGAATTTTCTCTCGAGTTCCTCGATCAGATCTTCACCCACCCGATAGATATCGCCGGCACCTAGGGTGATGACCAGGTCGCCGGGAATAATAATCCTTAAGAGGTGTTGGAGAATCTTGTTCTTGTCGGAGATGTAATGTACATCCCTGTGTCCGTGTTCCCGAATTCCCTCGAAGAGGTTGCGGGCATGTACTCCCTCGATCTCCTCCTCCCCTGCTGGGTAGATATCGGTGATAACCAGTACATCGGCCTCGTAAAAGGCCGTTAGGAATTCATCAAAGAGGGCCTTGGTCCGGGTGTAGCGATGGGGTTGAAAGAGGGCTACGACCCTCCTTCGCCATCCGCGCTTGGCGGCCCTCAAGGTGGCCTTTATCTCGGTGGGATGATGGCCGTAGTCGTCAAAGACAAGGATATCCTCAATCTCGGCCTTCCTCTGAAATCGGCGTTGAATCCCGGAAAATTCGGATAGGGCCTCCTGGATTGTTTTGAAATCCACATCCAATTCAAAAGCCGTTGCCACCGTGGCCAATACATTACAGACGTTGTGGATTCCGGGCATGTGGACCGTCAATCTTCCAATGCGCTCATCCCTGTGAACCAGCTCAAAGGAGGTATGAGGGCCATCGAAGCTCATGTCCTTGGCCTGGAAGTCGGCCTGGCTGGAAAGTCCGTAAGTGGTAAAGCGTTTTCTCAATTGGGGAATTAAGCTTTGAACGTTTTCCTGATCCAGGCAGAGAACCGCCAGGCCAAAGAATGGGATCCTGTCGATAAACTGAAGGAAGGTTTCCTTAATCTGTTCAATTCCTTGATAGTAATCGAGATGTTCGGGGTCGATGTTGGTTACCACGGCGATCGTCGGCAAGAGTTTCAGGAATGATCCATCGCTCTCATCCGCCTCGGCCACCAAGAAGTCTCCCTGTCCCAGTTTGGCACTGCTCCCGATGCTGTTCAGTTTTCCACCGATGACGACAGTGGGATCTAAGCCCCCATGGGCCAAAACGGTGGCGATCAGGGACGTGGTGGTAGTCTTTCCATGGGTTCCGGCAACGGCCACCCCGTATTTCATTCGCATGAGCTCTGCCAACATTTCCGCTCTCGGAATGACGGGAATGAGTTTTTCGGCGGCTGCCTGGATCTCTGGGTTTTCCTGCTTGATAGCAGAGGAGACGACGACGACCTCCGATCCCTCGATATTCTTTTCTTGATGTTGGTAATGAACCCTGGCCCCCAATTGCTCCAGCCGACAAGTTATCTCCGTTTTGCGAATATCGGACCCGCTGACCTCGTACCCCAGATTGAGAAGGACCTCGGCGATCCCGCTCATCCCGATACCCCCGATTCCAACGAAATGGACATGGTTTATTTTGGTTTTTCGATACATGGCTGTCCTCGCGAAGAAACCAGTTTATAACAGCAATCCACGATGGAATCGGCGGCATCGGGCTGAGCCAGGTCCCCCGCCTGTTTCTCCATGGCCGAAATCTCATCCCTATGCCGATAGAGGTGCAGAATCATATCGGCCAAGAGTTTCCCCGTCAAATCGGAATTGGAGATCATCCGCGCAGCCCCTGCCTTTACCAGGACCTTCGCGTTGAGGGTCTGATGATTACCAATGGCATGGGGATAAGGAATCAGGATCGAGGCCCTGTGGCACGCGGTCAACTCGGATACCGTGGTAGCTCCTGAGCGGCAGATGACCAAATGGGCATCTCGATAGCAGATAGCCATATCATCGATAAAGGCCTTCACCGATGCGCGGAATTTCCTCCTCTGGTAGTTCCGCGAGACGAATTCCAGGTCATCCCCTCCCGTTTGGTGGATGATTCTCAGGTTATCTCGAACTTCCTCCAGCCAATCCAGGGCTTCCACCATTTTTTCATTTATTCGATGGGCCCCTTGACTTCCTCCGAAGATGAGGAGGTTAAATTCATCTCCGTTCCGGGTGTCCTCGCACCCTTGAAGGAAGTCCTTCCTCACCGGATTCCCCGTCAGAATCGTCTTTGTCGGAGGGAAGTAGGATCTGCTCTCCTCGAAGGAAATGAATATGGCATCGGATAGCTTTCCCAAAAGGCGATTGGTCGATCCAGGTATGGCATTCTGCTCCTGGATGGCCCTTTTGATTCCCATAAGATAGGCCGCCAGGACAACAGGGCCCGAGGCATATCCCCCCACGCCGATAACCAGATCTGGCCTGAACTCCTCGTTGATCCGAATCGAAGCGGCGATGCCGAGGGGAATGGTCCATAACGAGATCAGCTTTAGTGCCAATGGTTTTCCCCTTACCCCGGAGACGGAGATGGTTCTTAACTGATATCCCATTTTGGGGATGAGATCTTCCTCGATTCCCCTCTTCGATCCAACGAAGAGAATTTCATTACGGGCTTCCCTGATCTTGAAGGCCTCGGCTATGGAAATCCCCGGGAAGAGATGCCCCCCGGTTCCCCCACCGGCAATGATGATTTTCATGTCCTTCTCACCGTGGACGAAATGTTGAGAAGAATGCCCACCCCCATCGAATTGACGAGGAGAGATGTTCCACCATAACTGATGAAGGGGAGGGCTAGCCCCTTTGTGGGGAGCAGCCCTAAAACTACCCCCATATTGATGATGACCTGCATCGAGATCATGGCTGTTATCCCAACCCCGAGAAGGGTCCCAAAGGTGTCTTCGGCCATGAAAGCGAGACGGAAACCACGAATGGTAAACAGGGCGAAGAGACCCAAGGTAATTGTTGCACCCACCATGCCCAGCTCTTCTCCGATCACCGAGAATATGAAGTCGGTATGCGGGGCTGGCAGGAAGAAGAGCTTCTGGCTCCCGCCTCCCAGGCCCGTGCCGAAGAGGCCCCCTGATCCGAATGCCAAGAGCGATTGAACCATTTGGAAAGTTGTTCGACCCGGATCTTCCCATGGGTTCAAGAATCCAATGATCCGTTTATACCGATAATCAACCCTCATAATGAGCAGATACATGATGGGAAGGGCAACCAAAATGGACGAGGCCAGGTAGGATAGCCGAACTCCTCCGATAAAGAGCAGTATTAATACCATGATTCCCAGGAAGAGGGCTCCGCCGAAATCCGGTTGGAGCATGACCAGATAGATCATCGTTCCCGAGATAATGAGGACTGGAAGGAACCCCAGGGAGAAGGTTCTTATTCGATCTCCCTTTTTCTCCAAGAAGTAAGCCAAGAATATAATGAGGGCCAGTTTTGTGAACTCCGA
>Ga0209427_10002619_pt1 | contig 21115 bp, 17 predicted proteins | sample DeeMarSWOR136_30_FD_187465 | JGI IMG/M metagenome (GOLD analysis project Ga0209427, IMG submission 187465) | Marine sediment microbial communities from White Oak River estuary, North Carolina - WOR-1-36_30 (SPAdes) (version 2) | ecosystem: Environmental > Aquatic > Marine > Intertidal zone >...
TGTTATTTTTTAACATAAATTGTTATTGTTTCTGATAGTCTGCCTTATACTTTCATTATACTAGTGGCTGGAATCGTTATTCATATGATCACAAAACAACAATAAAATGACTATCTTTAAATATAATAATTACTATTTTCATCATAGATATTAATTAAATTTATATTAACCTAAAAAATTGAGGAAAATGGAACAAAAAGAAAATAAAAGAAATATTGAAGAAGTATTTGATAAATATTATGGAAATATTCGTGAATGCATAAAAGGGCTTAATGAGATCTTCAGAATAAACTTTTATGAAAATAATATTTACTACAAAATGGGAAAAGATAACCTAAAAGCCTTACATGAAAATGTGATTGAACTTCTTAAATATACATATTCTCCTCGAGAAGTTAGGATAAAATTAAGAGAAAACGAATATGATGAGCTTGAAGCTGAAAAGCTCATTCTATAATCTCATGCCTTTTTTGGTATTTTATTTAGTTATTTAGTAATCTTTTAATCAAAATCTCTTTTAATTTGTACTGAAAATATACCTTTTAGATCATATCACTACTAATCCGTTTCCAAATTAAAGTTATTTATTCTTTTTTTCATTAGTTATGATAAAAAACTTACAAAAATGTAATTATAAATTTAAATAATTCAAAGACATTTTTATAATAAAATATAGTAAAGAAAATGAATAAAATGCAATCTAAAAACAAACAAGGTCTAATTGTAATTGGTGGAGGTATTACAGGTTTAAGTACAGCTCTTACTTGGGCTCTCAATCATAATCTAGAAAAGGACCCTGTTCTTCTCTTAGAAAAAGAACCCAAAACGGGAGGATATGTTACTTCCTATGAAAGAAACGGCTTTTTATTTGATACTTGTCAAATGATACCAAATTTATCAGATATTTTAGGGTATTTAGGAATAGATATTGAGTTAAAAAAATTCAAAGGTTATTATATGAGAATATTCCTAGTAAACCCTGAGAATGATGAGACCACTGTTCTTGAATTACCCACTGGTGTGGAATATTTTAAAAAGCAGTTAATGGAAAAATATCCAAATAATGCTGCCGAGATAGAAAAATTCTTGGATTATTCACGAGCTATGTATCTTGAACTCTTTAATTTGAAACTTGAACCCACAGTTCCTGAAATTTTAAAAACATTAGTTAAATGTCCAAAAATTATAAAAAATTCCTCAAAAACTTTCAAGAAATACTTTGATAAGTTTGGAATAACTGAACCAGAAGTGATCGAGATTTTTAATGTCTTTGCTGAGTTTAGTGCGCTTCCAGCTGAACAAGTGACTGCTATAGTCCCTATTTCAGCGATGAATTCCTTATTAGATGGAGCTTTTCGACCTAAAGATGGATTTATAGAATTTTCTCGAAAAATTGAAGAAAAATTTCTAAAATTAGGGGGAGAATTGCGTCTGAACACTGAAGTTGAAAAAATATTAATTACTGAAGATATGGTAAAAGGTGTAAGATTAAAAGGAGGAGAAGAAATCTATTCTGATTGCGTAGTTACAACAGTTGATCCTAAACTAGCTATGAAAGAAATGGTTGGTTTGGATATTATTAGAGAATTGGATGAAAAATATGCAAATAAAGTTGAAGAAGTCAAGATGTCGACCTCATCTATGAATTTAAGTATTGGATTAGGTGATCAAATTGATTTGGAAGCATTAGGGATGGATTGCGGATATAATGTTATATCAACAGGAGGAGATACTTATGATCGGTTATTTGAAGCTTATGAAAAGGGAGAAATAGCATTTACCGAGAAAAGATTTCATCTCGGTGTTGTTTGTCCTTCATTAACTACAGGAGGAAAACCGAATATAACAGTTAGAATTACACCAATGGCTTTAGGAGATTGGAAAGAGTTACGTGAAAAAGATCCCATAAAATATAAGGAAAAGAAAGAAAAATGGGCTGATTTTTTTATTGATAAAGTTGAGAAATATTTAATCCCAGATTTAAGGAAGCATATTGTAGTGTTAGATATTTCGACTCCAGCTACTTATGCTCGTTATTCTGGTTCTCCTTCAGGTGCAATTTATGATATGGCCCCTTACACTAATAATTTTGGAAGAACGAGATTAAAAATGAGAACACCGGTAAAAGGACTATTTCAACCAAAATTCGTGCATGGAGTATTTGGCTGTCTTCTTGCAGGAATGCAAGTGAATGATATGATCCTCAACAGAGCAATAATGGATGGGAACGCTCGTTATAAACCTTAATTTTATTGTTTTTTATTTTTTAATTTTTCTTAAATTTTTATAAAACATTCTTAATTTGCTAAATATATGAAAATTTTCTTAATTATATTTGATTCTTTAAGAAAAGACTATACCGGAGAAACTTATGGAAATTCTTGGATTAAAACGCCTAATTTTGATGAGTTTGCTAAAGATAGCATAGTCTTTGAGAAAGCTTATCCTGAATCCTTACCAACGATTCCTTTTCGTAGAGCAATTCATACGGGGCTTCGAACCTTCCCTTTTAACCAAAAATTACCTGAATTACGAACCGATGATGAAGTATTAATTCCAGGATGGGACCCCATTCCACCACATCAGACTCATTTATCAGAATATATGAAAAGTAGTGGTTATTTAAATGCCTTTATCACTAGCACCTACCACCAGTTTAAGCCTAATATGAACTTTCATTTAGGATTTGATCAGTGGAATTGGGTTAGGGGGCATGAAACCGATAAATTGCGAGCTAGATTTAGGGAAGCAGACAAAAAATTTAAAAAAATTCTTGAAGAACATATAGTTAAGAAAAATGCTTTAGCACGTTTAACCCAAAAAAGAGTCTTAAAAAAATATTTTTCTAACATTCAAGAGCGACAATTAGAAGAAGATTACTTTCCTGCTCAAACTTTTAAGAAAGCAATAGAATTCAGTAAAGATACTAAAACCTTAAAAAATACTTTTTGCCTTATTGATGAATTTGATCCTCATGAACCATGGGATCCTCCTCAACATTATCTTAATATGTATGTAGATAAAAATTATGTTGGAAGAAAAATAATTACTCCCTCTTACGATGAGACATTAGATTACATCTCAGAAGGAGAATTAAGTTTTATGAGGGCGTGTTATGCGGGAGAAGTATCCATGTGCGATAATTGGTTTGGTCATTTCATAACAGAGCTAAAGCAGATGGAACTTTATAATGAATCACTAATTATTTTAACCAGCGATCATGGTCATAGTCTTGGTGAACATAATGCAACTGGAAAAATTCCTATGTTTATGCATCCAGAATTAGTAGATATTCCATTAATAATTAAACCACCGGATAATTTAAGCAGTACTAAGAAAATTAATAAGTCATATGTCTATTGCCATGACATCTTACCTACGATTTTAGGATCTTTAAATAATAAACTACCAGAACAACTTGACGGTTTGGATCTTTCAATATTTTTTTCCGAACAAGATCATTACTTAGAAAATAGAGATTATATAACCTGTGGTTTTAGTATATGTAGTTTATATAAAGATGATCATTATGCTTTAATTACCTCTAATGATAAAAAACAACAGAAATTATATGATCTGTCTAAAGATCCAGAATGGATGGTTAATATAGCAACAGATAATCAAGACATTTGTGAGGAGTTATTTAAAAAAATTAAACAAGATGCTGGTAATAACCTTCTATATGAAAATAACAAATTGATTGGACCGCTTAAGGATTGGTATTTATCAAGAAATAGACTTGAATAGACCCATAAAGATCAGTTCTCTAAAGATTATGAAATTTGTCAGAACTAACCATTATGTAATATTAGCTCACATAATCCTATTAATTTTGCAACTATTATTCTGGAATTTCATAATTGATGATGCCTTTATTACGTTTAGATATGCTAGCAATTTTTACAAATATAATCAGTTAGTTTTTAATGTAAACGAAACACCGGTAGAAGGTTATTCAAATTTTTTATGGGTGATATGGATAATAATAGGATTTAATCTCAATTTAGATCCTCTTCTTTTTTCAAAAATCTCTGGAATGCTCTTCAGTCATCTTTGTATTTTAATTTTGTATAAATTAGCTTTCCTATTAAACAAAAGCAAACAATTCTGTAATAAAGTTATTATTATATATGTGCTTACTCCAAATATAGCATTATGGTCCATAGGAGGGCTAGAAACAGCATTATTCTCTTTTCTTCTTTTACTGTCAGTTTACATTTTTATAAAAGAAATTATAGAATATAATGTATCTAAATTTAAAATTTCTCCATTCTTCTTTGCTTTACTTAGTTTAACTCGTCATGAAGGGCTAATCATTTTTGGAGTGACATGTATTTTTCTGCTGATCTTTTTAATATACAAAAAACAGCTCCCTAAGTTCAAAAAACTTATTCAGTTTTTTAGTTTTATTGGTTTTTATTTTATAGTTTATTTACCATACTTTTTTTGGAGAGTTACCTATTATAATAATTTAATTCCACACACCTATGTAGCAAAACAGGATATATTAACCATATCTGTACTATTCAACCGGATTCTATTTTATTTACCTTTACTATGTTTTTTATTTCCAGTCATATTAATTATTGGAATTAACTTATTTAAAACTTTTAAAATGAAGAATTATAATGATAAAAAATTATACATTATACTTTTAATATTAGTATTATCAAGCATTTTAATTTTAATTAATAGCTGGATGCCAGGATTTAGATTTACAGTACCCATCATTCCTTTTATTTATCTATTATTACCAAAATCGATAAATTTTTTATCTTTTTTTGGTAATGCATATAGAATTGACCCATTTCTAAGTAAAAATATAAAAAGATTAACTATTCTAATAATCTGTCTTTCAAATTTCTTATTAATATTTACTTTTTATCCTATGATACATATTTATGGAATAGGAATAAGAGATTGTAATATTAAACTAGGAAGATGGATTCATGATAATACTTCCCAAAATGCATCTCTCGCAATTTGGGATGCTGGTGCTATTCCTTTTTATGCTGAGATACCAACAATTGATATATACCCAGAAAGTCTCCAAGATTTATATATATATAATCACCCCGAAGATGCAGATTATATTTTAAATCAAAATATTACAATCTTGATTTTAAATGATCAATATTTTGAATATATTAAATCTGATGCTAGATTTATAACAAATTATAAAATGATTTTCTTCGCTCAGCTTTTTTATGCTGATGGGATTTTAGGGCTTGACTATATATATCAAGTATATTTATTAAAAAGTTATTATATTTCTAATTTTTCAATTAGCGAATTATTAAATTCTTCTCCACGATTTTATATTTAGCATTCTTTTTGGAAAAAAATTTAACAAATAAATTAATAAAACTTATTTTTAATCATCTATCTATAGATGAGAGAAAGTTGATGAAATAGTAGTTTTACCATGAGGAATGTCTTAATATTGCATTGGTAGGGCAAATGTCTTGACATGCCATGCAATCCGTGCACTCTCCGATATTATCAGCTATTACTTTTCCATCAACAAGTTCATATACCTCTACGGGGCATACATCTACGCAATCAGCAGCACCCACACAAAGATCTAGATCTATTTCGACCCAATGTTCATTTACTTCCCATTTTTTTATATTTGTCATGATATTTTCTCATAGGAACTATAATCTAATAATATTCAACTTTTTCTTAATAAAAATTTTATTCTTATAAATTCTAAGGGAATTATGGAGTTTTTAGTAAGATTGAAATTCTTTTTATTTTTTTATTATGTGTGAAAATTGAAAAAGGTTTCAGCCAAAAAATTGATGAAAATTATACTTTAAGAATAGCTGGAGATAGTTTAAATAATTTAGAAAGAATAATTTCTTTTAACATTGCAGTACATAAAGAAGAGAGTCTCAGCAGATATATTACTCGCTTATTTACAGAACATCCAAGAAAAGACGAAATTTTATGTTTATATATTGAAGAAAACGATTCCAAAAAGATTATATCTTCTATTACCTTATGCCCTTTAATTTGGAACTTTGGAGGGATTTTAATTCCAATCTGTGAAATGGGGCTGGTAGGTACTTTACCGAATTTTCGAAATAGAGGATTAATGAAAATTTTAAATAAATTTTATGAAACCATTATGGAACAAAAAGGCTATATTCTTTCAATAATCAGAGGTATACCTTATTATTATCGTAGATTTGGCTATGAATTTGTGTTAAATCTTGATGAACGCATATTTCTTAATACAGAACATGTTCCTAAAGATAAAATGGAACATATCTCAATAATTAAAGCTAAAAAAGAAGATCTAGATTTTATCAAATCAGGTTACAATAAAGAAAATGAAAAATTTTTTATTTTTAATGAATTCGATGATGAAAGTTTCTACTATAAATTCATGAATGACTCATTTGATGAGAATTTTTTAAGTACATATCTTATCAAAGTAAATGGAAAATCAATTTCTTATTTTTGTATCGGTATGTCTTATGATAATAGTGCTTATACTTTACTAGTTCCTAACACTGATGAAAAAAATATGATAAAGATTTTACAATTTGCTAAAAATTTTAAAAATCAGCAATTTAATAAAGAAATTCAATTTCATGTGAATTCTCAGACTAATTTTGCAGATTTTCTTTGTTCATTAGGAGGGAAGAATAATTTAGGATATAGTTGGCAAATTAGAATACCCAATTTTAAGAATTTCTTATTATCATTTATACCAGGTTTGGAGCGAAGAATTGAAAATTCCATCTATAAAGAATTGACTCAAGAAGTGCTTATCAGTAATTATAAAGAGATTTTTACCCTAGAATTTGTAAATGGAAAAATTGATAAAATACAAGCTAAGAGAAAATATCCCTTAGAGGAAAATTGCGACGTTATAATAACTGGAACAAATATTATCAAGATGTTTCTTTCAGACAGAAATTTTGGAGAAATTAAATACATTATAAGAGATTCGAGCTTAAAAAAAGGGTCAGAAAAGTTAATTGAGATCTTATTTCCGAAATTACCATCTAATCCTGACACATATTATTAATTAAAAAAAAAAAGGGGTTATGATTATTAACCCGGCGCTTTTCTATTTAACCATTTCTCATAAAAAGTATCAATATCCGGTAAAAAATTGAATATTGTTGGATAACCAGGAGGTACGGTTTCTACATCTAAAAGAATAAAACATCCCGGACAAAAGTATTCTCGGATTTCTTCCCACTCTGGATCCGAGCCCATATATTTAGGATATAATTGATTAATCTGTTCTGCAGAATCTCTAACTCTAACCCGACATTTAGTTTTCCAATTTTCCCGATAATCTCCAAATTCATATCCACAATCACACTTTACTATTCTTTTTCCGTTTTTAGAAACAACATAAAGATGTTCATGTAATGGTAATAGAATTTTTTCTTTCCATTGAACTCGTTCTTGTAGTATTTTTAAAATCATATCAAATCTATTGGTATCTTTCCTTCCACTTATAATAGGTTTCAATTCGTTCCAAGTTAAATCACCTGTAATTAATCTTTCTAAAGTTTTTTTATCATATTCTACCATTTATTTCACCTCCAAATTGAAATCATTAGGTAATTTCCAAAATTCTCTAAATTGTTTAGCCCATTTATCTGATAATTGCATACTTTCTGAATACATCCTATTCACAGGTTCAGATAATTTCTTTTCAACGATTTTCTTTTTTTCATATTCCCAAAATTCATCGAAAGATAACGATTTTGCTTTTCTTTCACTATATAATTTTTCTCTACGTTTTAATGTTGCTTCTCGATTTATTATCCATTCCTCCTTTACCTTATCATAGTCCGAAATTACACCATATACTTCAAAAACGATTTCTTTGGTATAAATTCCCTCATCTAAATCTTTTTTAACCGAATCAATTTTTCTTTCTAAAGGATCTCCATAACCTGGTCCACCACTTTGCGTATGGTAAAATAAATCATAATTTTCAAAAGTTACTGGAAATATTGAACAATAGGGTTTTCTTACAATATCTGCTTTTAATAATTTTTCAAATTCACCATTACTTGGATCGGGATCTCCTAATGGATAATCTTCTTGATTTTGAAAAATCTCTTGTAAATTAGTATTTTTAGCATAAAGACGATACCCTGTTGCATTGGGATAACCTCCATGCATTCCTCCACTTCCATGGAATACTAACCCATCTCTAGCACCGAAGAAATCAACTTCTTTAGAAAAGGCTGTAATACCTATTCCTGCAAATCCTGCACCGCCTCGATATTTACCGAAACCTGCTGTGTTTGGTTTAACTTTTCTAGCCAAATAAGGAACGCCACCTTGAAAAAGTTCCCAAGTTTCTACATCTCCCAGATCTGCTTCCGGGTTCCACATAGCATATCCATAGTTTAAACCATCTCGTACAGCACTTGCACCTAATCCTTGACCACTAATTTCAAAAGTTGATAGTGCCCATCTCTGTCCTTCAAGTGGTCCCGTAGAATATATACCTCCTCCTTGTATTCCATCTCCCGTAAATCCATAACCAGGAACAACTTCTTCCCTAAATCCACGCGCAAATAAACCATAAGACAAACATTTCATCATTCCAGTATAAGCTGGTATTAAATTTCCCCAAGGACTTTGGTAGGACAGATAAGGATCTCCTGGATTACACCAAGTTCCAAGAGGATAATTTTTTTCTACTGCAAAGTAGGCACCATCATTTACTTTATCTCCATAGATTAAGATTTGGGTTAATAATACCCATTGACCGCCTTCCATTGCACCTTTAGCACAATTCATCGGATTTGCTCCAGGTCCACTAGCACCTTCGAAACTAAGGGATATTCCTCCATCTTCTTTTACAATAATTTCTAAAGGTTCATTTGTAATTTTATCAATTTTAGCTCTCGGTTGCCATGCTTCTTTTTTCATTGGTAAATCAAAAAATGCCGCCGCACGATATCTCCCAGGAATTAATCGTTCCTTAACCCGCTTCTCTACAATTACTCTTCCTTCTTCTATTGCTTCTCTAATAAATCGTTTATAATAATCAATTCCTTCCCTTTCTATAAAATCTAATACCGCGTCTCTTATCATTAGATCTCCAGCTAATCTACATTTCTCATCTAATTCCCAGTACATCGGAGTCCTAACTGACCTTCTAGCGTTAATCATATGATCTTTCCAAATTTTATCATTAGAACCAATCTTCCTGCAAGTATAATATACCCCATCATCAAACCGTTGAATAGCAGCTACTAAGTCATGCCCGGGCGTTATTCCTCCAGTGTCTATTTGGTGAGTAACGCCACCAGCCCAACCAATAAGTTCCTTTTTCCAAAAGATAGGAATTAGAGTTTGAACATCGGTAGTGTGCACATTCCCACAATCTGGATCATTATTAAGAAAAATATCACCTGGATTAATTCCAGGATCTTCTTCATAATTTTCTTTAATTATAAATTTTACAGCTTCAGACATAGTGTGTACATGAACTAAAATACCAGTAGAAACGACTATCGAATCTCCTTCTGGAGTATAAAGTGCAAAACAAAGCTCCCCTATTTCTTTTACGATAGGAGAGGCTGCCACGTGTAATGCTGTTTCTCTAGCTGATACCAAAGACCCTCTTAAACTAGCATAAGCTCGTTCATATCTAAAGGGATCTTGTTCCTTTAAACTCATCTTTTCAATTCCATAGTAATGTTTGGTTTCTTCAATTAATCTTTCACTCTCAATTAGCATTTCTATTAATGTTTTACCTTCCCATCCAAGTTTTTGTTCTCCCATTTTAATTACACCTCCATATGAAAAACTCTATGTTTATCTAGTTTAACTCTGAAACCGGGGGGAATTATTAATGTTGTTGCTGGTGCTTCTATTACAGCAGGGCCATCCACTATGTTACCTGATTTGAGTAAACCCATTTCCAAGATTGATGCTTCATGCCACCCGTTTCCCCAAAAGATATCACGATTATCTTTTAAAGAATCATCTGAGGGTTTAACTCCAAAAATCTCATGTTCTGGCAATTTTGGCTTTGGAACAGGCACAATTCCAGTACCAACTGCTTTAGTAATGTGATAACCGAGTTCAGGACTTTTAGTGCCTCTTTTAAATATTTTTTCAAAAAGGTCATCATATCTTTTGGTTACTTCTTGTAGTTCTTTTGAATCATAACGTTCTAATTCTGGAGAGAAATCGATCGTTAATTCATCTGTGGGTGATTGAACCTCAAGATCGTCCATCATTCCAAAATATTGTAATCTTAATGACGGCTTAAAAAGCATTTCACCAGGATCTCTTCCTTCTGCTTCAAACTCTTTACTAATATTAGTTTTGATATCGTTCCAAGTAGAATTAAGTAAAGATGCAACAAATCCATTCATACTTCCATCAGGTGGTAGGACTAAGTCAACAGTTCTTTCATGTCTATAGGAATGATCAGCACATCCGCAACCAAAAGCTGAAAATGCTGGCGCCCATTCAGGTATCAATATATCTTGAAAATTTAAATCTTTTGCATATCCTGCTACATGAAGTGGGCCTCCACCGCCAAAAGAAATTAGAGTATAATTTTCAGGGCGATATCCTAACCCTTGAATCATTCCATTAAGGTGATTTTTCATATTAATTTCAATCAAATCTAAAGCACCCCTAGCGGTACTATAAGGATCAGCTTTTAAAGGTTCTGCCAGCTGTTCTTGGATATATTTAAAAGCTTTCTCTTTATTAAGTGGGATCTTACCCCCCAGAAAGTAATTGGGATTAAGATAACCCAATATTACACTACAATCTGTCATGGTAACTGTTTTTACTCCTGATTTTTCATTGCAAACACCAATTTTATAACCAGCACTCTCAGGACCAAATTCTAACCTACTAGATATTTCGTTATATCTCACATACATCCCAGTTCCAGCACCAATTGAATCCAAAGCGATCATTGGAATATTTAAAATGAATCGCCCTAAGGAACTTTCCCATTTAGTGGGAACATATCTTTCCATTACTAATCCAACATCGAAACTAGTTCCTCCTACATCACTAGAAACAAGATTAGTTATTCCATATTTTTCAGCAATAAATTTTGTTCCAATCATTCCGCCTATTGGCCCAGAAACCATGGTTGGTATTAAGCTTTTATGATAAGGTGATATTGTACCTCCATAAGTCGTCAAGATTCTAAGAGGAGCAGGAACCCCTTTAGATTTTAATTTTTCTGCTATTTTAATTAGCTGAGCTCTTGAAGGTTCTGCTGCATATTGTTCAATAATAAGAGCATTTAATCTTGGAGTTTCGCCTCTCACAGGATTATGTTCACTTGATAAAATAATAGGAATTTGTTTTCCCTTTTCTTTCATTACTTCTTCTGCCATTAATCTAACTTGTAGTTCATGAATATCATTAATATATGAGCAAAGTAAACATACACATATACTGTCAACTCCTTTATCAAGAAGTTCTCCAACAGCCTTTTTAACATCCTGTTTGTATAATGGAATTAGTTCTTCTCCCCAAAAGTTTATTCTTCCTCGAACTCCTTTAATTAATTTTCTTGATATAAGGGGTTCTGGATGTTCATGTTCTCTAGCATGAAGTCTTCCTCCATAGTCTAACCAGATCCAACATTGAAGGGCTCTTCCTAATCTTAATAAATCTTCAAATCCCGCATTAATTATCACTCCAATATTATCATTTCCTTCTCGTTCTAAAAGTCGATTCAGCATTGCAGTACCAGAATAGACTAAAGCTTCAACTTTATTACTAGAAGCTTCTATCGTGGTGTTTTGATAATTCAAACCATCTTTAATTGAATTAAGTATTCCCTCAAATTCATTTTCTGGAGTCGTTTGTGCTTTACCAACTGTAAATATGCCGTTTTCATCAATTATGAAAGAATCAGTCATTGTTCCGCCAGTATCAAGTGCAATTGAACGCGCTGTAAATTTATTATTAACATTTTGAGTTTTTAACATTTTTTTTCGCGAACTTTTCTTAATTATTTAAGAATTTTATATTAAATCTATTTTCTTTTTGAATTTATAAAATTTATGATATTACTTATTTAATCTTGCTAAAAATGTTAAATAGTTTAAATTATTTTTTTGCCTAAATTCTTATTTCTTTAATTTATTATACTATAAAATGACAACTGAAAAACTAAATACTAGGGATTCAGAGATAAATAGAAAAAGATATCTAAGTATTGATGTCTTTAAAGGTTTATCTGTAGTTTTAATGGTATTTGCAAATGCGGTTGCTATTTATGAAAACGTGCCAGCTTGGAGCAAGCATGCTGTTGATTATGGACTAACATATGTAGATATTGTTGCACCATTTTTTGTTTTTATGCTCGCATTAAATTTTAACGTTTCATATGCTAAACGTTTGAAAGCTTATGGGAGAAAAAAAACTTATTTAAGGTTTATCCGAAGATATATAATATTTATCATACTTGGATTTTTTTTAACACTAGGTTATGAATCAGGAAGAATATATCTCCAATGGGGTACTTTTCAAGTTTTAGGGTTATCAGGACTCATGTTATTGCCTTTAATTGAACTAAAATCTTATATAAGATTGTTAATCGCCATAATATTGATGATTATTCATCAGATTATTTTATTGACCTCTCTTCAGATTCTTATTTACGATGCGATTGAAGGAGGTTTATTTGGAGCACTTTCATGGGGTTCCATGATGATCTTATCTTCAGTATTAGCTGATGGTTTAAAAAAAAATAAGATAGATGCATACTTTTTAGTTGGAGGAATATTTTGCTCTGTCTTAGGAATAATTACCAGTTTTTTTTGGAAAATAAGTAGGGCGTATATTTCATTGCCATATATTCTAATTTGTGTTGGGATCGGATCATTAGTATATTATTTTTTATATAATATCTTTGAAAAATGGGGTGCGTCTTTCAAATTTTCTCAACGAGATAACATCTTTAGCTTAATAGGTAGAAATGCCTTTTTCCTTTATTTAATAGATGTATTAATAACATATCCAATTTATATGATTTTGCCCTCTGACATTTCGTGGTTGTTTATACTCACAATAGGATTTCTGTTTATATTGTTCATAGGAATAATTGCATACTTTATGAATAAAGTGGAGATGTATATAATAATTTAAACAGATTGGTAAAAAATGAATGGGGAGAATAGTACAATAAGTTATACAGAAGAAAAAAATCCTAGATTTTTAAGTATAGATATATTTAAAGGAATTGCTATTGTATTAACTATCTTTATAAACTCAATTGCGTATTTTAGTAATACACCTTCTTGGAATAAAGGAACAGAATTCTATGGTCTGACTTACGTTGATTTGGTGGCGCCATTCTTCATCTTCATGATTGCGCTTACTTTTAAAGCTTCATTTAACCGACGAGTAAAGAAAATTGGGTACATAAAAACATATATTCATTTTATAAAACGTAATAGTTTATTAATATTAATAGGGTTCTTGATAACTATACAAATTTCTTCTACCGGAATTTCATTCAGCTGGGGAACTCTTCAGATGCTTGGAACAATTAGTTTCATTTACTTATTATTTATTAGATCTAATCAATTTATTAGATTGTTAATTTCAACATCTGGATTAATCTTTCATCAAATATTACTTAACACAGGTAATAAAGTTATTATTTATGATGCTCCTCATGGTGGGATAATTGGCCTTATCCCTTTGGGATGCTTGTTGCTAATATCCTCTATAATTACCGAAAATTTTCACGATAGGAGTAAAAATTATAAAATCCTTATAGAAAGTATTATTTGTATTATTTTAGGTATTTTCAGTAGTTTAATCTGGGGGATTAGCAGAAATTATATCACAATTCCTTTTGTATTGATAAGCGTGGGCATATCATCTTTAATTTATTTTTTGCTCTATAATATCTTTGAAATTCGCAGCGAAATTAATACTTGTCTTAAAAATGAGAAACTTTTTAGTGTAATGGGAAGATATACCTTACTTTTATATATCTTACAAGCCATTTTTAAATATATTCCCTATATCTTTTTACCAATCGACACAAATTTTCTTATCATAATTACTTTTGGAATAATAATGGTTTTATTCAATTATTTTTTAGCATTTTTTTTAAATAAAAATGATATTATTTTAGTTCTTTAATTCAGATTTCAAGTTATTTAAAGAATAAAACTTAAAATAGCAGTTTACTTCATAATAATCGAATCCAATTCTTTTAGACATTAAAAATTCATTAAAGGTGTTAGCTATTAACGAATTAGAGAGCCATTATGATGTTTTTGAAATTGATGAAGAAATAGAAGATTTTAAGAAAATTGATGTGGTTGATAATATCTTGTATAGAATTTTAAATCCCACTTCAATTTTTTTGTTCATCGATCATGGAAATAAGAAAGTGTGGATATGGAATGGTCGTCATGCAGGAATACGTAAAAAATTTATCGCAACTCAAGCAGTATCAAATGTAAGAGATAATTATGCTGTGGATTACCAAATTACTGCTATTGATGATGGGAGTGAAGATCTAGAATTCAAGGTTTTTCTTGGTCTAGACTAACTATACTCAAGTTATACTTTATAGAATCAATTTGATAGAAATTTTTGATTTTAATATATCAAATTTGTATATAAAAAATCGTGAAAGATACGTTTCACGATGAAGCTTATAAGATTTTTAATATAAGCTTTTAAGTTTTACTAATTAAATGGGAGTTCCATTATCACAGAAATAGTAAAAATTCTCGAATTTTTTAAGTTTTAAATTTTTTATTGAAGATAGGAGATTTTAAGCTATGGAATATAAAGATATTGAGTTTGAATCAACGAAAAAAGCATTAACTAATTTTGAAAATATCAAAGAATGTATTCATGGGTTGTTTGAAATTCTGAAAATCACTCTCCCTTCTGAAAATATTTATTTTCAATTAGGACAAGACAACATAGAAGCATTATATCAAAATTTCTTGGAATTGATGGTAAATGATTTAGGGGTAGAAAAATTTATGCAGAAATTAAAGAATTCAGAAGTAGATTTAGACATTTCTTTAGGAAATTTATAAACAGATAACATTTAATCTCGTTTACTTACACAATCCAAAATAAATTTCTTTACTTAAGTATTTTTCCTGTTTCTAAGTACCATAGATATAGATCTAATTGAGCCATATCAAGATTCAAAATTGCTCCAATTTCTTTTAATACCTTTTCTATTTCTAAATATTTTCTTTTAGTCATAGTTTTGGGTTTCTCAATTAAATTATAATGTACTAATAAATCTACTATGTGGAAATCAATAATAGCGTAACCGTTAAAACCAATATTTCTTAAAAAGTGGCTAGATTCTTTATACCCTATCCCTTTAATATTTTTTACAATCCAGTCTCTTAAATCATCGCCATTTGTAGTGGAAAATAATATTTTTTCTAACTCGTCTTTATATTTTCTAGCTTGCAATATATAGTTGGATCTTATATTTGGAAACCGATACCCATATTCCCTAAATTTATTCATTATACCTTCTTCAGAAAGATTTAAAAAGTCATCCCCAATCAAATTATGAATTTCGATGCATTTCTCTGCTCCACAATTAGCGGTCATGATACAAAAACATAGTTCCTTAAATATTTCATCTATTCCTTTCTCTTTTACACTTGAAAATTCATTTATACGTGATTGAATTATAGTTGAAATATCGCTACTCTTAAGCTTTTCAATTGATGCTACTAAATCTTTCATATTTTGAATATTATTACAATAAATTTAAAATTAAAACTCTTTAATTTGATAAGTGTAAATTCTTATAAATTGATAAATTTATTTTTAATATCTCTAGATAAAATATTTGAATATTATTATGAAAAAAAGTAAAGTAATAGTTCTTGGATCTTTAGCATTTGATTATATTATGGCATTCGAAGAAAATTTTGTAAATGCGGTTTCAATAGATCATGAAAAAAAAGAATATCAAAGTACTGTCACCGCAAATAGTAGAATTCAGCATTTTGGAGGTACAGCGGGAAATATTGCTTATAATCTTGGACTTTTAAATATTGCAGAAGTATCATTATTTGGATCCGTAGGGAAAGACTTTGAAAGTTTGGGATACAAAAAACATATTTCTAAATTTGAAAAGATAAATATTGGCGTGGATATTCATGCAGATCTATTCACAGCAGCTTGTTATATAGTAAATGATATAAAATCAAATCAGATGATCATATTTCATGGTGGAGCTCTTGATAAGGGTAGAGAGATTGATTTAAAACAAAAAATTCAAGATCCTGAGAATTATATATATGCCATAAATTCAACTCAAAGTGTAGATGCAATGGTAAATTTTGCTGATCAATTAAATGAGTTAAATATACCAACTATCTTCGATCCCGGTCAAGTTACTCCATTATTCCCTAAAAATTTACTACTAGAGATTATAAATAAATCTCAAATTTTAATTGGTAACAGTTACGAAATAGATCAAATTAAAGAGAAACTTGAATCAACAGAAGAAGGACTTATCCAATATATTAATGCCATTATTATAACGAAGGGCGCAGAGGGCTCAGAATTAATATATAAGGATAGTTCAAATAAAGTATTTAGAATCCAAATTCCAATATCTAAACCAGATACTGTTATAGACAGTACCGGCGCAGGAGATGGCTATCGTGCAGGAATTTTAACTGGTTTAATTTTAAATATGACCTTAATCGATTCATGCCGGTTAGGTTCAATCATAGGTTCTTATGTAGTTGAAACTAGTGGAGCTCAAACTCATAAGTTTAACATGATTGAGGTAAGAAAGCGATTTTTAAACACTTATGGGTATATTCCACAAGAATTGGAAAACGTGTAAAACCATAAATCAAGTTTTTTATCTTTTTTAATAGAATATCACTGAGATATTATAATATAAAATATAGGTCGTTCAGAATCTTATATCTGAAAATTTTAGAAAATTTATAATCGATTTTTTAGAGAAAAAAATACCAAAATTATTAATGTGCGGAATAGAATAACAAAAAAGCAAATTTTTATAGAAGTATATATAACAGTTTTTAAATTTTAAATTTAGTAATTAGGATTTTAGAGAATGAATGTGTCCACTAATAAAGACGAATTAAAAAGTTACTTAGAGATTATAGATTTCTTTCAAAATCATCAAGTTGACGATGAATCAGTAGAAATCTGGAAAAGCAAATCTTTAATAGAATTAATGAAAGTATTGCATCGTACAAAAAACAAAAAATTCGTAAGAAATGTAATAATCTTAATGATTTCATTATTTGATCACCTCCCTCCTGATACTTATAATAATCATGGTACAGATGCAAAGCTATTAAATAAAAAAGATAAAGCTTCTTTTATTTCGCAAATGAAATTGGAATTTGATAATGGAATACCGAATTAATAAAAGGCGTTAATATATTAATGTATTCAAAGAAAAATCCATCTTATTATTATTAATCATCTTTTAAAATCTTCTTAAGCTTTTTTACGTTATTATCGTATTTTGATCCTCCCAAATCATCTACAATTCCTTTTACTTCACCAATTGCTAGCATATTATCATCATCAATTTCTTTATCTTTTCCTTTATTAAATTCTAGATTACACTCAAGACATTCAAATGAATCTTCATATTCAATTGTCTTTTTTGAGCCACAGCGTGGGCAGATGGAAGGTTTTTTCATAGATTTTAATCTTGACATAAATGTGATTTTCAATTAAGTATAAAAATTCCATCTATTTAAAATTCTATTCTATTCGTTCTTATTTATTTACTTAAATTTATTAAACTTTATTTTTTTACCATTTATAACCATTTATTTCGTAATAACAGGGGATTTTATGGTTATTAATTTAAAAAAAGTTCTATTTACAAAAAAGTCAATTATTAAATTCATATTAATTGCAACTCTTTTTATTAGCTTCCTAATAGGTTCTATATCACCAATATATGTTAAAAAACTTAATACCCAAGATGACCTAGAATTTTCATATAACAAAATAAAAGCTTCAAATGGTGATACTTATCTTTTTCAGGGTGTTGAGAATTCTCTAAATATAACAGATTATGGGAATTTATATGAATATGATCAAGAAATTTCGCTAAGTAATGAACAAGAATTAAATCTTAATTATCATTTAGATGATGTTCATGATTGGAAAGCATATAAAATAGAAAATTCCCTATCAAATATTCAAGACAAAAGAAATTGGGTTAATAATTCTGGCTTTCTTTCACCTACTATATATAGAGTATACGAAACTTATGAAACTGATCATAACTATATTAATGGGCATAATCCTAATTTAAACAATCCAGATACTGAAATAACTGTGTCAAACGCTCAATATATTCGAGTCCATTTCACTGAAGTTGAATTTGAGGAGGGTTATGATTACTTATACATTCGAAACGCTTCGAATGTTATTCATTATGTAAATAGTAGTGGACAAACTGATTTTTATTCGCCATGGGTGTTCGGTGATACAATCAAATTATATTACTATGCAGACTCATCTATTAATTTTTTTGGTTATGAAATTGACTACTATGAATTTATGAACAGCAGCTCAAATATCAATATTAATTCAAATGACTGGAAATTTAATTATCAAGAAGTGGCAGATGGATTTAATGACCATGGTGCAGGTGAGGTTGATAATGCGACAGCAATGTATATAGCTTTATATGGAGAATATATTGATACTGATGAATTTGATTACGATACAGGAGCATTTTCAGAACTATCACAAAATTTTACAATTCCAACTGGTCCTTATATTGATGCTTATCTAAGTTTTGATTATTATTGTCAATATGCTTTACCTACTAACGACCATTATTTTTATGTGAAAATTAATGGTCAAAAAGTATTTTCTAAAGGTATGTTAGATATTAGTGAATTAGGAAGGAGAAAATGGCTTAGTTCTGGAAAACTTTATACAGATGCATGGAATAATTTAACTAACATTTTTGAGAAGTATGTTAATGAACAGGAGTTTAATATTTCCTTAGGGTTTACTATAGGAGCAGGTTATACATATACGGGTGTAGATGACGAAGGTTTAATGAATATTATGTGGTTTGATAATGTCTCTCTAGTTGTTACCACTGGTGTGAATTCAACACAAGAAGGTATAAATTTACAAATAAATTCAGAAACTTTACAGGATGGAGAAAATTGGGGTCATTCAAATCAAAGTCTGATGGGGTTATGGGAATCTAATCCAATAACACTCACATTAAATAGTTCATCACCAAATCTGAGTTTCGAGATGAATACTACGATATATGGATATAGAAATTCTACTACAAAAATAAATCAACAAAATGATGAAGGCATATCTTATGAGATTTTAAATAATGGTACAATATATTGGGATTTTTATCATAACCTATATGTACCAACAGATTATTCCGATATAGAATTTATCATCCAAAAACCAATAGAATGGCAGTTCATAACTGTAAAAGATTCAACTTTACAAAATATACCTTTTGAAATGGGAAATTCAGGTGACTCCATCCTTAAAATAAATAAATCTTATGCATTATATCCTGGTTGGTGGAAATTTGAAGCAACATCTCCTAACTATATAAACAAATCTAACATAGTAATAGCAAATCATGAGCAAATTGAGATTTCTGAATTCTTTTCTGGAGAATCTGCAAATATAAAAACACAAATTAATTATTCTAATCAAATACCCTCAAATTTAGGAGCTACGTCAGTTGATTTAGTAATCTACAATCCTGAAGGCTCTATCTGGTATCAAGAGACTGAAAGTCCATTATCGAATGGAAGTGTTGAATTTTCTAGTGTTTACTTCACTTCTTTAAATACAACGGGAGGTGTATATAATTATACCTTACTTTGGAGTAATGGAACATCATTAGGTGCGGGATTTTCAAATTTTACCGTAATTCATGAAAGTTATATTAAACTTTTGAAACCGGATGAAGCATTAGAAGATAATAAGATAGGTGGTTCTGTTGGAGAAATTATACCTCTGAGAATTTATTTAAGAGACTATGAAAATAATTTTTCTATCTCGAGTGCGACAGTTTCCTATAATTGGACAACAGGAACGGAATATTTAGTTGAAATAGTTTCAGGAATTTATGAAACCGTACTTGATACCTCAGATCTAGGCTCATTAGGAACATATGACGTTTTAATTAATGCAAATAAAATAGGTTTCAATGAGAGTGAATTTATTTTAACAATAAATTTAGGAGAAGAAACAAGACTTCAACGATTATCATCTGATTCTAAAATTATAATCAATAAAAATAGTACTATCGAATTTAAATACTATTCCGATGTTGATTTAGAACCAATTTCTAATGCATTTGTTTCTGTAAACATTAGTGACCCTACTCTTTATAAAATTCAATCTTTATCAGACGGAGTCTACAAAATTGAATTTAGTACTCTATTTTTAGAGGATTATGGCATTTATCAATTAATTTTTACCTTTGAAGCGGATGGTTTTGAAACTCAAGAATATATTTATCAATTTGAAATTATAAAACCTCCTGAACCAGTGATAGTTCCAAATTATTTATTAATTATCGGTTTATTTGTAGCTATACTTTTAGGTGGACTCTTTGGAGCATTAAGTTTAAGATCTTATGTTATTTTACCACGAAAGAGGAGAAAAGAATCTGAATTACTCGTTAGAACTCAAAGATTTAAAGACCTTAGAAATATCCAAGCTTTAGTAATTATTCATCGAATGAGTGGGATACCTCTTTTTTCACATAGTTATTCAATTTTGGAAAAACATAAAAAAGAACTATTTTCTGGATTTATTCAAGCAATTACGACAATAGGTGAAGAAATTGTAGGGAAGAAACAAGAATCATCCGAATTAAAACAATTACAGGGTTCAGAGAGCATTGAGAAGATTCTTGAGTTAGATTTCAAGTATTTTAATTGTCTGATATGTGATCGATCAGAATTAAGAATTGTATTTGTACTTAAAGAAAAAGCATCAGCTAGGTTAAAAGAGCAGATAACAAACCTTTCATTAGGACTTATCTTAAAGATGTCTACATATTTGGAAAACTGGGATGGATCCTTAGATATGTTTGAAGTTATAACACCTCCAA
>Ga0209427_10002621_pt1 | contig 21110 bp, 25 predicted proteins | sample DeeMarSWOR136_30_FD_187465 | JGI IMG/M metagenome (GOLD analysis project Ga0209427, IMG submission 187465) | Marine sediment microbial communities from White Oak River estuary, North Carolina - WOR-1-36_30 (SPAdes) (version 2) | ecosystem: Environmental > Aquatic > Marine > Intertidal zone >...
GTTTGGGTGCAGTATGTTTCTTTCTTGTGCTGAAAAGTTAATTAGTCCTAAAGAATGTCTGCATGAGATACGTGCGTTCTTCAGCGAGTGATATCCATCCCCATCGTCAGTAAATCCATCCGGCCAGCTGTGCCCGCAGATTTTTTCCATGAATTTTTTTCAAATAATAGTTTAATGTATCTCTATTCCCCTGGGGGATATATACCATTCGCTCCTGATTGCCAATACTTATTCTGAGGCTTTCACAGGCCTGTCCTGAGCCCTTCTTTTATTGCTCTTATATTGCCCCCTTTACCAGAGCAATTGCCCACGCTGGGAAGCCTCAAACAATTAAGTCCATTCAGGGGTAATTTCCCAGCGTAAAATAGCTAATTTTACGCCTGTTGGATATGCTCTCGGGACAAGTCCTTGAAATAGGAGATTTTTTACGCAGTTGTTACTCGGAGAACGGCCATTTCGCACTTGAGATGGGACTTGGGAAGTCTTTTCTGTGGGCAAAAAAGATGCATAATCCAACCGGACACAATTCGCATTCGCTGCCCAAAATTATCTCACTTTCCCCTGTTGGCACCAGGCTATCCGTAGGCGAAGAGGTTATTCTGGAGATTACTCAGATTGGTAAAGAGTGCCATACCAGATGCGCCATCTTCCGTCAGGTTGGCCAGTGTGTTATGCCCGAAGAAGGGGTATTTGCCAGGGTTATCCGTGGCGGCGTTGTTGAAGCCGGGGACTCAATAAGAGCGATTTAATTAGGTGGTGTGGATGAAAGAACCAATGACAAGAAAATTGTCCGTCCTCCGGGTCAATAGGCATGAAGCAAGCGAATTCGAGGACACAATCGTAAAGGAACACTCGGCTACCATTAAGATAAATGACCGGGAAGTAGTGACCCTGCTCTGCTCCCCGATGGACCTGGAATACCTGGCTACCGGCTTTCTGCTCAGTGAAGGACTCCTCAAGAGCCGCGACGAAATAATCAGGACATCGATGAACGGTGATGACCGTAAGAGCACCGTGCGGATTGAGACAAAAGACTCTGGAAATTTCAGTAAATATGCTTCCTCCCGGCGGCTGATTGCCTCCAGTGGCGGCCGGGGTTCTTCTTACGGTAACGCTCTCCCTGACAGTCAGCCCACGATAGAGTCAAGAGTTGAAATATCAGCCTCCGAAGTCCTTGCTCTTGTCGAGGATTTCCACCAGCGCTCCCCCGTTTTTGAAGCCACTGGTGGGGTTCATAGCGCTGCTCTATGCCGCCCTGACGGAATTTTGGTATTCCATGATGACATCGGCAGGCACAATGCTGTTGATAAGGTCTTCGGCGAGTGCTTCTTGAAGGATATATCCACCACCGATAGCATAATAGTTACCAGTGGCCGCGTCTCCTCGGAGATACTGCTCAAGGTTGCCAGGAGAAGAGTTCCTGTTATAATCTCTGTAGCCGCTCCTACTGATGTGGCTGTGCAATTGGCCGAAAATATCGGTATAACCCTGGTCGGTTTTGTTCGCGGCAACCGGATGAATGTCTACACGCACGACTGGAGAGTAAAGATAGATGGAAAGTAAGAACGCTGGGCTGGTAGATAAAATCCTGAAGCTTAAAAAGGAGAAGAACGCCGTCTTCCTTGTCCATAACTACCAGCGAGGTGAGGTTCAGGACATTGCCGACTATATTGGTGATTCACTGGGATTGAGCCAGAGTGCCGCCGAAACTGCTGCCGATGTAATCGTCTTCTGTGGCGTTCATTTTATGGCTGAAACCGCTGCCATCATCTGCCCGGATAAGACAGTCTTGCTCCCCGATATCAATTCCGGCTGCCCTATGGCCGATATGATTACTGCCGAACAGCTAAGGCAGAGAAAAAAGGAGCTTCCCGGTGCCACCGTTGTCTGCTACGTCAATTCCACGGCTGAGGTTAAGGCTGAGTCCGATATCTGCTGCACATCGGCTAACGCGGTCAAAGTAGTTGAAAGCCTCGATGCCGGCGAGATTCTGTTTGTCCCTGACCAGTACCTCGGGCACTATGTCTCCACCAGAACCGGCCGCGAAATGCATTACTGGCCGGGCTACTGCCCCACCCATGTCAGAATAACCACCGAAGATATCCTAGAGCGGAAGAAGGAGCACCCGCAGGCTAAGGTACTCATCCATCCCGAGTGCCGTCCCGAGGTGATTGAGCTTGCCGACGAGGTCTTCAGTACCGGAGGGATGATCCGGTATGCTAGAGAATCCGACACCACAGAGATGATTGTCGGCACCGAGTTTGGCATAATCCATCGGCTTGAGAAAGAGAACCCAGGTAAGAAATTCATTCGTGTTTCAAATAAAGCCATCTGCCCCAATATGAAGCTGATTACCCTGGAAAAGGTCCTATGGGCGCTTGAGGACATGAAACACCAGATCACCGTGCCTGAAGAAATACGGGTTAAAGCTAGGTTCGCTGTCGACCGCATGCTGGAGATTGTATAAAATGTCTGAATTGAATGCCGCTGTTGTCTTTATCACCGTCGGTAGTCAGGAAGAAGCCCGGAGGGTAGCTACCGCCTTGCTCGAGGGTCGGAAAGCCGTTTGTGTAAATATCGTCCCGAAGATTGAGTCGTATTTCTGGTGGCAGGGTAAGCTCGATACTGACCAGGAGATTTTGCTCATAGTCAAGACCAGAGCTTCGCTGGTGGATGACCTTATTGATTTGGTCAAGTCCGTCCACAGCTACGACGTCCCCGAGGTCATCGCCTTGCCCATCATCGGCGGCAATCAGGACTACCTCGATTGGCTGAATAAAGAGGCTGGGTAGGAATAACCGTTCAAATCCACCCGATGTTAGTCCTCTTAAACTCATCCAGCGCCTTACAACTTTGTGTAATGAAGAAGATATAATAGGGCAGAGAAAGGAGCCAGCAGAGTATGGATATCGTTGAAGCTGTTCGTAGTCGGAAAAGCATTCGGGCTTTTAAACCCGACCCTGTGCCCCGTGATGTTCTGGAGGAAATAATAGAGCTTGCTTTGCGTGCCCCCTCATGGGGAAATACCCAGCCTTGGGAATTCGTCATAGTGAGCGGTAGCAGGCTGGATGAAATAAAGCAGGCTTTTATTGGCAAGTCTGGAGAACTACCCAGTCCCGACCTCGCCACCCCTGCCGGGTTTCCCGAACCCTTCGATGCTCGTCGTCGGGCTGTCGGGATTAAGCTATTTGAAATAATGGGAATCAAAAGGGAGGACCGGGAGCAGAGAAGGTTGTGGGGACAGCAGGGTCTAAGATTATTTGGGGCTCCCGCCTGCATATATATACTCACCGACCGTTCTTTCCACCTGCAGGATGACCGCTTGAATATCTGGCCGGTGTTTGACTGCGGCTCGGTAGCCGAGAACATCATGCTCCTGGCTACCGGTTTCGGACTGGGGACCATCCCCGAAATACAGGCTGTCCTCTACCCTGACGTATTGCGGAAGATGTTGGCTATACCGGATTCCAAACTAATAGTGCTCGGTATAGCTATCGGTTACCCCGACTGGGATAATCCGGTGAATCAGCTCCACTCGGAAAGGGAATCACTGGATAAGGTCACCACTTGGCATGGCTTCGACTAGAAGATATGCTGCCTCGCCAGACCCCGCTGTCCTCAGACTCATTCATCATTTCACCACGACGTTGACTCCAGACGAAGTTGTCCGTTACCCAGGATAGTTGTTTCCTGTTGATGGACTGTACCGCTCTTGACAATGAGCTACATTTAGTGTATATTAAAGCGTTAGTTCTAGTTTAGGTTAATACCAGCTTTTTTAAATCACTACAGTTTACAATAGTATTGGGTGACCGGACTCTAACTAAAATCCAGAAGAGAGGAGGTCATCCAATGAGTTTTGTGGATAAGTCTCTCCAGTGTTCCGATTGTGGGGCTACTTTTACTTTCAGCGCTGAAGAGCAAGAGCTTTTCCAGTCCAGAGGCTACACCAATGAGCCTAAGCGCTGTCCCGAATGCCGCCAGGCCAGGAAGGCAGAGCGTTTCAGAAACAGTACCTATGGCTCCAGTCGCCGGATGTTTCCGGTAACGTGTGCCGAGTGCGGCAAGGATACTGAGGTACCCTTTGAACCTCGCGGCGATAGGCCGGTTTACTGTAGCGATTGCTACCGAAAAGTCAGACTGACTGCGTAACGCTGGGGTTTGACATCATGACATACACGGGCTGAGGATAATTAGCCCGTGTATGTACCTGAAATATATTAATACGTTATGGCTTTAGAAGTTTCGATACGGCAGGGTGAATCACAGGACTCACTACTGCGGCGCTTTCAAAAGATGGTGCAGACGAGCGGAATCCTGCGTGAAGTAAAAACGCATCGTTATTTCCTGTCTAGGAGGCAAGCCGCACGCGTGAAAATGAAACAGAACGCAAGACGAAGGCGTCTCGGCAGGTAAATCTTCATTAGGCCAGCAGGTATCTGACTGTGTGGATGTCCATAGCCGGGTATATGGAGATGTTACCTTTCACACCGGAAATAATTATTTACCAGTGCCTGATGCAACTCAGTATAATAAGGAGATTGATATGAGAATCTATGTGGGTAACTTGTCCTATGATGTCACTGAGGAAGAACTGCGCCGGGAATTTCAGGCTTTCGGAGAGGTTGAGTCTATCAGTATCGTAACGGATAAGTACAGCGGACGGCCAAAAGGATTTGGCTTTATTGAAATGTCAAAAGTGTCCGAAGGTCAGGCTGCAATTGCTGCACTGGACGGGAAAACCTTGCAGGATAGGCAGTTAAAAGTCAATGAAGCTCGTCCTCGTTCCGATAGCAGGGGCAGCAGACCGCGTGATAACAGCAGGGGCGGCGGATCATATGGCGACCGGAGGCCCGGTGGATTCGGCGGAGGAAAACGCCGGCGGTATTAGACCACCGCGGTTGTCTGAAGATTCTCTATTACACTGTTATTTTATACCTCTGACTCCCTGAATCCCACCAGACCTCGCTTTCCTCAAAATCGTCCAGCAATTCGTCAGGTTGGGCAACCAAGACTGAATAAACCTGGCATAAGTTGACGATGGTAATAGTCTGCAGGAGGAATAACATGAAAGAGGTCACGTCGAATCCGGATTTAGTTGCATATTGTGGTCTTTATTGTGGAGCCTGTGGGTCGTATTTAAAAGGAAGATGTCCCGGTTGTCATGAGAATGAGAAGGCACAGTGGTGCAGGATCAGAATATGCTGTATGGAAAATCAATATTTGTCCTGTGCTGATTGCCAGCAGTTCGATAATCCCGACGATTGTAGGCAATTCAATAACATCATGGCCAGGTTATTCAGTCTTTTCTTCCGCTCTGACCGGGCCGCATGTATCCAGCAGATTAAAGAGCTGGGAATTCAGGGTCATGCCGACAACATGGCCGAAAACAGGCATCAGGCAATTAAAAAATAAAGGGGTGACATAGGATACTGCTGTATTAGGTGGTGCTCTCAGAATCACCCAGTATTTTTTCTATACGTTTCCGCACTTCCTCGGCGCCTATATCGACGGCCAGTCCCAGATATTTGTTAAAATCGATAAATTTGCCCACGCCCTCTATCACTATGTCCGGGACCTTTGAATCTTTGAGAATGAAGCTGTAAAGCTCTTGTCCCAGCTTCTTCCCCATTTCTTCATCCGGGATTGTACCCGCCAGAGCGGTTATCGCTTTTTTAAGCTGGTCAAGGTCCTCTCTCAGCTGAGTCAGGTCACCGGTTAAGGTTGCTTTTTCCGCTGCCAGTTCTTCTATTTTTGAATCCAGCTCTGCTATTTGCGCTTTCCGGTCGTCTACCTCTTCTTTGTGCTCCTTTTTTAGCGTCACAATTTGCGATTCGTAGTTTTTCTTTAGCTCTTCCTTTTCCTTTTCCAGGGTCTTTATTTGTGACCTCAGGCCATCTATATCAGCCAGTCTCTCGGCAAGTGCTTGGTGGTCAATCCTAGACTCCTTGAGGTCTTCTCCCAGTACCGCTGTTAGCTTTTCCATGAATGCTGCAGAATCAGTTCTTAAATCCCGGTACTCGTTCCCTAATATTCCAACCACCTTGCCCATGAGTTCGTCGTATTTATCGTTTGCCCGGTTACGTTCCTCTTCTAGGGTCATTATGTATGACCTCAGGTCTCCCACTCTCCCGCCGTATTGTTTGTTTAAGAGGGCATATACTGCAAAGGCAACCCTCTTGGCTACCGCCTCCCCGTATCCCCTTATATCACTTCCCCGCGGACCGAGTACCCGGTTAATAAATTTATCTTCCTGCTGGAGATGTTTGTCATAGTCTTTCAGCCCGGCATCAACCACCGGATCCAGTCCCGCATTGTGGTATAGTTGCTCGGCCAGCTGGGCTTCTTCCAGACTCATTTCTTCGAATTTTACGATGTCGGTTGTTTCTTCCTTTATATCTGACATATTTTCTTCCATTTTTACCACCTGTTTATAAAATAGATTCCCATTGGATTTAAAATCAGGGATTTCCCATCCTTTTCCACCCCCTCTTTTCCCCCAGCCTGAAGAAAGACCGTCTCCGACCTTAGACATGGATAGGTATGCTGTGGGTTAATTCTTATCTCTATATATTATAAATTGGTAAATTTACTAAATCAAAATTCCAGTACTTCCCCTATCCCTCTTCCGCCTTAAGTATATCGCCGAACACCTCGACGTGGTAAAGCTCATGGTCTCTCAGCCTCAGGAAAAGTTCTTTCAGCCCCGGGTCGTCAGTCTCGTTGGCTGCTTTATCGTATGCCTCAGCCACCTCTTTCTCAATCGCAATATCCGACCGCATCATGTCCGCCGTATCTGTTGTCTGGTCAACTCTGGTGTGCTCGATTCTCGGATTACCGCTGATACCAACCAGCTTCTCCGCCAGCCAGCCCAGGTGCTGCATCTCGTTTATCGCCTGGTCATGTAGTTCCTTCTGCGCCTCGGGATTACTCGTCATGTATGCTTGGAAGATGTACTGGAGGATAACAGTGTATTCGTGCTCGATACCCCAGTTCAGCGTCTGCACCAGCTTGTCGGAACGGCTGCCCCTGATGTCTTTCATTTTCTCTCTGGCTACCTTCTCGACAAAGTGCTCGAAATCCCCGCGGTGTGATTGCTCGTCCGAAAGGATACGCTGTAATAGCCTCTTTATCTTGGGGTCGTCAATAGCCTTGATGTGTGCTGTGTACCCCTCTATGGCGCCTTCTTCCAGCAGCACGTTGTTCTTCATCCAGTCGGTTACCTGCGCCCCGCCGGTACGCATTGTGCCTCTCTTCAAACTGGGAGTGCCACCCAGGTCTACTATAATTTCCGCCAGCCAGTCCAGGTGCCGCATCTCCTCCCTGGCGATTGCCTCAATTTCGCAGGCCAGTTCACCCTCACCGATAGCATAGGCATGGCTCAGGTACTGAATTATGGCACCATGCTCATCCTCAAGGTCTTTGTTTAGAATTTCAATCATTTCTTTCTTGTCCATTTTCCCCTCCCTGACTCGGTTATTTTGCCGATGGACTAATATTAACACCTGCCTTATTTGGAGTCTAGTAGTTCTCCTACTATTGGAAATCTTTCCAGCATGTCAGCGCTATGTGGAGCTTTATCCAGAGCCTCTGTTAGCTCGCGACCGGCGTGATGGATGACGTGATGAATTCCTTTCTTCCAGTGATAGCTTTGAGAAACATCGTATACCCTGCCGTTATAGGCGACATAAGCGGGGCCGTCACTCCCATCAAATTTCTCCAGTTCATCCTTGGTGAATTTTCTCACTCTGGTATCTCCACTATACATCTCCTTTAATTAACCTAGGTTAATAACAACAGGCTGACTGCCATAACCAGCATACCTGCCCCTATGCCGGTAATCACAAGGTGCTCCTGTCCGTATCGGTGTGCCATAGGTAGGAGTTCATCCAGACTGATATAGACCATTATTCCAGCTACAAACGCTAGAGAAGCTGACAACAGGGTCGGTGTTAGAAAGGGGAGCAGAATTGCGTAGCCGATAAGCGCACCCACCGGCTCAGCCAGCCCGGATAAGAATGAGAAAAGGAAGGCTCGTCGTCGTTTGCCGGTAGCATAGAAAATTGGCAATGAAACTGCGATTCCCTCGGGTATATTATGAAGGGCGATAGCAATTGCCACCGCTGCTCCCAGAGCTACATCACCAGTGGCAGTGCTGGTGAAGGTAACCAGCCCTTCGGGGAAATTATGTATAGCTATCCCCAGGGCCGTAAAGATTCCGGCCCGCATTAGGGCTGACGGCTGAACAATGGTAGACGACGCGTGTGTTTCACCTCCCTTCTCTTGCCCTGATTCGTTTTGATTGATAACGCTGGGGTTTCTATTCTTGATACGTTCCTCCTCGTACTCATGGGGAATAAGCATATCCACTATGGCAATGAAAACTATCCCAGTGAAGAAGCCTAAATTTGCTGTGGCAAGCCCTACCTCGTCAATAGCCGTTTTAAAAAGTTCGGCAAATGAGATATATACCATCACACCGGCAGAGAAACCCAGCATAACTGCCAGATATGAATATTTGGGTCTTTTTATGAAGTAGGCAATTAGACTTCCTATTCCTGTAGACAGCCCGGCCAGTGTAGTCAGCAGCAGAGCAAAGGATACGTTAACTTCCATGGCACCGTATGCCACCCTCCACGACCTTGAGTTTGTATTTGGAACTACTCGTTAGGCACCGGGGCTATTTCGGGAGTTTTTCTTGGTTCCACTTCAGAATCAGGACGAGTTACAGAATTATGCTGGCTCTCTCGCTGGCTTGTTGTGTTCTTACTTCAGGAATTTGGATACGAAGGGGGACGTATCTCCACGACGCAGGAAGTGACCGGACGGACCTTCGCCCAGGAATTCCGAGAACCACGATTCGTGTTCTATTTCCTCATTAAGAATCGCCTGAGATAAGTCATAGGTACGATGGTCTTTCCCGGCGGTCAGGTTGCAGATATTCGTATACCCACGCACGGCACATCTTTCTGCTTCAACCAGTATCGTCAGCATAGCCTGGATGTCCGTTGGGTCCCCGGGTAAACTGGCTGGCGGACAGGCAGAACAATTATGAAAATCTACCATGCTCTCCGGCAGCTTGCCGCCAAGTTCATAGATTCGTGGAACTAAAGCCTCAAAATGGTTACGGTCTTCAATGCGTGCTGTCTCAGCAATCTCCTTGATCGTCTCCCCATCCAGTCCAATCAGGTTCACTCGCAGAATAGTGTAATAGTAGTATGTAGTGAGTTCGGCAGCGGCGTTATTGACCAATAGTTCAAGCAGTTCGTCAACGTTAACTCCTGCCCTCTCCACCACCTCTCGCGCTACGCGTGCCATTTCACACCTCCTTGTTGTTATTACGTTTTTACTGCGGTTCCGCTTTGTAAACTCTCAGCTCAACTGGATTTCCACAGAACGTGGATATTGCAGTACTTCCTTTCCGGTATGCATTACCTCAACAGTGTTACCGCAGAAATTGCATCTATAGACCTTTTTTAATCTGGTAGTGTTTTCTACCTCTTTTATTCCACTTTAACGAATTCACTCTTGGCCGCCCCACAGACAGGACACTCCCAGTCATCAGGTAATTCCGCAAACGCTGTCCCCGGAGGTATATCGCCATCCGGGTCACCCAGTTCCGGGTCATAGACGTAACCGCAAACAGTGCATTCGTATTTTTCCATTTTGGGCGCAGCCTCCTTCTCCTCTTTCTCAACGTAGCTGGGAGCAGTCTTGGGAGTGGTCCCCCGTTTGACCTGGTGGTAGTAATCGTAGGTCATGCATACATCTTCTTTGATGATGTCTGCGTCGACAACCTCGCCGATAAAAATGGTGTGGGTTCCCACGTCTATATCCTTGGTCACCTTTACCTCTATGTAGGCAACCGCATTATCGGTAACTATCGGGGCTTCTGTCTCGCCTATCCTGTAGTTGATACCCTTGAGTTTATCCATGTCTCTGCCTGACTTGAAGCCAAAGTGCCCGATAAATGCCAGCGGGGTATCCTGGCAGAGAACGGAGGCAACAAAGACCCCGCTTTCCTTTATGAACTCGTGGGTCAGGTTGCTCTTGTTGATGCTCACCGCAATGGTCGGTGGCTCTGAGGTTATCTGGAATACCGTGTTGGCTATCTGCCCGTTATACTTGTCTCCCTTTCTCGAGGTTATGACGTACATGCCGTAACCTATTTTATGCAGCGCTTTGGTATTCATTTCCTCCTCATGCCCCTCCTTCTGCCTCAACCACCGTCCAGCGACGGCCGTTCTTTTTTAACGAACCACCCCGCAGGGTCCCGGAGAAATTCATAGTAGTCAAGGAGAATCATGTGGTGTTCCCTTTCTTCAGCAGCTACAGTCTCGTAGAAGTCTCTTTCTGTCTCGTAGCTCGTTCGCCTGCTCTGGCTCTGGTAGAAATCGTAGCTTTTGTTTTCCATGTCCATGGCGGTTTCTATAGCATCCATCTCGTTGTCTGCCGTCTTTATGCTAGTGCCTATCTCTTCGGTTGCCTTGGCGAAGATGGTTCTCAGTGTTTTGCCACCGTCAGGTTGAAAATCAATCACCGGCCATGTTTTCTTGTTACGGATGGAGTCGTATATCTCCACAAACTTTTGTCGGTGAATATCCTCTTCGCCAGCCAGCGACTGCAACAGCTTCTTACCCAGCTCGTTACTGCTTTCCTTGCCCGCTTTAAGGTAAAACTGCTTGCCGTCAATCTCCATCTGGATGGCAATCTGGAGCGCCTCTAGGGTCTTGTCCTGTTCATTTTCCGTCGCCATGAATCCTCTCCTCTCAATCATTTCTTTAACTACTGTACTGCTTATTTCTATTTGAGAATACTCTAATCTAGGGGATGTGTGGTGTATGTAACTTTTGTCTTAATTTATTTTAATATAGATGCGGTGGGTAATGATAATAGAACTAAATCTATGTATTGTCAATACGTCTTTCGGATTAGAAATTAACCAGTTTCTGATCAAACTCTGGCCTTGCTGCAATCTGTTGGGAACGGCTTAGTTGGACATCTTGACTCATAAAGTGTAGCGATTTAACATATCCGTATTAATTGATGTAGGACACCCCATATCAAGGGGAATGATTATGAAAAGAGGCAACTACGCTAAACATGCTGCGATATGGGGCCTTGGAGAGCCAAGCCGTTCCAGCGAAATTGAGTTCTATTCAGTTCTTGCGAAAAAATACGGAAGCAAGGTGTTATCGTTGATGTGCGCCACCGGGGAAATCGCTTACGGCATGACCAAAAACGGTTTGCGCGTAACTGCGGTTGACATAGAGCCTGAAATGATCGCTGCTGCGAAAAAGAACAATCTCGAAAACACAAACCTTTGTTTTTTAACCGGTGATGTAACAGACCTTCATTTGCCCGACAAAGACTATGATTTCGCATTCATTGGAACTGGTGACTTTCACCATCTGTTATCAGAAAACGAAATGCTGAAAGCGCTGACTTGTATCCAAAACCATCTCACGGATAAGGGATGCCTGACGCTTGAGCTTTTTTATCCCGGAAGTGAATCGTGGCAATCACCAAAACGCAGATTTGAGCTGCCGAATCCTCCTGAAACCGGCTTAAAAACGTGGAAACTCGGCGAAGCGTCATATAATGCCGATACCATGCGTGAGCATATAAAGCAGGAAGTTTTTATTGAAGAGCAAGGAAGAATTGAAAGCTTTTTGCACGAATTCGAGCTACAGCTTGTTAGCCGCGATACGTTGGTCAGGCTGCTTGGAAAAGCGGGCTTTGAAATCACCGCCGAATATGGCGGATTTGACTTTGACGTATGGCATCCTGGAGCGGAAAAATGGATCGTTGAGTCCGTCAAGAAAATTATGCAGTAAATGATGGTGAATAGTTATTTGGATATGTCCGCTCTCGGTGTTATCGTTGACATGGCGGGCTGGTTGGACGTCTTTGCTCATAAAGTATAGCGGTTTAAGTTGGCCTTATTGATTAATACGGAATATCCTGGTTAGAAAGAGCGTATTTTGAAGGCGGTTGTATATATAAGATATGGGCCCCCCGATGTTCTTGAGCTAAAAGAGGTGGAAAAACCTGTCTCCAAAGACAATGAGGCACTCATGAAAGTACATGCTACTACTGTAACCCTGATGGACTGGCATTTTCGACAACCGGGCAAGAACATTATTGCCCGAACGATGGTGGGACCTATAAAACCGAAGAACAGTATACTGGGGGTTGATTTTGAATATGTTCAAAGAGCGGTCTGGTTTTCGAACTTCAGGCTAGGACCTATGCAGTGAAACTATAGGTTCCAGTTTTATTTGTTTCTCTACACCATTTTGCAAGGTATTGACAAATTTTCGTTTAGGTGCTAAACTATTTTAGATGAAAGAAATTATTACTACCTATGAGCAACTTCTGGAGAAACTCGAACAGATAATTACAAAGATGGAGTCTATGCATACGCCATCACTCAGTTTCGGTACAGGCATATTAATGCACCAAAACGAAATACACACAGTTCAAGCCATTGGTAGGCACTCGAGAATTAATGTTACCAACCTGGCGAAGTATAAAGGAGTTACCAAAGGAGCTATATCGCAGACTATCAAGAGACTAATTAAGAAAGGTCTGGTGCGAAGAACACATGCGCCGGGTAATGCCAAGGAGGTTTTGCTGGAGCTTACTGATCTCGGTTGGATTGGTTTTCACAACCATGAAAAGTTTCATATGGATACTTTAGACATTGCTCGCGAGTACTTTGGTGACCAGCTCAAAAGTAGGCTTGAAAGAATCAGTTTGGCCGCAGACGATCTCAATGAAATATTGAATGCCTACGAGAAAAAAAGAAAAAACGATTAGTCTCTTTTTTTAACATAATATTGTTTAGTTACTAAACAAAAAGGAGGTAAAACCATGAAAATTGAAACTGTTTACGATTCACCTGTCGAAGAGAAAAATCTTGTTTGTCCCTGGCAACTCGCACCCCTGATCGATAATTTCCTACGCCCACTTGTCCACAACCCCCGAAAAATCTTCGCTCCCTACGTGGGTATGGGAATGACAGTATTGGATGTGGGTTGCGGTGCTGGTTTCGCGTCCTTGGGACTTGCCGAACTTGTTGGCGATGGAGGCTTGGTGATCGCTGCCGACCTTCAGCCCAAGATGCTCAGCATCGTTAAAAAGAGAGCAATTAAGGCGGGGCTGTCTGATCGCATACGCATTCACCTCTGTGACCCTGATCGTATTGGCGTGCGAGAAGACTTGGATTTTGCCGTCGCCTTCTTTATGGTGCACGAAGTACCAGATGCGCGACATTTTATGGGAGAGATTTTCTCACTGCTTAAAAAAGGTGGTCAATTTTTCCTAACCGAACCGAAGATTCATGTAAGTTCCCGTGATTTCACACAATTAATGTGTGAAGCGCAGGCGCTTGGCTTTGAAATAGCAGAAAGACCAAGTGTGCGATTTGGCCAGACGGTGTTATTGATGAAGAATTAGTGATATATGTTTTTTAGGGCTATGTATTTAATCAAGTGCAATTTGTGATTTTATTCGAAAAAATAATATGAAACTCCATCGTGTTATTATTAATTCCTTGGTTGCACGAGTTGGATTCAGGCAAGCGACCTGCCTCTGATTACCATGTTCTGTGGGAGTCCAAACTGGCGGATGTAGCAGTATTTACCGCTCTCTCCTCTGATAGTAGTCTATCACCTTACTGGCGGCGGAGGCTGCCCGCGATATGGTCGGATAAACGGGTATATTGTGCTCAATCAGCTTGGCGGTTACATCACAGACAGTTTTCCATCTCTCATCGTCCTGAGTACTATCGTCGCTGTTTCCCACGGGACTCCTGTCCGCGATTAGCCCCAGTAGCGGTTTGTAGTCATTAATTTGCTTATATTGATTGACAATATCATCAGCCGACATGTTGAAATTAGCCCATGGAGGAGGACCACCCCTGCCAAATGGACGGCTCCCACGTGGCGGACCGCCCCATCCGGGGATATTTATGGAGGCAATAATCAGGTCGAAATTGGGATTCGTGGCCATTTTTCTTAATAGCTCAACCGGGCCAAACCCTTCGTCTCCCATGTTAATTGAGAAATCTGCCGGGTTACTTATCCAGTCCCAGATTTGGATACCCTCGCTTCTTAGCTCCTCTCTTATTTCTTGAGGTAGGGGTAGAACATCAAGCCCGGCCTCTTCACACTGGTCGGCTGCCAGGACAGTAGCTCCTCCGGCTCCCGCGGCAACGCCGACTCTTCTGCCGGTTATTGGCGGTAAAAAGTGGAACGAGACAACTACGTCTATCAGCTCGTCTATACTGCTGACAGAGACAGCGCCCGATTGACTTATCATCGTATTCCATGCCTCTATTTCTCCGGCTAGGGAAGCAGTGTGTGAAGAAGCCGCCCTGGTTCCTGACTGTCCGCGGCCTCCTTTTATTATCACGACGGGTTTAGTCTTGGTTACTTCACGGAGTATGTTGAAGAAACGGGAACCGTTCTTGGTACCCTCGATATACATCATGATAAGCTTTACTCCCGGGTCGGCGGCAAAATTCTCCAGAAAATCACACTCATTGAAATCGATGGCATTACCATAGCTTATTGCTTTGTTAAAAAGGGCGCCTCTCTGTGTGGTCCTACCGATAATCTCCCCCGCCGCCTGCCCACTCTGGGAGGCCAATGCTATAGACCCGGACTCTTTGGGGAATTGGGGTTGAAAAGAAATACCCATCTTTGGGTAATAGACTCCCATGCAGTTGGGACCAATAATACGTACCCCCCCTTCTTTGGCTATACGTAGTATTTCTTTTTCCAGTTCAGCGGCATCCTTTCTCCCGGTCTCACTGAAGCGAGCGGTGAAAAGATGAATGCATTTAACTCCCTTCTGGGCACAGTCCTTGATGATTTGAGGTACCTGCGGGGCGGGGGCAGCAGAAATCACATAATCGACTGGGTCCGGTATATCCTTGACAGTAGGATAGGCTTTTATATTCATTACCGTGGAGTATTTGGGGTTTACCGGGTAAAGAATACCTTTGAATCCAAATTCAACCAGAGTTCCAAAAAACTGCGAACCACGTCCCTCATCAGAGGCACCGACTACAGCGATTGACCGCGGGTGAAGGACTTCTTCCAGTGAATGTTCACCCATGTATTCCTCCAATCAAACACTTAATTACCATCTCCAGCCCGAAAGTCTATATAATTCGGCCTCTCACTTATACTGGCTGTACACTTATTATAGCAAGCAGCGGCACAGCCTGTTAAATTTTTCCTGGTGGTTCTGATTGTACGCCGGCCAAACCGGGTGAATAACCTGGCAATATTCTTCTATCAATATACATGGAGGGGCACAGCCACGTGGCTGTGCCCTGTAATTTTTATTGGCAGCGAATGTAGAATCTGGACCAGCGACCTGTCAGTTGTCAGCCTGACGGTAGATTTATTATGTTGTGCTCCTTATGAACACCTCTATCGGGAATGGCATGCCATGCCCGGGATAAACTGTATTAATTTCAAAACTCTTCAGCTTTTCAATACTGGCATTTGCTATCGCCGGGTCATCCATAATGGAACCAAGGGCTGGCTTGTCAGTGTTTTCCAGCAGGTCACCGCAAAACAGATCGCCGTCGTCTGTCAGGATTCCTATTGAGCCCTTTGAGTGCCCCGGGATATATAGGACTTTAGCCTCGAAACCATGCTCAGAAAGCTCATCTCCATCCCCGAGATATAAATCCGGTCTGAATCTCTCTGATTTACCAAACCCGGAGAGGATGGGAGCTATTATCCTGATGAGAAAATTGGATTTTTTCCTGTTCCAGAACATGTTTCCGTGTTCGGCCATTCCCGAATCGTCATAATGCATGGCTATTTTCGCTCCATACTTCTCACGGAGGTAGGCGGCATTGCCGGTATGGTCGAAATCTCCATGAGTTATAAAGATGAGCTTGAGGTTGCCCGGCTGGCAGCCCGCGCTTTCCAGTTCTTTCTCAAGGTCGTTACGCTTATTCGAACCCCCCGTGTCAATCAGGATATGGCCGGTCTTGGTTTTTACTAGGTAGCAATTTACGCTACCCATTCTATACGGTAGTGATAAACTAATCGTTTTAATCTCTTTTGGCATATTTTCGTCCAGGTTGGTTGCGTTTAGATTATTAATTATTGCAAAATTACTTCTTACTCCCCACAATCCCTTTCGCCCAGCTAGCAGCCCGCTCCAGTTCTCCCTCTCCCAGCGGACCTTTGGTGCCTTTTACGCTGAAGCCTTCCGGAGATACTGTGAGGTTACCGCCCTTTCTTTTCAGGCTGTCGGCGATTCTTCCTGCTGCATAACCGAAGATTCCTACCAGAAAGCCTTTTATCCCCGTGAATCTTGTATCGAACGCGGCTACCTTTATGCCTTTAAGAGTGGATTCCTGCAATTTATTGAGGAAGTCTTGAATCGGCTTTGTCGCCCTGCCTCCTTGGGTAGGCGAACCGACGATGAGCAATTCAATCGCTTCCAGTTCGGAAGGATTTACTTCACCTATGCGAAGCACTTTGACCTCATTGCCAATAGCCCCACCTATAGCTTTGGCAATTTTCTCCGTGTTCCCGTACATCGAGTCATACACGATTAAAGCCTTCATCAGAGACACCTCCCCTCTATACTCTATTAATAAGTATATATCTGTATTAGCAAAGCCTCAAGAAATATATAACCTCATCCAGATAAAAAGGCGCTAGCTTTTGCAGCCGGCGCCTCTAATTTCGTGGTGGAGACGGGGGAGAGTTGAACTCCCCGTCCAGGAGAAGCCACCCAGGGTATCCTACAAGCTTAGTCAGCTCTTTATTCTTACCCGGTTAACCTCTGCTGACCGAGTTTAGTCAGGCCAGTCGATTGTTTCTTTCATCACCCTTATCGACATCCGGGCGATGGCACCTCAACTTTTCGTCACCCAGTCCCAACCCGCTGAGGAAGGGTCAGGCTGGATGTGCTACCTGTTTATTTAGGCAGCAACTAATACTGGTTCTTCGCCAGTTACTTTTTTGCCACTTGTTTTATGAGGTTAGTGGCACCTCAGCCTGCAACCCTGCAGCATACCTCCCCTGTCGAATCCACGCGTCCCCATTTTGTTGTTTAGTCTATTTTTAAGGTACTGTTCGGGCTATTCAACGACCCCGTTATCGTGATACTACCCTCCTACTTCCTCTGAACTCTTTTCGTTTTCATAGCTCGGTCCATAGCTCTCTCCGTCTCACGGCGCATTATGGACTCTCGCTTGTCATATAGCTTCTTGCCCCTCGCCAGCGCCACCTCGAGCTTGGCGATACTATCTTTAATATACAATCTGAGTGGCACTAGTGTAAAGCCCTTTTCCGCTATCGTACTGGTGAGAGTATTAATCTGTTTACGGTGCAGTAATAGCTTGCGTCGTCTCGTTGGCTCGTGGCTCATATAACTGCTGGCGTCATAGCGGGCAATATGGGCATTCAACAGCCATAGCTCTCCGCTCTCGGGTTTCACGTAGGCATCACCCAGGCTCACTCTGCCGGCTCGTATCGACTTTATCTCCGAGCCGGTGAGTACGATTCCCGCCTCCACACTGTCCAGTATGTGGTAGTTGTGGCGGGCTTTTCGATTTGTTACCACCGTCTTTATAGCCATAACTCCACTTAAATGATATCACAAGCGGAGTTCGCTATAAATCAAGCGAAGATTCTCTTCAATCCGGGTGGGCTGGTCTGTAAGAGTCACTTTTAATGAACAGGTTGTTTTTTATTCAAGTTCAAAAATAAGCACCTGCTGCCCACAGTTTATGGTAAGCTTGTCACCCTCAATCTTGAAACTCTCAGCATCCATAAGCGCATTTAGGTACTGCCTTTCTTGCTGGTCGAGTTGTTCACCACACCACATCTCCGTGGCGGCAATTGGACCGGGAAATGAGAGTTTGCTGCCGCTCAATTCATAGCCACCGAAGTAATGGTTGCAGCCAGCAGAACCATTGACCGTTCCCTCAGCGCTATCAAATGTCGCCGTTATCTCGCTATTTACCAGTACGGTTTCTAAACTATCTGGTTCCCCGTATGATTCCAGTACCCAGGTTTTATCTTCCAGGGCTCCGGCACCTGTACCGCAGGCGGCAAACCAGAGAGCACTCGCCAGAAAGAGAAGAAATAATACCTTAACGGTGTTCCGCACCCCTGCACCTCCTGTATATGTTTTATATAATATTATACTTGAATATAAAAGTAAGTACTATCCTAGGGGCTGATTTCTGTCAGGCTTGCATATACCGGGTAATTAGTTCTCCCGGCGGCGGTAGTAGTCCAGGGTGTTTTTCAGGGCCGCTGCGCCACGTTCCATGGAGGGGAATAGGGGAACGCCGCCGTCCTGAAACCTGGGAATGACTTCGGTTGCTGCCTTCATCTCCTCTGGCGTGGAGTAGTTAATAACTGCTAGCACCGGCTTGGCTGTTTTCTTCCTGATGTTGACTACTGCCTCGATATCGGCATCACGTAGCTCGTCGGAGAATAGGAAGGTACCCGCCCTCGTAAGCAGCATCAGGTTGTCTATATTGGTGTCTCGCTCGAGTATTTCAAATATGCGTGCCAGCTCCTGGCGGTTGCGTCCTGCATCCGTGTCAAGGGGGTTCTGGTAGCTACCGCCAATCAGGCTGAAAAATGTGGCTAGCTCGTCGTAGGACTCCTGCATTAGCTTCGGCACCTTCAACCCCGCCGCCGCCAGGGCATCGGTGATAGCTATCGATTCTCCTCCTGCCCCACCGGCTACTCCCACCCTGTCACCGCGTACCGGCCGAAGGTAAATGAGGGCTTTGAGGGTGTCAATCAGTTCCTCCAGCCCGACCGCCTTTATCGCCCCGCACTGCCACACGACCGCATCCCAAACCACCTGGGGAACTGCTAGCGACGCCGTATGCGAGGCAATGGCGCGTCCCCCGTCCTCAGTCCACCCGCCTTTCCATATCACCACCGGCTTCTGTGCGGAGACTTCCCTCAATACTGTGAAAAACCGCCGCCCATCCTTAACTCCCTCGAGGTACATACCGATAGCCTTAATTTCTGCATCGCTGCCGAAGTACTCTAGGTAGTCGCTGGCATCAAGCATAATGCCGTTGCCGAAGCTAACCGATTTGTTGATATCCACTCCCTGTAGATGTGCCTCACGACTAAACGTCATGGCCAGACCGCCGCTCTGTGAGACAATGCCCACCGGCCCGGCGAAACCGCTATACTGCTCGCCGATCTGCTTCAGGCCAATCTTGGGGTTGAAGATTCCCCGGCAGTTGGGCCCGACTAGGTGGAAATTCGCCTTTTCTGCCATCTCGGTCATTACATGCTCGAGCCTTATTCCTTCTTCGGTGTCTGTCTCGGCAAAACCCGAGCTGAAAAAATGGGCGGCGCCAGCTTCCTTGCGAATGCAGTCTTCCAGTATCCGGGGGGCTAGCTCACGGGGTAGGTTCACAATCACCAGGTCTACTGGCTCCGGAATGTCCAGAAGGCTGGTGTAGTTCTCCACTCCCAGCGCCTTGATGCCCTCGATTGACTCCGGATTGACCTGGACAGAATACAGCTTCCCCTCGAATGAGCTCTGGTTATGAAGCCAGTGGAAGTTGCCTTTCTTGCTATCACCGACCACGGCCACGCACCGGGGATTGAACGCCCTGTCCAGCTTGGCAAAATCTACTTTCAATACTTCTCTCTGAGCGTCAACGAGATTTTCTGTGTCAGCAACTGAGGCTATGTTAAACCATCCGTGCCTCAGCCGTCAATTTACATAGGATACACTATAATCACTGGTAAATATCGGTGGCTCGGCCTCATAAAATTATCTATCACCTGTTCTTAGTGCTGCTCGTGCCGCGGCCCGTCAGTGGCAGGAAGAAGAGGCGCAAGCAGACAGCACTCAGGGATAGACAGTTCTTTATAGAGACCTTGTAGTCGGAATGTGGTTACAAAAAGGAAGATGTTGGGCACTTTAGGTAGCGGGGTATAATAGCTTGGTCAAATCCGGTGAACTATGGAGTTCTACCGCGTCAGGTACTGGCTTTCTTTGCCTTTCATTTATCCTGCAGTGGTTTATTGATACCTGGTTTTTTCAATTGTTCACGGGTTGTGCATTGCCCTAGGGCGTTACGGTTTTCACTGGCGGTTTGGTATCTAGGATTGGCTCGGTAACCACGGTTGGTTCGGTGACCACGGTTGGTTCAGTAACCAAAGTAGGTTCGCTGTCCATGATTGGTTCAGTCTCCACGATTGGCTCAGTAATCACAGTTGGTTCGGTTTCCACGATTAGCTCAGTAATCACGGTTGGTTCGGTGACCACAGTTGGTTCGGTAATCACGGTTGGTTCGGCGACCACAGTTGGTTCAGTAACCACAGTAGGTTCGCTGTCCGTGATTGGTTCGGTAACTACAGTTGGTTCGGCCTCCACGATTGGCTCAATAACCACGATTTGTTCGGTATTCACGAGTAGTTCAGTGTCCACAAGTAGTTTGATATTTTTGGGCTTACCATTATCCTTCGGTTTATTGCTATTCTTGGGCTTACCGTTATCCTTCGGTTTATCGGCATCCTCAGGTTTACCATTATCCTTCGGTTTATCGGCATCCTCAGGTTTACCTTTATCCTCAGGCTTGCCATTGCCCTGCCCATTTTCATTGCCCTGGTTTTGAGGTTGAGAGCCTGCCAGCAACACTTTATCTTTGGGCGGCTTCTTCTCAATTATTTTCTCTGGCTGTTTGTCTCCCAATGGCTCGACGCCACCTACCTCACCGTTAACAATCAGACCATCTTCAACCTGTAGATTGAAGTGTATAAGTGAACCACCCTCTTCCTCTGATGCTTCAAACGTACCGGTGTGTTCAAAGACCAACTTACCACCAGACTTGCCCTCGATCCGGTAAGAGCCTGTCCCACCAGTCGCATTCCTCAGGGCAATAAGATAGTCACCGGTTACTGGTTGCGATACGCTTATCTGCTGGGTGCCATCAGATAGTAACGAGGCCTGTGAACCCAGTATCTGGTTAAACGACAGACCGGTCGGTAAGATTCCGGTGCTTGACCCGGTTGGGTCACACACTGAGCCAGCCCCTGGCATATCAACGGTAATAATAAGCTCGGTATCGCTGGTAT
>Ga0209427_10002622_pt1 | contig 21109 bp, 14 predicted proteins | sample DeeMarSWOR136_30_FD_187465 | JGI IMG/M metagenome (GOLD analysis project Ga0209427, IMG submission 187465) | Marine sediment microbial communities from White Oak River estuary, North Carolina - WOR-1-36_30 (SPAdes) (version 2) | ecosystem: Environmental > Aquatic > Marine > Intertidal zone >...
CGCCGTTCTCGGCGACGCCAAAGCCATCGATCCAATGCTGCCAGATCGCTTCGCCGGCCGCATCGTCATCCGTATAGCCCTCAAAGTCGTCGACAAGAAGGAAATCACCTGTCACAAAACTCCAGAGAGGCCCCTTCGACACATTACCTTGACCATCGACTTCATCCACGCGCCAGGAGTATGCCGCGTCCGGCTCAAGAAGACCGGGATCATAACTCTCAGCGCCCAGTGTCTGGGGGCCTATGTACTCGGGCGAGCTGGTATCGGCATTGCGCACGGTCTCTTTGTCCGTTCCGAAGTAGAGTTCGTGCGAGGCGGCACTATCGGCCGGTGTCCAGTTCAGAACCTTATTCATCTGCACATCCACGGCGCCATTCGACGGCTGCGGATTCCCGACGGCGCCCGGCGTCGTGAAGCTCCAGACATCGCCCTTATACGTCGTCACGGCATCAAACTCATCGACCCGCCAGTAATAGACCTTCTCCAACTCAAGCGGGCCGGGGCTATAGACGGTGGTACCCTGTGGGACTCCTCCGGTGGCATTGTCTACTTCGTCGAAATCGTCGCCAAAATGCACCGTGTGCAATTTGGCCCCGAAACCGGGCGTCCAGCTAAGGACCACGTTATTCGGGTCCACAAACTCGGCGCCATCGGCCGGGCTGGGATCCTTGGCGATTTTGGCAGGAATGGTAAAACTCCAGACGGCGCCTTTGTGCACCGTCGTGCCATCAGCCTGCAATTCGTCAATCCGCCAGTAGTACGTCGTACCCGGCACAAGACCGTCCGGATAGGCGAATCCGGGAAAGCCCGCGACATAGTACGTCGAAGCCTGGTTGCCCCGAAACGTCTCGCCGGTACCATCGTTCACGCTGTCGAAATCCTCGCCGAGGTACACATCGAACGAGGCCGCGTCGGGGCCCGCCTGCCAGGAGAGGGTCACCCATGTATCCTCATGCACGGCACCGTCAGCCGGGTCCGGCCTCGAGACCCCTGCCCATACTCCGCCGGCCACGCCCAGCACCAAAACCAATGAAAGCGAATAGATCAGTTTCTTATACATGACAATCCTCCTAAAAAAAGACCTCGTACGATAACGTGTTGTGCTTCGGCAAACACCGGACCGTCCCCAGCATCCACCACGCAACCTCAGACAGAACAACAATCATATTCTTACCAGATTGCCCCCCCGCCCGTCAAGAGAAATCCACGGATTTCGAGGCCGGAATTGGGAGAATGAGCCGTCCAGAACGCAGGTTTTCCCACCAGAAATCACCAGCAAACCTCCGGCGCTGGGCGCCTACTGTGCCTGCCGTTCGCGGTCGGAGTCGTAACGTTTCCGACCATCGCGAATGGCCCGGCGGTGTCTCATCTCCTCCCGTTGGCGCATCGCATAGTCTCGCTGACGTTGTTGGTCGACAGCGCAGGCCTCGAATCCCGGCATATCGGCCCGCGGACGTTGCTCTAACATCCGCATGCCCGCTTCGATGATTCGCAGTGCTTCGACATAGTCCGGATCGGTTGTGTCCTCAAAGTTGGCCAGGCATGGGCTGAGGCGCGGACGGTCGAAGCTTATCTGCGGCCCTGCGTTCTTGTTATGAATGGCCAGCTTCGCAAAAGGGACACCCGTCAATTCGGTGAGTCGGTCGAGCTGCTTGTCATCAAGTGGGCAGCGCCCCGTTAGATTCGCCGGATAGGCGCAGTCATAGCGAGGGTAATACGGTGCGTTGAGATCAATCCATGTTGCAATGCGATCGAATTCTTCCTCGCTAAGTTCCACATCGTTGTGTCCATCGCGAATCACCTCGACAAGCCTGCTTGCATGAGATCCCCATGAATAGGGCTGCTGAATATCCGATGGCCCCGCGCCAATCGCCCTGATGTATCTCTTCCGCCATAATTCGTTGTAGGAGGTATTGAACGTGTTCGTGCGGTCGCCCGCGAGAACAAGTTTCTTGCCGGCTTCCTTGCCGTAGTCGTGGCACGCAACGCAGTGCCTGTCAAAAACAGGCTGAACCTCACGGGCATAGTTAAACAACCGCGGCGCTCCGCGCCAACCCTCGAGCCTGCTCGGCGGACGCTTCAGCGCCAGCGGCATCTTCCCGCTCACTGGCCGCGGCGCCGTGCGGCGGTCCTCATGGCACCCCATGCAGCCTGTCGTTTCTCCGGACTGAACGATCGTCCCGCTCCGCATGGACTGCACCATCATTTTGTTCCCGTCGAGAAGCTGGAAATAGACAAACTTGTCGCAGGGCACTTCAAAATACGCAGAACCGTCCTTAGCCACGGGAACGGTACCGAGAACTTGCTTGATCTCGAAACTGTGCCAGTTTACCGCCGGACAATGCACTCCCTGGCCACCCCAGGATGGATGTGTCCAGAAGCGCTTCTCAGGGGACTCAACGATTCGCAGGTATTTGACCGTGCCCGGCTCCACGCCTTCCATATGTGTTCCCTGGTAGACGTTCACAACGTAAAGATACCCCTTGTCATTCTCAAAATCTCGCCGGGTCGGGATAGCCATCGGACGTGGTCGTGGCCCCAGCGGCATGGGATCGAAACAGCCGGGCTCTTCCGCGTGCAACAGAATCTCGTTGCCGAAAATATCAAGCAGGTAAATCCCCATCTGCTCGCCCCGTCCGGTCATCCGGGAACAGAGAAAGTATCTGTCGCTCAGCGGATACGGATCTTCGTATTTCGGGTTCGCCTTCTTAAACTCATCGAATCCGTAGACGTCCGGCCTGGGACCCTTTTCTCTAACCAGATTGATCGCTTGCTCGTCCCACGTCCGAAGGATTGGCTCCCGGCCATCCACGCCCAATCGGCGATCAAGGATGGCCAGCGCTCCCCACGGGCGGTCATGGCAGGAACCAAGAACGCACAGGACCTTTTCTGTTCCGCTAATAGCCCGAGCATCAATCACCCCGCCGGGCGACCACGTATTGTTGCCCCAGTACACCGCATGGTTTGTCCCATCCGGATTCACCGTCCAGAGTCCCTGGGCATCGCCGAAGTTTCTATCTACATACTCCCAGCGATCATAGAGGATTCGCCCATCGGCTAAAAGCGTCCCGTGGCCTTCGTGAAGTGTGCTCTTTCCGATCTGATGGATGTTGGCGCCATCGGCATCCATGCGAAAGAGATTGCCCATAATGTGGCGGTTGCACATGCAGTACTTCGGCTCGCGCGTGGAAGAAAAGACGATGCCACCATCCGGCAAATATAGTGGATCGAAATCCGCCACGCCCGGTGCGGAAGTCAATTGCCTCAGGCCCATATCGTCGGCCCTGATCTCGTAAATATGGTAATCGTCCTCGATATTCTTTCGCATGGCGAAGACGATCTTGCCACCATCGAAATGGACCTCTGGATCGCGTACGAGACCGTCGGATGTCTCGATCAGCGTCTTGACCTCGCCGCCCTTGGCGAAATCCACCGTCTTCATCGCACCGCCGCCCTGAAAGCTGCTCGTGTTGATCTCTCCGGTCTTGAACATCGTGGCGGTGTTGTGGTGATCGCTCTCGTACTGGCGTCGAACCACAAAGAGAATCGGCTGCCCACCCACCAAAGGATTGGCAATCAGCGCTTCACGCTGAAGTTGCACATACTTGGCATGTTCCGTCGATTTGATATCCCGCAGTTTCGTCAGATACGCTCTGCCATTCGGGTAACGGTCACCGAACGTGCTTATCAAATCTTGGATCGCCGCCTTGAGCGCCATCCTTTTTTTATCCGGAACCACGGATGGTCCAAGAGCCAGCGTGCTGGACGATATCGAGACGAGCAGAAACAGCGCAAGAATGCTCCCACAGATGATTCTACTCCGCAATGATATCCTCCGTTTTACTTCCAATACAGCCATACCTTCATTGTCTCCTTCCCTTTTAGAATATCACATTTCCCGCCAGGATTTAAGTCTCTTTGGCACCCTCAGCGTTGTTTGTCTACGGACCTTCTCAATTTGGAGAAGAGCTTTGCCGTTCAACGGCTATGAAAACACCGGAAGCGAAGGCCGAAGTCAGCGAAAGTGATTGTCTTTGTGGATTTGATTTGGTACGATAGTATATCGTGATTGATTCTACACAAGATGATACTGACGGCAGACCGGTCTCGACTGGATGCGAAGGCAATCCAGCCGATCAAGAGATAAAAGGGTACGTATTCGACGTCAAGAAATACGCAATACATGATGGCCCCGGTATCCGCACGACCGTGTTTTTCAAGGGCTGTCCTTTGCAGTGCCGATGGTGCCATAATCCCGAAGGCTGGGGAAAGTATCCAGAGATCGGTTTTCGCCGGACCCGGTGTCTGAACTGTGGTCGGTGCGTGGAAGCATGCAAAGAACAGGCTATTACATTGACGGAGGATGAGCCTATTACAAGTGCGGACAAATGCAAGGTGTGTGGTGAATGCGTGAGTGCGTGCCCAAGCGGGGCAAGAGAGATCATCGGGCAGCAGATGACCGTCGATCAGGTCATGCATGAGATTGAAAAGGACGTGATCTTCTACGACGAGTCAGGCGGCGGCGTCACATTCTCCGGAGGCGAACCGCTGATGCAGCCGGAGTTCCTCCTTGCACTGCTGAATCGATGCCAGGCACAGGATATCCATACGGCGGTGGACACAACTTGTCATGCAGAGCCGGAAGTCGTCCGGCAAGTTGCCGCAGTCACGGATCTTTTCCTCTGCGATATCAAGCATATGGAAGGATCTGCGCATGAGCATTTTACAGGCGTAGACAATGACCTTATATTGTATAATATCAGGGAATTGGCCAATACGGGGACGAAGATCGCGATCAGAATTCCGGTTGTGCCCGGCTTCAACGACGACCCAGCCAACATGGAGATGACGGCTGACTTCGCGGTTTCGTTAGGCAGCATCGTACAGATCGGTATCCTTCCATACAATCGTGGTGGAATGGAAAAATCGGCCCGGCTGACAACCGAGTGTGATCTCATGCAGGCGGATGTTCCCTCTGATGAGAAGATGGAAAGGATCGCCAAGACCTTTAGGCGTTACGGTTTTGAAGTTAAAATCGGCGGTTAATGATATGAATGAGAGAGTGGCAAAACTGCGGGAACAGAGCGTCCAGACCAGACCCTATATCTCGACCGAACGGGCCGAGCTGGTGACCCAGTTCTATAGTGGTGATGTCCCGTGGCGTGTTTCTGTTCCGGTCTGCCGTGCCCTGTCATTCAAGCACCTGATGGAGCATCGGACTATTTGCATCAACGACGGTGAGCTGATTGTGGGGGAGCGAGGTCCGGCCCCCAAAGCCACGCCCACGTATCCCGAGCTGTGCTGTCATACCTTGGAAGACCTGCGTATCCTTAACAGTCGAGAAAGAACGCCCTTTGTCGTGACAGAGAAGGTCAGGAGAATCTATGAAGAGAAGATCATCCCCTTCTGGATCGGCAGAACGATGCGGGAGAAGGTCTTCGGGGCGATGGACGCGCAGTGGCACCAGGCGTTCAATGCAGGCGTGTTCACGGAGTTCATGGAGCAGCGCGCGCCGGGCCACGCCATCCTCGACGATAAAATTTACCACAGGGGCATGCTGGACTTCAAGCAGGACATCGCCAAAAGGCGTCAAGAGCTCGATTATCTCAACGATCCGCGCGCCTACGAAAAGGACCAGGAATACGAGGCGATGGATATCTGTGCTGACGCCGTGATGATTTTCGCCCGGCGCTACGCCGATCAGGCGGCACAACTGGCACAGCAGCAAACCGATCCCATTCGCCGCAGGGAACTTGAGCAAATCGTCGAGGTGTGCACACACGTGCCGGCCCATGCGCCTCGAAATTTCTGGGAAGCGCTCCAGTCGTACTGGTTCGTGCACCTGTCCGTGATTACGGAGCTGAATACCTGGGATTCGTTTAATCCCGGCCGGCTCGATCAGCATCTGCTGCCGTTTTATGAAGCGGGATTGGAAAATGGAACCTTAACCCCCGAACAGGCAAAAGAGCTGCTGCAGTGCTTCTGGATCAAGTTCAACAATCAGCCGGCTCCTCCCAAGGTGGGTATCACCGAAGAACAGAGTGGTACCTACACCGATTTTTCTCTGATCAACATAGGCGGACTCAGGCCGGCGGATGGGACTGATGGTGTCAATGCGGTTTCCTATATGATGCTGGACGTGGTCGAAGAGATGCGTTTGACCCAGCCCAGTGCCTGCGTCCAAATCAGCACGAAGAATCCGGACCGGTTCCTCAGACGCGCCTGTAAGGTCATTCGCACCGGATTCGGCCAGCCCTCCGTATTCAATACCGACGTGATCATCAAAGAGATGCTTCAGGACGGCAAGAGTATCACGGATGCCCGCAGCGGCGGCCCGAGCGGCTGTGTGACCATCAGCGCTTTCGGCAAGGAAAGCTGCACACTGACCGGCTACATCAACTGGCCGAAAATCGTGGAACTGATGTGCTTCAATGGCGTGGATCCTGCGTCCGGTCAGCAGATCGGCCCGCAGACGGGTGATCCTCGCGACTTCACATCGTACCGGCAGTTGATGGACGCCTACAGCAGACAACTGGCACACTTCCTCGACGGGAAAATCCGGGGCAATAACGTTATCGAACGTCTTTTCGCCAGTTTCATGCCCGCCCCAGTCATGTCCATTTTGATGGACGACTGCATCGCCCGGGGGCTGGATTATCACAACGGCGGTCCACGCTACAATCCCACCTACATCCAGGGAGTCGGCATAGGGACAGTCACCGATTCGCTTGCGGCCGTAAAATACCATATTTTCGATGCGCACGACATTACAATGGATGAATTGCTGGCCGGAATGCAGGCCAACTTTGACGGCTACGAAACCATGCGGCACACGTTGCTTGAGCATTCACCGACATACGGCAACGACAACGATTACGCCGATTCCATCGCGGAGGACGTGTTCGAGACATACTACCGCCTCCTGAACGGCCGGCCGAACACCAAGGGCGGAAAGTACCGCGTCAACCTCCTGCCCACGACCGTGCACATCTATTTCGGCCAGGTCGTTGGCGCGCTGCCGAACGGTCGAAAAGCCGGCGAACCGGTCTCCGAGGGGATCTCACCCAGCCAGGGCCGGGACCGTCACGGCCCCACCGCCGTGATCAAATCCGCCGCCAGAATCGATCACGCCCGCACGGGCGGGACGTTGCTCAATATGAAATTCAATCCGCAAGTGCTGGCCGGAGATGACAATGTGGAGAAGCTGCTTTCTCTCATCAGGTCCTATTTCAAGCTCGACGGCCATCACATCCAGCTCAATGTGATTGACGCCGAAACCCTGCGACAAGCCCAGGAAAACCCCGACCAGCATCGCGACCTGATTGTCAGGGTGGCAGGCTATAGTGATTACTTCGTGGAGGTCGGTCGAAACCTGCAAGATGAGATTATCGCGCGCACGGAACAACAACTGTTCTGATGCGGTATGAGACTTGTTATGAAAGGATTAGCATTCACTGTCGCTGTCTTTATTCTCCCTGTTTTCCTTTTGGGCTGCGCGCAGAACACCCCCGAGAGCCGGTTGCAGCAGTTCATCACAACGCACGTCGTCCAGGTCGAACCGTTAACGACACAAGCCAATATCACCTACTGGAATGCGTCGACAACCGGCAATCCACGGGATTACGATCAGCTTCGACTATTGCACATTGATATTCGCCAAATCTACATCAATCCGCAGGAGTACGCTTTCATAAAGGACATCAGAGGAAGCGGGCAGGTTCAGGACCCGAGGCTGAGGCGCCAGCTCGATAAGCTCTACTACACATACCTGCGAAACCAAATAGAGCCGGACCTGCTGAAGAAGATCGTGGAGCTGGACACCAGGATCCAGAAGGAATATAGCAGCTTTCGCGGGACGATGGAGGACAGAGAGGTTACCAACAGTGACATCTATACGATCCTAACGACTGAGAGAGACTGCCGGACGAGAGAACTGGCCTGGAAAGCGAGCAAGCAGGTCGGTGAAGCGATCATCGACGATTTCCTCCAATTGGTCAAATTCCGCAATGAGGCGGCCAGACATCTCGGTTTTGACAACTTTCACACCCTTTCGATCATCACCGGCGAGCAGCGTGTCGAGGAGCTGGACCGCATTTTCGCCGAGCTGGACAGATTGACCTATGAACCCTTCGCCCGATTGAAGGCTGAATTGGATCGTATCCTGGCTGACAGCTACGGCATCAACCCGGAGGATATGATGCCCTGGCACTACCACGATCCCTTTTTTCAAAGAACCCCCTTAGTCTACGAACAGAACCTGGACCTCTTTTACGAAGACAAGGACGTCAAGGGGCTGGCTCAGAAGTACTATGCCGGCATCGGCTTGCCTGTCGATGATATTCTGGCCAGAAGCGACCTATACGATCGCAAAGGCAAGTACCCACACGCCTACAGCCACGACATCAATCGTCGCGGAGACGTACGCATCCTGTGCAACCTTCAGAACACCGAACGCTGGATGGAAACCATATTGCACGAATTGGGCCACGCCGTTTACAGCAAGTACCACGACCCGAACGAACCCTGGCTGCTTCGGGAGCCGGCCCATAGCTTCACCACGGAAGCGGTCGCCATGTTCTTTGGCCGCTTGAGCCGCAATCCCGCCTGGATGCAGAAAACGCTGGGGCTCTCGGAGAAAGAACGAGCCGAGATTGAACAAGTCAGCAGAAAGTACTTGCAGTTTCAGCAGGTCCTTTTTGCCCGTTGGGCGATGGTGATGTACAACTTTGAAAAGCAGCTTTACGCCAATTCCGATCAGGATTTGAATAGCCTATGGTGGGATCTGGTTGAGAAATACCAGTTCATCGAAAGACCCCCGGGGCCTCTCGACGCCGGGTGGGCCTCGAAGCTGCATTTTACGAGTGCACCATGCTACTATCACAACTACATGTTGGGCGAACTGCTGGCTTCGCAACTGCATCACCATATCGTTCACAACGTCCTTGGACTCGAATCGGACCGCAACGTCAGTTATGTCGGCGAGAAAGCCCTCGGCGAATATCTGCGAGAGAATGTCTTCGGACCCGGAGCCCGTTATCACTGGAATGATATGATCGCACGGGCAACCGGCGAGCCGTTGACGGCCAAGTATTTTGTTCGCCAATTCATCGAATAGTACGCCTTTGTTCGGATTGATTCTAAACCTTATGCCAGAATAGAAAAGAGATGATCTACTTAGCGGCCATCTTTGTCTATTTATTCATCCTGACCGGCATCGGCATCTACAAATCCCGCCAGGTGAAGACGCAGGAGGATTTTACCGTCGCCGGCCGGACTCTCTCTCCCTGGATCATGGTCTGCACGATGCTCGCCGTCTGGATCGGAACCGGCTCCATCGTGGGCAACGCCGGTAAAACCTACGACGTCGGCATGTCAGCTTTATGGCTGCCGTGCGGGACCTTTTTGGGGATGATTCTGCTTTCCTTTATCGCCACCCGTGCGCGCAACATTGAAGCACTCACCGTGCCGGAGATCATCGGCAAGCGCTTTGGCGGCACCGCACGGATGTTGGCTGTCGCCGCCCTCATCCTCGCCTATATGGTGATTGTGAGCTATCAGTTCAACGCCGGGGGCATGGTGCTGGAAGTGATAGCCGGTAAGAAGGATAAAGTCACGCTCGAACCCGGGAATCTTCTCACAAAGAGGCAAGTCCACAAGGGCTACTTCAGATACGAGCCGCCGACGGATTGGAGCGGCGTGGCACAAGTCGGCTTTGATGCCAAAGACAAGAAAACCAAACAGTGGTCCAAAGATCCTATGCAATTCACCGTCCTTGTGGTCCCTGCAACGGACATCATAAGAGTCAACGAAGCCTTACAGGCGGCGCGCGGCCAGGAGTCTCTCTCTCCCCTTGTGGAGGCAGTTGATTCCCTTGATGGTATTTCTACATCCGAGATCGCAGGAGTGAATAATCTGAGCAACATTGTCGCCATCAAGCAAAATACGATCACCCGGATAACCATTGCCGGATACGGCGAAGGCTTTGCGAAGAATGAGCAGGTATTCCGCCTGGCCAGCCTCCCGAAAACAGGAAAAGTGTACCTGCACGAGCCTAACCTCACCTCGGAGAAGGCAACAATCATCGCCGCGGCTTTTATTGTGGCCTATACGATGTTGGCCGGCCTGATGAGTCTGGCCTTTGCGGATATTGTCACCGGGACGGTCATTATGGGAACATTGCTAATTGCATTCCCCATCATATTAATTAAAGCGGGTGGACTCGCCGGCATGGCAGCCGCCTTTGCAGAAATGGCGGATCGGCCCGACCACATGCGGATGATGGGCGTGTGGAGGTCCGTAGACTACATCAACTTTTGCCTACCGGTGTTTCTGCTGGTCCTAGGCGACGCTAACCAATATCAGCGCATCTTTGCCAGCCGCAACGCGAAGGGAGCCAGGACAGCAGTGATCGTCATGATCTTCGTTGCCCTTATTATCGAAGAATTGATTATCGCCGAGGCATGGTTCGCCAGCAGCCTGATACCGGACCCGGAGAACGGGCGCTACGTCCTGATCTACGCCGCCCGGCACTTCATGCCCCTCGCCCTGGGACTGCTGTTCATGATAACCGTCGTCGGCATCATTATCTCTACCGCCGATTCTTTTCTCCTCGTGCCCGCCACGACCTTCATAAAGGACATCTACCAGGCACACATCAATCCCAAGGCTCCTGAGAGAAGAATCGTCTTTATGAGCCGTCTGATGGTACTGACCTTCGGTGTCATCGCATGGCTCATCTCTCTGGCGTTCGCCGAGAGCACGACCGTTTTCGAGAAGTCGCTGTACGCCTTCACGGTTTACGGCTCAGCGATCACCCCCTGTCTCGTCGCCGCCCTGTTTTGGAAGGGCGCGACCAAGGCAGGCGCTATCAGTTCGATCCTCGCCGGCACCGTCACCACCCTCTTGTGGGGGGAGGTCATAAAGGACCGTATGTCGGCCCAGGTCGCCGATCTCGACGCGGTCCTGCCTGCTATCACGCTTTCAGTTATCTGCCTGGTCGTTGTCAGCCTCGTAACCCAAAAGCAACAGCCAACCCGAGGGGATTGACATATGTTCGATGCCGACACGTATATCGCCAGAAGAAAACGTCTCCAAACCGATGTAAAGACCGGTCTGATTCTTCTTCTGGGCAACGAAGAAAGCCCTATGAACTATGCGGACAATCAATACCCGTTCCGGCAAGACAGTTCCTTTCTCTACTTTTTTGGCCTTGATTGTCCGGGCTTGGCCGCCGTCACCGACGCCGACCAGGGCAGCGAGTGCGTCTTCGGTGACGATCCGACGGTTGACGACATCATCTGGACCGGTCCTCAGCCGCTGCTCAGAGACAAATGTCAAAAGACCGGTATCGCCAAGACGGCTCCACTCGATGAACTGCCAGCCCTATTGACTAAAGCCACTCAGCAGGGCAGGACAATCCACTTCCTTCCTCAATACCGCCCCGAAAATATATTGAAGACTCAGCAATGGTTGGGGATGTCTCCGTCAGAAATCCAGAATCGCGTCTCCGAGACACTGATAAGGGCAGTCGTTGCGCAGAGATCGACAAAGACGCACGATGAGATCGCTCACATTGAAGCGGCCCTGGATATTTCCTATGAGATGCAGACGCTGGCGATGAAGATATCGAAACCCGGTATCTACGAACGGGAAGTTGCCGGAGCGATGGAGGCCGTTGTCCTATCTCGCGGCTGCCGTCTCGCTTTTCCGACCATCTTCTCGATCCACGGCGAAACGCTCCACAACCACCATCACGGAAACCAAATGAAAAATGGCGATATCGCGGTCAACGATTCAGGAGCAGAATCTCCCGCCCGCTATGCAAGCGACATTACGAGAACGATCCCCGTCGGCGGAAAATTCTCCCAAAGACAAAGAGAAATCTATGCCATCGTTCTGGAAGCTCAAACGAAGGCGATTGAAGCGGTCGAACCGGGGGCTGAATTCAGGAATATCCACCGACTCGCCTGTGAGGTTCTCGTATCAGGCCTGAAGGATCTCGGATTGGTCAAAGGTAATGTGGAAGAAGCCGTTCGGGCCGGGGTCCACACACTGTTCTTTCAATGTGGCTTAGGGCACATGATGGGGCTTGACGTTCACGATATGGAGAGTCTCGGCGAAGACTACGTTGGCTATACGGGTACGATCAAACGCAATCCTGAGTTCGGCTGGCGCTCTCTGAGACTGGGCAAGGCGCTCGAGCCCGGCTTCGTCATTACGATAGAACCAGGAATTTATTTCATCCCGGAGCTCATCGACCGTTGGAAAGCCGAGCGCAAACACGTCCAATACATCAACTATGACGCCGTCGTAAAATACAAAGATTTCGGCGGCATCAGAATCGAAGACGACGTTCTTGTGACAGAACATGCCTACCGCGTTCTGGGCAAACCCATTCCGAAAACCGTCGATGAAGTTGAAGCGATGTCCTCGTGACACTCACGCCCGAGGACGACACGCATCATTTGCCCTTGTACGTCTCCCAGTAGTCAGGGAAGAATTCCTTCGCTTTGACCTCGAGTTCCTGGTCGCTGATAGCCGTTAAACGTCCCTCGACGTCGTACTGGTCGATGACCCATCGCGCCAGCTTATGGATCCTGATTTTGTTGATCCGGTCGTCGCCCTTGAGCCCGAAAAATTCATTGACCCAATGAGCCACGCCATCAGCGCCACTCTTGTCCGTGATGGCAACGCGCGGCGGCCGGCCCAGCAGTTCTGTCGTATCGAAGATGTTGTATATCTGCTCGTACTGGCGAAGCCCGCCGGCATGAATCCCGGCTCGAGTCGTATTAAACGCCCTGCCTGCAAAGGGATAATTATCGGGAATGGGAAGCCCGATCGACCTCATATAATCGGCGAGCTCGGTGATGACCATGGTATCGATCCCGCAAAGATCGCCTTTCAGAGCAATATACTCAAAGACGGCGCTCTCCAGAGGCGGATTGCCGGTTCGCTCACCGAAACCGAACAGCGTCGTGTTGACAAAGTCGCACCCGTACAGCCACGCCGTTCCTCCGTTGACATGTACTTTATGAAAGTCATTGTGCCCGTGCCATTCCAGCCTGTCGCTCGGCACCCCGGACTCCTGGTTCAGCTTGTAAATCAGCTTGGGGATGCTCCTTGGCAACTCGGCCCCCGGATAGCTGATGCCGAAACCCATCGTATCGCAGAGCCGGATCTTCGCGGACAGCTCCTCCGGCACCTGCTCGCTCATTTCCATGAGCCTGTCCACAAATGGAAGCACAAATCCCTCAATGTCCGCACGTGTCACATCCTCCAGATGACACCTCGGACGGACCCCCGCTTCGAAGGCCGCATCCACGACCTCACAATAGCTGTCCATGCACTCCTTCCGTGTGCGAAATTTCAGCTTGTGAAATATGTGATAATCCGAACAGCTCGTCAGCATACCCGTCTCTTTCAGCCCGGCCTCCTTCACGAGCCGAAAGTCTCCCTTGACGGCTCGAATCCAGCCGGTGCACTCCGGGTACGCGTGCCCCAGCGCCCGGCACTGATCCAGCGTCTCGCGGTCGTTCTTTGTATACAGGAAGAACTCCGTCTGCCGTATCACGCCGTTCGGCCCGCTCAGCCGAGCGAGCAGATCGTAGATGCGGACCATCTGTTCAAGGGTATAAGGAGGTCGAGCCTGCTGCCCGTCCCGAAAGGTTGTGTCGGTAATCAGTATCGGCCTGTCTTTGACCGCCCCAAAGTCAAACTCAACCGCCTCGCCGTCGATATACTCGACAACCGGACCCTCCAGGCGAATCACGGGAGGCAGACTATAGGGATAGATGTCCTCCAGCAAATTTGGCTTCTTCGCATCGACAAGACGATGTTTCCTTCTGACTTTACTCATCGAAAGCCCTTTCATCTTCTGCGTTATGATCTATAGCTTTACTCTTCTATGTCCACCCCCTGCTCCCTGCAGACGTTGGTGATAAACACAACCGCATCGCCCACCGTTTGAACGGCCAGGGCGGCATCTTCGTCCATCTCGATGCCGAACTCCTCTTCGAACATCGCCACCAGCTCGATCGAGTCCACGCTTTCGGCGCCCAAATCGGCAGTGAAACTATCCTCCATCTTGATTTCATCCACGCCCAGTTTCCTGGCGGTGATCGCCTTGACACGTTCTTCTACTGTCGCCATAGGTTCAACTCCTGTTCGTTCGCTTACCCTAACAACCTTCTTCGGCCCTTTTTGATGGCCACGTTCCGTACCGGGCACGTCAATTCAAATACCGCATCCCACATCGCCTCCGCCTCTGCGGACCATTCACATCCTCGCCGGCTCATGACTTCCTTCGCCGTCCCATACAGGCTGCCTTTGCCAAAACCCTTGGTCACGATTCCCTCCACAAACCAGGCGAACGATGGGATATACTTTGGCAGCGGTTTGCCCGTAGCCATGATAAGCGCCATCGCCCCCAAATACGAGCCCGTATTCAACAAGGTTCCGATCGACGTCTTCGTGTGATCGCCGATCAGCGACCCGACCTTCGTTGATCCTGTATCAATCGGTCGCCGCCCGTCCAGCATCACAGACACGTTGGAATAGTCGTTCTTCAGGTCGCTGTTCGTCGTAAGGGCGCCGAGGTTCACCCATTCGCCGACGTAGCTATGTCCAAGAAATCCATCATGGTACTTGTTCGAATACCCATGTATGATCGATTCTTCCACTTCGCCGCCAATCCGGCAGAATGGCCCGATACTGTTGCCTTCGCGACACTTAGCGCCCAGCAGAATCGAATTCTTCCCGATGTAGCATGGCCCTTCGATCCGGCTGAAAGGCTGTATCTCGGCCCCCGCGTCAATGTAGACCGGGCCGTGTTCGGCGTCGATAACGACCATCGGATGCACCTTCGCCTCGGCGTCGATGTAAACGTCCTTCCTGCTGCCTCGAATCGCCGTGGGCTCTTCGATTGCACCCTCGATTCCGCTTCGCCCCGCCGTCGCAAAATCCACCGTTAGCTGCTCGCTGTTGGCCAGCACGAGGTCCCACGTATATTTCCATGTCGGCAGCGTACATGGCACACTCGGCACACTTGCCTTGGCCGAAGCGACGAATTCCTCGACATCGGCTGTAGACAACCCCCCAATATCCTCCTTCCCGATCCGTGCGTAGAGGACTCGCCCCTCCTCATCCAGGCCGATCTCACTTCTGCCCTTACCCGCAACGTCAAAACTCTGAGCCTTGAGCACGGGGTCCACAAGAATCAGATCGTCGCTGGCCAGCGCCGTCATGTCGTTGACCAGGCCGTCCCGGCCCGTCCGATAATAGTCGGCCATATAGTCAGGCACAAAGTAGGCAACGCTGTCCGGCTTGATCTTCGCCAACAACTTCTCCTCCAGCGACGTCATACCACAGCGAAGCTCCCAGAGCGGCCGCCCCAGCACAAGAGGATAGAAGTTGCATCTTTCTTCACGTCGCACGTCGATGAGAACCAGCCGCATCAAAACTCCTTAATCCTTCTCAAATAAGAACTTACACAGACGCAGTATCTAACATAGATGGCCAATAACAAACGCGGCAGATTCTACCAGAAAGCCCGAACCGCGTCCACGATAAAGGCCATCTGAATACAGAAAGTTTCCTGCTCGTGGCACCTCGCGGTACCGCCCTCATCCCCAGCAGATTTGTCCCCCCAGACCATCCGCGATGTCCACAGACCAACCGCTGAAGTCGCCAGGCAGGTGGCACTCGGTGCCGAGCGCACTCCATCGTCCACCTCGTCCAGACCCACGTTCACCAGCCGGATACGTACAATCACTGTCATTCAGTCGCCAAACGGTCCTCATTGAGAATGCCACCATCAACGCTGCAATGGCGAAAGGTCAGGGTAGGCGTGCCGTTTGGGCGGTCGACGGTCACGGCAAGGAATCCACCGATCACGTTGAGGTACTTGTGCTCAGGGTATCGCTTGTCATTGCTCCAGCCTCCGGCGTGTTTATCGCTGGCCGGCCCGCACGAATACTCTCTCACATCCGTATCTTTGTCCACAGAGACATATTGCCAGTGGCGATCCCCACAGATCACGTACATGTTCTCCTGTTCTGCAATATACTCTCTGATCTCTTTGCCTTCGTGCTGAAAATCTCTGTTTGAGTGATTGTCGTGTTTGTTGGTGCGATCCGGTCCGACGATGGGGGTGGGACTGATGAGAATACGAAATGTGGCGTCTGATGCCCGAACAGTCCGCTTGAACCATGCCTTCTGCTCCTTGCCCCAGATTGTCTTGTCGGGGCCGTCAGGCATGGTGTTGGGGCTGCGAAAATCGCGACCTTCGACGAGCCAAATCTGGAGGTCCTTGCCCCATCGAAACATTCGCCAGGTCCGCTCCCCCATCGGCACCTGCTCGAGGAACACTGCCTGGCCCTGCTCGAACGTGAAATCTCCCATGAACCGGGTCTTCCTGCTCGGCCAACAATCGTTCATCCAGGTGTCGTGATCGTCCTTAATGAAGTAGCTGGCTACCCGACGATGAAACGTCACGTTGGTCGGCAGACTGTACATCCGGGCCCAATGCCAGCGAGCCAGCGGTAGGGTCTTGGCCAGCTTGTCATAGTAGAGGATGTCGCCTGTATGGACAAAAAAGCTGGGATCAAGCTTCAGCATGGCTGGATATATCTTGAAACCGCCGCCGACAGCATCCTGGTCCGGATAAGCTTGCCCCGTCGAAACCGTGAAGACCACCCGCTCAGGTTGATCGGCGCGCGGTGCTGTCCGGAATCCCCCGTCCACAACGTGTGTCTTTGTTCCAGCCGTACTCGGCTTAGCCTCCACATCGACCTGGTATCTGGCATTACTCTCAAGGCCGGTCAATTTGAACTGATGGGTGTAATCGCGTCCAGGGTCTACCGCGCACCAGTCGGTGGCCTCCCAATCGGACGCTCCGTCTACCTTGTACCGAACCCTCACTTTCCCTGGCGCACCTGGGACGGCCCCTTCAATCGTCCGAATCGTTGAATTCCCCGGAAATGCGACAACGGGGGCCATATCCGGCCGGCCGCTTTTGGGTTTCTCAACCAGTGTGTCGGTCTTGGGATCGCGGTAGAGAATCTTGGGTATCGGTGCTTCCAAGCCCACCCGTTGCGGATGCCGCGTCAGACGCGCCCAGACGATCGCCGAATTGTCTGTCACCTCGCCAATCTTTATGCCCGTAGCCTGATACGGTCCCTCGGACAAAACGTTCCCACAACCGACCGTGGTTAAGAGAAAAACCGTCAACATGGCCGTCGTTGTTTCTCTCAAGATCATTGAATTATCCTTTCGTGTCCACAAATCCTCTTTCTGCAACGCCTGCCTCGCTGTACCCGGCAGAATATTCCTGGTTGTTGCTTAGTGCGTAGCCGACGTTTACTGCACAGAACATTCGCAGATACGCCAACGAGCGTGCTCCGATAGTGTATCAAAGCCGCCTCAAGGAACAAAATCCTTTTTCCGGCCCCGATTTCCCACGCCCCCACGAACCGCTTCGCTCCTGCCCGACCCAGCGTGGACAGCGGTGGACTCGCGGCCCTCGTTTTTTGCTGTGCCAAGATGACTGTTCTCTTGCTATTTTCGCCCTATTCCATATACTTGTGCGGCAGCATGGCCATTTTGAACGGCGTGGACTGGGGCGATATGAGAAAACAAGGCGGCGTCAGAAGAATAGGACTTCCTGGGCGGCTGCTCGCCGTGCTGTTGCTTTGCCTACTGATTCCGGGGCTGACCCGGGATGCATTCGGCGCATCGCAGGCACAGAACCGACTGAGGGCAAAGAAAAGGCCTTCGGCGCGAGAGCATCTGGATCTCAGTGACATCCCGTTCACGATTCTGTTCGAGACCTACCGCAGGACTGAAGGCCGCTTCAACTGGGAGCTTTTCCAGATGAATGCGGACGGCTCCAATCCGGTTAATCTCACGCAGACTCCTGACTTGGACGAGATGTATCCCCACGCCTCTCCGGACGGTACGAAGATTAGTTTCGTTGTTGATGAGGGAAGAGGCAGGAGCAAGATTCGCAATGTCTATTACATGAATATCGACGGGACTGAGCGGTTTATGATAGCGACGAACGCCCGCCAGCCGTGTTGGAGTCCCGACGGCAAGAAGATCGCGTATCTCAAGGGTGAGTACACACGATATAGCACGAGAGAATACGCGACCGCGGAGCTTTTCATATACGATCTCGACACGCGGCAGCACAAGCCACATCCGAATAGAACGTTGCACCACCTGTATGCCATCTGTTGGTCGCCCGACGGCAATTGGTTCTTCTGTGCCGTACACGGAGGCATGGGGTATAGCGACACCATTCTCGCCTTCGATGCCAATGGCATTCGGGTCTTCGATCTGGAGCGATGGGGAGTGAAAGGATGCAGGCCGGACCTGAGCCTTGACGGCCAAAGGATGACGTGGGGCGAAACGGATTGGGATTTGTGTGTTGGTGATATCAAACTGAGCACGCAGGCGCCTCAAGTCACAAACGTGCACAAAATCGTACAGTGCCTGCACTCGTCGAAAGTCTATCACGTCGACTTTTCGCCGGACGGTAAGTACATCGCTTTCAGCTATGGCCCTGCTTCAGGCGGACAACAGGTGGGCGGCAAAGCCAGGGGTTGGAATATCTGTGTAAGCGATCTATCGGGACAATGGGTAAGAATCACGACAGACGGACAGCACAATAAGGAACCGGACTGGGTACCGATTCCCCAGCGAGATAGTGAGCAAAGGAGACAAGATGACAAGTAAGAATCGTACGGCAAGGAACATATCGTCCGGACGAATCCATTCGGCTCTTCCGGCCCTTCTACTCTGCCTCATCTTGGCGAATATAGCCATTTGCAGAGCAAACGAAACAGGGCTGAGGAAGACCCCGTTTCCGCGAACTGAACTGAAGCTGAATGAGGTTCCTTTCAAGATTGTCTACGAAACCTACCGTCAGACAGACGGCAAGGAGAACTGGGAACTGTGCCTGATAAATGCTGATGGCTCCGAGCCTGTCAATCTGACCAATACACCCGATGTGGACGAGATGTATCCCCATGCTTCGCCGGATGGTACGAAGATTTGCTGTGTCGCCGATGAGCTGGTCCAAAACAAGAAAGTGAGAAACGTTTATTGCATGAATGTTGACGGAACAAATCGTGTCAAGGTCGCCGACAATGCTCGCCAGCCCTGCTGGGGGCCGCAGAGCGAAACGATCGCGTATCTACCCGGCGAATTTGATCGTTATACCATTAAAGATTATGCCACGAAAGGTCTTGTCTTTTACGACTTAAAAACCCGCGAGCATAGAGAGCACCGAAATAAAAAATTGTATCATCTCTATAATATTTCCTGGTCGCCTGACGGCCAATGGTTTCTTGCCACCGTGCATGGTGGCATGGGCTTCAAACATGCCATACTGGCATTCAAGACCGATGGAACGAATGTTTATGATTTGACCAAGTTTGGCGTCACAGGTTGCAGGGCGGAGTTTGACCCGGATGGCAAAAGGATTACGTGGGGCCTCACGGACTGGGACCTATGTATGGCCACTATCGACCTAACATCCGGTGAACCGCAGGTAACAAACGTTCGCCGCGTCATCAAGTGTCGAAAAAAGTACGAGGTCTATCATACGGACTTTTCGCCGGACGGTAGGTACCTCGCGTTCAGTCATGGGCCCAAGGCCACCGAGATGGTCGGCGGCAAGGCGCCCGGCTGGAACATCTGTGTGGCTGATCTGACAGGCAAATGGGTCGAAATCACGACCGACGGCAAACATAATAAGGAGCCTGATTGGGTGCCGGTTCACGCAGGGGGACTATAGAGCACAAGATTGGAGGAAACAAAGATGAAACTCTTACGATTAATCTGCTTAATTTTAGCATTAACGTTTATCACAGCCGGGTTCACGAGCGAGCCGGAAAAAGTCAATGAATTAGGCAAATCACTTCTCCAGGCCACGGCTAAAGGTGACATTGCCCTGGTCAAATCGCTGCTCTCAAAGGGTGCCGAGGCTAACGCGACAAGTAGGGGTATTCGGACTGCTTTACATAGCGCGGCCTATGGAGGGCATACCGATGTCGTCAAATTGCTTATAGCCAAGGGCGCCGATGTGAACGCAGAAAACAAGCGAGGTCGTACTCCTTTATGGTTGGCTGAGAAGAAAGGGCACAGCGAAATCGCTGAACTATTGCGCAAGCACGGTGCGAAAGAAGATTCCTCCGCTAAAGAAGAGAAGAAACAACCTACTAAGTCACTGCACGAAGCTGCCGCTGATGGTGACATCGACCAGGTCAAATCGCTCATTTCAAAAGGCACCGATGTCAACGCTAAAGACAGGCGGGGAAGGACCGCACTATACAATGCGGTTAAGAAAGGCCATACAGAAGTGATCAACTTACTCATCAGCCAGGGGGCAGATGTCAACGCAAAGGCTACAAATGGCGTGACACCTCTACACTACGCAGTCTGGTACGGGGACGAGCAGACTGTCGAACTGCTGCTCAGTAAGGGTGCTGATGTCAACGCAAAGGACACGCGGGGCTCGATGCCTTTGTACTGGGCTATGGCAAGCTGGGCAGCCGGCCGTAAAGAAGTAGTTGAACTTCTAATTGTAAAGGGCGCTAAAGTTTCTGCTTTTCATCTTGCTGCTTATATGGGTGATATCGAGAAATTAAAAAAGTGTCTGCAAGGGCTCTCTTCCCGTTAACGACTATGGCAAAAAAAACAGCGAAAAAAACGAAGATAAGAGTTGATAAAAGACAGGCGGCAGAAAGGGTCAAAAAAATCCTGCCGATACTGGAAAAGCTGTACCCCGGCGCAAAGACAGCGCTTAACTTTAAAAATCCCCTTGAGCTTCTTATCGCAACAATTTTGTCCGCACAGTGTACGGATGCACGGGTCAATATGGTAGGTAAGGTTGTGTTCAAGAAATATAAATCAGCTGGAGACTGGGCGAAAGCCGATGTGCAAGAGATTGAGTCGGACATAAAGAGTACCGGTTTTTACCGCAATAAGGCCCGCAGCATCAAGGCTGCCTGCACAACAATAGCTGTCCAGCTTGACGGCAGGGTGCCTGACACGATGGAAGGTCTTGTGGCACTGCCGGGCGTGGGCAGAAAGACGGCAAATGTGGTGC
>Ga0209427_10002623_pt1 | contig 21107 bp, 20 predicted proteins | sample DeeMarSWOR136_30_FD_187465 | JGI IMG/M metagenome (GOLD analysis project Ga0209427, IMG submission 187465) | Marine sediment microbial communities from White Oak River estuary, North Carolina - WOR-1-36_30 (SPAdes) (version 2) | ecosystem: Environmental > Aquatic > Marine > Intertidal zone >...
CGGTGAAACCTTGAGAGAACTCTGAATCATCAGCGTCTTCGTCGATAGCCAGAGCAAGATCCCCCTCTAATATCCTTATCCTGTGATGTTCTCTGGGGTCAATTCTGTCCAGAATTCGCTCATTTGCCGGCACTCCCCCCACAGGTCTGGACAGTACCCACAGGTTGCAGTCAGTACGCTCCAGGTATTTTCTTATGAGGAGGTCGCCGACGAACCCGGTGCCTCCTGTGAGGAACACATTCGTTCCCCGCTTTGGTCCCGGGTTACGGCCGGAAGGCTTTTTGGGTGCAGGCCGCATCCCATCTGGGATGTCACTGACAGACAGCGCACTTTCCTCACGGCCACCCAGCCTTGTCTGGTGCCGTTTTTCTATGCTATTGGAGCGCTTTGAATCGTCTCTACTCATGTGCCTGGTTGCCTCTGCATCGGTCCGCCGGGCCGCCGTCGGGGCGGGCTTAGGTTATTTGAATCCTGATAACGCAAATCGGTTCTGCAAGATAAGAGCTTCTTTCCATATATCGCCAACAAACCCGGCAAATAAACTAAGAATATATGGGATAGAGAGTTATCCTAGTCCCACAGGCTCTTACGACATGTTCGTCTTGGCGTCAAACGGTCTATGTAATATACTATAGGTAGCGCCTTTTTCGGAGATATAAGTTTTGGTCAAATCTGCATGTCTCTATTTGACACTTGCGGTTCTGTGTTCAGCCTGGCTGCCCGGCCTCGTTCTTTCACAGCCGGCCAGGTGGGAAGGTCAGGCTTCCGTCTGGGGATTAGTCAATGATACTGATTCGACAAATTCCCGGCTGGCTGCTCGCTATATTACGGGCTTGAGCGTTTCGAGCGGTCTTGGAAATTCGGTAACGGCCGACGCTTACGTCGCTGCCAATGCCTACTTTGAGAGTCGTTTTAACTATGAAGACCGGTCCCGAGGCACCGAGGATATCTCCGAGGTTGAGCTTCACCGATGCTACGCCAGGCTAACAATGAACAATGTTGACTTGAGAATCGGCCTGCAGCGTTTGAATTTCGGGTCGGCCGTGCTGCTTCGACCGCTGATGTGGTTCGACGGCCTGGATCCTCGAGATCCCCTGCAGTTTTCGGAGGGTGTCTACGGCGCTCTTGTGCGCTTGTTCTTCAACAACAACGCGAATGTCTGGCTCTGGGGACTCTATGGCAACGATGAAATAAAGGGCTGGGAGCTGTTCCCGACCCAAACTAAGCGAGGGGAGTTCGGCGGAAGGATTCAATATCCCGTTTACACCGGGGAATTGGCATTCACCTATCATCGCCGAGAGCCAGACTTGAGCAGCCTGTCGCAGTCAGGTCTTCTTACTCCTACTGACATACTGACTGAACAAAGATACGCCTTCGACATGCGGTGGGACATCGAAATCGGCTTCTGGTCTGAAATCGTAGTTGTTGACCGGGGCACGGAATCACTCATGAACAGGTGGCAGCGGTATATCAACGTGGGCGCGGACTATACTCTGGGAATTGGAGACGGCATAGGGGTTACCGGCGAGTACTTCGAAATAGGCGAGCCATCCGAACCATTAGGCAGTTCCAATCCAGCTCAGTTTGTTGCAGGCTCGGTGGACTATTCACTGGGCATAGCAGATCTCGCCAGGGGTGTGTTCTATCACGATCTCGAGCGAGGGGAGTCATATAGCTTCCTCGCCTGGATGCACACCTTGGATAACTGGCAGTTTTCCTTAAACGGCTTCTGGAATCCACCCGCCAGCACCCTGACTTACGATTCGGGGAGCATGCTGACGGGAAGGGGAATTCAGATTACAGTGGCTTTCAACCACTGACCAACCCGGTAAGTCGAGGACCAGATAGCGATGACTTCAGCCGAACCATTGATTAAGACGAAGGAATTGGTGAAGAGCTACCCGATGGGTCAGCAGAGGATAATGGCACTGGATCGAGTAGACTTGTCCTTTAAGGAAGGCGAGTTCGCCGGGCTGGTGGGACCGAGTGGATCGGGCAAGACGACTCTGCTTAATATCATGGGCTCGCTGGATGTACCGTCGAGTGGCAGCGCAACTACCATGCAACGAAGGATAGAGGCCCTTACACATCAGGAAGCGGCTGAACTGCGAAACCGTCACATCGGTTTCATATTCCAGACCTTTAACCTGCTACCGGTTTATAGCGTGTTTGAGAACGTGGAATTCCCCCTGCTTCTTCTTGGTTGTCCAGCAGAAGAAAGAAAACGGGCGGTCATGAGGTCTCTGGAACTGGTGCACCTTGCGGATCGGCACAAGTCCCGGCCATCACAGCTCTCAGGCGGCCAGAGCCAGAGGGTGGCGATCGCCCGGGCCATCGTCAAGAAGCCGGCCATCGTGCTGGCCGACGAGCCGACCGCCAATCTTGACGCAGAAAACTCCCATAACATCCTGCAAATAATGGAGAATCTCAATCGAGAACTGGGAACAACTTTCATATTCGCCACCCACGATGAGAAGGTTATCGGCTACCTCCGAAGGAAAATCTCACTTACCGACGGAAGGGTATCGCGGGACGAAGTGATTCAGAACAACACCGAGAGGACCGGCTGACCATGCTCGTTCTACGATTGGCAATAAGGAACCTGATCGGGGCCGGCCTGAAAGCCTGGCTCAACGGTATTGTCCTTTCGATATCATTCCTCGCCATCATAACCACGCAGGCGTTGCTCAAGGGTATGTACGAGCAGACAGCGGAGTCCATGATTGAAGCTCAGTTGGGGGGTGGTCAGTACTGGCACAATGACTACGATCCGTATGACCCCCTTTCTTTCCAGGGCGCCCACTCCGAAATTCCCGAAGCCCTCGAGGAGATGATCGAGAAAGATCGAGCCACAGCCGTTCTGGTGATCCAGGGAACGATCTATCCGGAGGGACGAATCCGACCGGTGGTGATAAAGGGCATAGATCCCGAGCAACATGTGCTCAACCTTCCCACCCAGGTTATCGGTCAGGATTCCGACCCTATTCCGGTCCTGATAGGGTACCGGATGTCGGAAGCAACCGGGCTCCAGCAAGGGGACTCTTTCACTCTGCAATGGCGCGATGCCAATGGGACTTTCGATGCCAGGGATGCAAAAGTCAGTCTGGTCATGAAAACTTCAGTCCAGTCTGTTGACGTCGGTCAGGTTTGGGTGCCTCTGGGAAGGCTACAGCGTCTGGCTGAGATGCGCGGCGAAGCAACGATGATCGTCCTGCACAGAGACCTGACCGATGGCCCGCAGTTGGACGGCTGGTCATTCAAGAGCCAGGAGTATTTGCTGAAGGACGTGACGGAGATGGTCAGGTCAAAGTCGATGGGTTCTCTGATAATATATGTACTTCTCCTTTGTCTGGCGCTGCTCGCCATTTTCGATACACAGATCTTCTCAATCTTCCGGCGCAAGAAGGAGATCGGCACCTTGATGGCCCTGGGCCTGACGCGGGGGCGCGTGATAAAACTCTTCACGCTCGAGGGGGCGATGCAGGCCGGATTGGGGGCTCTGATAGGAGCCGCCTACGGTATTCCATTGCTGTCGCTCTTTGCCGACAAGGGATGGACTCTGCTTGAAACCACCGACAGCTATGGATTCGCGCTGGGCGAGAAACTCTATCCGATTTTTACAGTGGGTATTGTAGCGGGCACCACTATCCTGGTGTTCATCGCCACCACTATTGTGAGTTACCTGCCGACCCGGCAGATCTCGAAGCTTGAACCAACCGAGGCACTTCGGGGAAGAATGCTATGATCAGGTTTCTCCTGAAGGGACTCTTGAGAGACCGCTCTCGAAGCCTGTTCCCCTCGTTGGTGGTGATCGGCGGCGTAATGCTCACCGTGGTGCTCTACAGCTGGATGATGGGTTTTGAAAAAGACATTGTTAGAGCTAACGCAAGTTTCCGTTCGGGTCATTTGATCGTAATGTCCCGCTCCTATGCGGAGAACTCCGACCAGATGCCCAACGACCTGGCCTGCCTCGGCGTCGCCGACCTGCTTTCCGAACTGAGAGCGGAGTTCACCGATGTAACCTGGTCACCGCGAATTCGTTTCGCCGGTCTGATCGATGTGCCGGACTCCAGCGGCGAGACGGCGGCCCAGGGGCCGATCTTCGGGCTGGGCGCCGACCTGCTCTCAGCAGAGACTACAGAACCCGAGGTTCTAAATCTCAGCCAGGCAATAGTCGCGGGCAGGTTGCCCTTGAGCCCGGGCGAAATGCTCATTACCGAAGAACTGGCGAGACGGCTGCACATCGACTTGGGCCGAACAGTGACCATAATCACTACCAGCATGTACGGCAGTCTGACAACTTTCAATCTAACTGTATCAGGCACAATTCATTTCGGCGTTGCGGCCATGGATCGCGGTTTGGTATTCGCCGACATTAATGACATCCGCAATGGCCTTGATATGATTGATGCCGCTGGAGAAATAGTCGGCTTCTTTAACGATGGCAGGTACTGGCCCACTGAGGCTGACCAGATTGCGGAAACCTTCAACAGCCATCCGCAACCTCAGCCGAATAGATTTGCGCCTACAATGATGACTCTGATGCAACATAGCGGTCTCGAGGCAACCTTGAAGATGTACCGATATGTGTCGAGCTCCCTTGTGTCCATATTTGTTATTGCCATGTCCATAGTGTTGTGGAATGCAGGCCTACTCGGAAGCATTCGCAGGTATGGCGAGTTTGGAATTCGTCTGGCGATCGGCGAGACTCAAGGCCACCTTTACCGGTTTCTGATCGCCGAGTCAGCCCTTATCGGTCTAATGGGCACTGTAGTGGGAACCATATTTGGACTTCTGTTCTCATGGTATCTCCAGGAAGTCGGCATTGACATATCTTCGGTGATGAAGAACGCCTCAATTGTCATGTCGGATGTGCTCCGTGCCCAGGTAACTCGGACCAGCTATTTTATCGGGTTCATCCCCGGTCTGGCCGCCACTCTACTGGGATCAATGATATCCGGCCTGGGTATTTACCGCAGACAGACATCGCAACTTACTAAGGAGTTTGAGGCATGAGAAGAATTGGATTCCTGTCGATCCTGATAGCGCTGGCAACCTTGGTCTCAGCGAATGACCATCCGACCGGCGATGAAATCCTGCGCAAGGTCGATGAGAACTTCGGCGCGGATTCCAAGATCTCTGAATCCGAAATGAAGATCATGGGGGAGCGTGTAACCCGCACGGTAAAACTCAAGTCATGGACCGAGGGTACTGCCAAGTCGTTTACGGAGTATCTTGCGCCAGCAAGAGAAAAAGGCACAAAGATGCTGAAACTCGACGACCAGCTCTGGATATATACTCCGCAGACAGATAGAATCATCCGAATTTCGGGACACATGCTCCGTCAATCTGTGATGGGGTCCGACCTGTCCTACGAAGATCTCATGGACGACGCGAAATACACCGAGATGTATGATGCGGCAATTACACGCGAAGATACGCTGGACGACAGAGTGTGCTGGGTCTTGAGTCTTGAAGCCAAAGATGAAAATGTGGCTTACCATTCCAGGGAAATATGGGTCGATCAGGAACGTTTCATTCCGCTCAAGGAGAATCGGTTCGCCAAGAGTGGGAGGCTTCTCAAGTACACTGAGATCAAATCGGTGTCACGCATCGAGGGACGATGGTACCCCGAGCGAATGCTTTTCAAGGATGATCTAAAAGGTGGCCAGGGAACAGAGTTTGTTATAAATAGCGTGAGTTTCGACATGGAAATCCCTGGTCACGTGTTCAGCAAAGCGTCACTCAGAAAATAGGGGGCCCGTACGGAAGATGGCGAACCTGGTTGCAAGACTCGCCGATAGAAGGGCACTCCGCACCGCGATAGCGGGTGGCAAAGGAGCGGGTCTGGCGCGATTAGCCAGGTTGGGCTGCCCTACTCCGCCAGGTTTCGTCATAACCGTTTCAGGTTTTCACAGATATCTCAACCATAACAAGATCGACCTAACTTCGCTCCCTGCCGTCGACGAGAGTCGCATCGACAAACTGCGCCAGGAACTGTTGAACGGTACTTTGCCACCGGATCTGACAGGTGAAGTTAAGAAGTGTCTTGATCACCTGACGATGCCGGTGGCGGTACGCTCGTCCATGGTAGGTGAAGACGATCTCCTTACTTCGTGCGCCGGACAACTAGACACCGTTCTGAGTATTCACTCAGAGTCCGGTCTCTTTGGAGCCATCAGAAGGTGCTATGCTTCCATTCTAAATCACCGTCTACTGGTCTATCTAAGTGAGATTCACCAGGACAGTACCCGAATCCAGCCGGCGCTGGCCATCGTGGTTCAGCAGATGGTGATGGCGGATTCGTCCGGAGTTGCTTTCAGTGCCGATCCCGTAACTGGTCAGTCCGGTGTCTTGATTGAGGCTGTGAGTGGTCCCGGACAGGATCTTGTAGAGGGCCGTGTTGATCCTGATCGCTACCGAATCGACGCTCGTGGCGTGATATCGGAGTACTTATTACAGACTGCCGGCAAGCCCGTTCTGGAGAAAGAACATATCTCCATGATCCGGAAATATGTAACGAGGCTCGCCGATGAGACGCGCATGCCAGTCGATGTAGAGTGGGCACAGGATCAGACCGGTCTTTCTCTCTTGCAGGTGCGGCCGGTCACTACATTGATCGGCAAACCCATATACTCCAACAAGCTGGTGTCCGACATGATACCGGGTTTGATCAAACCGCTTTTGTGGTCCACAAATGTCCGGTCCATGGCGGTCAACGTATTTGGTCGTCTCTTCACTAAGTTACTCGGGTCAAACGACTACGATTTCTCTCGATTAACTAAACGCATTTGTTCGCGAGCATATACCGACATGACCCTGCTCGGTGAACTTCTGGAAAAAGTCGGACTGCCGCACAACTTCATGGGGATGATTGCACGTGAGGAGAAGACGTCGGGGCTACCATTCTGGCTCTCACTCCGTTTGCTGTTCAGATTGACAAAATCACTGCCTTTTCTTCTCAAGCTGTCTTTTGCGCGTAAAGAGATGAGAAGCTTCGTATCGGCCCATACGACCAAGCTGGCGCGCCTGCGTCAGTCCGACTGGTCCTCATGCAACGAACACGGGTTGCTGCAGGAAACCCGCTACCTGATGGAAATCCACGGAATGACCCAATGGTACGTGGTAGTTGCCGGCATCAACATGATGATCCGCAACAAGCTGCTCGCGAGATTCGTTACCTCAAATGCCCCGGGAACCGTCTCACAGCAACTCCTCAAAGGACTGGTTGGCCTTAAGTCCATGGAACCCAACCAGGAGATTCAAGCGATGGCATCCAAGGCTCGGCACCTTGCTCCCGAAACGCTTGTCATTATGGAAGACGGAAACCCGGAAGCAATCCGCAAGGCCCTGACCGGTACACCTGGGGGTGAAGAACTGCTTGTCGCCATGAAGCGCTTCATGGACAGTCATGGTTTCCTGAGTTCAAGCGGCACCGACTTCTCCGCCACCCCGTGGTGCGAGGACCCTTCGTTTATCTGGAAATCGATAGCCCGCGCAGCCTCCGGTCCGAAGAAGCCGAACAATAGGCCGGCCGATTCTAATAGGTCCAGGATTATTACCGCCGTATCCGGGCAACTCAGCACCCTAAAACGACTTAGATTCAGACGCATGCTTTCCCGAACCATCGACTACGTCGACATGCGCGAGAGGATAAGCATGCTGATGTCGGAGGATGCCTATCAGATGCGGCGGCTGTCTCTGGCCATAGCCGACAGGTTCCTGAATCGTGGTATCTTAAATGAAAGAGATGAGATCTTCTTCCTATATGTTGACGAGATCGAGGATCTAATCGAGAGTCGTTTGGAGGATTCGGAAGCTCGGTCGCGAATATCGACCCGCATGAAGGAACTGGAAGCTGATGCCAGAATCGAGCCCTCGGACACTGTCTGTGGAGATCAGGTGACTTACAAAACCGTAGCCAGTCTTCAAAACCAGAAATACCTCGTCGGCATTTGCGGTAGCCCCGGTAAGGTGACAGGAAGGGCTAGGATTGTACGCGATCCCGCACATGCCCCGGAGGAGTTCAGAGAGAACGATATACTGGTAGTTCCCTTCACTGATGCAGGCTGGACCCCCCTGTTCACCGTTGTTGCCGGGGTGGTGGCGGAAACCGGAGGGATACTGTCACACACGTCGATCGTTGCCAGAGAGTACGGTCTGCCGGCCATCGTAAACGTGAAGAACGCTACCATGATTATCCAGGATAATCAAGACATAACGCTGGATGCTCACGAGGGAAAGGTCTATCTCGAGTAGAGGTGACTATGGAAAACTTGGATCTCAATGTCGTTCTGATCACATCAGTGGTGGGCTATCTAATCGGGGCTGTATCGTCGGCGCGGATAGTCACTCGCATGTTTGGCAAAGGCAAGACGGCTGCGGAGAGTACCGAACTCAGCCTGAACGGTAGCGAACAAAAGATGGTACTGAAAACCGTCAGCGCAACATCGGTATCTGTGCATATTGGTTCAAAGTACGGTTTTCTAACCTACGTATTGGATGTGGTCAAGGTCTTTGTACCCATCATGGTCGTCAAAACCATATACGCTGATCAGCTGTACTTTCTCTTCACGGCTTTCGCGGCTCTGGTCGGTCACGTCTGGCCGGTCTACTACAGGTTCCGGGGTGGTCGGGGTATCTCCGTCATTTATGGGACTTTGTTCGCCATTGACTGGATCGGTGTCTTTGCGACCTCTATACCCGGCATGCTGATAGGCCTGGTGGTGCTAAGGGATATGCTTAGTGCTTATTTCCTCGGTGTGCTGTTCGTGATACCCTGGTTATGGTTTCGCACTCATAACGTTCACTACCTGTATTTTGCGATAGCCGCAAATGTCGTCTTCACGATCGCCATGATACCGGAGATCAAACGTTGGATAGTTGTCAGACGAGATAGTGAATGGGGCGACCCTACAAAGACTATGGAACTCTCGGGGATGGGCCGTGGCCTGCTGAAGATGGGCAGGAAGCTGGGGCTGATCAAAAACTCCGAAAATGAACACACTTGAGAATGGGATCAGCAGATCAACAGCCAATAGTAGTTATTGGAGGGTTTCTTTCCTACCCCAGCTTGTATTCGGAAATGGCTCGTGTGCTATCAGAGCTGTCGGGTCAGCCGGTACATGTCTGCAAAATCAGCTTCATTGACTGGCTGAGGGCCTACTCTGCAAAAGGCTGGCTCAGAATCCTGCTCAAGGTGAAAAGTACGGTTGACATGGTTCTAGAGACGTGCGGCGATCAAAAGATCACGCTCCTGGGTCATAGCTCTGGCGGAGTTGTTGGCAGGCTGTACCTGAGCCCACAAGCATTTCTGGGTCACAGCTTCAACGGTCTGAAGCACGTCTCTCATCTGATCACTCTGGGCAGCCCGCATTATGGCAGTCACCCTTCGCCCATGAGGGCGTACGTGCAAAAGGTACTGCCTGATGCCTACTTCGGCGAGCACGTTGACTACGTGTCAGTGACTGGAACAGCTGTTGACCTGAGAGTAAAGTCACCGCCTCTCACATGGCTCTCCCACATATGCTATCGATATCTCGGTGGTAACGGTAGAACAGCAGGCGATGGCCTCGTGCCCGTCAAATGCGCGCTGTTGAAGGACTCTACCCAGATTGTTCTCGAAGGCGTAGGACACCCGTTTTTCTTTGCCACCAACTGGTACGGGAGACCGGAAAATGTGCGCAGATGGTGGACGAGAATTTTCTGCCAAAAGTAGTCGAAAAGGTTGATGTTAAACACCGATTAGCTGCCGCGATCAAGAATAAGAGCATCCAAAGAGAGCATAAATCACAATCGACTCTGATACCGTTACCAGATGCCTGTATCAACCAACGATTCAACGGAAATGGGGGGCAACAGTATTCGTTCAGCTCAGGGAACACAGGATGCCGGATACTCAATTCGGTGGAACTGACTGTGGCCAGATCGTGACAGCGACGGTGGCGCGTTATTCAGTTTGTTGTGGGACATGTGATTACAAAATCAAGGGGAGGTGTTTTCCCTCTTATTCCAATTTACGCAGCTGTCTTATAATGACTTATGTCGGCAGGGGCGGAGAATCAAACCCCCGACTCGCCTTGTGGCACAAGGACTTACACCGTATTGTGATACTATATGAAAAGGCCGCTCAGTGGGCTATGTTTTGTTGCGTCAACTCATAGCCGGAAAGGAGCGGCCATGTCAAGAAGCTATCTTGGAATCGATGTTCATAAGAAATGGTGTGTTTTCACCGAGATCGATTCCAAGGGAAGGGTACTTCGCCAGAGTAGGTTTGGCAATACCTTTGAGGAGGTTTCAACCTTCGCCAGTTCGCTGAACTCCAAAGTTCACCTGGTTCTTGAGCCGGTGCTGAATTACCTGTGGTTGCTGGATCAGTTCGAGCCCTATGCCGGTTCGGTTCATGTTGCGACCCCGTTTAAGGTTCGGGTGATTGCGGAATCGAAGTCTAAGACAGACAAATATGATTCTCGCATGCTGGCTGAGTTACTCCGGACCAACTTCCTGCCGGGGTCCTGGGTACCGCCGGGTGAGATTCGGTTGATGCGGGGACTGATACGGCAGCGTTATCATCTGGTCAAGAGTGTGGTCATGAATAAGAATTGCATTCGACATCTGCTGTTTCAGCACGGGATCGACCTCCGGGTGTTCAACATCGCTTCCCCCAAGGCCAGGCTGGAGTTCCGGAGTCTCTACTTACCTGATGTCACCCGGCAGACGATTGATCAGTGTCTGAAGATCATTGCCATGCTCGATGATCAGGTAGTGGAGATCAACAAGCGAATCTGGGAGCGAGTGAAGGGCAATCCTACTGTAGAGCTGCTTCAGACCATACCGGGGATTGGTAAGCTGCGCTCAGCAGTTATTTACGCCGAAGCAGGCGATGTAACCCGGTTCCACAGCGCCAAGGCCTTAGCCAGCTATACCGGGTTGACTCCGACCGTCAGATCCTCCGGGGATTCAGTCTGGACCGGAGGCATTACCCGGTTTGGTTCTCGACCGCTGCGTCACGCTCTGGTGGAAGCGTCAATCAACGCTGTCCGGAAATCTCCGGAGTTGAATCGGATGTTTTGTCGCATCCTCTATCGCAGTAATGTTCAGAAGGCACGAGTGGCCATAGCTCGGAAGCTGGCGGTCATCATCTATGCCATGCTTACACGCCGGGAACCGTTCCGGATGGCGGCGTAGCCAATGAACAAGAAGTCGGAATTGCATATGAGCGGTCAGCCCGGAAATTTGGGCTGGATCGAGAAGAATCCGTGCTTTGTGAGGGGGCGGCCGCTCCTACGGAACAATATCGTGGGCCTTCCAACTGAAGAGCTCGAACAGGTGACTAGAACAATCCGACGAAAAAACTACATCTCAAATGACCGGAACGTAGAAAGAAAACTCTTGACCGCAGCCTTTTCATAGGTGACCGTTTCTTGTGTCTGGCTATATCCACCACAAGGCTCTTGACATCGTCTAAAACAGTACTTATTCTAACTTGATGAAGGACGCTATCTCGATCTTGCAACAGTGTAATATTCAACCCACTCCTCAGAGGATTGCAGTTGTTGAATATGTATTGAAAAGCAAAACACACCCGTCAGCCGATGATGTCTTGGGCTATGCGCGAAAGAAGTGCCCTACTGTATCACGAGCTACGGTATACAATACGTTGAATCTGCTCGTCGGAAAAGGGCTTCTTGGGATGCAGACGATTAAAGAAGGTGCTGTTGTCTTTGATCCCAATGTAGAGAAGCACCATCACTTCATTGATAATGATACTGGCGATATATATGATATTCCATGGGATCAGTTGCAGGTCAAAGGAAAGGAAAAGCTCAAGGATTTTGAGATAACAGAGTTTCAAGTGATAATGCGAGGCAGAAGGAAAAAGAAATGACTCTTTTTTTACCTGCGAACAATACAATGTCTAATATTAGACTCCTTCCGCCAAGATTGAATGAGAATATCACGGAATGCCGAGGGCTCTGACCGCTTAATAGAACGTGAGAATAGACTCGTAAACAACTATTGAGATAAAGGAGATGTCATGACCAACCAAAACAAGGATGGCGCGGGCAGGTGCCCGGTAACGGGCGGCTCAAGCCGAGGAACCACGAACCGGGACTGGTGGCCGAATCAGCTGAATCTGAAGATTCTTCACCAGCATTCTAACAAATCCAATCCCATGGACGAGGATTTCAACTATGCCGAGGAATTCAAGAAACTTGACCTTGCCGCCCTGAAGGAGGACCTCTACGCGCTGATGACCGACTCGCAGGACTGGTGGCCGGCTGATTATGGTCACTACGGCGGGCTCTTCATCCGGATGGCATGGCACAGCGCAGGCACCTACCGCATGGGCGACGGTCGCGGGGGTGGGAATACCGGAAACCAGCGGTTTGCTCCCCTCAACAGCTGGCCGGACAACGTGAACCTCGACAAGGCACGTCGTCTGCTTTGGCCGATCAAGCAGAAATACGGCCGGAGGATCTCCTGGGCCGACCTAATGATTCTCGCCGGTAACTGCGCTCTTGAGTCAATGGGATGCAAGACCTTTGGTTTCGCCGGCGGCCGCGAGGATATCTGGGAGCCGGAGGAGGACATCTATTGGGGTTCCGAAGAGGAATGGCTGGCTACAAGCGACAAACCCAAGAGCCGTTACAGCGGTGAGCGTGATCTGGAAAACCCCTTGGCGGCGGTGCAGATGGGTCTGATCTACGTCAACCCGGAGGGCCCGGACGGTAACCCGGATCCGGTCGCATCTGGCCGTGATGTACGCGAGACCTTCGCGCGCATGGCCATGAACGACGAAGAAACCGTCGCGCTCGTCGCCGGCGGGCACACATTTGGCAAGTGCCATGGTGCCGGTGATGCTGCGCTGGTCGGTCCGGAACCGGAAGCTGCTCCCATCGAGGAGATGGGTCTTGGCTGGAAGAGCAGTTTCGGCAGCGGCAAGGCTGGCGATACAATCAGCAGCGGTATTGAGGGCGCCTGGAAGCCGAACCCGACTAAGTGGGACATGGGTTATCTGAAGGTGCTGTTGAAGTACGAGTGGGAACTGGTTAAGAGCCCGGCCGGGGCGAATCAATGGCTGGCCAAGGACGCGGATGACGAGGACATGGTGGTCGACGCGCATGACCCGTCGAAGAAGCATCCACCGATGATGACCACGGCGGATCTTTCCCTTCGCTTCGACCCGATCTACGAGCCGATTGCACGGCGCTATCTGGAGAACCCGGAAGAATTCGCGGACGCTTTTGCCCGGGCGTGGTTCAAGCTGACCCACCGCGACATGGGCCCACGCTCACGCTATCTCGGCCCGGAAGTGCCTGCAGAAGAACTCATTTGGCAGGACCCGGTGCCCGCAGTAGATCACAAGCTGATCGACGAAAAGGATATCGCGGTCCTCAAGGGCAAGATCCTTGCCTCGGGATTATCTGTCTCTGAACTGGTTTCGACTGCTTGGTCGTCGGCATCCACGTTCCGTGGCTCCGACATGCGCGGCGGTGCGAACGGTGCGCGAATCCGTCTTGCGCCGCAAAAGGATTGGGAGATCAACCAGCCTGATCAGCTGGTGAAAGTTCTGGGCATCTTTGAGGGAACTCAAAAGGAGTTCAACAAGTCACAGTCCGGCGGCAAGAAAGTCTCCCTCGCCGATTTAATCGTGCTGGGTGGTTGCGCAGGTGTCGAGCAAGCTGCGAAGAATGCCGGTCACGATGTGACCGTACCCTTCACCCCAGGGCGGACGGATGCCTCGCAAGAGCAAACCGACGTGGCGTCATTCGACGTACTCGAACCGTCTGCAGACGGATTCCGCAGCTACCAGAAAAAAAAATACGCTGTCTCGGCGGAGGAAATGCTGGTTGATCGGGCACAACTGCTGACACTTACGGCTCCTGAGATGACGGTTCTCGTTGGCGGTATGCGCGTCTTGAAGGCCAACTTCGAGAAGTCACCGCACGGCGTATTCACCAAGCGACCAGAGGCGCTCACCAATGACTTTTTCGTGAATTTACTCGACATGAGTACGGAGTGGAAGGCAACCTCGGAAGACAAAGACGTGTTTGAAGGTCGTGATCGCAAGACGGGTGAACTCAAGTGGACCGGCGCACGTGTCGACCTGGTTTTCGGTTCGAATTCTCAGCTTAGAGCAGTCGCAGAAGTTTATGCAAGTAATGACTCACAAGAGAAATTCGTACACGACTTCGTGGCTGCATGGAACAAGGTGATGAATCTTGATCGCTTCGACCTGGCATAAACGAAGAGGGTAGATTCAGCAAGAGGGAGGTCGACCAAGTCGACCTCCCTTCACTCTTTCGGGGATCAGATATTATTGGAAGTCCATGATCTCCGGTACCGAATTCTATCACGATACGCTGGTACCTACCTTATTCCCGTCACTTGAACAAGGTTATCCGCAACTGGCGACATACTACCCCTGGGTTTGGATCAGATACCCGTTCTTTCCGTCTGGGTCTGGGTTTCCGTACAACACTGCGCCATGGGAAGTATTTATCAGTGCGCCTGAACTCATGCCTTCGAGTTCAGGCAGATCGCCGTCCCCGGGAGAGACAGCCTTGAGCCCCATGTACACCGATTCCTGCGGCTACATCGTGATGACTCAACAAGGGTTGTACCCAGACTGTGTCGAGGCAGGCTGTTGCCCCGACCCTGACCCGCCCGACCCGCCTCCGGGGGGCTGTCCTTCGCTTTACACCTGGTTCGGCGACAGATACAAGTTTATCAATAATATCCTGCCGCAGTCAGAGCTCCTGACCGACCTTGACAACGACGCCCTGGACTACTATCCGATCTTCCTCACAAGCACGGTTGACACCTTCTACTACAAGTTCCTGATCACCGAGGAAGAGAAAGAGGTCTCGAGAATTGACCAGTTCCAGTTGCTGGCCTTCGACATACCATATCAGAGGGGTGTCTTGCGGTTCATCGGTGACGGGGAACTGGGCTATCTGATCGACTCCCTGCTTCCGGTTTCCGCAATCACGAACGAAGATCAAGATGTTACGGATCTACTCTTGTTCAGAGACGAGCGCCGCCTTGAGATCAGCGGGGCCGGGTGGGTCGAGGTTGAGTATGACCTGGCTGGATCGCGTCCGAGCGCGGGGCTGGGCACGGATGATTCAGGAGGTGGGGTGCCGGTGGAGCCGGAACCGAAGGATGACCCGGGCGGCTATAAGATCGCCGGCGACCTTATCACCAAGACGCCTGCCACGTACACCGTCTCCATCATGAACGAAACCGAGCGATGGGAATCGGTCGGCACCGTCTATCCCCGGATCAGATACGAGGAGCAGTTTATCAAGCTGCCCACATACGTGACCAGAGACAAGCTGCGGATCAGACTTGCATGGGAGCGGTCGGTTCACCTGGATGCCTTGCCATACTGCTCATATCGGAAGCAGCCAACAACGCCGGTCAAGCTGGCTCTCGTGAAGGCGAGGCACTCAGGCGACGGACTAGTACAGAATCGGTTGGACCTGGCCGACAGCGTGCGACAAGCTCTCCTGCCGGGCGACAGTATCGAGCTGACGTACTACGCAGAACCGCCTCCGGATAGTCTGCGGAGAGTGTTTCTGTTCGGGGCCCGCGGGAAATACCGAACCCTGACCGACCTGGAATTGTCCCAGTTAACCGATTCGGCCGTAACCGATTATGAATTCGACCAGAACTTCCCGAACCCGTTCAACCCGGTGACTACCTTCCGGTTCGGTCTGCCTCAGGCCGCTCATGTCACCCTTGAGGTGTACAATATATTAGGTCAGAAAGTCACCACCCTGACGGACCGGGAGTATCCACCCGGTCGTCACACGGTTGAGTGGGACAGCCGGCTGGCCGACGGTTCGGAGATCGCCAGCGGCGTTTATTTCGCCCGCCTGAAAGCCGGCCAGTTCACAGCAACTAAGAAAATGGTGGTGGTGAAATGAGAAAGCTGGAAGTCCTGCTTGCGATGGTCGGAGTGGCTTCTGTTATGGGTCTAACCGGTTGCGAAGAAAAACCTGAACTTCCCGCTGGCAGCGGCGGACTGGGTAAAATACAGATCGATTTTCTTGAGGCCGACAGGTGCGGATCATCAACGTGTGGGTACGATTACGCGGTCTCTTTTCACGACTCTGCGGCGACCGGTCAGTACTACTATTATCGAATCGTGGTTTGGCGGCACGTCGATGAACAGCACCCTGACGAAGAGTACATCATAGGGCCTGACAAACTCTTCCTGAATAGCAACCACCAGATTACTATGCACATACGTATTCCCTACTACGCGGGGCTGAGTGAATACAATCACTATCATCTCGACGTTCGGAGGGATCAATACCCGGTTCCTGTTAGCACAATCTGGGCTCAGAGAAGAGCACAAGACTCTGTCTATCTCAGCTCCTTCGCCAGCGACTGTGCCTCAAAATGTTGCTCTGCCGGTCGATGGTATGCGGGTATTAGGCAGTATGCGACTCCACCGGCGACTTTCTTTGGCGCCGATGCTGACATTATGGTGCGGGAGTGCAGACCATGCGGAGCAAATGCGGGCCTCACCACTCGAACAGCCAGCTGCGCCCATGTGTCTGTCGCTCATGATACACTGGGTTTTCGCGATTACAACTGTGCGTGGGCACAAGTGGGGTACTTCACAATCCGGTTTGCGGATGGATCAGAAACTTACACGGTTTCCTATTCTGAAATGCATGCCAACCCCTACTCCGATGAAGTTGCATACTTTGATGTCAATGAGCTCGTCGAGGGAGAGATTCACACGTACAGAACGAAGTTGGACACGCTGACCGGACAGTGGAGATCGTACGTTGACAGTCTAACTACACCATTCAAAGTCCACCTGGCGGATACTTTCTGGCTGCAATGTTACGGAACACGCGCTACATATACTGGAGAGATTTGGCACCATGAGACGGATATGCCCGGAGACACGGTATACCCATGCTTGTTCGGCCACTGTGGAGTATTCTTGAGCGGTACCGGCTGGGTAAAAACTCAGTTTTTCGGCGACTATGGTGCCATCATCCAGGAGAGGGTTGATGGTCGCGGCCAATGGTTCATGGAAATCAAGAGTCGCGATTCTATCGAAATTGGCGACTTGGTCCTTCAGCCGTAGTCATGAAACGGGAACCATCGAATACTGAGATGCGGAGGTTAATATGTCTGAGGCCATGGTGAGAAGTGGTGTGTTTTGCGGGTTACTGTTCTGTTTCGTGGCGCTGGCGGCATCTGCTGCAGCGGAAGACCCAAGTAGTTCAGTGATCGAAAACCAGCAACAAGCGCTGGACAGAGCACTTGAATACGCTGGGTTTTCGAAGTCTAAGTACTTTACGCGTCCTTCTGCAGCTTCTTGTGTAGCTGAGACAGCCTTCGAAGACTCCACGACGCCATTCTTGGCCGACAGCATTACTGGGCCACGGCGGTGGATCGTCACGTTTGACAGTGTATTTCTTGACTACGACAAGTGGACTCCCGATGCGGTTGAGACTCAGCTTAAGAAGACTTACCATTTCGTGATCGATCCGCCAACGGGGCGTCTCCTAAAAGTGTATACGGTCTACAACGGGGATGACATGGATTCGCCTCCCGAGCTTCCAGCTGACTCGGCCGCGGCTCGGCTTGATTTGAATGAGCATTACGTCTCTCTGGTAGACTCTGTTCCGCCCGTCAGTTTTTACGAGGCTCTCAATGCGTCCGTTGCATGTCATCCTCTAAAGGCGAAAGAGATACAGGCGTGGCTTGTTATGCTCTCCAAGCACGGTGCGGAAGCGCGTCCATGTTGGGTAATCCTCGCAAGAGGTACAGTTCCTTTCCCGTTGCCTCCGGCACCCTCGTTGAGCCCCGAAGCAGATGAGATGAGGTTATCTGGCACGACCGTACGGTGTGTTGTAGATGCGACGACTGGCAAGTGGCTCTCTTTTGAAGGATAAGTCTTCAGCGAGGACAAAAGGGTATGCAATCAGGGATGTTTGCTGGTCGCAGAGATTTGGCCTCTGGGTAGACCAGTAGATAAGACATGCGGGAATGGGCTGATACCGTCCACTCATGTTCAGGATGTTACTGTGGGCCACACAAGATTAAGAACGCTGCCGCGCACTCAGCGCTGGCAAGAGGTCGTCCGGCTGCTGGAGTCGGACGGGGCGTTGCAGGACGTAGCGCAAGCCAGCTACGACGCCGCCCAAGCGGGTCTGTCCCAAGTCCCGCGTGATCCGGGGTTTGCTGCTGCACTCGCCGAGATATTCGCTTTCGCCGGGGCGATCCAGGCGAAGGAGCCCGTCAACGCCCTCTGGGAGAAGGGATTCTCAGTTCCGAGTGAGGCTACCTTTGCCGAACTCGTCGGCAGCCTTCGCCAGCGGATAGACGAGCGCCTGCAGCATGTCCGCGCTGGCTCGGATATTGGTGAACTGGCGTTGAACAGTTTTAGCGAAGCACTCCTTCGCCAGGCTGCTAGCGAGCTGCCGTCCATGTTCAAGGTCTCCCCCGAAACCTCCCGAGAAGTGCTGCGAAACCAGCTGAGCGGCAGCCGTTTCAAAGGGCTCATGCATGAGTTCTACTCTGTGTTCACCTGCCGTTACCTCAGTTATTATTTGAGCCGGGAGCTACCCAAGCATGTGGGGGCAGCGGGCGCGCGGTTTGCCAACATTCAGCACCATCAGGATTTTGACCGCGCCTTCGATCTCTACGTGCGCCAGACGGTGCGTATAGCCGACGAATTCACTCCCGGCTGGTTCGGCAAAGCCCAGTATGAGGGCACGCTGTCTCACGAGTCGGTGACGCGGTACGCCCGCGTCGCGTTCAAGAAGATCAGGTCGGAGTTTGCCCGGGGGTATGAGCGGGCCTAACGGTCCATACCTGATCTGGTGCGGCAGCGATCCACAGCCGGACAGCGCCAGGCGCGAATACAAGAAAGTAATCACACTTGATACATATCCCGGGGAGGGAAATGTCTACCTGCAGTTTGAGAATATCGCCAGCAAGCTGGTTCACGAGATTCCCGACCTTGCAATGGACATGCTCGAAGTGGGTGCCTACGTGTACTGTGCCGACCAGGCTGTGTCACGCGGCGGCAAGGCGCTCCGCGGCCACGGCCGGGACTGGTACCGCCACTTTGATCTGAGTATTCCGGTCCGCAACCCCGACTTGTGGAACGGCGACGAAGTCAGGAAAAAACTGTCAGATACACTCCAATTCCTGACCGGTGACTACTGGGACTTCGAGTTCCGCCAGCAGAGCCGACCGGTACCGCAGGACTCCTATTTCCATTTTGACGAAGGCCAGCCGTGGTTTGAGGCCGAGCAGGTTCTGATGTTCTCCGGTGGCCTCGATTCTCTGGCGGGCCTGGTGGAAGAGGCCGTGAACCATGGCAGCAAAGTGGCCCTGGTGAGCCACCGCCCGGTCGGCAAGATCGATAGTCGGCAGAAAAACCTGATCCGGGCCTTCGCGGAGTCGACCGGCCGGAAAGAGCGGTTACTTCATGTCCCAGTCTGGTTAAACAAGGAGAGTGGCCTGACCTGCGACGCCTCGCAGCGCGCCAGGTCTTTCATGTACACGATGCTCGGGGCGGTTGTAGCTGTGATGCATAACCTTGCTCGGGTGCGGCTCTATGAAAACGGCATTGTCAGTATCAACCTACCGTTCTCCGATCAGATCGTCGGAGCGACAGCATCCAGATCGACCCATCCGCGATCACTCAGAGCGTTCAGTGATCTCCTGTCGGCGCTATTGGGCCGGTCGTTCACTGTTGAAAACCCTTTCCTGTGGAAGACCAAGTCGGAAGTGGTTAAGGTCATCAAGGATGGGGGTTTGACCGATCTGGTCCGATCGACAAACAGCTGTACCCATGTGCGAACGATGACCGTTTTGAGTTCGCATTGCGGGGTCTGTTCCCAGTGCATTGAGCGGCGACTGGCGGCCCTGTACAACGGCCTGGACGAGGACGACCCAGCTGAAATGTACAAGGTTCGGTTGTTCACGGATTCGCTGCAAAAACCCGAACAACGGGTGATGGTAGAATCGTACATGCGCCACGCTATGGAGCTGGAGGAGATGGACGAGTTTCAGTTTTTCGGGCGCTTCCCTATGGTCGAACGAGCCGTCAGTGCGACCGGCCTTCCGGTAAGCCAAGCCGCTGAATACGCGCTTGATCTGCATGTCCGACACGGAAAGCAGGTCTGCTCAGTAATCGAGGACCAGGTCAAACGGCACGCGCGGGAGATTGGACGGCGCGAGTTGAGGCCATTCTCGCTACTGAGCATGCTAGTGTCGGGCGCCAAACGAGGCAAGGCAGTTCCAGACATGCCGAGCCGGTTCCCCACGCCCGAAGGTACCGCGTGGCGCGACATATCGATTGAGATCATTTCGGACGAGTCTGCCACGATAAAGGTTGCCGATGTATCGAAGATCGTCACCGGCGTCGACATGGGTTTCAGGGATGCACGGCGGGGGGACAGGTTGAACAAACAGTGGGATCTTCTTACAGACTTTGCGGTTGACAATGGGGTCATCAACTGGTCATCGCAAAAGACCGTTCCCCAGGCTCAGAAGAAGGTCCAGGCACTCAAAAAGACGTTGCAGGGTTACTTTGGCATTCCTGGTCCTCCGATTTCAAACTACAGCAAGAAATTCGGGTACAGCACACACTTCCGTATATCAGACCACCGAGGTCAGATGTAGCAGATTCCGAAATTTCGGAATCCTGTGGCCGCAACCGGCCACTTTTTTTTCGGCGTAACTCATTGCCTTTCTTTCGATCTCCGATTCTTCCCCATCTTTTTTCATAGACTCTGCTGCTCATTCCGAGTTTTCGCCAATTGGGGGTAGACGATTGACGGTCTGGCGCTTCCGAAGTAGTACCCCGGTTTGGGGTCGACGCCCGGAAGGCACAACAGCGCCAGACCAGCCTTCCGGGCCGCCTTATGGAGGGCGGGATTTTGAAACGGCGAGTCTGGAAACAAAGCAGGCGGATCAAGAGCAGGCGCTCCTACACGATGAAGGAGTTAGCTAAGCTGCTCGGCATCCACCGACGCACAGTGCAGGCCTGGCGGCAAAAAGGACTAACGCCGATTGATCCCGACGACAAACCGCTTCTCTTCATGGGGGGAAAGATA
>Ga0209427_10002625_pt1 | contig 21098 bp, 11 predicted proteins | sample DeeMarSWOR136_30_FD_187465 | JGI IMG/M metagenome (GOLD analysis project Ga0209427, IMG submission 187465) | Marine sediment microbial communities from White Oak River estuary, North Carolina - WOR-1-36_30 (SPAdes) (version 2) | ecosystem: Environmental > Aquatic > Marine > Intertidal zone >...
TGGAACATATCCGATCCACTCATACTCATCGGTCCAGCCCGGAACCGGTACAAGGCCTTCCCCCTTTGCACGGATCGGAGTAAGACCGGGCGCCTGATACCCGATGTTGCCGTCAACATCGGCATAGACGACGTTGAATATAGGCACTGCCATATGGCGAAGCGCCTCATGGAACTCATCAAAATTCCGGGCCCGGTCGAGCGAAACAATCGTATGTGGGATTTTCTGCAGCTCGAGAGCGGTCCAGCGTAGCGAGAGTACCGTCAGCTCGAGGTTTGCGGGAAAGAGCTTGCCCGGAATGATGTTGAAATTGTTCTGTGCCGCCATTTTCCCGTGATCCGTGATGATCGGTCCGTGCCGGGTGCTTCGCACGAGCAGGCGGTAGGGCTCGTCCCAATCATGTACGGCGATCTCCTCCACACGCAGCTCCATGTCGACCCACTCTCCGTTCACCTCGTACTGATGAGGATTGTAGGGGTTGATGCGCTCGATGTAGAGGTCCTGAACATCGAGATACATCGTGGTAAATCCCCAGGCTATGCGGTCATTGTGGCCGATGATGACGCCGGGCATACCGGCACAGGAGAAGCCCCGGACGTTGAAGGGGTTCTGGTTTCCATCATCTTTGCAGTGCAGGCCGATCTCATAGTAGATGGAGGGCATCTGTATGCGGAGATGCGTGTCGTTGGCAAGCAGGGGCAATCCCGTATCCGTGAGCCTTCCCGATATGGCCCAGGCGTTGGAACCAACCCCCACTCCTGTTCCGAATAGAGAGAAGGCATTTGAATCGTATCCCCCAACAAGACGGGTGGGGCAATCCTCGAGAAGGGCGATATGCTCTTCGGTCGCCTCGAAAGGTTCAACAGGCTCTTGGGGTTTTTCCTGCATGCTTATCTCATCATCGGAGATGACATAGGGCATCACATCTTCACGATATGCGGGGAAAAAATCGGCCGTCATATCAACACCCACCGCCCTGATCATCTCCATGGTGTACAGCTCCTCCTGCAAGTTGCCGCTCATCTGCTCTGCCATGAGCTTGCACCAGATCAGGGTATGGACAGGTGTCCAGGGTTCAATTTCGAACTCCACGCCCTGCAAAGAAAGCAGGATGAATTCCAGCCCAAGTTTGGCCGGCTTGCGGTTGAGAATATAGGTATTGACCCCTGCGGCATAGGCCTCCAAGTACCTCCGGGTCTCGCCGTCAAGCAGGGCATACTCCTTTTCAACGATTTCCCCGAAACCCATGGTTCTCATATACATATCGATTCCAAGCACTGCCTCCCCGAAGAGCTCGGCGAGCCTGCCTGACCCGGCACGCCGCCAGAACTCCATCTGCCAGAATCGGTCCTGTGCGTGTACATATCCCTGAGCAAAGAACAGGTCTTCCATGTTATCGGCATAGATGTGGGGTACTCCATCGTCATCCCGTAAGATCTCCACGGGAGTACTCAGGCCCTCAACCCGCACACTACCCTTGGTGTCAGGAAAGGGTTTTCTCAAGATAAAAGTTCGAACTCCTCCCACCACGAGCACAATGCCGATTACCACGGCACCGACTATCACCAGTGTCTTTTTTCCTTTTTTCATGGTAACCTCCTTTTACACAACACCTTCTTTATTAGCAAACACCTCTCAATCATAAATTTCAATTAAAAAATATCAATAATTCTATCACTCCTTGGCAGTCATGGTCTTCAAAGCTGGCCGAAGAGCATCCTCACGCACATTCGCAGGCAGTCCCCGACGGCTCGCGCACTCAATGAGCTGTTGGAAAACCGGTATGTTATGGGGATCTCGGAAATGGTCAACCTCCTTCGGTAAATGTGATGTGCCGACTCGATCATGACGTCAAAGGATCTGCTTTCCAGAGGCTTCGACAGGAGTAGTTTCATGGCGTCGCGGGAATACCGTCTGAATCCGGATGTCAGATCTCTGTAATGTCTGCCGAAGATGCTGAGTGGAAAATCAAGGCATGTGTTGTACACGATGTTACCGAGGATGCTGAGGGATCGACGGATCAGGGGGGTACCCGGTTTCTCCCTCCGGTAACCGATGAGCAGATCGGTATGTTCATGTTCCATGAAAAGGGGAATTTCCTGGGGGTCGTGGCTCATACCGGCATCCATGGTGATCGCGTATCGGTAACGGTGTTCAACCGCATATCGCATCCCATCACGGATACATCCCGGGATATGGGTATTCTTTTCATGATGGATTACATGAATGCCCTCTATTGATTTCAATATATCGGGTGTAGAATCGCTGCTTCCGTCATCAACGACACAGACGTCGGTGTACCGCTTTGCGGCCAGAACGACCTCCCTGATCGTTTCTTCCTCGTTGTAAGCCGGTATTATGGTAATACAGTGATGCGGTCCTTCCATTTCGGGCAGCCCTCCCTGAAAAAATTTTCCGCGATCAATGCATCGTCCGCAGTGTTGACATTCACGTACCCGGAAGCCAGGGGGAAGAGCTTCACGGAATTTCCGTCATCAATGGCGCACTGAATCAAATCGGGCAACTCCTTTTCGTGCCGTATCTGATTGACAGGCGTGCAGGATATGTAGTCAAGAATCCCATTTCTGAACACACAGTTACCCGTTCCCATGAAGCTGTTCGTCGGATTTCTCGGTTTCTCTATCAACCGGTATATTCGGTGGTCGAAGGGATTGTACAGGACAGCATAGGTTTTTCTAATCGTGTCTATATCAACCACCTGCGTTACACCGCACACGGCAAATAGTTCCTCCTCGTGGAAGAGCCGGACCATTTCAGCTGGGTGTGGGTCGCACAGGATCTCGTCACCAAGAAACAGAAAGAAGTCATCCCCCTCCAGCGCTTCACGGGCCTGTTCCATGGCATCCACAGGTCCTTTCAAATCGCTCTGCAACACGTATCTGATCCTCCTATCCTCGTAGCTGATACCAAAGGCGTTGACGATAGATTCCGCCTGATATCCAACGACGATGACTATTTCCTCAACCTCACTCAGTATGGCGGATTCTAGACTGTACTGAATCAGATACTTTCCGTTGAATGTGTGCATACATTTGTTTAGATCGTCCTCACCATCCTGCAGTCTCCTGCCTCTACCGGCAGCAAGTATGAGTGCTTTCATGGCAGACCCCCTTGAATAGATCTATTTCACGTTGAATCCAGTTAACCAGTCTCTGGACGCCCTGCTCTGGCGGAACCTCCGGCTTCCACCGCAGTTCCCGCTCCGCTTTTGTCGTATCGCAGACGAAGTAGTGCAGGTCGCCCGGCCTCACGTTCTCAAACACCACCACAGGCTTCCTTCCCGTGATCCCACCGATGAGTTCGATACATTCCAGGAGGGATATTGCATACTCAGGCCCGCCCCCGATGTTGTATATTCCCGGCGTTCCGTGTTCATAGAAGGCATGAAAGGCGCGGGCCGCATCGGTTGCATAGAGGATGTCCCGCACCTGCTTTCCTGTGCCGAAAATGCGTATGGGCTCATCACGCAGCACCCGGATGGCAAAGTTGGCAACCCAGCCGTGGTCTTCCCCGCCGAACTGCCGTGGGCCGTAGAGACCGGTCAGGCGAAAACTCGCAAGGGGCAGACCATAGGAATGCATGAAGGTTTCCACGTACAGCTCCGCAGACCGTTTCGACGCGTGAAGTGGCGTTAAACTACCCCTGACAACAGGGTGTGACTCGTCGATTGCAGGAGGTGTCCGTACATATCTCGTAGCCTCCTGGGCCAGCGACCCGTTGATGCTGTTTCCATAGATATGAATCGTCCCGCAGTTCACCATGGGGATCTGCAATTTCCTGACCACCCTGAGCACATTAAAGGTTCCACGCACATTGGTGGAAAAATCAAGCTCCGGGTCCTCCGTGCTTATGGTCATTGCCGGCTGGGCCGCGGTGTGCACCATGAAGTCGACCCCATATGCATGCTCCATCAGCCGGTTGAAGTCCCTGATGTCCTCTTCGACGACTGCAACGCCCATGTTCCGCAGGTAGTCGCTGCTGTACCTTCTCGCCTTCCCAACCGCATACCCTGTCCTGTTCAGCTCGTATTTGGTCATATTGTCATAGGCGATCACCCTGTCGCCCCTTTCAGCGTAGAACTGGCAGACATGTGACCCTAGAAATCCACAACCTCCGGTAACCATGACTTTCATGTCAATCCTCCTTCAATGTTTTTCGTCTCTGAAGTTACACAAAACCCTGACGGTGATTTCCTCCCCACACGCACATGAGTACCATGAGGAGAGAGGGGGGGCTTGGCTGTGTTGTATCCGGGGTGTTACCCTGTAGATCGATATCCCTTCATCCTCGACCAGAACGATCTTCTCGAACCCGACTTCCGGAAAGGATGCCACAAACCTCTCAAGCGGCAGGCTGCTCACCCTTTCCAGATCTTCCTCCGGGTCGAGCAGCACATAGAGCTGATCGAGCACCAGCCGCTCAGGAAAGGCAAGGGAAGCGATGTACACCGGCAGTCCCTGCTCGATGCAGGCCTTCATTTTAAGGGCTTCGTTCAGAGCCTCTTCGCGGGACATGAAAGGGTTGAATAAAGAGTGATGCCTGATGTCCGTCCGTATCCCGTATATATCCCGATAATAAAGCCTGAGAGGGTAGTCTGCCCGGCCCACAGAGTTCCAGAAATGGGCCTCATGGGGCAGTACTGCACAGACCCAGTCCACATACTCCGGCACCTTGGTGTAGGACCTCTTGCTCGGGTTCGTGAGATACCTGACCACATCCCAGGTGTTTTCAGCCTGCTCCCACTCCGGATAGTTTCTGAAATACCGTTTGACCAGTCCCTCCTTGCAGCCGTCATCGGACAGGGCATGGTAGATGAAGGGAGGTACAAGAAAGGTGGTCAGCAGAAGCAGGAGGACGATACGGCCAACTCTTATCTCCTTGACTAGGAAGCGCAGGCTAAAAACAAGCGGCACACTCAGCAGCACATGGACAGGCAGGGAAAAGGCATACATGTCCCATATGAAAAAGTTACTCGACCAGATTATCTGCGCGATGAGACCCGTTATGTAGAAGAGGAAAGTCAGACGGTAGGCGCGCGCCTTCCAGAAAGGGTAAAACCCGAAAAGGGCAAGCAGTATAGCCGCCGAGGGGTAATTGTATATAATGATGATGAGATAGTTCAGGCGCCAGAACCTTCTTTCTACGGGCGCAATATCCCTCGAAAACATGAATTTCCTGAACTCACCTCCCGTGGTGATGTCCATGGTCTGCCTGAGGGCACGTATGCGCACCCCGATGAACGACCGGTCGGGAGCTGTGGACATGTACCCTCGCAGGATATGAGAATAGTCGCTCGCGAAGACGTACAGGTACAGGCCGGCGCCGAGCAGGAAACACCCGAATAGCATGAGGATTTTGCTGAAACTCATGCCCTTTCTCTTATGGAGAAGCACTACGATAATCCCTATAAACCCGAACACGAACAGGACCATGAGCACGTGATTGCTGCAGCCCAGGCCCATGAGAAATGAGGCAACACACAGATACATGAACCGTTCGGTTTTGTTAAACTTGACAATGAACAGGAGCATGGCTGCAAGGATGGCAGAGTTCAGCGTGTATACCTCCAGCATAGTCGAATGCCACCAGAGTGAATGGGACACCATGAGCGCAACAGCGCCTGCTGCAGCTATGGGTATGCTTGACGTTATCTCGAGGAAGACAAGGAACATGAGCTGAACAGTGAGAGCTCCCAGCAGGGCGGAGAGCAGCACCAGATAGAAATGGATATTGAGGTCAGGAAATAACTGTATCCATGCGTACCCAAGGACGTGAAACAGGTTGTGGCAGTTCACCCATGACCCCAATTCCAGGTTGACCACGTTCGACACGATGAGGGTGGCATCCACCCACCCCGGTGTTCTGCATGCGGTGATGAAGTAAAAGGTGCAGGGAATGACAATAAAGAGATAGGGAATGATCTTCTTCAGTCGTGACAAAGGCGATTCGCCGCAAAGCGGTACTGATGATTCCTGCGCTCTTCTGAAAGGAACCGGCAGCATTTCATCCTCACCTTCACTATTCTCCATCATGATCCCCATAAAGCAAGTGTCGTGCCAGAGGGGTGATGAGTGTTAATTCTTTCGATATCAATGAGATACAGTTTTATGGGTGCGATCAACCCCCCGCAACTTCTGTCCTGTTACACCTCCGGCTCTATAGTGTAACTCTTTGTAATTGAAAGGATTACCGGGCTGATGCCTCGGGTTTGCAAAAACATGTTTATTGGGGTCTGCTGCAGAGCCCTCAGGCGATATCCTTTAATTTTTGATAAGAGGTTTTTTCTAATAATGCGTACCTACATATATAGTTTTCCATAGAGAGAATACAGGGGATGTAGTTAGGGGAATGAAAGGCGGTTGTTGGAAGTTAAACCAATAAATATCGTAAGTTATTTCGTCTCCTTATACCATTCTTTCTCCTTACCTACAAAACTATATTCATTCACTCATACTTTTGCTCGACCTAGGTACTTATTCTTCGCATGAACCCACCATTATTGGAGTTTGGAAATTCTCCCATGATGGCATGGGTTTTGCTCCATTATTGAAGAACAAACAACATGGAAGGGCTTGTCGCTATCGGGGAGGACATGCTGATGCACCTGCACGGCGGAGTGTTCAAGAGACTGGCGTTTCTGATTCAGGGTAAGATACAGCTGCTTTTTGCTCAGTCCCTGAGTGGAGGCGGCGTGACGCGGTATGTGCTGGTCCTCGCCGGCATCCTTGTCACTGCACTCGCCCATGTGCTGATGAAAAAATCATCAGGGGCCAAGAGAGCACATCTCAATTAGACGGCTCATCGACCAGGCTGCCTGAGCCCATACGCTGGAGCCTCTTTCCCAAAGCCTGCGGTGTGACGCCCAGAAGCATAGCCGCTGTTGATTTGACACCTCTGGCCCTTCTCATCGCCTCGGCTACCAGAAGCTCGCTGCACTGCGCCAGCGTGGGAAGCCTCTCCTTGAACACGACGAGCTCCTCCTGCTGCTCCTTGCTCAGCAGGTGCGCGTCCCGTCCCATGGCTTCCCTGAAGGGCTTCAATGAAAGCATCTTTTCAGACTGCCTGCTCACGGCATTGAAGATCATGGACCTGAGCTCCCTGATGTTGCCTGGAAAATCATAAGTCTCCAGAAGGGGCAGCAGCTCGGGAGGTACCGCCAGTCTCTTCTTCGAAAGTTTACTGCACGCCTCATCAAGGAAATGGCTCACCAGCAACGGTAGATCCTTTTTCCGCTCCCGGAGGGGAGGTAGCCTCACTTCATGGGCTGAAAGCCGGTAGTAGAGATCCTTTCGAAACTCCCCGGACCCGACCATTTCTCGAAGATTCCTGTTGGTTGACACAAGGATACGGGCATCGGTCTTCAAGGCCAGATCGGCCCCGAGAGGGTAAAACTCACGGGTTTCAAGGAGCCTCAGGAGCTTCACCTGGGACGCGGGGTGCAGGTCACCAATCTCGTCGAGCAGTATGGTGCCACCCCCTGCCTGCTGGAAAAAACCCTTCCTCATTTCCGTCGCTCCCGTGTATGCTCCCTTTTTGTGGCCGAAGAGGCTGTCTGCGAACATGGTGTCGTCGAGCCCCGCCACATTCACAGCCACAAAGGTCCCGTCCTTTCTGCTGAGCTCGTGCATCGTCCTCGCGATGAGCTCCTTACCGACGCCCGTCTCACCGACGATCAGCACCGTCTCATCGGTCCCTGCTATGGATTCCAGATAGAGAAACAGCGAGTGCATCTTAGGGTCCTGGGTGATGATGTGAGAAAAAGCCTGGGGATTGCCCAGCCTGCCACTTAGAAGCCGCTCTCTCAAATCCGAGTACCCCCGCCTGAGTTCCCGCAGCTCCATGGCCCGCCTCACACCGCTTACGAGCCTGCTTTCTTCAACAGGCTTTACCATGTAATCAAAGGCACCGCCGCGCATACATGCAACCGCCACGTCGATCTCGTTGGTACCGGTGACTATGATGACCGGTACTTGGGGAAAATCGTCATGTATCTGCTTCAACAGATCCTCCCCGGAGATATGGGGCATGCGCAGGTCGAGAAGAATCAGCTCCACCTCGCCTTTGTGAAGAAACTCCATTACCGTCCTGCTGTCCGTGGTGCCCAGGAGATTGGTGATCCCGTTTGATCTCAGGAGGTCCTCCTGGCTTTCGACCACATGCGCCTCGTCGTCGACGATCAGGACCGGACGATCGGGGTAGTGCTTCGAACTCATGTGAACTCTCCTTCAGGGAAGCTGACCTTCACCACCGTCCCATTTCCCTTCTGGGATTGGAATTGCATGGTACCGCCGTGCTCCTCGACAATGCGTGCGGAGATTGAGAGCCCGAGACCCGTTCCACCTGATTCTCGCTTAGTCGTGAAAAAGGGCTCGGTCGCGCGTGCGAGCACCTCCTCCGACATCCCCACCCCCTCATCCCGCACCTCAATGACCACGCGATGTTGCTCCCGCTCGTGGTGCGTGAGGATCGACACGCCTCTGCTGGGGTCATGCAGTGACTGGCAGGCATTCTGCAGCAGATTCAGGAGTACCTGTTCTATCTTCTGTGCATTCCCCCGCACCCGCGGCATACCCTCTTCGAGCTGCACCGAAAAATGATCCGTGGCCCTCTTGATGAACGGCGTGCCGAGCAGGAGAGCAGACTGAACCGTGACGTTCACATCCACTGCCTCTGCGAGCTCCTCGAGTTCGGGCCTGGCAAAGGACTTCAACTCCTGCACGATGACGCCTATTCTCTTCGCACACTCATCGATACGTTTCACCGAGTCTTCAAAGGTCTTCCTGAACTGACCATACTCGAGCCCTCCAACGTAAAAGACCTCCTCCTCCCTCGCATACTCATCAAGAATACGCATGATGTCCGGATATGCCTTGAGGAGAAGCGCTGTGTTGAGTAGTATCGCGTGATTCGGGTTTTTGATCTCGTGGGCCACGCCGGCCGCAAGCTCTCCCATCATGGCAAGGCGGTCAGACCTCATCAGATGGACCTGCTGAATCTTCGCCTGCTCCTCCACTCTCCGCTGCTCCGTTATGTCACGCTCCAGAATTGCTATCCGCGCCACCCTGCCCGACCCGTCGATAACGGGGTATATCACGATATCGCAGACCTTTCCCTCCTGCTCGTCGACCACCCTGATGGCCCTGCCGGAGCGGACGGCCCGTTCCACAAAGCCTCTCCTGCGCCCAGCCACGTCACGGGGCAGCAGGTCCCAGAGGGATCTGCCCACGATCCGTTCCGTATTCATCCCGAAACCCCTGGCAGTTGTCGTGTTCAGGCTCAAAACCATTCCAGACCTGTCGATGAGGACGAGGGAGTCCTTCAATGCATCGAGGAGAGATCTGGCCATCTCCTCACTGCTTCGAAGCTCCGCTTCAACCGCTTTTCTCCGTTCAATATCTGCAAGGAGTGACTGGTACAGCCTGGCATTCTCCAGAGAGATGGCAGCCTGAGATGCGATGAGCCGTACGATCTCCACCCGCTCCTCGGTAAAAGCGCCGCCTGTGAGAGTGTTCTCCAGATATATGATCCCCTTTATGATTCCCTGATGGACAATAGGGGCACAGAGAAGGGATTTGAGCCGGTTCACCTTGACATAGGGATCGTTGCGAAAAAGATCGGACCTCCAGGCCTCTTCGAGGACAACGCTCTCCTTCGTGCGAAGCACGTAATTGATGACAGCCATTGAAAGCCGGCCGCTCTCCGAAACCTCCCTGTCCTTCAAAAGCTCAATATTTCCCGTGGTCGCCACACCTTCAGCCTCTATGAAGTACCTCCCCTCCCTTTCGAGAATGAGAAGGCCCCTCTCCGCACCCGAGGCCTCGTTGACGATCCGTACCATCTTCTCGAGAAGCACATCCAGTACGATCTCCCCCGATATGACCTGAGAGACCTTGAGTACCGTGATCAGATCGAGCTCCTTCGGTCTGATGCCGACCACCTCTGGTGCAGAGGGCGCGGTATCCTTCTGTATCGCGACCTCTTCGCGGGGGGGCGCGAGAAGGTCAGCATATCTCTCCTCCACATCCTGTACCTTTGCATAAGCACCCCACCTCCTGTAGCACAGATGGGCCTCCCTGATGTAGGCAGCGGCAACCCTCTGCTTTCCACGTGCAATATAGAACCTCGCGGCAAGCTCGTTGCACAGCGCCTCATCCTGAACATACACCTGTTCCCGCGCCTCCTTTATTGAAAGGTCGTACAGTTCCATGGCCCTCAGGTCTCTTCCCGACACCCGCTCCCGCTCCGCTTCGATGAGATGCAATTTGTGCAGATAATTCATCGGAGCATACTCCGCCCCTTTTCTCATCATTTTCTGATAGGAGATGATGGTATTCATGTAGCGTTTTTGTTCGGACCTCTTCAGTCGAGGGTACACCTCGAGAAGGACGAGTGCATAATAGAACCGCGCTTCGAGCACGAACCCGAACTGGCCTCTCGTTTCGCGCTGCCTTTCGATTTCCTGAAATATCTCAAAGGCTCCCAGAGAATCCTCAAACAGGTAACAGAGCAGGCACCGGAAAAACCGAATACCTGCAACTGTATCGGTGTCGTGCGCCTCCATCAAAACTGGAAGCATCTCCTCGTCGTTGAAACTCGCTCCACGCAGAGACGTTCTCTCCTCGGCATGTCCCATCAGGTTCAATACACCCTGTCTGATAAGCATGAGATTGTGAAGCGTGTTGCGCTGTTTGATCTTTTTCAGAGCTCCTTCGTATCGCGCCGTTTCAAGTCTCACAGTATCCAGGTTGGTGCCGGTGAAAAACAGCTGTATGCAGTAGCTCCGAATGGCGTGGCCGGCCCACTCCACATCCCCCGTTTCAATACCGATGTGGTAGGCCTCGAGGAGAGGGTCCAGGGCTTCCCTGACGTGAGCCTTCCACTTCTTCATCAGCGCAAAGAACACGTTGTACAATTTTGTGGTTGTCTCACGAGAGCCATACTCCTCGAAAAGGTCCAACGCAAAGCTGCCGTACCGGTACCCTCGATCGATCTCACCTATCAACCCCAGCAGAAGTCCAAACAGTGCATAGGCGAAAGGGGACAAGGGCGAGTTGCCGTACTTACAGGATAGTATCACCATTCGAAATGCGATGCTGGGAAACATCTCGCGTATGGATCGGTAAAAGGGATTGAAGACGCCCATCAGAATGCGCATGGCGGCCAGTTTGTGGGGATCGGTCATCTGTGGAAGGTTGTACAGGTCATGAAGATTCATTCCATGCAGGAGCAGTTTGGTTCTGAGAAGTCCGAGCAAAATGCGCAATCTGCCAGGATTTCTCGGCAAGAACACGCCCAGCTGGTTCAGTATCTTCGAGGCGATTTCGACTGCCTCCTGATACCTGTTCTGCGCTATGGAGGACTGTATGGCTATTTCGTGAGCGCCTACCCGGTCCAGAAGGGTCCGTGCATGCAGGTGCACAGCCAGGATCAGATCCTCCGCCCGCGAAAACTCAGCGCTCAGATAGGCCGCCTCTGCCCCTTCGAGGTGCAAAGACCGCATCAGTTCGTAGTGATGCTCCCATCCCTCTTCCGTGAGAAGCTCGATACCTGCGCCCAGGTATCTCAAAGCCGATTCATAGGCTATGGACGTTTTGGCCTTTTTACCCGCTGCCAGGTTCAATTCCGCATACTCACGCCTCTCATCATGACGTGTCACAAGCGCACGTCCCCTGTTCAGATGATCCATAATCTCACAGATCCGCGCTTCCCTCTGCCCGTCCGTCATGTTCCTGAGCATGATCCTTCCGATGTGTGCATGCAAACGTTGCTTCTGCTTGACTGAGAGGAGTGCATACGCGGCCTGTTGAACCCGATCGTGCAGATACCTGAAGGTCACGCTCTCAAGCTCTCCAGGAGAGGCGAGATTGCTCCCGTCTTCAAGCAGCACAAGGCCTTCCCGAATACTTTCCTCCAAATCGTGAAGACAGAGGACGGGTGAGGTATTGCACATCGCAGCCAGGGTCCCCAGGTTGAAACGGCTCCCGATGCAGGCGGCGCATTTCAATACCCATTGCCCCTGCTTTGAAAGCCTTCGAATCTTTTCGTGCATGAGGTGTATAAGATCATCCGTAAGATCTGCCTGTAGGATCGCATCCATGTCCCACATCCAGCGTCCCGATGAGAAATCGAAACGCACGTGGTTGTGCCGATAGAGAGTTTTCAGAAACTCGTTTCCAAAAAAGGGATTCCCACAGGTCTTGTCATATATCAGATTGGCGAGGGACCGAGATTCGTCAGAAGAGCACTTCAGGGCGTCAGAAACCATGCACTCCACATGCTCCCTGCGCAAAGAGGTGAGTTTGATGATACTCGTTTCCACCTTCGACTTTCTGAGCTCATCCACCATTTCCCGAAGCGGATGTCCTGCGTTCACCTCTTCATCCCTGTAGGCACCCAGAAGGAGCAGATGTCCCATACCTGGACTGGTTGCCATGGTTTTTATAAGCATGAGGCTGGCGGCATCTGCACAGTGCAGGTCGTCGAGAAAGATGACCATCGGATGGTCGTCTCCGCAGAAGGCATGCACAAAGTTTTGAAATGCGACATGAAAACGGTTTTGCGACTCTGCAGGGGGGAGTGCCGGAACCGGCTTCTGCATTCCCAGGACAAGCTCCACTTGAGGAATCACATCTGCAATGACCTGGCCATGGGACCCCACCGCCCTCTGTATCTTTCTTTTCCAGGCCGCCACCTGGTCCTTACTCTCTGTCAAGATCCGGTCGACGAGCTCCTTGAAGGCCTTTACGAATCCGCTGTAGGGGATTTCCCGATGAAGCCGCTCGAAGGTACCGGAGACGTAGAGCACATCGTGCGGTACCAGAGACCTGTGAAAGGCGCGTTCGAGAGTGGTTTTGCCTATCCCCGAATGACCCGCGATGAGTGTAAAAACCACTTCCCCCCTGCGTGCACGGTCGAAGGATTCGTGGAGCGTGTGAAGCTCTGCTTCGCGCCCATAGAGTTGCCGTGAAATCTCGAGCAGCGGGGATCTGTCGTCCTGTCCCGTTTTGAAATCCGTTATTTTCCCCGAGGACTCCAGCTCAGACAGACATCGTTTCAAATCAGCCTGTAACCCGAAGGTGCTCTGGTACCGTTCTTCCGGTGCCTTGGCGAGAAGCTTCATGACGATGTTCGATGCCACATGGGGTATTTTCCCGTTCATACGGTGCGGCGGCACCGGTTTTTTTGCCATGTGCGCATGCACAAGTTCAAGGGGGTCCTCGGCTACAAAGGGCAGTGTGCCGGTGAGCATTTCATAGAGGACAACACCGAGGGAGTACAGATCGCTCCGGTAATCGATCGCTCTGTTCATGCGGCCCGTCTGCTCGGGTGACATGTACGGGAGCGTACCCTCCAGGGCATCGACAGCGGAACCAACGGCAATGCCCTCTCCAGGAAAAGTGGAGGCGATGCTGAAGTCAACGAACCTCATCTGCAGGGTGGCGGTGTTAATGAGGACATTCTGCGGCTTTATATCTCTGTGGATGACACCATGTTCGTGTATCTCTCCAAGGATCTCCGCCAGACCGATTGCGATCTTCAGAAACAGGGCCATCTCAAGGGGTTCCCGACCGATGATATTCGGCAAGGGCTCACCGTCAAAATCCTCGAGAATCAGCGCAATGCAGTTGTCGTGTGTGATGAGCTCATAATGTTTCAGGACACCTTCTATGTCCAGGTTTCTGCAGATCTCATAATCGTTTCGGAGCTTTGCAGCGTCCCTAACATCGGGCTCATCCTTTTTCAGTATCCGGATAATGACGTGACCGGGTTTCGCCTTGCCCTGCTCTCGAATGCCGCGATGGAAAACACTGATGGAGTCCTCGTACAGTTTTTCCTTGACCCTGTAGCCCTCAATGTCGGTCATGACAATATCCCGACTTAAATATCAATGGAGCATTGGTGCACAGGAGGTTGAAAGGTCCGTAACGGCAAACCCCATGAAATACTTACATTCCCATTCTCCACTAAGGCGGTTAGTTCCACACCCTCATAATTATTGTACCGAACACCATCCACGATGTAAATCGTTTTATACAGACACCATGCACGATCCATGATAGTATATAGAGAACGGTCATTACTAACTCGGAGATGCACTACCAGGTCACCTGTTTATCCTCTTCAGCGAAGGGAGGAGCGCCCGATGGAATGGCTGAGGTTCTCCAATTTTGCCATCGGTATGCTGCCCACCGGGATTCTCCTGTGCGTGCTCACCATCTTTCTCCTTACTCTGAAGAAAAAGTCCCTTGCCACCTGGATGCTGATCGTGTACTTCAGCGTCCTCTCGATACTACTTCTCTCTTACGTTGTGCGTTATTCCGTCCTCTCCACTTTTATCTTCAACACGGGACAGATATCAAACCTCATCGTCTTTGGAATCGTTGCATACGTACTGTTTGCCTACCTGTTTCAGGAAGACTACCACCCGCGGGAGACGATAATCGTCACCGTTCTCTTCTCCCTGGCCGCCCTATACGTTTACGGCTCCATCTTCGCGCGCTACCCCGTCATGGAAAAGACTTACGATTTCAGGGCACACTACTTTACCTATGTGTACGGGCTGAGAATCAGTATCGTTACGGGCCTGGGGTATGTGTGGGTGATCCTGGTGTTCTTCCGGAAAACAGTCCGGGCTTCCAGGCATGGGGGATCTGAGAGTGGCGGACAGAGAGGATCCCGCATGTACATAGCCCTGGTCAGCATGGTCCGTCCCAGGAGCAGGAAGGCAAAGAGCTTTCAGGCCCTTGCCCTGCTCACCGTCGGGATGTTCAGCATCTCCTTTATGTATCTTCTCATGTCAGCCGAACTGATCAGCCGTGAGACCTATGGATTCTATTTCAATATCGTGGGTCTCCTCACCACCGTTGCCATTTTCATCGTGTACACCAACAGCACCTTCGATCCCTCGAGTTTCCGGTGGAAACTGATCGGCCTCTCCCTGGCACCGGGTATGCTCGTTCTCGGCATCCTCTCGAGCACCATCCTCTCCTTTGCGGACAACTCCTTTGACGCTGAAAGAGTGCTGGAGGCCGAAGTCGTCAAGTCCACCCTTGCCGAACGCAAACCTGCAAAGTTGCCCGCTGGTGCCGTGTATGTCGCTTCTCGCCCGGCCGGTGAAGGGCCTTACTCCGAGGTGTATGTGCTCGAACAGTCCCGTCATGGGGGAATACGGGCCTCCGATCTCGTTCAGAGCGACAGGCGAGAAAGGGAAAATCAGTTTTCAAAGAGCGAGAGCGGTTTCATGAACAGCATCATAGATGCAGAGAGAGAAAGGGCCCATTTTTCTGTAACCGCTGAGCTAGGCCGGCCGGAGCTTCCGGAGATGGAACGCCGCTTCCGTTACTTCGACCTCCACGAGACGGACTCCTTCTATCTCCATTACGATTTCGTGCACGAGGATCGAGTGTATGAAATCGGATACCGGTACACGTGGTACCGCGAAGCGATACATAGAACCGCCCTCAAACTTTTCTACGTCATTGTTGGAACTACCGTTATCATTCTGGTCCTGTTTCCCCTGTTCTTCTACTGGAACCTCTTCAAGATAGACCTCCGCATTTTTTAAACCTACAACCGGCACGGTTAACCGAATCATCGATGCACACCTACGACGGTGCATTTCCCGTGCAGTACCTATATTTTAACCGTTAACCTAACTTTGCCAAAATCTAACTAAAAATGCCGAGTTTTAACAATTTATCCCCCGCATTCAATTAACAACTCATTGTATTGTTTGAATTATTATTCTACTAACAACAAGAAATTCAATGTAGTGACACACATATAATTTTTCTCTTGACATTATCCCTCCTCTATGGTACCCTCTGTGCATGTACGTAAAAAAAGTGCGAAAACGTAACGGCAAAACCAACAAGCTCTACGAGTACCTGCACCTGGTGGAAAACGTGCGCACGGAGAAAGGCCCCCGTCAAAGGCTCATCCTCAACCTGGGGAATCTTGATCTCTACCCCACCCAGTACAAGGCCTTTGCCAAGAGGGTGGAGGACATACTGACAGGGCAGCGAAGTTTCATTGAGCTTGATGCGACCCTTGAGAAGCAAGCACATACTGCGGCGGAGAAGATATTCCGCAAGCAAGCCCGTGAGATTGGCGAAGAGGCAGAAACAGACTACCGGAGTGTCGACGTCAATTCACTTGAGAGTCAGACGCACAGGAGTATGGGGGCGGAGTACGTGTGTCACGGGATATGGGAAGAATTGGGGCTGGATGAGTTCTTTGCCACGCAGGGGATCACGAGGAATGTGCTGCCGCTGGCTGAGGCGCTGGTGGTAGGGAGGCTGGTGGATCCTGGCAGTGAGCGATATACGAAGGAGTGGGCTGAGTGTCGTTCGGCGTTATACGAGTTGTCGGGGAGTCCACTACGGCCGTCATTGAACTCCTACTATCGGGCGGGAGACAGGGTGTACCAACTGAAGGATGAACTGGAGAAGCATTTATCGGGGGTTGAGAGGGATTTGTTTTCGCTTACGGAGCGGATGTATTTTTTTGATTTAACGAACAGCTACTTTGAGGGTGAAGGGGCGAGGAATCCAAAGGCGGTGTGGGGGCGATCGAAGGAGAAGAGGGACGACTGCAAGCTGGTGACATTGGGGTTGATCATCGATGAGTGTGGGTTTTCGAAGTACAGTCAGTTGTTTGCGGGTAATCAGTTCGAGGCAGAGACGCTTGGGGGGATGATTGGGGAGCTGGAGCGTCAGCTGCCCGACACGGTACGAGATATGACGGTGGTGGTGGATGCGGGGATAGCGACTGAGGGGAACATCGGGTGGTTGAAGGAGAAAAAATATCACTATGTGGTAGTGAACCGGGGCAATCCTCCCTTTAAGGAGGGATATGAGGGGATGGAGGTGATACGGGAGGATGAGGACAAGGGGATACGCCTTGAGGTGAAGCGCTATGAGCATGAGGGGGAAGTGTACATTCTCTGCCGCAGTGAGCAGAAGGTGGCGAAAGAGCGGAGCATGAGAACGAGGGTGGAGCAGCTTTTCCTTGAGCGGTTGGAGTATCACAACAAGGGGCTCCGACTACCGAATCGGACGAAGAAGTATGGGAAGGTTGTGGAGCTTGTAGGGAGATTGAAGGAGAAGTATCCGAGGGCATCGAAGTTGTACAGGGTGGAAGTGATTCCTGAGAAGGGCAAGGCGGCGGACGATTCGGGTCTTGTGGCAGTGGATATCGTATGGGAGAAGAAAGCGGGGTTGTATGAAGAGGAGACGGGTCGGGAAGGAAGCTATGTACTCAGGACGGATCGAGTGGATCTGAGTGATAGGGAGATATGGGAAACCTACAATATGCTGCGGCAAATAGAGTATGCCTTCAAGAGCATGAAGTCCTGTCTTGGGCTGAGGCCCAACTTTCATCAGGTAGAGGGGCGCGTGGATACGCATATGTTTATTTCGGTGCTGGCCTATCATCTGTTACACATCATAGAGTATCGACTGCGTCAGAAGGGTGATCATCGGAGCTGGGACACGATTCGCAATATATTGAAAACCCATGAGCGGTTGACGATTGGGTACAAGCAAAAAGAGGAGGACGGAACGGTACGCCAGCAATATGTCCGCATTAATTCGACGCTAGAGCCCGAGCACATGGAGATATATCGAAAGCTTGGCCTTTCTGGTGTGCCACTTTCACGGAAGAGACTAGCAGTAAATCAGTAGTGACGACAAAGAATATCAATTCTTTACATATTATCAAATTAGCTCGAAAAATGGTGAAGTTGGGATAAGTGTGAGGATTTATCGGGAGTAATTATAATATTCTTGCAATATATTTTATAATGTGCTTTTGTGTATAATTAAATGTACATATTCGTATTAATTTTTATAAATTTCACGTTAAATACAAAATTACCAAAAAAGTACATGATATAATTCATTTAATATTAATTTTTCTACTGAGTTGATACATATATGGGAGAGGAGTAAAATGCAGTACACCCTCTAACATTTATACTCCTATTCTTGTGTAAGATTAAGATATAAATGCTTTAAGTGGATACAGGTTGTATTTCTCTTGAGCAATCTATTAATGAGAGTCTATAATGGGTAATTATGCAAACAGTATCTCTCAGGTGGACAATAATGCGACAACAAATATTGAATTACAGTTAAGGAATATTTGTAAGAATTTCAGAAGAATTGTAGCCGTAAGAAACTTTTTAACTCTAAAACAACACAAAGGGATCGGCATGATGACAGCTTCTACCCTTTATGCAGAAATTGTCTATAGTAGAAGATTCGTAAACGATGATAATCTTGTATCTTAGGCAGAAGGAGGTGAATTATATAAATAATTAATTAAATAGAACGGAGGTGATGTTTAGGGATATAAAGAAGAGAGATTTTATTTATAAATTTGAAAAGAATAAAAAAGGAGTTCAAAATGAAAAGGAAACTAATGTTGATATTAGTAGCCATTGCAGCTATTTCACTCATAGCGTCTTTCAGTGTTTCCAGTAGTAAGACTGCGGCAAGTGGTGGAGAAGAGAAAAAAGCTGAAAAGCCGCTTATAGGATTTGGGATGTACTTTTATCAAGACCAATGGTGGAAAGATATGAAAACTGCTGCGCTAGAAACAGCAGACAAAATGGGTGTCAGGCTCAATGTTGCAGATGCTGACGGTGATGCAGCGAAACAGGTTGGGCAATTGGAAGCCTTTATCGGTATGGGTGTAGATGGTATTATTTATGCTCCTGTAGAGCCTGAAGCTTCCCAAAGTGTTGTAGCTGAAGCGAAAGAAAAGGGTATCACAGTAATCAATATTGAGTCTGCCTTAAATGACAGGACCAATATAGACTGCTGGGTGCAGTTAGACCAGTATGGTTTTGGAACTATGCTTGCTGAAGAAGCCGCAAAGTTCATAGATGAAAATTATGGTGGAAAAGGAAAAGCTTTCCTTTTAGTGGACTACAGCAATAGTGTTCTTAGAGACAGGGTACAGGGTTTCAAGGACGCCTTTGCAGAACTTTCTCCAAAATCAGTTATTGTTGATGAGCAGGATGCCCATTGTGAAAGGGCATTCGCTCTGGATACCACACTACAAGTCCTGACAGCTCATCCTGATATAGCAGTAATATTTGGCGGTAATACTGAAATGGGAATGGGCGCAGCCAATGCCCTTGCTACCATAGGTGCAAATCCCGCAAAAGTAGCTGTTTACACAGAAGGCTGGGGAGCAGAATTCTATGATGCTTTAGTAAATGAACCAGCTTATATGAAAGCTTATGCGACTGGACCTTCCGTACCTATAGCTGTAAAATCTGTTACAATTATGGCTGATTACCTGCTCAATGGTACACCATTGAATGAAATTGAAACTGTAGAAATGCAGTTGATCACCAAAGATAATATTGATGAATTTAAAGGCTGGTTCCAGTAAAATATTAGAACAGACTATTATTTGAAGATCTACTTTAAGTATGAAATGATTTTCGACTATAGTTACTCTGATATTCTGGCAAAAAATTAGAAACATTGGGATATGGTCAAAATATTCCCAATGTTTCTAATTAAATTTAGTTTTTTTAACTTTTAATATATTGAAAGAGAATATTTTTGGATTTTACTTTGCGAGTATTCATCCAGGTAAGGAGACTAATATAGCATTGGCAGGTAATATATTCTCTGGGATTGTACTAATATATTCAAGTGGAGGATTTAGTGATCACAATTGATCGATCTCTTAAATTTAAAAATTTTATAAGAGATACAAGTAAAGACTTTGCAATAATTTATGTAGTAATAGGTCTTATATTTATTTTATGGATTATCACCAGATTAATTTTAGAGAGAAATGTTTTTCTGGGACCTGCGAATATTATTAATATTTTAAGGCAGGTCTCAGTAGTGGGAATAGTAGCAGCAGGCCAATTTTTTGCTATAGTTACTGGACTTATCGATTTATCAGTCGGTTCCACTGTTGCAATGGCAGGAATTACTTATGCAGCTATATTTAAAATAGGTGGGACAGAGTTTATGGCTGTAGCACTACTGGGAGCACTTTTTGTTGGACTTGTTGTAGGGCTTATAAATGGAGCCTTGATTGCATATTTTAGATTGACACCTTTTATTGCGACACTTGGTATGATGCTTATAGTACGTGGCACCATCTATGTGGCTACAGGAGCGCAGCCAATTTTTGGATTCGAAAAATGGTATAATTACCCTGGCCGAGGGTGGATACTTGGAATACCTGTTCCAGTGGTTATAATGTTTGTCCTGTATATTATACTAATAATCTTTGCCGAAAAAAATAGGGCAGGGCGGCATTTATATGCTATCGGCGGAAATGCCGTTACAGCATACTTAAGCGGTATAAATGTAAAAAGATATAAGCTGTTAGCCCTGGTAATATGTGGTGTCCTTTGTGCAATCGCTGGAATAATCCTTGCAGGTAGATTGGATTCAGGTCAGCCCAATGCAGGAGAAGGTGATCTTTTATTTGATTCTATTATTGCTGTAGTCATCGGCGGAGTCAGTTTTACCGGTGGAAAAGGAAAACTGCTTGGTGTACTCTTCGGAGCACTGTTTATGACTATACTTACAAATGGAATGACTCTAATGGGTACAGACGCATATGTTCAGTCTGTTGCAAAAGGGATTATTTTTATATTTGCAATAGCATTGGATGTTTTTAGAAATAGAGAAGTAGCTTAATGCGGGGAATCTTATAATGAGTAATAATTTTACCGCTTTCATATTATGTGAAATGATTTAAAATAGATGTATAAGCCTTGTTTGTCAGAACTTCTTTGAAGTAAAATTCACCACATGTTCATGAACACCAGTTATCATAGATACTATTTCAGTAGGATTCGTATCTTTTTTCAACCTTTCTCCAACCTTTTTACCATTCTTTAGCACAACGATTCTATCAACAAGTTCAAAGACATGAGCAATATTGTGGCTAATCACAATTATAGACACGCCATATTCATCCCTTATTCTCTTAATTAAACTTATGACATTTCTCTGTTGAGTAGCACCGAGGTTGTTAGTAGGTTCATCAAAAATGAGAATATGTCCTCCCCAATAAACAGCTCTTCCTACGAT
>Ga0209427_10002627_pt1 | contig 21095 bp, 19 predicted proteins | sample DeeMarSWOR136_30_FD_187465 | JGI IMG/M metagenome (GOLD analysis project Ga0209427, IMG submission 187465) | Marine sediment microbial communities from White Oak River estuary, North Carolina - WOR-1-36_30 (SPAdes) (version 2) | ecosystem: Environmental > Aquatic > Marine > Intertidal zone >...
CAGGTGTTTCGAATTTCGATATTCGCCTGCCACAGGCAGGAATTTCGGATTTATAAACATGGGGCGATGCTTTTTTATAAAGATCTTCATTTTAGGTCTGTGCATCGTAGCAAACTTCGTTCTTCCTCATTGTACCAGAGAGGGAAAGCTGCCCGCCTCAGCACCCGATTTTACACTAAAGACCCTTGTGGATCAGGAGATTACCCTTTCACAACTCAAGGGGAAGGTCGTTCTCCTGGACTTCTGGGCGACCTGGTGTGGCCCCTGTCGGGAATCGATCCCTTACTTGGTTCAACTGTACAATTCCTATCAAGAGAAAGGACTTGAAGTGATTGGGATGAATATGGACAAGGGTGATATCGAGATCGTCCGGCGCTTCGTCAAATCGATGAATATCCCCTACCCCATTACCGTCACCACAGAAGATGTAACCAGGGATTACAGCGTGACCGCCCTTCCGACCACCATTTTCATTGACAAGACGGGCAAAGTCCGCCAAAAGTTTATGGGATTTAGTTCTGCGATCTCCAGACAAATAACGGCCGCAGTGGTCGAACTCACCTCTGAAAATCCTTAAAACGATTAATCTCTAAATCCGAAATCGCTGCCTGCCGCAGGCAGGAATTTCGGATTAACCGTATTAGGACGTTGCTTTCTGTTTGTCCTCATCCAAAAAACTGAGATATCCCTCGACCACCTTTTGCGGATCCAGGCCAAGGGATTGCGCATACCCTTTTAAGAATCCCTTCAAATAAACCAGAGGAGGGAGTCCCTCGAGGTCTTCCTCTTCGATGGACTCCAGGGTCTTGGTACTGATCTTCGTGTCCTGAGAGACGATCTCCAGATCGATACCCATTCTCTCTCGAATCTGTTTCAGCGTCCTTCCTCGATAGACCACCTCTCCCGTGCTCATTGGAACGGCTAACGAGGAAGGCGGGATCTTCTTCTCCCGAGAGATCACTCGTATCTCAGGAAGCTTTTCCCATCTGGGTCCACCCGGCGTTTGGAAATGAGATTGGTCATAGCTCTTCCGCAATGCCTCGTCCATCAGAACCCGATAAGCCTCTTCAATGGCAACCTGAATTTCATTGATCTCCTGCTCGGTGAAGAGTGAATAGACAGCCAACGAATCTTCATGGAAGGTCTCTTTGGCATGTTCATATGCCTTCTGAATCTCCTTGGCGGAAGCCCCGGGCTTCACTTCCAGGATCTCATAGTACGTTTGCTGTTCAATCCCCTTCATACTCACCCCGTTGCTGCAACAACATCCTTCTAAGAACTCAAAAACAATAGCGTCTGCGGGAACAGAAATAAAAAGCCACAAAATCTATTTATCATTCGACGGCAGAGATCACCCTTACTCGAATGGAAAAGACATCTGTTGGCGAGTGGCCAATTTGGAGGCAATGTCAGTGACACACTGGGCCGCTCTGGAGTGAGTGTTCTCCAAAACCAAAGGCCTCCTTCTTCGGATAGAGTAGCCTACGTCCTGATCATAGACAACATAGCCTAGGTAGTGGAGGTGGATGCCGAAGTATTTCTGGCAGGCACTTCGAATCGAAAACCCGATCTCGATATCTTTCCTCGAACGGACCTGATTCAGGATAAGGTTCGGTTGAAAGGTCTCCACTTCCACTTCGATCTTCTTAGCCTCCTCCTCGTTTACACGCCTAACCGCTTTGACGAGTTCATAGGGATTTTGAATCCCGATCTCATTCTTTCGATCCATCGCTCCATCGATCAGCGTCTTGACCTGGTGGGAGAATACGGACTGCTTTAGCTTTCGATAGAACGCGCTCTTTAAAAACCGATAGGTATTCTCGATCGAAGTGGGCTCCGGTGTCACGACCAAGATCCCTCCATCGGACATCAAAAAGAAGTCCAGAACGGATATGGCATTACCGCCCCCTAAATCGACCATGAGGTAATCGGCTTCCAAATGTTGAATGGAACGTAAAAGCTTTCGTTTCTGGACGCTCTTCGAATCCATGGCATTGAGAAGATCCTGAGCACCGGTCAAGAGTTGAAGGTTGGGAGTCTCGGTTGGAATGAGAACCTCATGGAGATGGGATACTCTCCTCTTAATGAAATCGGAAAGGGTGCGGGCAGGAGGAGAAATCCCCAAAAAGGTATGCAGGTTCGCTCCCCCTAAATCAGCATCGATGAGGATGACCCGTGAGCCCAATTTCGAGAGGCAGATACCGATATTGGCCGTGATGAAGCTCTTCCCGCTTCCGCCTTTGCCGCCTCCGATGGTCCAGATGATCTTTGAATCCTTACTCTGAGCCTGCCCCACCCTAAGAATCTCCTCAAGCTAATTCCACACGCCTTCAATCTTGGTATGACAATGACGGCATTCTCCCATCACCACATCATTTTTTGACACTTGAAACCCTATCCTCTCAATCACCTTTCGTCCGCAGTGAGGGCAGAAGGTATCCTCACCCTCCTCCCCTGGAACGTTACCACAATACACATATCGAAGCCCTGCCTCGATTCCAATCTTCCTGGCACGATGAAGCAACCGAGGTGGAGTCCTAGGTAGGTTCAACATCTTATAAGTTGGATAGAAGGCAGAGATATGCCAGGGGACGTCCGGGCCCAGCGAGAGGATGAATTGGGAAATCTCCTCAAACTCTTCGTCCGAGTCATTCAGCGTTGGGATGACAAGGGTCGTGATCTCCACCCAGATCCCCATCTGTCTCATCAGCCCGAGCGTCTCCAGAACCGGCTTCAATCTCGCTCCGCAGACCTCCTTATAAAATTTCTCCCGGAAACTCTTCAGATCGACATTGGCCGCATCCAAATAGGGCTGGATAGTCTTCAGGGCTTCTTCGGTCATGTAGCCATTGGTGACGAAGATATTCTTAATCCCTTCCTGGCTGGCCAGGGCAGCAGTCTCATAGGCATATTCAAAATAGATGGTGGGCTCGGTATAGGTGTAAGAGATTGATTTGCATCGATATTCCTTGGCCAGCGAAACGATCTTGGAAGGAGGGAGAGCCGAACCTTCAATTCCGCCCCTCTCCACAGGTAATTGTGAAATCTCATGATTCTGACACTGAAGACATCGAAAATTACAACCCACTGTAGCGATGGAGAAAGAGGTTGACCCCGGAAAAAGGTGAAAGATGGGTTTCTTTTCAATCGGATCTACATTCATAGAGATAGCACGGCCGAAGACCAACGTATAGAGTTTCCCTTCCCGATTCTCCCTCACCCCACAGATGCCCCTCTTTGAAGGAGAGATGCCGCACCGATGGTTGCAGAGGTAGCATTGAACCTTTCCTCCCTCCATAGAACTGTAAAGCATGGCCTCCTTCATCTTATCTTACCTGCCCTCAGCAAGGATGGATGCTGAAAGATTGCGAAAGGTCCTCTAAAGATCAAAGTGTGGAAGTTGCTCAAGGACATATTTACGTATCGCCTGTGGGCTGGGTAGGTCCCATAGGATTTTTCTATTCTGAATGAACGGAAAGAGAAGTTCTTTATATCGACCACCACATGAGCATCGATCTGACCTTTGGGTGGAACGGCCCTTATGCTTCTTAAAAGGAACCATCCTATCCTGAAAACACTTTCGGCATCGAAAGACACTCTTTGACCCCGACATCTTTCCTCTCTTTGCCAGAGGTTTTCCCTCAATCTCAATGATGTCCATGGCAAAGTCGATGACCCGTGCATTCGTAATCGAAGTGCCCACCCCATAGGCATCCACGAAGGGGTTAAGGCTCAGGATTCGGTTCTCATCCAACCCCCCGCTGACAAAGATCTGAACATGTCCAAATCCCCTTAAATTTAATTCCCAGCGAATCTCCTCAATGATCTTTTGAAAGTCTCCCCGTCTCGAACTTGGGGTATCAAGCCTCACTGCAAAAAGCTTCTTCCCGAGTGCCTCCGCTACCCGGATGGCCTCGATCTTTTCGTCATTAAATGTGTCGATGAGAGAGACGCGCCGGATCTTCTTGTCGATCACCTCATCAAAAGCTTTCGTGGCCTCAACGGTATCCCCCATAAGCAAGATCAGGGCGTGAGGCATCGTGCCTGATGGTTCCTCACCAATCAACTCGGCATTCTTCACTACCGATACTCCGTCACACCCGCCTATGAAAGCGTTCCGTTCTACCATCGGGGCAATGACAGGATGGATGCGCCTTGCACCGAAACTGACTACCCTCCTATTCCCCGCTGCCTTCTTGCACCGGGCAGCCTTTGTCGCTACACCCGAGGCCTGACAGAGCAGCCCCAGGATAGAAGTCTCATAGAGCCCAAAGTCACTGTACATCCCTTCGATCTCCATTACGGGTTCAAAGGCCCGAAAGATCGTGCCCTCCTTCATAGCCCTTACAGCGATTTTCAGGTCTTTTAGCAAGTCCGCGGCTTCCTCAATTCCAGCTAGCACTCCCCACCCATAATCTTCCGGAAACCTCTTGGCAATAAATTCCGCTTTCACCCATTTGTCAATCTTTTTTGCCTTGAGGACTTGCATGGTTCTAGCAAAGTAGACGTCCGTCATCCTACCATCTTTAATATCTTTTGCATCAGCGCTATGAAACATGCCTGCTCTCCGGAATGAAATTTTCTTTTATATAACAGAAATTTATCTCCCCTGTCTATAAAAATATTTCCCCTCATCTTTGTCTGGTAGAGTGAGGAGCAAAACTTTTAAAAAGGTTATGCAAGAGACAAAAATTTGCTGTCTCATCAGGATTTTTACCCATTTTCTTCTTTTGAAATCTTTATAAATTTCAAAGGGTTACAGTTCTTGGAGGCAGGTGGCACAGTATTTGCTCAAAAACTTATCAGGGTGTCTTTTAAAGATGAGACATGGAACTTTCCAAAGTAAAAGGGCTGACGAAAAAATAATTTATGGGAGGCTAATCATCTCAAAGTCCAGGCGTAGGAAGAACGGGACGGTATTGACAACCTATGATCTATGCCTGGCCTGCCAAAAACCCTGTAAATTTAAGGGCCCGCCTTGGCGCAGGCTTGAATGCCCGTCCTTTTCTTCAAAGGAACTACAATACAAATTCTACCGGATCGTCGATATGACGGAAAGCGAACTGCTAAAAAGAATAGCTTATGCCTAAAGGTTTTCTGATCCCGCGAAACAGTTATCCTTTTCTCTTTTCACATCATCCGGTCCCCTCGGGTGGATCCGCCTTTCTATTATGCAGATTCTTAAGAGCAGCTTTAAAACTTCTAATTCTACGGATTAAATATCGACTACGCTGATAAGACTGCACCATCCAATCAAAATCCGTGTAACCCTTTTCTTCTCTTACAGCCTTTCAATTTTAAAGAATACTGGTCTCGCCCCGTCACTGCAGCAGGAGTAAATCATCCCATCCCTCTTCATCCAGGGATAATTGCCTCCAAACCGTAGACCGGTTACAGCTGGATAGATGTCATGCCACGCCCAGGTGCAAAACCCGGAGGGCATGGCTCCAGACTCTTCTACGATAAATTCTTTTCCCACTTCCAACCGATCGCAATACGCTACGAAATCCTCTGCGACCTCCAGGAGGGGGTGGCCATAAACCTCCTTGGCACTTAATTTTTTAATCACTGTGATCTTCAAGGGATATCTTTTTGCCATGCCTTCCTCCTTTCAATGAGATTCGGGGACATCCATGCTTCTCAACAGAAGACATTCATTTTCATAACTGTTCAATTGTAAATCCCTTTCTCTTCAGGATCTCGATGATTCCCTTGCTTCCAACCAGATGGCCGGCTCCTACAATTACAAAATAGGTCTCCTTTGTTTTTAAATAATCTTCGATCTTAGAAGCCATATTCCGGTTTCTCTCATATATAAGTTTTTCATAAATCGGAGTTAGTCTCTTATCCTCCTTAACACTCTTCTTGATGATGGATTCTACACTTTTTATATCTCCTAGGGTCCATGCCTGTACCAATCTATTTAGCTCTCGCTCAAGAACCTTTATATCCTTCAATATATAGAGCAGAAACAACTCCTGCTCCTTCTCAGACAATTTAGAAAAGAGAGCGATTTGATAATCGAAGCTCTCCAGTTCCAATATCTTTTTCCTCCCCGTGGCTTTCGAAACAAAATATTTATCGGCGCCATAGTTCGGATCAAATCCTAACTTTGAGATTTCAAAAGAGGCTAAGGTCATTGCCAGAAGCCATGGTTTCTGTTTCTGTACAAGGTCGAGAGGAATTCCTAGCTCTACCAGTTCCTTCTTCACTAAGTCACAGGTCTCAGGAGAAACATGATCTTCAAATGTTTCATTGCCCAGGTAGAAAGCCGTCCCGGCTAATTTTTGAAGATCGATTCTCTTTTCATCATCTACGCTCGCCTCGACAACCAAAACATCTGATCGTTCGAAGGCATTTTCAATCTTTTCATGAAGAGGATAAACCTCCTTCCTTAAATAATGTATGGAACCCAACACATAGACCTCGTTCGTTTTAGACTGGACTTTCCATAAGAAGTGTTTCTCCGGTTGAGGAAGCGAATCTTGGGCAAAAACACTAAATAGACATATGACAAGGAAGGAAACTATTAGGGAAAGCTTGATCGTCTGTTTGTTCATTTTTATTGCACCTCGCTCATTTGTGTATTTAACTCTATTCGTGTAGATCTTTCAAGAAATTTAAGCAAATTCCTTGCCCAAAATCCTGCCCTTGGCTTATTTTCATAACTTGCGAAAAGTCTTAGATAATTTTTGTTTATTGATATTGCCTTGGACGCATCCTTAGAGGAAAATCGACCATTTTTCGCCAGCAGGCCATTTTTGTTGGTTTGAACGCTGGGTTCTGAAAGGAATTCGCTTGCAGATAGAGGTTGTCCCGGTAGAATGTATAAGAAATCAAGGTGTCAGACCTTGCAAAGTGAATTAAATTCCATTCATATGGAAGGCGTTTAGCGGGGTTTTACCGGACCGATGATCTCTACCCGTACAGGATAATCATCCAAAACCTTTGGCAGTTGCTCAACAGTTGTTGGGCGTGGGCGATCCAGGCCAACAATAATAACTAATTGACCGTCAAGATCCTTACCAATACCCACCGAGACAACCCCTGGCATGGCCATAAGGGAGTCTTCATGTTTTGCCTTGACCTCCTGGATTGTGGGTGACACCGTCCTTTCCTCCCCGAGCAACTGGCTTGACAAAAAACATAATACCAAAATTACCAGACAGATGCGATTCATAAACTGAGCCCAAGAGCAGAAAAGACATTCTCTATTCTGTTCATAATGGTACTATTGTCACTTCCAGCAAATAGAAGCCCAACAAGGTTGTTCCTATCATCCAAGACTGCTGACCCACTGTCTCCGCCCTGGCTCATGGCACCCGCCAAAAGCTGATCGGTGAAACGAGCAATGCGGCCAGCGCCATATTGAACGTCGACTGTAACATCCACCTGCTGAATCTCTCCTGTGGTCAAACCTGTTGTGCGGCCACTTTTTTTAATAGCCCTACCTAACTCACCATGAGCAAGACCCTGGATCGTCCCAAGCTCGAGAATATCAGCACGAACATCCTGATCGTTGAGGGGACGAGCTATGGCAGCATCGACCGTATTTTCCTCTGCGCGAATACGGACGGCTTTCAAACGGTCCTCGCTTCCAAATATTCGAGCGATGCCATTGAAGAGGGAGGCCAAACTACGAGTCAATGAACATTGACTTGGTTGCTCATCAAATGAGATGGAGGCGAACTCTTGCAGGTTGGCAATATGATCGTCTGGATACTTGCCGCCGTCATAAGGACCGGGTTGCAAAATGGGATCGCTAGGGCTAGCATCATTGCTGTTTGCCAGCACGTGGTTGTTAGAAAGGATGACTATCTGTCCGCTCTTCTTAACAAGGCAACCCAGAGTGCCCGCCGTGATATCGCGGTGACCGATACTCACCCCTCCGGGTGCAGGACGATATTTCCCCGTATGGGATTGCAATGCCCGAATAGGTCCGGTCTCCACCACATCAGTGGGAATATTATTCACGGTCGCAGGAACTATGTCTCGAGCCGATAGGCTTGAAGCGGGCAACTTCTTTACCACCGAGCAAACAATAGAAGGGGTCGAGGTTTTCTCTCCCTTTGTAATCTTATAACCTATTCCCGTTGCTACGACGTTTGCCCTTGCAAGCAGCCGGGACCGATTTTCTTTCAGGACACCTCTTATTGCCGTAAGATCAATATCCATAAACCCTCCATGACTAGATGATACCACATTGGACGTGAAACGTTGACATGTGAATCAAGCTCTTTATTCCAATTTTTAAAGCATGGGACGTTCCGTTTTCTTAGCTATCTGCCATTCGCGATCTGCTATCCCTTGGAGCCAGTCACCGGTCACCTTCTCCCTAATACTCCAGCCATTCCTTGATTTCATAGTGCTGCGATCGAACATCAAAACGGGACAACAAGACCCGCGCCTTTGGCAGGACGACAGCCACTTCATAATCCTCACCGGCAAAGGCTCGAACGGCATCAAGTGACTCAAACCACATGATGGTGATGAACTCTATCTCGTCATCGAGGAGGCGCCGAAATAGCTGGATACTCTTGTAGCCAATTACCTTCTTGGCAGCGATTGCCGGGAAGATCTCTTCCTTCAAAAGTCGTTCGTATTTGTCCGCGTTCTCGGGTTTCGTCCAACCGTGCCAGATTCTTCCAATCATCATGACCTCCAAATTTCTCTTCCAGAGCTGTCTGGCTGAACAATGATTATGCGAAGCATTCTATCTCCTAAAAACCAAACCTTTCTATTTTCTTAGCGGTCACCTTTTTCACGAAATTAGGCCAAAAACTGAGAAACGTTATTTGGAAGACTTGCCGCAAACCTTTTCTTTTTCACAAATCTACAATTTCATAAATTTGAGGAGTCTCATTTCAGGTTACTTAAATAACTTAAATAGGTCCCCAGCGCCATGTCGCGATCGTAAGACGCCTGCCCATGGTAGAAACGGGCGGGCAGCTACACTCTTATTGGGTCCGGTCAAAATAGGGATTTTTCCCCGTAACCGAGAGAGGAATGCCAATGATAAGGTCAGAATCCAGGAGATTCAATGTTTTGGCAGCGGTTCCTAAGCTATACATTATCCGATTATCAATGTTTAGCTCTCCAGCCAATTTGACGGCTGACCCAAGAGCAATCCCCAAATCAATTGCTTGGAATATACAAAGAGGCCCTGTGAAATCCTCCCCTTCGCGTTTGCCTGCAGCTAGAAGATCTTCACAGCTTTTGTAGCCACATGCACCGCAGTTTAACGGAAGTTCAATCCTTTTAGGATTTCGCGATACGCCAATAAGCAAGACAGCCGCAGAATTTCTAACATTATCGGCATCTCTCTTAAACATGGGAAGTTCCGTCGATTTCTCTTTGACCTTCTTTTCCATTGCGGCGGCCAACTGTTCTAAGTCCTTTCCCGTCAGAATCAAAGTTTTGACTGAATCGATGCCTCTTGTCTTGGGTGCTGTCCTTGCACTGAGTGCCATCATTGAGGCCCCTATTTCAACAGCATCTTTCTCGATCTTCTCACTTGTTAGAATTGCCATAGGTCTCCATCCTCCTCATTAGACTTGGTATAACTTATCATTTATTGTTCATTATTTACTAAATTTGTTGTGAGAAGTCTACCACTATTTAGAATCAGGGTTCGCGGGGTCAAGGGGCCAAGGGTTCCGGTGAATATAGATTGCGGGGTATGGAATTCGGAGTTCCAAAAATTTTAATGATCGCTTCATAATAGACTATTCGGCGTTTCTTAACAAAATTGTCACGAAAGCGGGAATCATTAATTCCTTAAATGTTTGTGTTGATTTTTTATCAGATTTTATGCAACGATTGAGGCTTATGGAAAAGAGTGAGCTTCATGGTTATCTTTAAGTCCCATCGGGGCAACGCATTGGGGTATTTCGGGTGTTATCGCCAAATCCCTTTTTGACATTGGGCTTCCTAAGGTGCACCTTACAGTCCCCTAGAAATTCGCGGAAGAGAAAATTAGATAGGGGTTCAGGTTAAGGCTGGAGAAAGCCAAACTTCCAGGAAAAACTAAGACTTAGGAAAATGCTCTATAAAATTCTTGCTGACATCGTAGTGGTAATCCATTTCCTCTGGATCTTATTTCTCTTCTTCGGGGCCTTCTGGGGAAGAAGAAATAAAGCGGTAAAGATCTTCCATCTCTGTGGCCTTGCCTTCGCCTTCATCATTCAGGTATTCCATTGGTACTGTCCTCTCACCCACCTTGAGATCTGGTTGAGATTAAGACACTCCCCTACCCTTAGCTATGCGGGCTCATTCATCATCCATTATGTGGAAGAGCTCGTCTATATTGAACTCTCTCGCTCACTGGTCCTGATCCTTACCATCATTCTATGCGGGATCAATACATGGGTCTATTTAAGAAAATAAAATTCGACGCACTAAATCTGGATACTAAAGCTTAATACTTGAATGGACTAAGGGTGATGTAATAAGATCAGTACCGAGGCGAACGCATGGAAGAAAAACTGGATAAACGGATACTAATAGACCGGAGGAAAAAACCCACTCCCCGTTGGAGCTGGTTCACCTTCTTCGGTCGGAGACGAATATTCAGGAGAAAATCGGATCAGGATAAGGCTGGATATGTAGACCGTTACAGTCCAATTCTTCTCTTTTTACTGGCTTTGATTCTGGGGCTAAACATATTCGATTCGTTGTTCACGATGATCATTCTGGATTTAGGCGGGAAGCAGTCTAATCCTTTTGTCCGCTCTTTCATTGAACTTCATGGAGATATGTTCTGGGTCTGGAGATTCGTCATTGCCTCCATCGCTTTGGTTCTCCTATACCTTCATCGCGGATTTATAAGGGTCCGCCGGATGATCATCGCCATCGGCCTGATCTATATGGTCATTGTGATTTACCAGATGTATCTTATCCTTTATCGATAATTCCATCTTCAATCCTACCAATGGTTCTAGAGGGATCTGTTCCGTGGAAATCGAAGAGTTGAGCCGCAAGATTTAGATATACTGACAACTATTCCCCATAACATTCTTAAATGACCACTTTATAGAGTCTCGGAAGCATATCCGTCTGGATTGATACAGCGTGAAGATAATCACCTCAGACCATCTTCTTTTTTGGCCTCCCCCTTCTTCAGACCACCAATGCGTGGATGGGGTCTGCCGGAGTCGGTTACGACGATGGCGACGACAATCTCATCGGCTCTTGGCGCATCCGGAACCCTCACCGCCATCGCATCGAAATGGGATCGAACAAAGGCAGCATCCTTGTAATGGAGGGGAACATCAATCTCCGTACCCGGGCCTCCTATCTTTTTTGCAGAAGGAATGATGGCCTTTCCTCCGCCGACGGCCTCCCTCAGCGGGGTCCCAAGTTTAGGATGCAAAATCGCCGCAGCATGTTCCAACTCTCCATCTACTCCCACAATGGCTGCCTTTCCATAACTTTCAGCATTTGCTGGGGAGATCTTGAGTGCCTCCACAGCTCTTTTTCCTAATACGCCACCCAAAGTTTCACCAACATCAATGAGAGGATCTAAATTCTCAACATACTTCCCGGCAAAAGGATTCTTTATCACGGCAATAGCAGCCGCTTTCCGAGTCGGTGGGTCAACCTTCTTCCCTCCATCTTTAAAAGTCTCCTCAACAATCGTGACATATTTCAGAACCTCCATGGTTACACCTCCCCCAGACATATTTTAGATTTGAGATATTAGACTCTAAATTTGAGATTCAAGATTTTCAATCTGAGATCCCTGCCTGCCGGCAGGCAGGTGCAATGTGAAATCTGCAATTAAATGATTCTTGTTAGCACTGGACTTAAAGAATCTGTCCAGACAACCTGATCTTTGACTGCAATTAAAGCACCCTTGATTAATCCATTTTGACAGATCGAATTGGCCTTTGAGAGACCATTCCTCAGTGCCTCCCCAATCTTCTCCTGGGATAATCCTAACACCTCAATTGTCACCCATTCTCCAACGATATCGGTATCAGGATATATCCTTTCCGCCAGAGATCTTTTGATATTGTAGTCCTCCACATCGGTGAAATTTCCAATGACGGTTGCCGCTGCATCGGAGAAAGAAGCGTACTTAGAAAGGACTGTTGCTGCGGAGGCAATTCCTTTCGTGAAGCTTCTTCCACCGAGGCCGCTGGTGGCCACTCCACCAATTCCCATGGTTGAATCAATCGAGATGAGATAAGTGGGATGCGTTGCGTCGACATCCGTTTTCACACCCACTTTTGCAACTTCGCCCTCTCTTAATCGGATGGCAACGTCTCCACCGTTGTCAACAATGATCTTTGTCCCACCTCGGCTGAAAATGAAATCAGCAACCACATCAGAAGCCGCCCCTGCCACCGAAGCAAGGGGAGTTAAATCTGATTCTCCAATCTCCATGGTCGCCTTGATCATCCTCCGAACCACGTCCGGATAAGCCTCTACAACTTCTAATGTCTGGGCCTTCTTCTTGATCACCGGAAGAAATCTGGCGAGGTCTTCAAGAACTCTGATAGCCAGATGACCGCCCTCTTGGGCTAAATCGATAATGGGCCTTCCATCTTCAAAGGCGGTTATGAACATGCGCATCGGACCGCATTCAACAAGAATGGTTCCATTAGAAAGAGTTTGAATACTGTTGACCCTTTGTTCCCTAATTGCCAGTTGCATCGTCACCAATTGAACTCCAATTGGTTATTAGCTATTCGTTATTAATCATTGATTATTGGTCATTCGAGTTTTTATTTATGATCTATCTCCTTCAAAACCTTGTTCAACTTACGGATCGACTCCTTGTGACCCCCAATCTGTAAATATTCATCCAGCCTCATGGTATACTCAAGGGGAGCAACAGTCGCGGGGGTAGGAACATAGGTGAAGGCCCTGACCATCACCTTCTCAACATCGACTAAAAAAGTGATCCCGCCTCCGGGAAGGATATAGGTCGGAGCTCCACCTACGGTCAGTCTTGCCCTATTCTCATGAATCGCCCGATTCAATTTAATAGGGATTTTTGTGACACCGGCTCGGGCACTTCCACCGGAACCGCCTACAAAGATGGCAGAAACCTTTGATGGCTCACAGGAAGATGCGATTATCTCCACTGCCCTTTTCGCCATCGGCGTTAAACCAATCTGTCTGAATTTCCCATCCTCTCCCAAACGGAACATAGATGCCCTTTCAGCCGTTGTCTCAGTGATCAAGACGGTCATCCCTGGTTTTGCAATCTTTGAATCGAACCCTTCGATAATATCCAGAGGATCGTCAATAGGTGTCTCCCCCCAGCCTCGGCCATGCTCACCGAAATAACGGCCTGGAGTCGAACGCCTTGCCTTTAGCCGAATGCCACTATATTTCGCACCAAGCTCTCTTCCTGCTGCATGCTCAGTGAACTGCCCGATGAGATGGGAGTCAAGAACGATCACCTCATCCGCGGCTTCCAGAAAAAATCTGCCGAAGAGACCCATCGATGCACTTCCACAACCTACCTTCATTTTCCTTCCAGCCTGACCATCAATAATAGGAGGCTTTCCTACTTGAAGGACCAAATCCGCTCCATCCTCCACTTTCAGGTGGGTTTCCCTACGATTGGCAATATCAACAATGAGTTTTGCAACATGGAGGCCATCCTCCCCGGTCAAGAGGTTGATTCCTCCCAACGAAAGCATTTTAGATCCATATTCCTCCGTACAGAGATGCCCTACCTTCTTCTTCCCGATGAGGACACCAGCACCCTCTTTCCCGATATTCCTGTCCGTATCGATCTTCACCTTAATGCCGCTATAGCTCAGTGGTGCCTCTGTGACAACTGTGATGACATCAATCCCGTCCAGCTTGGATTGGACAATATAAGGAGCAGGTTTGGTATCGGGATAAGTGGTTCCTGCTCCAATGCCAGTAATTAAGGGCTTCCGGATCACCTCCCCATGATCTTCACCAACGGTTTGCTTCACATCGTCATAGCGCCGAAGAGGTATGTTACGAACCAATTCTCCATCTTGATTCACAAACCTCTGACAGGCGCCTGTATTGCCAACCTTAATATAGCAGGTGATTGGACACGATGGACATCTCACGCCCCCTTCTGGTTCTGGGCCAGGGAGAATCGCATCTTCAGGACAAACCTTCGTGCACGCCTTACAATCCACGCAAATATCTGAGATAGAGGCCTTCTTCTCAAAGGTCATGGAAATGGCCTCAAGAGGGCAAACTTCCTTGCACAAGCCACATCCAATACAAGTTTCCCAGTCCACAATCATGGTTTAGATCCTCAACACTTCGTAAGGGTTCGAGGGTTCCAGGGTCCAAGTGGTAAAGATGAAATTAAGTTGAATAGATTTCAATTTAATTTTAGTTCTAGATCCCTTGAACCCTTGGCCCCTATAGTCTTCTTTACGCCTTACTCATTACGATTTTACGATTCGGTGGAGGAGTATTCCGGCTCACGCCGATCTTCATCTGACCATCAATCAGCACCGCAGCGATTCCAGGGATATCGCCTGCTTCAATGGCAGAGAGGGCATCTTTCCCCACTGATCCCATGGGAGCATCCATGATCACCAGATCGGCCTCTTTACCAACCTCGATCACTCCTCTGCTCAGTTTATAAACCTTTGCCGTATTACCTGTAGCCATGGCAATAGCCTCTTCTGCTTTGACATCGCAGAGAGAAGCCAAGAAGTTGATCACTCGGAGAATCCCAAGAGGAATGACACCCGTTCCAGAGGGAGCATCATTTCCGACGATGACTCGCGGATAGGCCTTCACCTCTTTTATAATCTTCATGACCTCAACAATCATCTTAGGGTTTCCGCAATGGACAATCTCCAGTGTCAATCTGGTATTTCGGATCAACCTCTCTGCCTCCACAAGGGAGACAGATGTTGGGCCCCCGTTAATATGGCAGACAATGTCGGGGTCAGTTGCGATGACGTCATCCGCAGGAACGGTCGTGCTTCCAGGAATCGAGGTTCCACCGGTATGCATCATTACGACCATCCCATACTTCTTTGCCCACTTAACCATGGGCGCTGCTTCCTTTGGGGTCTTTATCCCTCCCAAACCGATCTCTGCCACCACTCGAACGCCTTCCCTCGCCAGCTCTTCAAAATCCTTCTCCTGCAAACCGGGCTCAAGGATAATGCTTCCACCTAAAACCTTCACACCTGCAGGCCTTGCGCTGGCAAATGATTTTGCGGCAAGGATGGCGAGGGCTTTCGTACCTGCCACATCCTTCGGCCTTCCTGGAAGATGAACCTCTCCTGCTGAAATCATGGTAGTCACTCCTCCATGTAGAGAGGAATCGATGTAGTCAAGCATCTTCTGCCTGGGTGTGAAATCCCCAAGGACTGGATGGCAATGCGAATCGACCAATCCGGGAGTAAGCGTCATTCCACCGATATCCATCACCTGATCGATTCCTTTGGCATCAACGACTTTCTCTTTACCGACAGACCGAATCGCCCCTCCCTCAATTAAGATAGCGTCAGCATTCAAAACGGGATTAGAAATATCTCCTGAAACCAAAGTACCAATATTCTTAATCATCAATCCGGCCATTGTGAACCTCCAATTTGTAAGGTTAAGGTTTAGGTCAAGGTTGAGATAACGCTTTACCCTTGTGAATTGCCTCCATGACTCGCTCAAGATTCGCAGGCAAATGATAGATTCTCTGTCCGATGGCATGGGCAATCGCGTTCATGATCGCTGGAGCCGTTGGGATGAGGGCTGGTTCGCCTACACCTTTGGCTCCAAAGGGACCTGTGGGTTCCTGGTCTTCAACAATAATAGGGATAACGTCTGGAACATCTTTCGATGTGGGAATTAGATAGTTTGCAAAAGAGACCGTCTCTCCGGGAATGTAGTCCTCCATAAGCGCCATTCCTACACCCATTGTAATACCACCCATGATCTGGCCGATAACATTCTGCGGGTTGATGGCCTTTCCTACATCGTGACTTGCAATGACTCGATTCACCTTCACCCTGCCCGTCTCTGTATCGACTTCTACTTCTGCCAAATGAGTAGCAAAGGCATAGGTGGCATAAGGAGACCCCTGTCCGGTCTCCGGATCGAGTCGCATTGTCTCTGGATCAAAATATCCTTTGCCCCTTATTACCTTCTTCCGTTTGTTAGCAACTTGCCTCACTGGAACGGATATACATCCCTTCGATATATGTTTCACTTCTCCGTCTTCAATGAAAAGCGTTTTCTCATCCTCTCCGAGAAGCCCACTCACCTCTTTAAGGACTTCTTGCTTTAAATTCTTAATGGCATTTAGGATGGCATTCCCGGAAATATAGGTCTGCCGGCTTGCCGAGGTCGCACCGGCATCGGTCGTTACGGCCGTATCGGCACGAATCAGTCGTATCTCTTCTAAAGAAAGCCCCAAAGCTTCGGAGGCAATCTGCAGAAGGACGGTGTCAGATCCCTGACCAATATCAGATGCCCCTGTAAAAAGCCTTATTTCTCCGCTCGGATCGATCTCCATCTGAGCTGTTGAAGGATTGGCTATTCCTGTATTGCCAATCCCGTACCACATCGAAGCAACGCCAACCCCCCTTTTAATTTTTTCATCTGTTGCATGAGTTTCAGAGATGGTATGACGATCCCTCCACTCCTTCACCTTGCTCAGCGTTTCCCCGATCCCAACACTTGCCATCAGGGTTTGACCGGTTGCCGTCTCTGAACCATTGGTGAAGGCATTTCTAAGGCGAATTTCTATCGGATCCACCATCAGAGCTTTCGCAAGCAGATCCATCTGGGATTCGTGAGCAAATGCGACCTGAGGAATACCAAACCCCCTCATGGCTCCTGACCAGGAATTGTTAGTGTAGACCATCTGGCTTCTCACCCTGACATTTGGAACCTGGTATGGCCCTGTGGCATGGACAGCTGACCGGATGGCCACCGTAGCTCCGTAAGAGGCATAAGCACCTGTGTCGGCAAGGATATGGACTTCCACTGCAGTAAGCTTCCCATCCTTTTTGGCGCCGCTCTTATATCGAATCTTCAAGGGATGACGTTTGGATATGACTTGAAACACCTCTTCTCTCGAGTAAATAATCTTCACTGGCTTCTTCAGATGGAAGGCAGCCAGTGCCAAAAGACACTGCACCGTGATATCAAGTCTTCCCCCGAATGCTCCTCCAGTTGCACATCGGATGATACGCACCTCTTCCAAGGGAAGACCGAGAACAGACGCCACTTCTTTCTGATCGTAGTGAACATTCTGAGTCGGGCAGACGACCGTAACCTTTCCCCCTTCATCCAGGTAGGAAATACCAGCGTCCGGCTCCAAATAGGCGTGGTCAACCCAGGTGGTTGTATAGGTCTTTTCGATAGTGACCTCTGCTTCCTTAAATCCTGCCTGGACATCACCTTTGATCACATTAAATTCCAGGAGCAAATTTCCATTTTCATGGATCAGAGGCGCGTAAGGCTTTAGAGCCTCCTCCGGAGTGTTGATGGAGGGAAGATCTTCATAGGCAACGATTATCCTTCTGGCAGCCTCTTCTGCAGCCTCTTCTGTTTTGGCGGCAACCAATGCGACTGGATCACCGATATACCTCACTCGGTCCGTCGCGAGCATGGGTTGATCCTTGGTGATCGTTCCGATAAGATTTTTTCCAGGAACATCTTTTGCCGTGAAGATTCGTTCCACACCCTGAACCTTCAAGGCCTCATTAAGTTGAATTTTCAAAATCTTGGCATGGGGCTTTGGGCTTCTGATAACCTTTAGGTGAAAAGGCTCCTTTATGGAGAGGTCCGCTCCATACCTGGCCTCCCCTAACACCTTCTCCAACACGTCCACCTTTGGGATATCCACCCCTACCTGTTTCATTCTTCTTTCTCTAAGGCTTTTCTAAAGGCGCTCATGAACAATGCTTCAATGACCGGGGCTTTATAGGAGGTCGACGGACGCACACCAGATTTTTGGATCATTTCCTCGGAAACCTTTTTTGAAGCCATCTTCAACATTTCCTCATCAGGGGATTTCCCTTTCAAGAAGGCTTCCACTCCCGACATCCTTTGAGGCGTTGGAGTCACTGACCCTGCAGAGATGCGGATATCTTTGATCAGGCCGTCCCTCTTTTGCATCTGGAGCAGAAGGGCCACGCTCATCCGCGCAATGGCCATGGCCTCTCTTCTGGCCAGTCGGACAAAGCTCGTCTTTACATCAGAAGTAATTTTCCGGAATGAAACCTTGACGAGGATCTCATAGGGTTTCAGATTCGTCTCGTAGGGACTCTTAAAAAGTTGATGGACCGGAACTTCTTTTACTTCGCCCTTGGACACCACATTTCCAGCGGCATCCAATACCATTAATGGAGGAAGGGTATCGGCTGCTGGAGAGGCATTGATGATGTTTCCACCAATCGTCCCCACATTTCTTATCTGAGGCGACCCGATCTCAGAAGCTGCATCCGATAATATCTTCCCGTGCTGTCTCACCAAGGCAGAAGAGGCAATCTCAGAATGCGTCACTGCAGCGCCAATCGAAATTAGTCCATCCTGCTCTTCGATCTTTCGAAGTTCGGGAATCTTTGTAATATCGATGAGGCACAGAGGCTTGAGATCTCCATTCCTGAGACCGATCACCAGATCCGTTCCACCCGCGATTAACTTAGCCTTTCCGCTAAAATTCCACAATAGATCACAGGCTTCTTTAAGGGTCTTGGGTGTCTGATAGTTGAAGGAGGGGATCATAAAGAGATTCCAAATTCCAATTTCCAAATCCCAAATAAATCCAAAGTTCCAAATACAAATGACCTAAACGGTTTTCTTCGAAATTTTGAATTTGGGTCATTGGAATTTTTCTGGGATTTGGTGCTTGTCATTTGGTGCTTATACTCCCTATTTTTTCGATGGCTTCAATGATCTGGTTGTATCCCGTGCAGCGGCAGAGGTGACCTGAGATGGCATCTTTAATCTCTTCTCTGCTGGGACGTGGATTTTTCTCCAAAAACGCTTTCGAAGACATCAACATTCCCGGAGTGCAGAAACCGCATTGGACCGCCCCATGATCGATAAAGGACTTCTGTAAAGGATGAAGGTTATCGCGAGTTCCAAGACCTTCCACAGTCTGGACCTCCCTCCCTTCCACCTTCGGAGCCAAAACGAGGCAGGAGTTCACAGGCATTCCATCCAACAACACGGTGCAGGCACCGCACTCACCAATTCCGCAACCTTCTTTCGTTCCGGTCAGACCAAGTTTCTCACGAAGGAGACGAAGAAGAGTCCAATGGGAAGGCGCCTCCACCTGCACCGATCTCCCATTTAGCCTGAATTGGATCGTCATTTCCATATGTATTGAATCCTCCTAACCTTCCTCTCCTACCTTAACGAGACAGGACAAAGGACCGGTGAAGGCTTTTAAACCCACCTTAAGGTGACCGTCTTCTCTTCTAAGAATAGTCGTACAGAGTCGATTCGCGATTTCGCCCCTCCAAAAAAGGATTCCCTCGTTGAGCCTAAAGGAAAGAATGAATAGGGCTGAGGTATCCCCACATTAACACCAACGTTTCCAACATTTACTTCCCTGATAAATTTTCGTGCATACTTTCCATTGGTCGTGAGAATACAGGCAGAATGTCCATAATTGGTCTTTGTATTGATCCACCCGATTACTTCTTCGAGACAATTTGCTCTCAAAAGATTTGCCACAGGTCCAAAGGATTCTTCTTTGGCTATATTCATATCCGGATGCACATCTTCAAATATGCTTGGACCGAGGAAATATCCTTTTTCATATCCTTTTGCCCTTACAGTCCTTCCATCAAGAATGAGTTTTGCCCCCTCCTTTAAACCCATATCTATAAACCTTTCAACCCTTTCCTTCCCTTCCTTTGTTGTGAGAGGGCCCATCTGCACTTCCTCATCAAGGCCGTACCCAAGCTTCATAGTTGCTGATGCTCTGACGAATCGCTTCTTCAATTCATCATAAACATCACCAATAATGACGACATTGTCCGAACCCAGGCATCGCTGTCCTGTCATGCCGTAACATCCTCTTATAAGGTACTGAATTGAACTGTCTATTTCTGCATCTGGCATCACAACGATATGATTCTTCCCATTTCCGTTAATGGATGCTCGTTTGCCTAAAGCCCCTGATAATTCATAGAGTTCTTTCCCTACCTTCGAAGACCCAATAAAACCGAAACCCCTCACCTTAGGATTGGAGAGAATTTGCCTGTTTAAGTCTACCTCTTTCCCAACATGGATCAGATTAACCACTCCCGCGGGGAAGCCCACTTCTTCAACCACCTTGAAGACAGCATCGACTGCAACTGGATTTTGCCAGCTCGGGCTAACAATAACCGTACATCCGCATGCAAGAGCGTAGGGAACAAAAGAAGACCAGGCATGCATGGGAATGTTTCCTGGCGTAAGGATCAGGAAGACACCCGCCGGCTCCCAAACGAAGTAACAATCTAGTCCAGTAGCAAGCTGGTCGACGTGTTCCCCTTTATAGAGGCTATACATTGCACCACATGCGGACTCAATATTTTCAATACACCGCTGAGTAGTACCTCTCGCATCATCTATGGTTCTCCCATGATCTTGAGTTAGAATACGGCCCAGCTCTTCGGAATGGTCGGCAAATTTGCTTCTAAGTTTATGGATATATTGAGCCCTATCCCTAAACGGTACGTCTTTCCATGTATTAAAGGCATGATACGCAGATTCTATTGTTAAACTTATTTCCTCATTGGTGGCTACGGGTACTTCTGCAATCACCTCATGAGTTGCGGGATTGGTATCTTTGAACCAGTTAGAAGACTTTGAATCCATCCATGTACCATTAATGAATAACTTCAACTTGCCATAATCCTTTTTTACTTCGGATAAAACTGCCATTATTACCTCCCTTTTGAAGTATCCATCTTATGGCCTCTATAAGATTAACTTCTTATCTCCCCCCATTTTCCCAAACCTAAAAAATCTTAAAAGAATAAATATATATCTGCCTATCCTACCGCCCCATCATTCCTGGGAGGAAGAGCGCAATCTTTGGAAAAATGGTTATGACGACGACCGTCGCTATGATGGAAAACAAAAAAGGAAGAGCACCTCGAAAAATATCTTCCATCGCTACATCCTTT
>Ga0209427_10002628_pt1 | contig 21084 bp, 17 predicted proteins | sample DeeMarSWOR136_30_FD_187465 | JGI IMG/M metagenome (GOLD analysis project Ga0209427, IMG submission 187465) | Marine sediment microbial communities from White Oak River estuary, North Carolina - WOR-1-36_30 (SPAdes) (version 2) | ecosystem: Environmental > Aquatic > Marine > Intertidal zone >...
GATGGTTTCTGGCTTCTGCGGAGGTCTTGTCTGTATTTTAACACTACAGATACTTGGACCGCTGCTGATAGTGGAACAGTTTATGATTGGGGAACTGAGGCTGCCAGTGGTCATTTTGCCTTAGAGGTTTGGGTGTATATACCTACGGCAACTGGAGCACATGCTACACTGATGAAGCGTGGGGATGAATCCTCGGATGGTTGGTTGCTTGAAGTGACCTCCGCAGGGTTAGCAAAGTTTACTGCTCACGATTCCGCTGCATCTATGACAATTACAGGATCAACTTGTATATTCGATGGTTGGCATCTGATTACAGTTGTGGCAGAACGTGGATCGACTACTGGTCTTAATTTGTATATTGATGGTGTGGCTGATGCAACTGCTGTTGATACTACGGCTTTGAATTTGACATTGGACGGGGGAACAACTATAGTTAGTACCGGAGTAAGTGGTAAAGATTGTTGGCTCGGCCCTGTTGGATTGTATATCGGGTCGTCTGCTAATTTGTCTGCTGCAACTGTTTTGGCAAATTACAATGATGGCATTGGTCGTAAGTATGATGGAAGTGAGACAGGATTGGTTGCTGCTTGGAATAATGATGAAGGAACTGGTACAACTTGCTATTGTATTAATAATACTGATGGTCTGAAGGCTACAGTTAGCGGAACGGCGTGGTCACCAAGTAAACAGTCGGGCGGTACGGCGGCAGTAAAGAAGTGTGGCCCTCCATTTAGAAAGAAGGGTGAGAAAGATGCTGAGAATCCACTTCCGGCTGTAGGATTATTTGCAACCGCAGTAGAGACTGCTACAGGTGTATTACAGCCTGTTACCCATACTTTCCCACAGGCGATTGAGATAGGTAGGAATAATCCGGTGAGGATTTTGGAAACAGATGGGGCATTCAGTCTGATCTTATTTGGATTTACGGCTGACGCTTTATAAGATAATTTTTTAATTAGGATGGATGAATTATGGCTAAAGGCGATTTGATTCGGGCAATTATGAAAATGAAACATAGCCCGGCAGGTAAGAAATATCTTGCAAGCAAAAAAAAGAAAAAAGGAAACAAAGAAGATGTTTATTTCAAGGGAATTAAACGAGAGAGTGTAGAGTCTCGGTTAAAGAAAGCGGGGCTTAGTGAAGCAGATTTGAGAAGTCTGCGTGGTAGAGGTTAATTAATTTTTTGAAAGGAAGAAAGATGGGACTTACAACTGAACAGGCACATAAGCAATTAGAGAACGTATTACTTAATGGGAGAATTCTTGTTAATGGATTGCCACTAACTGCAAATGAAATAAGTTCATTGCTTATGGGCGAGAAAATGTTATTTTCAAAAGCAACTCGATTAGACCAACAGACAGAGGCCAAAAAAGAACCAGAGAAAAAGGAGTAGATTATGCAGCTCTGGAATATTTTAGAGAATTTGCTAATTTTAATTTTTGAAAGGAGATTATCATTTTAGGCATGACAAGTTATTATAGGCAGCAGGAGCATACTATTGTAGGAGGCGATCTTTCTGCATGGTTGGAGCGGTTGGTTGAGAATGATCCTAAAAGGAAAGGACATCTTTTTCTGGTTAGGTATAACAAACTCGGGGTTTTCGTAATCGCCGAGTGGCTGGATAAATATAATATCTTTGTAGATGTGCTAAACTTGGGGAAGTCGCTGGCGAATTTCGGGTTTAAGGCGGCACAAGAACTCCGCAGAAGATTGTTCGCACCTGTTACTGCGGAGGAAACGATGAGGATTATTAATCAAAATGATAGTGATTTTTATCATCGGCTTCAAGATGAAGATTCTGAGGAAACTGAAAGGCGTGAACGAGTTACAATAGGAGAATAACGATGAAAGATTGGAATTTGCGGGGCGGGGTATTATTGGTCATGCTTTGCTGTATAGTTATAGCACTGTATGTACATTCCGAGAAACCAGCAGTGTCCTATAGGTTTACGAATACGATACAAAGAGTATTGCCGAGTGTGGTTCATATTAAATGTGACCGATGGCAGGGGTCAGGCGTGGTATTGACTAAAGATATTGTGGCGACTGCTCGTCATGTTGTCGATGGGACTCGATATACAATTACTAAAAGTGATGGCTCTGTTGTAAAGGGGGTTCAGGCTATATCACATAAGGATTATGATATTGGGTTTATACGGGTGGCCGACCCTAATCTTGTTCCCGCTAAATTTGGCAGTATTGAGGATTGTGTGCTTGGGCAATCTATTTTTATTGTAGGTAGCCCGTATGGGAAATTAAACTTTAATAATGTGACATTGGGGATCATATCAGGATTAGATAGGGATTGGAATAAAATTAATCCTCGGACAGGAGAACCATATGGCTGGAAAATTGCATTTACTTCTGATTCTGCTGCCCACCCTGGAAATAGTGGCGGCCCTGTATTTACTATGGATGGCAGAGTTAGGGGTCTTTTGGTCGGCGGCTTTAGTCCTGTACTTAATTGCAGTATGCCTTCCGATTTATTTATGGACGATATTGAACTTATTAAAATGATGTTTGCATTGGATAAGTATAAGGTTGAAAAGAAAAAATCTGTGCATGTGAATAGTAGAGAAGATTATTATTTGGATGACTGATTATGCCATTAACCTCAAAAGGAACTAAGATACTTGCCAAGATGATTAAGCAATACGGCAAGAAAAAGGGCAAGGGTGTTTTCTATGCATCGGAGAAAGAAGGAACTATAAAAGGAGTTCATAAATAGTGACTGATGAACAACGAGATAAATTAATAATTGAAACTGCCAGTGATGTGCGATGGATTAAGGCTTGGACTATTGAACACAAACAAACACATGCAAAATATGTGTATTATTTCATTACAACCGCTATTGCCATTTTTCTGAGTTGGTTTCATTAAGGAGAAATAAATGCCTGCTCCTATTTCACTGCCTCCTTATTTAGGAGATTATTTAGCAGATTCTACAGTGTATCTTTATTGGGATACTTTTGATTCCAGTAATGCTTCTGTCACTATATCTGGCCTTGCTGTTACTGATATTGAGATTTATAAGAATGGTAATAAAACCCAAAGGGCGTCGGATTCTGGATATACTCTTTTAGATACAGATGGAATTGATTTTGACGGGATTACAGGCTGTCATGGAATTTCAATCGACTTGAGTGATAATACTACAGCGGGGTTTTTCGCTCGTGGGAATGATTATGCAGTTCATGTGAGTGCTATTACCGTTGATAGTCAAACAGTGAATTTCTGTGCTGGAACTTTTAGTATAGAGAATAGGGCGGGACGGAATGGTGTTGGGGATTATGAGGTTACATTGACAATCAGGACTACGGGGGGGAGTGCTGTTTCTGGTGTTTCTGTTTGGGTTAATAGTTCCAATGACAGGTCTGGTTCTGTGGCCGGGACTAAGGTTACTGATACGAATGGGCAGGTTGTGTTCAATTTGGAGTACACTACATATTACATCTTTTGTAACCTGTCGGGATATACATTTGCATCGGCATCGTTCACGGCGGCATCGGGGAGTGTATCGTTTACGAAAGATATAGCAACAGCAACCTCCGCAGGATCAAGTGCTTTTTATTCAGATAGTTTCCTGACGAGAGCTATAACGGATGTTCGAGAGACTACTGATGAGCCTACAACCAAAGCTAAGTATTCGGATTCAAGAATAATCGAACATCTTGAGAAGGCATATATTATTGTTCTTAATGAAGTGAATAGAAATTCTAGAACACCTGCGGTTGCTAAGATTGAAAAGACGATTGCTTCCGGCACCTTAACCTACCCGCTCCCTCATACGGTAGGGTCAGTTCATGGGATTTACAGGACAGATTCTACAGGAGGAAAAATATACTATGATTCCAGAAGTAAATTTAATCCGGGGGGGAGAGGGATTTGGATCGAGAATCAAACACTTCATATACAAACTACGGATATGTACGGGTTAGATACAGAGATAACAATAGAGTATATTCCAGCTGGAATTGCCAGACTTCATAACGGCACTTGTACCCTAAATGCAGCGGGGACTATTGCTACGTTTGGATCAACCCCGAATGCTGGAGCACTTGATACACATCACGAAGCGTATGCTGGCAGTATTTTCCGTTGTCTCGGTGCTGATGGTACAACTGTCACCGGAAATTATTTACAGGAGCGGATTATAACTGCCTATGATGAAACTACACGACAAGCAACACTTGATGCCGCTCTTTCACCTATACCAACAACGGATGACGGTAGTATTTATTACGAGATTGCTCCGGCGATTCATAAGGGAATGGACACTGTTGTTGCTTTGTATGCGGCATACCGGCTTATGGCTACTGAAGGAAATGCTAAGAGAGCTTCGAGTATTCTTAAGGCATACCAAAGTGAGATTAGAAATGTACGATTAACGGCATATTATTCTTACTTGCCGGAAGCTCCTATTGACAGAAGTGATAGTTCTGATAACAGACGTTATTGGAGGGGCTAATCTTGGCAGAAATTTTCACTACCTCCGGTGAAAGCAGCGAGAATGTCGTTGTATCCACTCCACAATTAAACGGTATTTTCATTCCTGGTATAGATAATTCTCTTGCAGTTGATGGATTCGGAATAATAACACCATTAGGAGGGGGTCCCACTGTTAGAAAGTACGGAGATTATGGTATCTCTGCGGAGGTTTCAGGACAAAGTACCCAGTTAAGGGATTTATCAGATGCCCTTATTCCCTCTGCGGGGGTTGGAGTAACCTATGACATGGAAGGATTGATTGGCCCCCAAGGAATTCCTGGGAGGGATGGAACTACATTAGTTGTTCATCATCACGATGGTCTGAACTCTAATTTTTTGACGGGACTTGGACATAATCTTGAACAGATAGATGCTCTTGGTACGGCTGCTGATAGGATGATTTATACGAGTGCCGTTACGACTTATGTGCAAGGAGTTAGTTGGGCTGATAAGTCTCCGATAGGTAATCTACAGAGTTGGGGCTATTTTGCAATAGATTCGGATGGGTCAAATATTATAGCAGGTAATTTTAATGGAAGGCTTTATACCTCCGTAGATTATGGAGAGAATTGGACAGAGAGACAGCCGGATGGGGCTTCTAATTATTATTGGTCTGGAGTGGCTTCGGATTCGGATGGGTCTCATTTAATAGCTGGACAAACTAATGGAAGGCTTTATATATCTACTGATTCTGGAGCGAACTGGACGGAGAAACAGCTTGCAGGGGATGTAGATAGGGATTGGTTGGGTGTGGCATGTGATTCCGATGGTTCGGTTATGGTGGCTTGCGATGGGGATGCGGGGGGTAAGGTTTGGATTTCTGTTAATTCGGGGGTAGATTGGACAGATAGACAACCTTCTGGTGCGAGAGATTATCCTCTGTGGAAAGCTGCGGATTGTAGTGATGACGGTTCTCTTATTGTGGTCGTGGATTATGGGGGAAGGATTTGGACAACAGTTGATTACGGGGTAAACTGGACGGAGAGAAGGCCATCTGGGGACTATGATTATAGCTGGCGAGATGTGGCATGTGATTCGGATGGGTCTGTTATTATAGTATGTATAGACCTTGGGAGATTATATGTATCGGATGATTCTGGAGCGACTTGGAGCGAGGAACAACCTTTAGGGGACGCGTTACGAAAATGGTATGGAGTAGATTGTAATTCTGACGGGACTATTTTATTGGCGGCAGTTTATAGTACGGGAGGGACGCACCCATCAGGAGTATATGCTTGGCCTTATTTAGGTTCTTATTGGGGTAATGTATCCCCTCATGCTACAGATAGTAATTGGTCATCTGTAGCCGTGAATTCGGATGGCTCAAGGTTTTTCGCCTCGGAGTGGGGAGGAGCACAAGGGCATTTCTGGGGAACGGAAGTAACAACCTATGTTAAGGCGACTTGGGCTGAAACACCCCTGACTGCATTTGCAAGAACATTGCTTGATGATGAAGATGCTTCAACTATGAGAACAACTCTGGGACTGGCTATAGGTAGTGACGTTCAGGCTTGGGGGGCAGTTTTAGATGATTTGAATACGCTCGGTGCAAATTCGGCTGATAGTGAGTTTCTTGTCGGCACCGGGGCTGGTGCGTTAGCCTGGGAAAGTGGGGCTACTGCAAGAACATCAATGGGGGTTGGAACGGGGGATAGTCCTCAATTTACAGGAATAGAATTAGGTCACGCATCGGATACTACGATTACACGAGCCTCCGCAGGGATTATTGCAGTAGAAGGAACTAATGTTATGCTGGTTGGAGATGCTCCTACTGCCCACACGATAGCATCACATAGTGATACATCTGGTACTGGGGCGGAATTGGACACCCTCACTGATGGTAGTGATGCAGGGGCATTACATTCTCACGCTGCGGCGTATCAACCTCTGGATGTAGGATTGACAAGTTTAGCCGGATTGACTTATGTTTCGGATAGTTTTATTAAAGTCACTGCGGAGGATACTTATGCAATACGAACTATTGCTGAGACCAAGACGGATTTAAGTTTGAATTTAGTAGAAAATACTGCATTATCAACTTGGGCGGGAACAACAAATATTACTACTCTTGGCACAATTGGAACAGGGACTTGGCAAGGGACATCAATATCAACCACATATACTGATGCTAAATGTACTGCAACTTGGCCTAATACTTATACTGCCGACCAGAATTTGCAACAAGCTGATAGTCCAACATTTGCAGGGTTATCACTTGGAACAGGTGAGTTGACTTGTGGAAGTATTAATCGTGCTGCTGATACATTAACACTTGAAATTGGTGGAACTGCTGAAATATCAATTACATCTACTACAGTAACACTAGGTGGTAATTTAATAATTCCTGATGGTGGTACGATAGGTTCTGCTTCTGATATTGATGTGATGACTATTGATGCTTCAGGTAATACAACTTTTAGTGTATTTCCTATTACACCATCTGCTGCTCCTGATGCTGATTATGAGGTTGCTAATAAAAAATATGTTGATGATAATGCTGGCGGGAGTGGATTTACTTCTAAAGCTTCTGCATATGTCGGTTCACAGCATACAGCGACTAAAAATACTTTTACACAAATTGAATATGATACTGAAAATTATGATGTTGGTTCTGATTTTAATACCGGCACATATACATTTACTTCTGATGCGGATGGATATTATCACGTAACAATGTCTCTGGCACTTTTAGCAATGGAATCTGGTAAGTATATGACAGCAGCTATTTATAAAAATGGGGCAGCTATTAAATATTGTGGTGTTTATAATGGTGTGGCCGGTGCTCATGCTTATGCGTTTTTGGCTGTAGATACTTATTTGGAATCAGGTGATACTATAAATGGACATGTTTTTCATAATAATGCAGCGAACAAAACTATACAGAATACTGACCCGCAAGGTTCAATTTGTATTCATCAATTTGGGTAGGAAATATAATGAAACAGATTATAGTAGAAATTTCAGATATTGAAGAAAAAGCTTTATTGTGGGATATAGTTTCCATTCAAGATTGGTTAAATAATTTTGTTCATAATAAAGCAAGAAAAGTTGCGGATAGAATTATCATTGACCACACTGATAAGAACCCACAAAAAATATCACAGCAAGATAAGGAACAAATTATTGAACCTTTAGAATTAAAAACGGCTGCTGAACGTCAAGCAGAATTTGAAGAACAAGTGAGGGGTTAATTAAGATGCCTGAAGATAGGATTTATATACCGTATGAGTTTCCTTCACCGAGGATGGATCAATCTGTCCCTCCGAATCAGGTTAAGCCCGGGTCGTTTGGGCGTTTGTCGGGGATTGATGGCCGGTTTAATGGGGGACTTCGTAAGTTCTATGGAATGAGAGAAGTTCTTGATTTGGATGATGTGACTGATATGGGGGATATAGATACTTATGCCGGGCCAGATTATATAAAGCAGGTTACTTTTCAGAAAAGGAATACCTCGACTGTTTATCGGGGGTTTGTGGTTCGGTGGGATAGCCAGAATGATACAACCGATGAACAGATTGATTTGATCTATACGGCCAACAACGGTACTTCGTGGACGAAACTTGCGATTTGGGCGGCGGGTAATGGAATTACTGCCAGTTTGGAAATAGATTGTGATGTATCGGGGGGTTATCTACTTATTGCGGTTGATACAAAAGCAACTAAGACTGTGTATTGGACTGGGACAGCTTTAGCAGTTGTGAGTTCGGGGCCGGGAAACTTTGATACTGAACTTACGGCCCCCACAAAAAATACCTCCGCAGTAGATACAAGTTACCAATTGAGAGGTAATGGGACTTACCAAGTGGCGTACCGGTTCTATAGCTCTACGAGGGGAATATATAGTGCTCTAAGTGCTCCACTTACAGTTCATTTAGATCACCACAAAACCACTAAGGCAGTGGGAACTATTAGTTTTTCTGCTGCGGGGGGGGATAGTGGTTTAATGGCAGCGGGGGATGTATTTACGATTAATAGTCGGACGTATGAATATATAGATTCTGGGTCGGATGTTACCATTGCAGCGGCGGCGGGGGCAACTACGGCACAACACGCTACGGCTTTGGCGGATGCGATTAATGGGGATAGTTCGGCGGATGTAACGGCCTCAGCACAATCGTCAAGTGTGTTACTGGAGGCTAAAGTTCGAGGGACAGGAGGTAATGCCTATGGCCTTAGTGTAGTAGAGGTTGGGCCGAATACGGATGATATTTCGGTATCTGGCTCTACGTTGACTGGTGGTGGGGTTGTAACAACTGAGGCCGAGACCCAGGTGAAACTGACTATTGATTTTCCTGCTCATGGGTCTGTAGTATCTGGTGAGGATTATGACGATTTTAATGCTCTATTCGATACAGTCGATATATTCCGCACAATCGACTTAGGTGATTCAATCACAAGTCAGGGGGCGATATTTTATCTTGAACAGACTATAGCTAAGACTGGAAATTGGGCGACATCTGGAGCTTGGGATACATTGACTTGTGATGTAGGAACGCTTGTTGATGAGGCTCTTCCGTTTCAGACAATGTATGATCCTGAGAAAGATATTATAGAAGCCCCTCCGCAGAGTGGAACGATTGGAAGATATAGTGATGTAACATTCATGGCTCAGGCAGCGAGTGTTGATGGGGGGTATGATACATTATCGAGTAGTCCCGAGCATGTTTCGCCGGAATATTTTAGTACATACAACAAACGTAAGGGCAATCCCGAAGATGGAAGGCCATTGAGGTTTATTCCTGCGGGGGATTCGCTGTTTCAGCTTTGCTATAATGCTATAGTTCATATATTTAAGTCGGGGAAACTTAAACCGTTACAGTTTTCAAGATTGCACAAGAAACGGGGAATTGTGGGGAAGGAAGTTGCCCACTCGTCAGGTAATAGTATATTTATGATTACGGGGCTTGGTCTTGCAGCTTTGAACGCTAATGATGGAAGTATGGGGAGCATTACTGCGGTGGATAGGATTATCTTTGATGATTGGAAATCTGAAATATCGACCGTGAAAAGTTGTTATGATGCTCTGATGAATGCCTCGTTCTTTTTGAATTCGACTCAGGAAGAGATGTTGGTTTTGTGGCATACCACTAAAGTATGTACTATGCTGGACGGAGCTAATTTCGTAGGGGCTACATCGGGACCGGATATAACAACTGGGAAGAATGACAGGGCTTTCTTTGTGACAGCTACGGGGCTTATTGTGAGTCCTGATAATCTGGAGGCTGGAAGTGGTACTATGTGGGATTTGAGCGATACCTATACCCTCAATGGTACTGCAACCGCCACATCCTCTACAACCCTTACTGATGCTAATGCCACACTGAATGCTGATATGGTAGGAGCAAAACTGTATATGACGAGTGGGGATAATGCCGGGGATTCGCGGGAGATAGCGACGATAAATAATACTACGAAGGTGATTACATTTACGTCTAATTTCAGTAATGATATTGCTACGGGGGATACTTATGCTGTTAGTCCTGTGCCTTTTTCTGCAAGATTGTGGAGATTGCAGCATGAGGAATTGTCTAACTTCTCCAGGTGGATTACCTCCGGGGTAGCCTTAAAAGTACGTAAACTGTCGGGATATGACAGTAATGTTAATAATAAATGGCGTGTGGGAGCCTATAGAAATGGCGAGACCTCGATAGAAACCACTGTAGCCTACCCATCTGTGGATTCCAATCCCTCTGACTCTGCGGAGGTTCTGAATATAGAGGGGATTGATGTGGAGCCGTATATTGAGCAGATTGCAGCGGGGGTTAAATTTGAGCTTACAGACGCGGAATTTAATGTTTCGTTGACGGATAGCAGGAAGGTAAGTGCTTCTTAGTTGACATATTTTCAATATGTGGTATAATGATAATATAAGAAGGTCTAAGGGGAAACGATAATGGCAAATGGTATAGTAAGTCCAGCAACGACACCGACCACTGGTTTCGATTATGAGGCTTATAGGAAGAAAATACAGGAAACTGCTGCCAAGACGCGGGATGTTGCAGGAATATCTCCAGAAACTAAATCACAGTTGACAACAGCAGCTACGCAGGTTCAGCCTATTGCGGGGCATCAGAGAGTTGCTCAGTCGCTTGTTTCTCAGCTTGGACAACAGGAGGCCGATGTGAAAGCCAGGGCAGAAAAGGCGGCTACTGGATTGGAAATGGTGGGAGAATCTACTTTACAGGGGATGCAAAATCTTGAGAGAATTCAGAGTACATTGCGGCAAAGAGTTCAAGATACAAGTGGTGCATGGGGGGAGGCCCCCGAGAAAGCAGATGAGTATGTTCAGGCTGCACGAAGTCGCGTTGGAGAAGTCTTGACAAAGCTGGATGATATTTTTAAGGATATGAATGAGAGTCGTGATTTCTCTAAGGCTCATGCGATGCAGGCTTCGGTGCAGGCCACTATCGGGTCTATGAGGGCCGAGGAGCGGAATATAGTAGAGACTTATGGGACAGAGAGTAAGGAGTATGACCAATTCCGTATGAGCAAGACGAATGCTCTGGCCACTGTTCAAAGTAATCTTCATGCTTCCTATGCTAACTTGGAAGAGCAGCAGAGGCAAAATTATATGAATGTTGTAAGTGAGGCTTATACTAAGTCGAATATGTATGTTGGGTTTCAGGAGCAGCAGCATGTAGAGATGTTGAAGTATAAGGCCGAGGCCCAAAATGCTTATAATATTCAAGCGTCTCAAATGGATGCTTCGATAGAGCAGATGAAGATGTCGGGGATGGAGAATCTTGCAAATTGGATGATTGAGACTCCTACGTTTTCTATGGATGTAACCCCCATCGTTGCGATGATTGCCGATTTGGGTGTCCAAGCACAGTCGCTTTATGATACTCATAAGTATATGAAACGGCAGAGTAAGAGAGGTGGCTTAACTGCCAGCTTTATGCAGGGATTGGGAGGTGGATTAGCCGGTGGAATTGGTGGGGGGATTGGACAGTTTACGGGTAGTTTGTTTCAAAAATAATATTTAAGAGGATAATAATATGGCAAGAGGAAAAGATGCTCCTGTAGAGGGGATTCAAATAGACCCTTATGTTCAGCAGTCTATTATGAAAGGTAAGGAACAAGCTGGTAGTCGTCTTGTCGCCGCTATGCAGGAGGCCGGTGCTTCGGAGAGACAACGTACTGCGGGGACTCAGGCAGCGGTACAGACGGGAATGAGACAAGCACACGAGCAAAGAATGCAGGCTACTCAGTTAGCAGCACAGGAAGAAATGGAGGATAAACGTGCTGCGGAGGCTGAAAGGGCGAGACGTGAAGATCAAAAATTTGCAAAATCTATGCAGGAAGCCACTCAGGAATTTCGGGCGAAACAAGCCGAACTCGACCGTGAACAACAGAAAGCTATCATTGAGGGAGACAGAAAATACAAAGATGAAATTGAGAAACGACGTGAAGCCCTCCGCAGGTTTAATATTGAGCTAAATATGGATGCTCAGGAACGAACTACTAATGCTATGCTTTCCATTATTAGGGGGGGGCTTAGAAAAGAGTCCACAACAGAAAAAGCAAAAACTGTATTAGAGCAAGAGGCAACTCGGTTTGATGAGGATAAGGATATTTACAATAAAACAAGAGAGCGGGTTACGGAAGCTATTAATACTGACAAGAGAATGGATTTACCTGTCAAAGTCGGCAAGCGGATTCCTACGGGAAAATACAGGTGGCCTATGTACGGATTAGCTGGCGTGGCTGTTCCTATTACGGAACCTGAACCAACCGCTGACCCAATGGGGGTTCTTCAGGATCAGATTGGTAAATATGGTGGGAACATATCAGTCGAAGAATTAGCTCCTGAAAATATTAGTAAGGTAGAAGATCAGATTCAAAAGGGGGATATTAAAACCGAGGACATTAATAAAACCATCGGTGTTTTAGAGGGAATGATAGAGGCGGTTAAGGGCAAGCGAAATTCTTTCCCCAAGGAATCTGACGAGTTTGATTTTTGGCAGGATGCTAATTTGAATATGGCTCAAATGCGGGATGACTTGGAGGGGCTTGTTAATAGTACAAAAAAAATAGCTGGTTCTGAAACGGAGACAGTTGGTTCGCGTGTGCGGTATGCTTTGGGGACGGTACACAATAGCTCTCTTGGGGGAAGGGCGGCTCGGTATAGGGATTTGGTCGGTGGGAATTTTGATGCTGTATTGGAAGAGATGTCGAAACCTATGCAAGTACCAAAGTTATATTCTATTACGCCGGATATGAATAAGTATGATGTTGAATATAGAACTTGGTTTAATGATTATCTGGGGTCCCGGTATCCAGAAGTTCAGCAAACCGAAGTAGATTGGGGGGCTGATTAATGGCTATTCCAGTTGCAGCAGGAGCAGCATTGGCAACTTTGCCAGCATTACTTAAGGCGTTTTATGCTTCCAAGCATTTTATACCTGCATTATTAGGAGCAGGATATTTAGGTAGTACAGCGGTTGGAGCTATGGGACAGGCAGGGGAGCGTGGGTTAGCCCGAGAACAATTGAGATTACAAGAGTTGATGGGCAAGGCTTCTGCGGAGGCTACCGAGAGGGGCGTCAAAGAATCCCGAGCCAGAACAAAAGAGTATATGGAAACTCTATTGAAAATGAGAAAAGAGGAAAAGAAGGAAGCTCGGGAACTTGCTGCTTTACAATCTTTTCAACAAAGTCAGGACAGGCAGATGGCCTTAATAATTCAAGCTATACAAACTATGGGTCAGCGACAGATGGGAGCAGCTACACAAGCTCCTGGGACTGGAATGCTTGGATTGATGAGAGGAGGTTTTTGATATGCCAGCAGGAAGTGATGCTTATTATGACTCATTATTCGGGCCAGAAGCAGGGGCAACCGTTCCTAAAGGTAAGGGTGGTATAGGTGGTTTATTAAGCGGTCCCGGGGTTAAAGGACTGGGGGCAGGTATTTTCGCTACTTGGTTATTGAATAAAATACTCCAGACAGGTCACGAGACTGGAATGAGAAGGATTCAACGTGAGGGGTTAAGAGGCCAGGCTGAGATGGTGACTCCAGAGACTCTGTATTATCAGGCGGCTCAACCGCAAGCACAAGCAGAAGAAGCTATGGCACATCAGGCTCTTATGCAACAAATAACTGGGGGGGTTCTCGGACCTCAACTTGCCAAGGGAGAAATGATGATTGGGGGAAGATAGTTTTTAGAAGAGTATTCTAATGGCAAAATATGACCCCGACCAAGACATTCCTTATGGCATTGCCTCGGCTGATTTTCCTATTACGTTTTATGATAGGCCGCAATTAGCTTTTGGTAATCTTCTGCGTGGAAATATTGATGGGGCGACTCGATCTATTTTCGCACCCCAAACCCTAACACCGAATGAGATACAGAATTTTCGTAATGCCCTATTCAAAGGGAAGAAACCTAATCCGCTTCTTAAGACAATCACCGACATAGCTACGAATCCGCTTGTTATTATAGGGCTGGCGGCGGGGCTATGGAAATTTCCAATAGGATCAACTAAACCCTTAATGGACTTGGCGGCGGGAATGATGCCCAAAGCTGTTTCGATGGGTAAGATGATGTCAGGATTGCATCCGGCTATTACAAACCTCCGCAGTGTGCCTGGAATGTATCAGGCGTTGGCTGATGTTGTTGAAGGTAAAACAAAATTTATCGGAAAACAAATAGATGATATAAATAGATTATTCGGTAAGGCCGGTCGTATTTCAAGAGTAGAAGGTTATCAGGTAGCGGCCAGATTAGACGGACTTCATACTGCGGAACATTCGCTGGTAAAGTTGCTTGGAAAAGAGCCTGAGATTATAGCGGTGATGGGAGGGAAGAATCTCCCTGTTGCAGCAGGACTAAAAGCAGGTATGCGGAAAGAGACATTAAACCTGTCTGGTAATTTGCGTGGCTGGTTAAATAAAGTTAGAACTGCACTAAAGAATACTCCTGGAGGGGAGGACAGGATACGAGATGCGTTAGCGAAGCAGGGCTTAACTTATGGAGACGATGTAAAACATTATTACCCGAGAAATGCACAGTACGATAAGTATTATTTGAAAGCAGTCCGGGGAACTACCAAGAGTAGATATAGAAAGTTTATGCGTAAGGAGGCGGAGGTTGGCCCCATATCTGGACACACCATTGCTCGAAAAGGCGGTGGGATGCCTAACTTAGAACATCTTAATCTTTTGGAATCTCAAGGCGTTATTCCCCGAGGATATACTAATGCAGCGAGTCAGGTATTCCAGAGGTGGGGGGACGATGCTGCTCGTGAAGTTGAGAAAGTGTGGCGGGATGTTAGTAAGTTGGGATTAGATAGTGGCCGAGCTAATACTGAATTTATAAGGCGGATGGAGAATTACTTTACAAAAGGGGCTGGGAAGAAACTTGATTTTGCAGGGAGATTTGGCGGCAAGAATACAGCAAGAGATACGCTGAATGCTATGGCTGATTCTCTTACAGAGGCAAGTATTAAAGGAGACGATTTCCTTAGAGCCGAATTGCAAGAAGTCGGTCGGGTTATGGGGACTCCCAGACAATATACCCTTGACATTTGGGATGCCACTCAAAGATATGCTAATGGGTCGGCTACCGTTCACGCATGGCATGGGACAGGTGCAGGTAAGAGGATTAACGAGATAGCAAGTAAGCCGGGGATATGGGGGAATCAACCTTGGCTTGAGTCTTATGTGCATGATGACTTGGTGCCTCATATTATGGGACTGAAATCCTACCAGGAATTGCAAAGGTCTATAGCATTCTCATTGAAAAAAGCCAAAGTACATCAATTCATACAAGAGCATCCGATGGCCGAGCATATTCTCGGTAAAAAAGGAAAAGAATGGATAATGAGATATACCGGAGATGCTTCCCGCTCTCTCTCTGCGGAGGGATTGGGTGCGAGTGTATCCCATTGGTTTCACCTATCCACACTTGGGGCTAATATCTCTCCAGCCAGTAAGAACAGTTTGCAGACTTTACTGACGACCCTGAATGTTGTCGGGCCGCAGGGAATGTATCGTGGGTTGAAAGGTGTCCCAGGAGGGGGCGGAGCATTGGCCAAGATGCAGAATTATATTAAGTATATTGTGAAGGATGGGAAAACAACTAAGGAAGCATTTCGTAGGGCTTTCCCAGAATATGTAAATGATATGGGGGACGCATCTCAGATCGTGGAATCTCTTCTTGCGGGGGATATTGCCAAGGAGGGATTTGCGAGGAAGATGATGAGTGCTGGAGCTTGGGAGAAAGTTAAGACCGCGATGCTAATGCCTTTTAGTACATCGGAGGGGTTTAATAGGATCATAACTTACTATGCTGGAAGGAATCAGCATTTATATCAGAATGCTCATAAGTTATCGGGGGCATCCTCCGCAGTGAAGGATGCGATATTTAACGAGGCAGGAAAAGTGGGGCAGACTTTGACGATGACAACTCAGTTTACTGGTGGGCCTCTGGGGATTCCAAAAGCATTGATTAATGTGTGGACTCCTTGGAGACAATTTATGCACTTCCCGACACGATTCGCAGCTATGTTGCACGGGTCTCTTAGGATGGGGCCAGACCCGGCTAAATTGGATTGGGGAACTATTGGAAGGACGCTGGCAGGTTCTACGGCGATGTATGTGGGAGCAAGGAATTTATTAGGAGTGGACTTATCGGCGGGATTATTGACGGGGGCATTGCCGGTTCCGACGTATGAGGGGTCTCCTTTCTATCCTTGGCCATTAGTACCCCCATTGGCAGGTGTTATTGGAACAGGTGCAAAGGCTCTGCTGACAGGGGAGGCTCAGGATTTGGGTGCGGCGGCTGCATTGTTAGTTCCTGGTGGAATAGGGGCGAGGAAAGCATATAGAGCATTGCATCCTAAGTATGCGGATTATAAGAACAAGACACCTGATGGCAGGATTCCCATTTATAATAATAAACATGCTTTGATTGGGACGATGACTCCTCTGCAACTGACGCTTAAATCATTGGGGTTACGGCCATCGGGTATAGCGGCGGAGCAGGGGGCGGCTAAGTGGTTGTTAGCCCAGAGGGAGAAGATACGGGCATATAAGAGGGATTACCTACAAGCTTTGACTGAGAATGATAATAGGAAGGCGGAGATGATTCAGAAGGAATTCCAAAAAGCATACCCAGAATTGGGGCCGCTACAGGTTAAAAAATCAGACATTCGTGCCATAGAAAATCGTCGGGAAGTATCTCGATTGCACCGCATAGAAAAAGGATTACCAGCAGCATATAGATCACTGTTTAGTCAAGTCTTAGGGGAAGCCAGTTTAGCCAATATCACACGGGATATTGATATGGACCAGACTGGGCTGGAAAAATATTTGCAGTAGCTCTTTTTTTTATTTTTCTGTTGACTTCCTCCGCAGAGTTTTGTATAATACACACAATGGAATTGAGATGAGCCGGAGCCATGTGGGTTTTACTCAAGGGTTGGCCGGAATACTCAACTCAATTCAATATCATAGAAAGGCGGAAAAATGAAAAAATACTACAAATTAACAAATCAAAAATTACAAACATATAAAGGATTTCAGTGGAAAATAGGAAAATGGGTTAAGGCCGAGGGAAAATCTGATGCTTTGTGCACAAACGGTTGGTTACACTGTTATGAGCACCCTCTTTTAGCTGTTTTACATAATCCTATACATGCTGATTTCATCTATCCAAGGTTATTTGAAGTAGAAGTGCGGGGGAGGGGACTTTTTAACGGTCAAGTAAAATGCGGTTTTAGAGAAATGCGAATTGTTAAAGAAATTCAATTACCAAAAATTGCTCCGGTTCAAAAAATAGCTTATGGAATCTTATGTGCTAAACAAATTTACAAAAATAAAAAATGGAATAAGTGGGCTGATAATTGGTTAAACGGGACAAACAGAAACCATGCTGCTGCTGTTGCTGCTGCTTATGCTACTACTGATGCTTATGCTGTTGCTGCTGCTTATGCTGCTGCTTATGCTGCTGCTGCTGTTGCTGATGCTGCTGCTGTTGCTGCTGCTGCTGCTGCTGTTGCTGCTGCTGCTTATGCTCAGAGTATTGATTTGGTGGAAATTGCAGAACAGGCTATGAAAATAAAATAGGGGGCAAACATTAACCAGGGCTGCGGGTTACGGAATGTAAACGTAAGTCCCCCTTTTATAGAAAGGAAAAAATGAAAAGAGCATATTGTGACTTGAATCTTCGGGGCAAAACCCTAACAAATATTGAAACTGCTAATTCAATAATAGAAGAATATGCAGATGAGGGGTATGATCTTACACTTCGACAGTTATACTACCAGTTCGTTGCTCGGGACATAATTCCAAATAGTCAGCGGGAATATAAGAAATTAGGGACAGCGATTAATAATGGGAGATTGGCCGGATTGATTGATTGGAATAGCATAGTTGACAGGACGCGGCGGTATTTGGTAAATGCTCATTGGGAATCCCCTGTGGATATTATTGAGGACTCTGCTTCACAATATGCTATTGACACTCGGGCTACTCAATCCAATTACGTTGAAGTGTGGGTAGAAAAAGATGCTCTTGTTGGAGTAATTGGGGGGGTATGTGACTCGTTGGATGTTGGATATTTGTCTTGTCGGGGATTTGTGAGTCAATCGGCTATGTGGAGAGCGGCAATGCGATTAAAACATAAAGAAGCTGATGGGAAGGATACTACAATTTTGCATTTAGGCGACCTCGACCCGTCGGGTATTGATATGACTCGGGATATTCAGGATAGGTTGGATATGTTTGGAAGTGATGTTGTGGTAAAAAGAATAGCTCTCAATATGGATCAAATCGAAGAATATAATCCTCCGCCTAATTATGCCAAGTCAACAGACAGTCGTTATACAAACTATAGGGAAATATACGGAGAGGATTCGTGGGAACTTGATGCACTTGATCCCCGAGCTATCTCTGAACTCATCGCGGAAAATGTTCTTCTTTTGACCGAGTCTGAAAAGCGAGAAGCACTCATAGAAAGGCAAGAGGAAGAACGTGGTTCAATTCAAGAAGTAGCCGATAATTGGGAGGGGTGAAAAAGGGGTGATTTTAAGAAAAATCCCAAGAAACCGTTTGAGGTTAGGTGTCCGAATAAAATCAGGAAACGAATTGCGATGCACGAGCGGGCCGAAGACGCTCGGCAAAGACAAATAAAATCTCCGATGGAAAAAATTCTTTCATTACCAACAACGAAGAATACCAAGAAGAGGGGTTCGATGTGGTCACGATTCACCAGTAGAATAAAGAAATTTTTGAAATGATTGAATTTCAAGAATATCCTAATTGTACGAAATGTGGACTTTGCGAGTCAGCGAAGAATCCGGGGATTCCCACACGGAGCTTATGCGGTTTCCAGCAGGTAACAAAAGGCGTGGCTCTTTTGGTTGTAGGGCAGAATCCGGGAAATACGGAAGATAAAAAGAACGAATCTTGGGTTGGATATACCGGACAGTTATTAGCTAAATTTATTAGGGCGGCTGAATTGGAAAAATATTGTGATGTCTATTTGGCTAATGCCTGTAGGTGTCGGAGTCCCCAAGGCGGTGACATATCACAGGCACAGGTTAGAGCTTGCCGAGATTATTTGCATAAAGATTTATATGATTTGTTTGACTTCTACAAAGAGGTTATTATCTTTGCCATTGGGGCTAAGGCCGCCTACAGTATTACCAATAATAGTTCACTAAAAGACACCTTTAAGAAACAAGGAAATACAGTATCTTTTCAGGGTGGAGAAGCAAAGAAAATTAAAGTTTTTAGCACATATCACTTGGCGATGCTGCATCAGATGAGGAAACCTGCATTAGTGAGGGCGGTCGAAGCTCATTTCACCCTTCTGCGGAGGTATTTGGAAGGGAAGTTTATTCCTAATGAGGAAATCGAGGAGCCGATTATTGGGGAACATATTCCCTGGTGGACACTTGACAAAGTGAAAGCTGTATCGTGTGACATTGAGACTTATGGGATTTTGCAGGGGCAGGAGCAGACTGTTTTTAATCCTATTAAGTCGAAGTATATTGATGGGATTGATTTCAAAGACCAAGTGGTGACAGTTAATTTTTCGTGGCGAGACCATCATGGTAAAATACATTCACATGGTTATGTTTTTGGGGACAAGAACCATCGGAAGATTATTAGGCGATGGTTTCAGGAAATATCGAAACGGGGGATTACTCTTGTCGGACAGAATTTCAAATTTGATTTGATGTACTTGGCCTCCGCAGATACGGAGTTGAGATATTGGATTGACCCGAGGAGATTGAAAGTAGATGATACTTTGATTTTGAGTTTTCTTTTATATGAACAGCAGCCGGAGAAAGGTCTCAAGGAATTATCTACGCTATTTGGGATTTCTGATTACAGTAAAATGAAAGTCACTGGGAAATCGGGGAACGCTAAGTCCCCTTGGGATAAGGACTTACATAAATATAATGGGGTCGATAGTGTCACTGCCTTGAAGATGAGAGAGGAGCTTCTACAAAGGATTGCTGACCGTTATGGAGAGAACTCAGAGAAACTTAGTGACGTTTGTGCGTGGATGCGGAATATGGTTGTGTGGGACACCTTCGATTTGGATTTGAATGGTAGCACATTGGATATTGAGCGATTACAAAAATTCCACGACGAGGAAAATGAGAGATGTCAGGAACTTCTCGAAACAACAGAAAGAGATTATGGAATTAAATTGGCAGGGGCTGGTTCGGATAAACCACTGCGGAGTTTCTTTTTTAATTGTCTGAATGAAGCAGGCTTAATGTGCGATGGTCGAGTTGTTTATACAGAGAAAGAAAAAAACATTTCCATTGGAGTTGAGAATGCCAATCTGTTAAAGAAGCATTTGCCTCCGGGGGAGTCACTTGAAATCGTATCTAATTTTCAGGAATATAAGGAAAGGAGCAAAATTGTCAACACATACACCCGGCCATTACTTGAGACCCCGAGGCGGGGAATTGTTACCAGAAAAGGTAAAACAGGCATGGTTTACCCATCGTGGTATCCGATACCAAGCTACTTTGAACGTGGAGGGTCGTCGGATGATAAGGTTGGAGGCCAAACACAAGGACGGTTTAGTTGTAAAAAACCCGCACGACAAACGGAACCGGCTTCTATTCGAGACTGCTCTTGTTCACGCTGGCCACATGGAAAATTGATAGAGTACGACTATAATCAGGATCATTTGAGGATGGCAGCTTTGTTGTCTGGAGACCCTGCGTTATTGGAAGTATATCAGAATGAGGGGGAGAGTATTCATTTGAAAACGGCGGCGGATATTTTTCCAGATATATATTGTCCTACTTTCAAGAAAAAGTATCCGAAGGAATATACTGCTTGTAAAAGTTTGAACTTTTTAGTGATATTCAAAGGCGGGCCGGAGGCTTTTCAAAAGGTAGTGCTTGGGGATGCAGGGGTAGAGTTGGATATAGGTTTTTGTCATAGGGCTATACAGGTTTGGTATGCGAAACACCCTGTATATAAGGCGTGGCAGGACAGCTTAATTGATTTGGCGGCCAAGCAGGGATACCTTGTCTTGCCTACTGGGTGGAGCCGGACATTTGGATTGGGACCGAGTGGTGTGGCAAACTACACGAATGAGATTTGTAATTTCATGCACCA
>Ga0209427_10002630_pt1 | contig 21069 bp, 17 predicted proteins | sample DeeMarSWOR136_30_FD_187465 | JGI IMG/M metagenome (GOLD analysis project Ga0209427, IMG submission 187465) | Marine sediment microbial communities from White Oak River estuary, North Carolina - WOR-1-36_30 (SPAdes) (version 2) | ecosystem: Environmental > Aquatic > Marine > Intertidal zone >...
AGTTACTACCCTAACAACCTCCCTTTTCACAATGCCCTTGCCCTGCCCGGGCTGCTCAACCTGTTCGCAGATGGCTACCTTGCGTCCGTTTTCAATAAGCTTCGCTATATAGGATTTGGATGAATGATGAGGGACACCGCACATGGGCACCTTTTTCCCGTCATATGATCCTCTCGATGTCAATGTAATACCCAGTATCCTGGAAGCCTTTTCAGCGTCTTCAAAAAACATCTCATAGAAGTCCCCTGTGCGGAAAAAGATTATAGAATCTGGGTATACCTCCTTTATATCAAGAAACTGTTTTAGCATGGGAGTCAACTGGTTCATGCTTCTCCCCTTGTTTGTTTCGCGGGGGACTCTACAAGCGCACTGTGAGGCCTTTTAATCCGGGATGAACCAACCATATTTGAATCTATAAAGCCTATAGTATCCCATCTTTTACACTGTGGGCATTGCCATTGCAGGTCTGTCGTGTGAAAACCGCAATTAGAGCATTGAAATTCAAGATCAGGGACATCCAATTGGGTAAGGAGTTTTCCATAAGAGATTAGGGCTTCCTTTTCTCTTCTCTGTGCCAGGAGTATCTCTCCCTGGAACCTCCTTGCCTCCCAGAAAGATGGATCTAGCTCAATCGCACTTTCAAGCTCTCTAAGCGCCTCGTCATAATTCCTTTCGTTATACATGTATCTGGCCAGGGCAAGGTGAGTAAAGGCATCGAGATTGGATTGGGCGCATTCTCTCAAAAAATCCTCGACCGGTTTAAGGTTCTTCATCTTTGTATAAGCCCCTTCCAGACGACGATAAGCAAGAAATGTGAATGACGGGGATATTATTACAACCTTTTTCCATGTAGCCATGGCCTTCTTATAATCCTGGAGACTAAAATAGAGATCTCCAAGATGCAGATAAGCATCAATGCAGCCTCCATCAATAGACACTGCCTTCTGAAAACACGCCTTTGCCTCTTCGACTCGCCCCTGACCAAAAAGGACCTTGCCTACCTCCGTCTGATGATGAGCGAGTATATTCTTGTGGTCTCCCTTGGCCAGTCCGGAGATCTTCTGACGGATAGAAAATGCATTATCCCAGTCCTTTATCTCCTCATATATCTTTTCTATTTCCTGCAAGGTCTCCAGATTTGATGGCTGTTTTTCAAGCACATTAAGAAACGTACCCAAGGCCCTGTCCAAAAAACCGCCTTTCCTGTAATCCAATCCCAGGTCAATAAGAGCCCTGATCTTGATCTGTTCATCAATGTTTGGCCTCAAAATAATGGTTTGCCGAATGCGTATGGCCCTTTCAATATCCCCTTTGGAACGGTAAAGATTTCCAAGTGCCACATAGGTCTCTATAGTGTCGGAATTTAGCTGAACCGACTTGGTAAACTCTTCAATAGCGTGATCGCGATCGTTGGAAAGGAGATAGTGGATGCCCTTGAAGAAGGCGTTATCTCCACGCCTGGCCAATATTTTGTCATCCTTTTCTTTTCTGTAAAGCTTAAGATGCCCTATTATTATGCCGATAATAAAGGCAGCAATCGCAACCAGAATAAGTTGTAGATTCGCCAGTTCAGAGATCCATTGCCAGTACTGTTGAAACATTTAAAAACCCCATGAGGATTTCTGGAAATTATTATTTGAATTTATCAGAGCCGACATTATCCGATGTAATAGGCAGATTTCTAAGAGAATTGAGCTCCTTATCCTTTTCGTTTGAAATAGTCGTAAGGGTCTTTATCTGTCTCTTCAATTGGAACCTTTCAACAATGCCACACAGGCCCGTAATTAATACGCCCAATAGAAATGATATTCCAATGATATAATAGATATTTATCCCGGATGATTTATAATGGAAGGAAAACAGATCTAATCTGAACTCGACATTTGTGGAAAAGGTGCTATGATTCTGCACAAAAAAGATAATAAGGGCTATGATGATTATTATTAAAAGAATGAATTTTATATGTTTCATATCTTGTCTCCTTAAAAGTCCTTAAAATGGGGTCTTAATCTCCTGTACGTTTCTTCGATGTGTTCGGGAATAACGCGTACATCTCCTAAGACAGTCATGTAATTGGTATCGCCGTTCCACCTAGGCACAATATGAAAGTGCAGGTGTTCCTTAATGCCCGCGCCTGCCACCTTTCCAAGATTCAGTCCAACATTGAAACCCTCCGAAGCCATAACAGTTTTCAGGACATCAATGGATTTTCTGAGCGTCTGTAACAGGGTCAGGGACTCTTCATCAGAAAGTCCTTCAAAATCAGGGACATGTTTAACCGGCGCTACAAGCAGATGCCCATTGATATATGGGAACCTGTTCATCATAACTATTGTCATTGATCCAACATAAAGGATTAAACGTCCCTCATCCGCGTTTCGGTCTTCGCCGGGACAAAATATGCAACTACCCTCTTTATTTTCAGAGAGTATATAATCCATCCGCCATGGAGCCCAAAGCACTTGCATACTGAACCTCCATCTAAATATTCACAATCTTGCCCTTTACCACATCATCTATCTCCATGATTCCTATTGTATGAGGACCTGACAAGCTGTAACCTATGGCTACGCCAGGATTAAAGAATAGAATCCCGTCTTTTACATGATTGGCCGCACTGTGAGAATGGCCATATACTATTATATTCACGTCTCTGAACTCATCCCTTATCTTCCCTTCAAGACCATCTTTTGGACCCCACCCATGGATAATACCGATCCTGTGAGACCCTGCTTCAATTACCTTTTTATCCGGAAGGATCTGCTTTACCTCATGACTGTCCATGTTCCCGCGTACCCCGTGGAAATTGTCTCTGTTCAGGAATTCCACAACTTCAATAGAGATATAATCACCGGCATGAATGATAATATCCATATTAAAAAGATATTTCTGATAAATCTCTTCCAGCCTATCAGTTATTTTCTTAAGATGAGTGTCTGATAAAATACCTATTTTTAACATAATTTAATAATCTATCGCTCCAGAATAGTTCTTTCTATATACTGTGATGTCAAACAATTTATCCAAAGATATTGATCGCATCGCATTTATTACGAAAATCCTAGCCAGATATTAATAATATAAAGATTATAGTAATAAGTGAAAAAAGACAACCGTAATCTGATACTTTACAAAAGGTGTAAAAAAGAAGATTATGTTAATCAACTGAATATCGAATATCCAATAAATATCTAAATTGAGCCGGTGCTGAGCTACTATGCCTATATACGAATTTTACTGTAAGAACTGCCATATGATATTCAATTTTTTTTCCACCTCCGTCAATTTGGAAAAAAGGCCGAAATGCCCCAGATGCAAGAGGATAAAACTGAAAAGGCAGATGTCAAGCTTCTCAGCCCTAAAAAATAGGGGAGACGAAAATGGCACGGACATGGACGAATCCAGGATGGAAAAGGCAATTAACCTACTCGCAAAAGAGTCTGAACACCTTGATGAAAATGATCCCAGACAAGCCGCTAACCTTATGCGTAAGATGACTGATATAACAGGTCTGAATCTTGGACCAGGCATGGAGGAGGCCATATCCAGGATGGAGGCAGGGGAAGATCCGGCCCAGATTGAGGACGATATGGGAGATTTACTTGAAGGGGAAGAGTCGTTAAGCTTCAGGGGGAGATCCTCCAGGTCTATAAGGAAACGCACGCCTAAAGTGGATGATAAGTTATATTATCTATAGCTCAACGATTTCAACCTTTCCCCACGTGACCATGTTATCACCCATGATCACGATGCCGCCAAGTATCCCCTCTATATCAGCAGCCCATTCGGCGAGTCTCTCCAGATCCGTCTTTGTTCTGACTCTGTTTCCAAGGGCGGTCGCTGCCCCGTCCGCCCGGACCGCGGAAGATGAAAGGATAGTTGTCACATCGGTATGCCCCATGCTTAATGAATGGCCTACACTTCCGGAAGAGGAACACACGCCAAGCGGCATCAGCCTGGTTGGTATAGAAATCCCGATCCTGTCACTAAGGGGAGACTCACCCGCAAGAATAGATACTGTTACCGGCCGGTTGACTTTTAGAAAGATATCACCGCCATTTTCAATAATGACCTGTTCCGCTGAGCCAAGAAGCCCCAAGCCTACATACTGAGATATAGCCCCGGCCACGGAGGCCATCGGGCCGACCCCGATATCCCTTGTGGATGAAATCATATCCTTAATAATAGAAGGGGCATAAGGATCATCGGGATATGGTTGAAGGGTGGTCAAAAACTCCGGGTGGGATTTGATGTAATTTTCGAGCTGATATCTGTAATCCAAGACAAGTTCAATAGTACGCTTATAAAGATCTCTATCTGAACTTACTAACAGGTCTGTTTCTTTTATCCTGACATTAAAGGACACCAGGTCGTCGGCTGTGATCCTTTTTCTGTATGTCCGCGCTTTATCTTTTTGCATATAGATCCATAGTGAACGAATCAAATAAATGGTTATATTGCACTATTCCCTGTTCGACCTACCCGCCCATGCCATAAAACAATTAAGTCTAATCCGCTATAAGTTTTGCGGCAAGAACAAACATGCAACGTAATAAAAATAGGGCTATGGCAGGCTGGTATTCAATATTCTTTTTTTAGCCCTATGCGCCATGCGCTCTGCGATATGATTCGTTTGACAGGCCGTTCGGTAGGCTCATGATCTCGATTAATGACGAGGGACTCATAGCACTGAGCACAGGAGGACATTCGGATCGTATTTCCTGCAGGTATTACTGAGTAAAGGTGGCCAGTATTTTTATTCGTGTCTCAGGGCTATGATGGGATCCACATCTGCAGCACGGAACGCCGGATACAGGCCAAAGAAAATACCGATACCGACACTTATAAACAATGGCAGTATTATGCTTACAAGGGTTATCACTGTCTGCATGCCGGCCATTAATGTTATCAGCACCGGTATAAAGATGCCTACAAAAAGCCCCACTATCCCGCCGATGGTGGAAAGGACCACAGTCTCAATAAGAAACTGGGTAATAATCTGTTTTCTCTTCGCCCCTATAGCGCGCCTGATCCCTATCTCACGGGTACGCTCTGTTACGGATGCCAGCATGATGTTCATGATGCCTATCCCGCCTACAAGGAGGCTGATGCATGCAATGGAAGCAAGAACGATATTAAAGGTCCTTTTTGTCGCCTCCGCCTGTCTTAAAAGGGCTAAAGGAATGCTCATCGAGTAGTCCTTTTTCTTATGGAATGTTTCGAGCATTGTCTCAATACCTTTTGCGGTGGATTCCACATGTTTCATGTCATCCACTTCAACGATAATCTGTTCAAGCTCAACATTCTTTCTCTCCTCGGATCCTGCGGCCTCCCTTATGCTTATGTCTCCGAAATAAAACTTGGCTACCTCTATAGGTATATAGGCATCCACCTCCTGATCCGGCATCTGAATGCCAGATGATGCGGCAGTGCTTTCACTGCTCTTGACTATCCCCACCACCCTGAAACTGGTGCCGCCCACTTTAATATCCTGGCCTATTGTATTCCTGGTAGCAAGGAGTCTCCTTGCCCCGTATTCGGTAAGCACTAATGACCTGTCTCTGTCTTGAGAATCCTTCTCAACCAGAACACGGCCGGCCACCACATCCCTTTTTACCAATTTAAACCATTCTGGGGTGGTCCCCACAACCCGCAGGTCCAGTGTCCTTTGCCCAAGTATGCCACTCTTGTTTATAAGCTTCACGGGTACTGTTGTTATCACAGTGGAAAATGTGGCCTTTAACCTTTCATAGTCTGCATATTTCAGGCCATAGACGCTCATAAAAGACTCGGCTCGATTTGTGATGTTCTGCTCTTCCACGGATTTCATGGATGATATGATAATATTGTTGCTCCCTACCTTTTTAATATTATCAAGGGCAGCCTTGCTGGCCCCCTCTCCTACTGAGAGCATGGCGACAACACTGCCGACGCCAAAAACCACACCCAGCATGGTTAGGAATGATCTGAGTTTATGAAGCAGGAGGTTCTGTACCCCAAGGATTATATCCCTGACCAGCTCCTTATTTTTCGATGTAATATTTTTTATTATCATCTTATTAGCTCCCTATCCAATCAATAATACCGTCCTTCATGTGGAGCCTTTTTTTTGCATATGCGGCGATATCCTGCTCATGTGTCACCATGATTATCGTCTTGCCCAGCTCATTCAGTTTTACAAGAAGTTCCATAATCTGCACACCTGTCTGCGAATCAAGGTTGCCTGTGGGCTCATCCGCCAGGAGGATCTTGGGATCATTAGCCAATGCCCTTGCTATGGCGACACGTTGCATCTGTCCCCCGGATAATTCCGTCGGCTTATGATCCAGCCTGCCTTCCAGCCCCACGCTTAGGGCGAGTTCCTCCGCCCGTTTAAGGCTATCCTCCGGTTCCCATCCAAGATAATACAGGGGCAGCTCAATATTCCCTAAGACAGTCAATTGAGGTATCAGGTTGAAGCTCTGGAATATAAATCCCAGGTACCTTAGTCTGAATTCGCTCAGGGCGTCATCATCCAAGCCACCCACGTCCTGGCCCTCAAGATAATAATTACCCCTAGTCAGCCTATCGAGACAGCCAATTATATTCATCATGGTGCTCTTCCCTGAGCCGCTCGGCCCCATGATTGCCCAAAAATCGCCGCGTTCAAAGGATATATTTACGCCGTTCAATGCCTTTACATCATTCGAACCAACGTTATAGACCTTGTTTGCGTCTTCCAGTCTGATGATATGATTATTAGATGGTGAAGACATTCCTATTTATCCCATTAGAAAGGCGGGCCAATGAAGAAAAAGTCCCCGGAACCGCCCGAATCAGAGATAGATCCTTCAGTTGAGTAACGGGTTTCGGAATCCCTTTTTTGTGCCTGTGTATCCTGTTGATATTGTCCAGGGTTGTTGCCACGATCTTGACCCTGTGTGCCGTAGCCTCTATTGCCGCCACCCATAGGACCCTGCGGGGCCTCATCAGCGCTTATATATCCATCCCCATTTCTATCAATCCGGCTGAAGAAGTTTTCTGGCCCCTGAAACTCGGATTTCGATAACCTGCCGTCATTGTCCTTATCAAACATTGACATGAAATCCCCGAATGAAGGCATACCGCCTCCCTGGCCTGAAGGCATAGTTCCTCCCGGAAATTGGCCGAACTGCTGATTGTCTCCTACGGACATGGAAGAGGCCCCTGGTTCTGCTGCCTGATTTTCGCTTTTTAAACTACCGGGTGGACCGGCAGCAGGTACCTGAGATATATCCGACAGCTTCTCAAATGACTGTTCGACAACCGCGGCCTTCTCAAGCGGCGGGGAGAGAGACACGATCTCGCCCGGCTTTAGACCGCTGGCGATCCTTATAACTATATTATTATCCAGGCCTGTTTCCACTATCCTCGCAATAAGGTCATCACCCTTTACAATATATACGGTCGGTTTTCCCTCCACATTCATGACCGACTGTACAGGAACATAGACAGCATTATCATACTGGTCTATTATTATCTCTGCTGAGCAGGTCATCCCTGATCGGAGGAGATCCATGTTCCCGCCGTTGTCCAGGGTAATAACCGTATCATAGGTCTTCAGATCAGGATTCATAAACGCGTTCTCGGCATTGACCACGGATGAGACTGACGTCACAGTGCCGGTATAGATCACGTTAGGGATTGTATCCACGGTGACCTGTACAGGTAGCCCCACCTTTACCTTGCCCAGACTAGACTCCGGTATGCTTATATTCACAATGAAACCTGATGTCGTGGGCAGGTGTATTAACTCCTGTCTTTCCCTCACGCTGTTTCCCACCTTAAGGGGTTCTGTTCTGCTGCCGAACCGGCGAATGCTCATTTCCGCGCTCGTAGCATAGATAATAGTCCCGTCCGCAGGGGCGTAAATCTTTGTCTTTTCAATCTGGTTCTCTATCTTCTTAAGCTGGGCGTATTTGCGCTCGTATTCCGCCTGCTTTGCAGCCTTATTGGCCTCTGCCTGCGCGACGTTCGCCTTGGCCTTGCGGGTCGTGCGCTCAAGGGCGGACTTGGCCTGACTCACATCACTCTCCAGCTTTGCAAGCTGCCTCTTGTATGTGTAATTCTCCAGCAGCTGCTTGGCCCTCTTTTTCAGCTCCAGGGCCAGCTCCTTTTGACTGTATGAAAGCCTGTCTCTTTCAAGCTCTGACTGTGAGAGATATCCTTCTTTGTAGAGCTTCTCTGACCAGACAAGCCTATCCTTGGCCTGGACAAGTTCCTCTTCAGCCAGTGTAATCTGGGACTCGGCCTCCTTAAGCTGATCCGGATATTCTCCCTGAATATACTTCTCCAGGTCCTGTTTCGCGAAATCATAGTTCAGCTTTGCCTGGTCTATATCACTCTGGGCCTGATTTTTTGCCACCTCATAACTCTCGCTTGCGTCAATCCTGGCTGCCTCCGCGTTCTGCACGGCTATCTCCTGATCAATCTTCTTGTCGGACAGAGAGCTGGAGTCCAGTTCCATCATCAGGTTGCCCTTCTTTACCTTGGTTCCTTCATCCAATAGGTACACAATCGTTGTCTGTCCTTCGACCTGATTCTTTACAATAATCTTTTCCTTAGGCTGAATTGTCCCGGTCTCCGTAACGCTTATCTTTAAGGGACCTTGTTTTACCTCGTATGTAGGGATGCTGCTCTCAGCGCTTTCCCCGTTAAACAGGAATATGATCCCCACGACCAGCAGGACCAATATAATGATACCGCCTGTGGATAAGGCCGGTCTTTTCTTTATTAGTTCCTGTAACTTATGTAACTTGTTATAGTTTATTGTTATCATTATCATCCTCCCCGGATTCGTATTCCACTAACAATCCATTATCATCTATCTTTAAAATCCCTGCGTCCCGCTGGAATTGAAGTTCAGCCATGCGATAGTTAATTACCGCGGATGTAAGGGAGTTCCTTGCTGTGAGCAGTGCGGACTGCGCTTCCAGCAGGTCTCGCAACTCGGACCTTCCGGCCTCAAAGAACATGTTTGCACTCCTTAATCCTGTTTCCGCAGACTTTACTGCCATAGTCTGTATCCTCAATCCTTCACGCGCCTCTGCCATTGTCCTCAAGGTCTGACGGATGGAAAGCTTGACATCGTCCTCTAATGCCTGAAATTCCCTCACGGCCTTTTCCAGCGAGATATAGCTGCTTCTGTAGGCATTACGTTCTGAGGTTCGATCAAATGGCAGGTCAAGGGTTAACAGGCCCGTATAGATCCCGCTGTCCTTTTTGAATGTATCTTCATCATCTCCCGAGAAACTCGCCGATCCCAGCAGGGTTAGTTCCGCCCCAAGGGCGTTTGCCTTTATGACCACGGCCCTCTGGGCATCATAGACCCTCCCCAGCGAAACCTTAAGATCAAGGCGGTTATCAAGGGCAATCTTTATAGCCCGGGACTCCTCCATCTCCAGCGGTCCGGCATTTTCCTTGCCCGGTTCAACAAGATTCACTGATGTGGATGTATCCGCAACCGCCCTCGCCGCTATCTCAGATGCACGTTTGGTAAGGCTTTCCAGGTCAGACCTGTCCAGTTCCACATCCGCGTCAGCCGGAAGCCCTATCATTATCTTAAAGTTATCCAGCTGGTTTTTATATTGTGTCTGCGCGCTGATCCATCTATTGCGTGAGCTCAACTGCTGCTGAAGGGCCTGATTTACCTGAACAATGGTTGTGCGGCCTGCCTCTGCCTGACGACTGGTTCGATTGTAGGATGTTATGCTGTTTTTATAGTTCTCAGCCGCATTATCAACCTGATCCATCCTGGAAAGCACATTCATGTAGCTCTGCACTACCTGTACGGCAAAGGTGCCTTTATATCTCTCAAAGGTGTACAGGCTGTAAATCAGGTCGCGCTCAGCCTGGGTCAGCGATTCTGAGGCCACGTATCTCCCTGCACCACGCAACAGGGGGATTGTGATAGAGCCGTCCCATTTAAACGCCCTTGATGTAATCCCTTCCGTAAGGAGGTTAACAATATCAGCGCCGACTGAAGTTACGATCCTTGCACCGTTTTTGAGTTTCTTGCTTATGGATAGCGAACCGCTCCCGCTGTCTGATCTTTCGGTCTCTCCCCCCGTTTCCCGCTGTGTAATATTATAGCTAGCATCTCCTCCAATGGTGAACCCGTATTCATGCCTGCGGAGATTCAAGTCAAGGGCCTTTTGAAAGACACTTTCTTTCTGGGACTGATATTCCGGGCTGTTCACGGCAGCGATCTGAAGGGCCTGTATAAGCGTAAGTTTAAGGGGCTTGTCCGGTTCCACCACTATGCTGTCTCCTGAGGATGCCCCTCCACTTGGATAATCATCTTCCGGCCAGTGTGCGATCTTTTCAAGTTTGTCTGTCCCCAGAGAGGCATTACCCGTATATGGAAGGTCCTGTTCAATCATGAGACGACGCCTCAGCGTGTCGCTCGGACGCTCAATATTCAGGCCGGTAGCCCTTCCAAAAAGTTGTTCCTGCTTCTCCCTAAGAATATTCTGGGCCGTTTTATCAGCATCCATCCTGTATCTGGAGGCTGTGCAGCCTGTATTAATAAATAAAAAAGATATGATTGATATCAACAGCAGATAGAATCCGACATGTGTCTCGCCCCTCTTTGAACGGCCGGGAGATAAGGGATTAATCTGCATTTTCAGAACACTCGACATATAAAAACCTCCAGCGGTGTTATGAACTAAATAGTATGTATTTTATATAAATTGAGTCAGACACCAATTAATAAGACAGATAATTTCCTAATCTTATACTGTTAGTTGAATAAGATCGCCGTCCCCTGTTTTTTGTGTTATCTTTTCGTAACTATCCTTAATTCCTAGATATTTAGGTATATATGGTTCTGACACATTAATAATATATTATAAGAACAAATCCTTATAATTAAAGGATCTTTTACACAATCTTTACAGTTTTAGACGTCTGATTTGCATAAAAAGTTACATAAATATTATCCATAGATCCAATCCGAGATTTATTCTGATTCTAGGGCATCTTAGACAATAATTAATGTGCAAAAGAAAATATTGAATATTGAACAGAGAATTTTGAATTATGAAGTCTAAACTCTTTCAACATTCGATATTCTGAAATCAATATTCAAAAATTCTTTGAGCATTTTGAACCTGAAAAGAGATCCCCATGGAACATTCCGGATAGTACTGATGTATATATCACATCAGTCTATAATACTTATGCCAACACTCTTGAACATTGCCATGGAATTGCCTCTGTATAGCCATTAAATGGGATTGGATATATACAGATTGAGCAACATAGATTCTTATGATATCATTAATGAAGCCCCACGGGTAAATCCGTGGTCCCATTAAAAGACCCGTCTTCGCCTCCGGCTACGACACGGTTATCCGCCTAAATTGTGGGCGACATCGCGCCGTAGCAAGCGATCAATTACGCATTCAACCACGGGCAAGCTCATGGTCTTCTGCGAAGGCGGATAAATATTACTGCTGATCCAATGAAAGTTTTCTCCCTTTAATCTAATAGATATTATTTTGCAACTTAAATATTCTAAGATAAGGTAATCAATTATCACAGAGGAGATAAACATGATAAGCCTCCTAGCAAAAGATATTATGAACCGGGATATACTCTCGGTAGGGATGGATTGGTCTATAGAACAGCTCGCGAACTATCTTATTGAGAATGGCATATCAGGTGCGCCTGTCACATCCGAAGAGGGGAAACTGCTTGGTGTGGTTTCCATGACAGATATTGTTCGATACAGGAGCATGCCAATAACAGATGCCAGCAAGAATGACACCCATGAATATTATATACATACTCACGAATACCATTACTCGCCTGCGGAGATCGAATCACTTCGTATTGATGCTCAATCGCTTGTGACGGTCCAAGATATAATGACACCCATGACCTTTAATGTCAGCGAGGATACCACCCTGCAAAAGGTGGCTGATGCGATGTTACGGGGCCACATCCACCGGGTCTTTGTTACACGTGATGGGGTATTGGTAGGCATTATTACGACAATGGACATGCTGGCTGCTATTCGGGACATCTGAGTCTTGATCTGTATCTTAAGGTCAATAGCTGATTATTATTTTTTAAAAAGGGCCTCAAGCGCCTCCTTGGCCTCCCTGGTTCTGTTATAAACACCACCGCCGCCTATTGAACCATTTGGCGTAAAGAAATCGCAGAAATTCGCCCTCTCCTTATCTATAATACGTTCAGCCGCAACCTCTCTGCATTCATTATAGGCATTCTGGTCGTAAAAACTACATTGTTTGCAGGAACGCAAATCACGCTGGCAGTTAGGACATATGTCATTCCTGCGTATCTTACCCTTAATATTTAGTTCCTTATCACAAAAAATACATTTCATTTGATGCCTGCCTCCTGAATAACTTTTGAAAAAATTATATTGACCTCTCTTTGACAATAAGTGGATACAGAAGTAAAATAATTATATAAAAATTAAGGCCATCGCGAATACAATGACAAAAACAATTTCTGAATTTACTATTCTGGATCATACGGCAGATCTCGGAGTCGATATAACCGGGAGCAGCCTTATGGATCTTTTTGAAAACGCAGGCAGAACTCTCCTCCATCTCATGTTTAGGGTCAAGCCTGTTAAAAAAGCTGATCTTATCCGGATATCTATATCGGGTAATGACCTAGCTGATTTAATGAATAAATGGTTGTCTGAAATACTATATCTATATGCAGGTGAAAATCTCATTGTTACCGGGATAAATATTGATTCATTATCACCTGCCTCGCTCAATGCGACACTGAAAACATCCCCTTTTAATCCAAAATTCCATAAGATTATTAGAGAGATAAAGGCTGTCACTTATCATCAGATTGCAGTCACTAATAAAAACGGCATATGGACAGCCAGAGTAATATTCGATCTTTAGGGGCAGGTCCATGGAAATAGAGCTAAAAGAAATTGACAAAAACCGTTGGCTTATACCCAAAAAAGGGGATATGCGCGTGCCGGGTATTGTCTTTTCAAACCATCAATTAATAAAAGATCTTCGAAACGACCAGAGCCTTCTTCAGGTTGTCAATGTCGCAACCTTGCCTGGCATTGTAAAACAATCCCTTGCCATGCCAGACATACACTGGGGCTACGGATTCCCTATTGGTGGCGTGGCAGCCTTTCAGATGAAAGAGGGTATCATTTCTCCTGGCGGTGTAGGTTATGATATAAACTGCGGTTGTCGTCTGATGACGACTTCACTCAAGGCCAACGAGATCAGGCCGTATGTCAAGGATCTGATATCAGCGCTCTTTAAAAATATTCCCGCAGGTGTAGGATCAGAAGGCGCTATACATCTCTCAAAACATGATGAGGCCAAGGTAGCCCTGGAAGGGGCATCCTGGGCAGTTAAAAAAGGTTTCGGTCAAACTGAAGACCTGGAGAGGACGGAAGATTATGGCGCCCTGGATGGTGCCGATCCATCAATCCTAAGCGACAGGGCCGTAAAAAGGGGGCTCGATCAGTTGGGAACGTTAGGATCGGGGAACCATTTCATCGAACTCCAGGTCGTTGACCATGTATATGACTACTGGACAGCCGACAGATTTAATCTCTTCGAAGGTCAGACTACAATACTTATCCATTCAGGCTCCCGCGGATTTGGTCACCAGATATGCGATGACTTCCTAAAAGAGATGACCGCGGAAAGCTCATTAACGGGCCTGCAATTGCCTGACAGACAGTTGGTTTGCACGCCCCTGACATCAGATCTTGGCAAAAGATATCTTTCAGCCATGGCCTGCGCCGCAAACTATGCATGGGCGAACCGTCAAATATTAATGCATCTCGCGCAGGAAACCCTTATTACAGCATTATCCATAAGTCCCAATGAGCTGGACATGAAACTTCTCTATGACGTCTGCCATAATATTGCCAAAAAAGAATTACACAACCTGGACGGTCAGGATACTATGCTCTGCGTCCACCGAAAGGGGGCCACCCGCTCTTTGCCTCCGGGGCATCCCGTATTACCACGAATCTATAAAGATACTGGTCAACCTGTTCTTATTCCCGGCGACATGGGTACCTATTCCTATGTGCTTGCTGGCGCCCAAGGTGCAATGGAACTCAGTTTTGGTTCCAGTTGCCACGGGGCCGGTCGCTCCCTAAGCAGAAGCAAGGCCGTTAAAATGGCAAAAGGGAGATCCATACATCGCGAACTGGAAGACAAAGGCATCATCGTGCAGTCCAGAGGCAAACTAACGCTTAAAGAAGAGATGCCGGAGGCCTATAAAGACGTATCCCAGGTTGTAGAAGTTGTTCATGAAGCTGGTTTGGCAAAGAAGGTCGCACGCCTTAGGCCACTGGGTGTCATAAAGGGTTGAATATCCTTCATGCACAGGAAATCCTATATATAATCACTAAAGGGAAACTTTTTGATAGGATTTGGCCTTATTTTTATCAATTTGAATCCGTGCAGTCAAGATAAAAAATTGCAGAATTTATCTCTGTACTCGCAATATCTACATTCCTTCCTAGCCTTTCCTGTCTCCTTCATATCCCCGGGATAGCCCATGTTCTTCTCATATTCTGTTATCTCTCTCAACATCTTATCAAACATATCCTTTGATCCATCCTGAATACGGCTTTCTAAGAGATAACCATTATCAGTAAAATAGAGATACAGCCTGCCAATCTTTTCATTCAGTATACGCTCAACCGCCCATTTATAGCAAGCCAGCTGCAGGTGATAGTAATTTTCCTCTGCAACAGCCTCAGGCTCCCTTCCATCCAGGTCATTGCTCTTCCAGTCAATGATAGTCCAATCCCCTTTATCTGCATCCCTGGAGATCCTGTCTATAACACCTCGGAATTCGACCCCGCCGGAGGCGTTAAGGAGGAAAGGTACCTCGGCATAACAGTCCTTTCCGCCAAGTATCTTGGTCAGACGTTTATCGTTTACGGTATTCTTCAATTGTCTTAATGCCTCTTCTTTGAGCCCCGGCAGGGAGTTGGTTTCTAAACCATATCTACCCTTTTCAGAGTCGATTAATCTCTCCCATATGGTCTTAAAAAGTTCCTCTTTCAGGGGATCTCCGAAATAATGCCTTTCAAGATATCCGTGAATAAGTTCGCCTAAGAACAAAGCGGATCCCGATGAATAGCTCCCTTCGTCATATTCTCTTAGATCCGTTCTTTCCATAGATAGCTCATTATCCATTGGTCCATAGGATCCCTTCTCTATCCATTTAATCCCTAAGATCATATTAAAATAGAATTTTAAGGGACACTCCTTGAAGATACGAAAAGACTTGAAACTGAGTCGGAGATAGGCAGGGGTTTTGATCACACCCGTAAGATCGAGCTGTTTTATCCTTTCATTATAAACTCCGAGGCTATTTTCATAGGATCTTTCTTTTTTACAACTAATACCCTTAAATATCCTCCGCTGCTGTTCAATCCAGAAAATAGATGGACGGCCCCTCTCTATTTTATTGGTTTTTGTCTGTTCGCTATTAAGATCCGCATTGAATCCGAAGATATCATCTAAAAGCTCTAATATCGTTGCCCTCTCTCTGTAATCCTCGGAAGTAAGTTCCGTCCCTTCATCTTCCATCATCGTCTTTTGTGCTCTGCCGATTAAAATAAGGTGATTTCTTGCCCTCGTACAACCTACATAAAAGACACGCCTGTTCTCAGCAATATCCTCAAGTCTATCCCTTCTCATCAGAAGATATCCCAGTGGGGTGAATCTCCTGGAGTAGTCAAGTTCAGGAATTTCCACCTGCCATACCGGGATTTCACCTTCCTGGGAATTCCAATGTCCGGGAGCTTTGTCCTCGCAGGGGTAAAGCCTGACAACTCTTCCTGTCTTCTGCCTTGCGGGAATATGGCGATCCAACTCAGGTACGATCACCATAGGAAATTCGAGGCCCTTTGCCGCATGAATTGTCATAAGCAAGATAGGGCCTTCCTCTGCCGAAGATACCAACGCCTCGCCTTCCTCTTCTTCCTCATCTGCCATTTGAAGACAATTCTTTACAAATTCCGGCAGTGCCCCTCCCTCTGATTGAAAAAGTCTGGCTGTCTCTATGAGCTTTTCTATATTTGCCATTTTCTGCTGGCCGTTTGGGTGAACAGAATATATGGCAGTAAGGGATCGGTCGGTGATAATCGTCCTTATAAGCTCAGCTATAGTCAACCGACCAGATAAGAAACGCCATGCCTTAAGCTGTGTACCGGCCTCCCTGATATATGGGTTCTGAGACGCCTGAAATTGATCCAGCGCAACCTGCCTGCTGTAAAATAGATCAAAGACCTCCGGATCAGTCAGGCCAAATATCGGACTTCTCAAGACAGACAAGAGAGAGATCTTCTGCCTTTCATCCGCCAAGTAGTTGATGAGTTGCAATATCTCCATCACCTCTTCACAGCGAAAAAATCCCCTTCCCCTATGGACCATGAAAGGAATACCTGCCTCCCTGAATATATTCTCAAATGCCTTGAGATGCAGAAATGTAAAAAACAGTATCCCTATGGCAGGCTGGTACCTCTCTATCTTTTCTCTTATATCCGGATAGGCATTATATTCACGGTTCTCTTTTCCATGTCTGCCCATTATCTTCTCGATCGTATCCACTATTAAGGAAGCCTCTGCTTCAACCTGATCTTTTCTTTCCAATGAAGGCCTGGCTAGATAGATTGCAACAGATCCTTTATCTTTTTCATTAATGCTCTTTTCATCGGGAATGCTGATCATCTTGGGGGCTGTTTCATATCTTTCTAGCATCCCCGCTCCCTTATTGCCAAAAATCTCCCTGAACACCCTGTTGAAAAATTCTATCGGCCTTGGATTACTCCTGAAGTTATGTGGGAGGTAGATCGATCCTCTCAGAATATCTTCCTGCTCCGAAGGGTAAAGGGCCCAAAAACTCTCGACATATCTTTTCACTGTCTCTGGATATCCCTTGTATACCCTTGAGATGCGATCTTGAATACTCCTATCCTGCCAGAACATAGGGACAGGCGTTTCAGGATTTGATTCTCTTATCTTATCCGTCACAGATTCAAAGACTGTTACATCACCCCCTCGGAATCTATAGATAGCCTGCCTCTTATCTCCGACAACAAATAGTTTCCCGGGGTGTAGGATCTCTATCTCTCCACGGTCCTTACGGGAACACAACATCTTGATGATATCCCATTGAATCCTGTTGGTATCCTGAAATTCATCTACCATGATATATCTGTATCTCTTCTGAATCCTACGCAATAGATCCGTATAGTCATTATCATAAAGAGCCGCAAGGAATGAATAAGACCTGGCCTCCAGGTCGGCAAAGTCCAGCGCATTAATCTTCTCCTTCTCCATCTGATATTGATCTATGCAACTCTTCGCGACTTTCAGGAAGAGATTCAGCTCGTTTTCAAAAATAATGTCGGGAGATTGAGGATAAAAGAGATCTGGGTAAAACTCATCAACCAGATCTGGATATGACATCTTTTTCATTCCATATCTTACGGCCGGAAAGCGCCTCAAAGATTTTTTTTTATCAGAAATTCTTCTCAGATTACGGAACAGGTGCGGTATCCCCGATGTCTCCTTATCCTTTTCCGCCATACCTTGCCAATCATAAAAAAGGGTTTTTAATTCCTCCAGCCCCCATTTCCCGTTCCCCTGACCCTTTAATCCCTCAAAATATGGGATGATATCTTTGTCCCTGATATAGCCGCAATAATCCCTAAGCACCTGATTCGCCCATCCTTTTGTCCTAAATAATCTTTCTCTTGTGGCCATAATCCTTTCAAATCTTATCGGATGATCTATCGTATTGCGTATAGCCCTTATAAGGTTGTTGCGGCCCCCAAAGGAACGGAAAAGGGGCATTAGCAGTTCTTTATCTTCCTTCCAAAGATAGGATATTGCTAACGCTATTGATTCCTCCAATATATTCCTCTGCCTAGTCCCGTGTATTATTACATAACTAGGGTCGATACCCGCCTCAACAGGATGTTCTCTCAGGAGATCGGCACAGAAAGAATGGATCGTTGATATCCTGTTCTTATGAAACCTCTCCCTGGCCTCTCTCACCCTATTTAATATAAAATCATCACCATCCTTCCCTATTTTTCTTTCCATACTCATAAGCATCTCATAGATCCTTGTCTTCATCTCTTCCGAGGCCTTTTCAGTAAAGGTCAGTGTCAGGATCTGGGGGATGGTTACGGTGTAATCGGTGAGGAGGATAAAGCAGAATCGGTGGCTGAGGATTCGGGTCTTTCCGGCTCCAGGGCCGGACGTTACGACCATATTTCTGTTACAGTCAAGGGCACAGAACTGCTGAAGTGTAAGTCCATCGAACATAAGACATGATCCGCTTATTTAATGATTGTAAAATGCCTTTTTTTCATGAGATATTACAGTATCATTAAAGGGTCAAAATTGAAAGACGCTAAAGTATAAGGTTCAGGACCCATCTTCCGGAGGATAGAATTGCAGAAAGAACTTAAAACAGCATCTATAATATTCGCTGCAGGCAAGGGAAGCCGCATGAAGGGTTGTGAAGGAAATAAGACCCTCCTGCCTTTAATCGCGGGATCATCGCCCTTTGAAGGCAGATATCCGATCCTTTTGCATATAATTGAGAGCCTGCCCCCTGGACCAAAGGCATTGGTCATCAATCACGGAAAAGAAGAGATTATTGAATTAACAAGTTCCATTGACCTGACCTACTGTGAACAACCTATTCTGAATGGGACCGGGGGCGCCTTGCTGGCATCAAGGGGATTCATGGAAAAATGTGATTGCGACCGGCTGTTAATAACCATGGGTGATGTCCCATTAGTCAGGCCCTCTACCTTTGAAAGACTATTAAAGGTATTGGAGGAATGTGAAATGGCTGTGCTCGGATTCCGGCCTGAGGATAAAAAGGAGTACGGCGTGCTCGAGATTGATAATGACAGCGTTAGAAGGATTATTGAGTGGAAGTACTGGAGCCTGTATCCTGAAGAGGATCAAAAGAGGTTTGAGATATGTAATTCCGGCATCTATGCGGCCAGAAAAAACGACCTGATCCGATTCCTGGATATCCTTGAAACAAGGCCTCACAATGTATTGAAGGAGAGAGACGGCAGGATCATTGAGGTGGAAGAATTTTTTATCACCGACCTGATAGAGATAATGAATAATGAAGGCCTTATGACAGGATATGCCGTTGCCGAGGATGAGGACGAAGTAATGGGCGTCGACGACATGCAATCATTAATAAAGGTGCAGGAGAAATTTAGTAAGAAATGATTTTTATCACTTACCATCATTCTTTCCAAGACAATAATACCTTTTAAGACCCCTCTGCTTTCCCCAGGTTTGTACGACTCTGATATGTGCACAAAATTCAATGCGATGGTATATTGAAATATGTGCACATTCCCTATTTAATCCGGGAAATGAAGGTCATTTGTGTCTCTCTATCATAATATTACATCCTTCTGCCTAAAGTGGCATAGAAATTGTAATTCCTAGGCATCTATGGAGCAGTTTAAATCCTATCTCATAGCCTCAAACCTAACAGATGAGAGGAAGGCCGGATTCTATTTATCCTGGGCCACCCGATTCTTTGAGTTCTGTAACAAGAATCCAGAAGATTCAGTCACACAGGAAGAAATTGAACGTTTCCTTAAAAATATATCAAGGAACCGTGAAGATTGGCAAGTCAAACAGGCATCTGATGCCATTCAGATTTACCAATATTATAAGGAACGAAAAAAGACAGAGAAAATCAAGGAGAGTCTGGAATTAAATGCCCAGTGGAAATTGATCGCAGAGTCAATGCACAAAATATTAAGGCTTATGCATCGTTCATACCGGACCGAACATTCATATATCGGTTGGGTTCGTCAATTCTATCGTTTTATGAAAGGGCAATCCCCCTATTCCCTCGAAAGCAAGGACGTTAAGGATTTCATGACACACCTGGCGGTTGAACGGAATGTCGCGATTTCTACGCAAAATCAGGCATTCAATGCTATCCTGTTTCTGTTCCGTCATGTATTGTATAAAGAGATTGATAATATCAGTGAAGCCGTTAGGGCTAAGGGAAACAGAAGACTGCCCGTCGTTCTTACTAAACTGGAGATTGAAAAATTGTTCAACCAGATGTCTGGCAGAAATCTTTTAATGGCAAAAGTAATCTATGGTTGTGGTCTTCGCTTGCATGAATGCCTTCAACTCAGGATCAAAGACATAGATTTTGAACGGAATGCCGTAACGATACGTAGCGGGAAAGGAGATAAGGACAGGGAAACTGTCCTGCCGGAGAGTATTAAGAAAGATTTACGCGAACAAATTAATAAAGCCAGGAAAATCTACGAAAGAGACAGGAAGAATAATATGCCCGGTGTTCAAATTCCAAATGCTTTAGAAAGAAAATATCCGAATGCAGGAAAAGAATGGGCATGGTTCTGGATATTTCCATCAGGGACATTTTCTATAGATCCTTTAAGTAAAATTGGCAGACGGCATCATCTGTATTCAGATGTTTTACAGAGGCATATTAGACATGCGGGGATATCAGCGGAAATACCCAAAAGAATCACTGTCCATACCCTGAGACACAGCTTTGCCACTCATCTATTAGAAAAAGGATATGATATAAGAACAATACAAGAGCTTCTTGGCCACTCAGATCTTAATACTACAATGATATATACACATATAATGAGTAAAAATAAACTGGGAATAACCAGTCCATTGGATTAAAAGATATGAAATAACTTTCTAAGAAAATTATCCGGCAGGGGGATAATATTGATAATTACAGTAAAAATCAGGCGATTTTAAAAATTTGTATTGACCACAAAATATCTTATAAAAACATTTATCAGTTTGTAATTATTAGGCTTATTCCATTTTTGATTTTTTCGCATAATTTTGTTATAAATTCAATAATTTCAAAAATACCAATTTATCCGTCTGCCGGATAATATATTATGTTATGCTTTAGCAAATATAAATAGAATGAAAGTATTTAATTCAATAATCATATTTTTGTTTTTGATTTTATGTAATGACATTTATGCACAAGAGCAGT
>Ga0209427_10002631_pt1 | contig 21068 bp, 12 predicted proteins | sample DeeMarSWOR136_30_FD_187465 | JGI IMG/M metagenome (GOLD analysis project Ga0209427, IMG submission 187465) | Marine sediment microbial communities from White Oak River estuary, North Carolina - WOR-1-36_30 (SPAdes) (version 2) | ecosystem: Environmental > Aquatic > Marine > Intertidal zone >...
GCGGTGTTTCAAGCCAGTCCGTAAAGCGAAAATCATCTATCCCTTTTGAGCCGCCCTTGCTGTACAAATGCATCAGGCCCAATACAACCGTCATCGTACCCAGCGTTACTATGAACGAATTGATCCTAACTTTAACGACCAGAAGCCCGTTGACCAGCCCTACCAATGCCCCGGCCAGGACGGCAAGTGCAATCGACCCAATCCAGCCGAGCGACGGCTGCAGGCCGATCGCCAGCATACCACAGAGCATGACCACAGCACCGATAGAAAGGTCAAGCTGTCCCAGAATAAAGATAACTGTAAAGCCGATAGCAACGATGCCGTTGAGGCTGGCACCCTTCAGAATCGTCGTGATGTTAAACACCGAGAAGAAATTCGGAGCAAAAACAGACAGCCCTGCAAAGAGCACCACCAGCATCAGCAGCGCCCGATTATTATCGAGGAACCTTGACAAACTGTAACTGTTAAGCTGCTGGAGGACCATGCTTTTTCTCTGACCATCGGCCCGTCTATGCATAATCCTTCCCTCGCTTGCGTAATCGGTACTGGTGCAGTCCGACCACGGCGATAAAAATCGCACCTGTCACAATATTTTGCTGGAACATGTTTATGCCCGTAAATGTCATGATGTTGGCCAGAAGCCCGATCACTAAAACGCCCCCAAATACCCCCAGCATATTTCCCCGTCCACCGCTGAGCATCATACCGCCAATCACAACAGCGGTAACCGATTTGAAGTCATATCCTTTGCCAAGGTAGAACACGCCAAGTTTGTTCATCGAGGTAATGAATATGCCGGCGATGGACGCGCCGAAAGCGGCTGCAAGAAAGTCCATTAGAACCACGCGGGGAACATTGATACCCGTTGTCCTGGCAGCCGCACGTGAGGAGCCTACCAGTTTGGATTCGATTCCGAAACGGGTGCGCATCATCACGAAGTGCCCGGCGATAAACATAATTACCATGACCACAACGATCAGCGGTACCGGGCCTATGCTCATGCGAAAGATATCGATAAATGCCGCCCCGGAGGTGCCGGGCTCTATGTCGGGATAGACCTGATTGTTGCTCCAGGTAAAACGCATAAAACCTTCCATAAAAAATGCCACAGCCAGCGTCCAGAGGATTGGATTTGCATTGAACCGCCCTACCACAAAACCGTTCATTGCGCCGATGAGCATCCCCGCCAATATGCCCAGGACCAATGCCGGCAGCAATCCAAGAGGCAGCGCCGCCACGCTGATAATCCCGGAAAAAGCCATTATCGACGGAATAGAAAGGTCAGCCATATTACCCGAGTAGGTCACGAAGGCCATGCCGGCCGACACTATGCCAAGCAATGCAACGGCGTTGAGAATACTCATCAGATTTGTCATCGTAAAAAAATCATCGGAAACGAAAACGCCGACAACGAGCAGCAGCAGACCTATCAGGTAGATACCGACAAGATCGTATATCACCGCGAGCCGGGATAAACTTTTTGTCCCGTCACCTGATTTCATCCAGTTCTCCATTCATAGCCAGCAGTACAGATTCTTCCGAGAGCTGACCTTTCTGCATTTCGCCGATAAGGTGCCCGTCACACATTACAACCACGCGGTCGGACAGTCCGACCAGTTCCGGCAGGTCGGAGCTGATAAGCACAACCGTCCTGCCGCTGCCTGCCAGTTCCATCACGGCCTGATGTATTCTCATCTTGGCCCTGACATCCACCCCGCGGGAAGGTTCGTCAAGGATCAGCACTGTCGGATCGGCGGCAATCCACTTACCAAGCAAAACCCTCTGCTGGTTACCGCCGGATAGATTGCTGACCTCCGTAGATGCCGATGAGGTAATAATGTCAAGCCTGTCGATTAATTCCGTTGTTGTCGCGTTCTCGTGGCGCGAGGAATATATGCCGCAACGTGTGTGACGAGGTATTATCGCCGAGACCAGATTCTGTTTTACCGGCAGCCTCAGGAACAAACCGTCTATTTTGCGGTCCTCCGAAAGATAAAACAGTCCATGTTCCATCGCCGCACCATACGAATGCCGTCCGAGCTTCCTGCCGGCCACCTCGACCATCCCGCCGTCAACCGGAGCCAGTCCGCACATCGAACGTGCCATCTCGGTCCTGCCCGAACCGGTCAGGCCGGCTATGCCAAGTATCTCACCCCTGCGGGCCTGGAATGACACATCATGAAAAAAACCCTTTCGCGTAAGGTTGCGGACATTCAGGGCAATCTCGCCGATAGTCGACTTACGCTGAACATAGAACTCGTCTATCGTCTGTCCCACCATCATCTGTACCAGCATGGCGGGTGTCACTTCATTTATACTTTTTGTACCGATCCTGCGGCCGTCACGCATGACTGTGACGCGGTCGGCAATCTGAAAAATCTCCGACAGATGGTGCGAGATGTAAATAATCGTCATTCCTCGTTTCTTAAGCTGCCGAATTATTTCAAACAGACGTTTTACTTCCTCACGCGACAACGCCGACGTCGGCTCGTCCATTACCAGTATACATGGATTACTCCCTAAAACCTTGGCAATCTCCACGAGCTGGGCCTGGTGCTGGCTGATTTCTTCGACCGTCCTGAGAGGATCCAGGTCCAGGCCCACCCTGTCGAGCAGACGGTATGCCCTCTGAATCATCGCCTTCCTGTCGAGTAAGAAACCGTGTTTGGCAGGCAGGTGCCCGATGAGTAAATTTTCCGCGATGCTTATGGGCCGTGCAAGGCTGAGTTCCTGGTAAATCATACCGATACCATGAGCCTTGGCAACGGCCGGAGAATGCAGTGCAACCTTCTTCTGTCCGATGAAGATGCTGCCGGTGTAGTCGTTGAAAGAGCCGGCCAGTATCTTCATTAGTGTGGACTTGCCGGCGCCGTTCTCGCCCATAAGCCCATGAACCTCTCCCACAAGCGCCTCAAAATCAACACCGTCAACTGCCAGTGTGCCGGTATACCGCTTCGACACACCTTTCATCCTGAGAGCAACACCAAAATTATCAGAGTCGGTTACCATATCTCTTGTCAGTTTATACTATCGCGTGGTCTGTGTTAATCACAGATGTCCTTATATGCTATATTCTCCAAGCTCTAACGGGTACTTCCCATACTCTCGTATCAGCTTTACGATATAATCATAAGTATGACCCGACACATTGCTGGCAACGGAATGGTCGGACTGGAATATATAGCCGCCGCCTTTGGCAGCGTTCAGCTTACGAAGCACTTCCCTGCGAACCTGTGATTTGTCACCCGTCTCCCAGACCTGGATATTACTGTTTCCGCAGATTCCGAGTTTGTGACCATATTTACGACGCAACTCAACGGCGTCAAGACCCGCTTTGGCTTCCAGCGGATTCATCGCATCTATCCCGATTTCAATATAATCCTCAAGAATACTGTTAATATTACCGCAGCCGTGGTAGATTACCATCAAACCTTTCGAATGAGCATGGTCGGCTATAGCCTTGACCCAGGGCTTAAAATAAGTACGCCAATATTCCGGTGAAAAGAAGAGGTTATTCCTGTAAGCAACATCTCCCCATATCACAAAGCCGTCCAGTAAACTATCCGCCGCATCGATCTGGGCCATCGTACAATCCAGATAGAACTGGCCAATCCGATTGATTACCTCGCCCATACGTTCCGGGTACATGCCGATCCAGAGCATATTGTTTTCCGGGCCGATAAGTCGTGTCAGGCACTCATTGCATTCGATGATACTGCCAAAGACCGGAAAATCCGGATGTAAAGACGCAACCGTTTCAATCCAGACAGGAGAGTTTCGCTCGAAGCCGTCACCTACACCTGCTATTTGGTTGTCCCCGGTTTCGTAATAACGGCGCCTGTCATAGGGATCATCAAAAACCAGCGATTCAAGCTTCTCGATTGTGTTCGTTTCAAACTCGATAAACTCAGGCATTGGTGCATCAAACTTCTTGCGCATGATTGCATTGAATCCGGTCTTAACAATCACCTCCTCGCTGCTCTCTTTCAGCATCTCAAATGAGCGGATAAACGGGTCCATGTTGGGAACAGTAACAATCCAGTCCAGATCGTAGTGGAAATATGGGTCGGCATCATTGCCTAATCCAAGCTCTTTTCGCCATCGCTCAATGAAGCTGCCCCAGAAAAAGTCGCTGATCGGAACTCGGTCCGGCTCTTGATGAGAAAGCGTTTTCCTCATTCGCTCAAGCTTCTTAAGCGTGTTTTCTTTGCGCTCGTGACCTGAGTCCCTGCCGACTTTATCAAACATGCCCATTTCTATGTCTCTCCGATTACCGGTGATAATTCCATTCCGACCCCGCCCCCATCGTGTGGGCCGTTTTATATTATTACAATCACACCGACTTCACTGTTATATACACAGGTATCAATAACACGTACCTATCGCACGCAGTATAATCGTATTTCCAGGCCCTATCAATCCTTTTGGTCCACTGGCCTCGAAGATCCTCAAGAATGATACGAATCTTCTCATCTGCGGAGAACTTATGTCGGGTAACTCTCCTAACCAAATCCCTCATCCTGTACCGTTTCTGCTGACGGGAAACACTCATCTTGACCAGCCTGTCATTATTATGGTATCATGTTTGGCAATTCTGGAGAGTAAAATATCAGTAGTTCCCGGAAATAAACAAGGAACCAATACTCATTAGAGACAGGAGACACTATGCATCAGAAAAAGACTCTTATCGGCTTATGGATAATGTTTGCAGGTTTATGTGCAATGCTCACTACGACATGCATGGCACCGGCTGCAGAATCAGACACAATCACATTTAAATCACTTCTAAAAGAAATGGTCAATAGGGACAGCATTGCCCGCCTGCCGAAGCCTTGGTATACATGCAGGCAGTTCAGCAGTTATGACCGCAATTCCACTGAGCCCGGTTCCCCCACCTGGTGGGCCAACTGGGACAGAAGCTACTTCGTTCGCGTTGAGGCCAACGAGGGCAGGAAAGAGCACGTCATGATGGACGCCGAAGGACCCGGCGCCGTCGTACGTATCTGGGCGACCTGGCACGGACCGGGTGGTGGTCAGTTCAGCAACGGAACGCTGCGCTTCTATCTCGACGGCAATCCCACGCCCGTTATCGAAGGACCCACCGAGGATTTGATAAGTAAGGGTATGCTGGTCGCGGCGCCGCTGTCGGAAGGTGTCTCGCCCGAGACACCCTATAAGCATCGAGGACACAACCTCTATTTGCCCATCCCCTACGCCAGACGCTGCAAGATAACTTATGAGACCGATGTCCTCATCGATGAGGGCGCGCGCAAGGGAGAGGCACTTTACTATCAGATTAACTACCGCACTTATGAGCCGGGCACAAAGGTCGAGTCTTTCACCATGAAGGCCCTGGAACAAACACGTTCTACCATCAACGACGTGCAAAGGAAACTCAAAAACAATGAGCGTACCGGCCTGGACCAATTGATAGAGCAAAAGTTGGAAGCAAGTATCCCGCCCTCGAAAGAAAAATCCATAACAATTAAAGGATCAAAAGCGATTCGTTCTATGGGATTTCAATTAGAAGCCGATGATTTACCCCAGGCATTACGTTCCACGGTTATCAAAATAACCTTTGATGGAACCACCACTGTCTGGTGCCCAATCGGTGACTTCTTCGGAACAGGCTACCAAATACGTCCCCATTCAACGTGGTATACAAACGTTTCCGCCGACAATACGCTATCTTGCTATTGGATTATGCCGTTTAAAAAGCGGGCCAGAATTCAGATCCTAAATCTTGGCTCTAAACCGGTCAAGCTGACCCGAGGACGAATTCGCAGCGGTCCCTGGGAGTGGGACAATCGGTCGTGCTATTTCCACGCTGCTTGGAAACAGTGGCCCGAAGTCAAGACACAATCAAACAAAAAGGCCAAAGACCATGGCGCTTTCGACCTGAACTGGATTACTGTTAAGGGCCGGGGCACTTATGTCGGTGACGTCCTGACGCTGTTCAATACTGCAAATACATGGTGGGGCGAAGGCGATGAAAAGATCTATGTCGACAGCGAGACTTTCCCGTCCCACATCGGCACAGGTACGGAAGACTACTACGGCTATGCCTGGTGCAAGCCGAATTTCTTCGAGTCGGCGTTTCATGCACAGCCGAGCGGTGACGGAAACCTCAAGCCCGGTTTTTCGGTCAATCTCCGGTACCGTTCTCTGGATGCCATTCCTTTCCAAAAATCCATCCAGTTTGATATGGAACTTTGGCACTGGGCGCAGACCACTATGAGCTACGCACCTACCACCTTCTGGTACGCAAGGGCCGGCGCAACATGGGATGTCAAACCTGATCCAAAAGAGGCCAAACGTCCCATCCCGCGGTCCGTGGAGGATATAATCAAACCAAGGCTTGTTAAGAACGCCATTGAAGGTGAAACCATTAAGATAACGGAGCGAACAGGAGGCGTCACGGAAATCCAGAATATACCAAGGTTCGGCTGGAGCAATAGCCGTCAACTCTGGTGGAGAAATGCCAAAGAAAAGGATAGTCTCACCGTGGAATTCGACATCGAGCAAACAGGCGACTATGACGTGACACTCGGTATTACCAAGGCCGTAGACTACGGCATCGTGCGCATAGTCGTAAATTCCGAGACAAAAATAGACTCGCTCGATCTCTACAATCCTTCGGTAATTGCCACTGATCTGAAGTTGCCTGTATGTCGGCTAAACAAAGGCATCAACACCCTCAAGGTAACAATACTGGGCGCCAATCCTGCCGCAGTGAAAAGCTACATGTTCGGACTTGACTACATACTTGCGACCAGGCGTCCAAACTGAATAAAACTTCGAAGAGCAAAGATGTATGAAAATTCTCTCTATTGCATTTTCATTCAGCCTGTTGTTTACGTGTATCGTCCATGCCGGTGAAAATCGACAGGCCGGGGACCTTTGGACCCTCAGTTTTCAGGATGATTTCGAACGGACTGAACTGGGCGATAACTGGACGAGCAACGATGCTATTATCAGCAAAGGCCGTATGCTCGTTGGCAGCAATCGGCCGGCGTGTGCCAAAATCTCCAAAGCATTCCCCGCTGATGTCAAAATAGAATTCGATGCCGAGGCCTTCGAAGGAAAACCTCCCTGTGACCTTTCCGTTACATTGGCTGCAGAACGCCTCAGCGCCATGAACTGGAATTACCTCCTCGCATTCGGCGGCGAGAATAACACCGTCAATAAAATTATAGGCGGTAGAAAACTCGAAGCTGTTCGCGACAAGAATCCCGAAAAACTTATCGAACCCAAGCGGAAATACCATATTGTCGCAGCCAAGGAAGGCAAACGCCTATCGCTTGTTCTGGACGACGAACTGCTGCTCGAAGCCTATGACGTCCAGATTATGGGCGGCCCCGGCTTCGACGCTGTCGGGCTCGTGACATGGAACGGCATGTACGTCGATAATGTTCGTGTCTATGAGCGAGTAGAACCCCATCCCGATACTCCCCGCTATGTCCTGAACCTGAAAGGATTGTGTTTGTCAACAGATCAAGCCGGCAAACTCAGGGCATCGACAAAAGTGTCCCCTCAAGTGGAAAAAGCTGTTCAGGCTTATAATAACAGCGACCTGAACAAGGCAAAAAGGATCTTTCAAACATTATCCGCAGAATACAAGGCGGCGGGCCTGGCTTATGTATATGGCAACCTCTATTACGAAGAGCAGCCGAATGACTTCGCTTATCTTGAAGGGCTGTTTTCCAAACTTAGTAAAGAAAATCAAAAGGAACGGCGCCTGGCCGAGTATGCCTGGGCCGCATCCCTTTTCAGTCGCGTTCGCATCTTTCCACGCGATCCGAAGGCATGCAGCCTTCTCATGGCGCTGGGCCCGAAAGACAATCCCTTCTACGACAAGGCAAAACTCTACCGCGCCCGCTTCTTACGCGCTAGCGGACAGGAGGACGGGGACCGTAAAAAAATCGAAACAGCAACAAACATGTTCAGGGAATTGAAAAGCAAGGCACCAAAGCACACCGTTCTTGGCGAACTAACAGGCGAACAAATCCCGTGGGGCAAAGAGCTCATTGACAACGATCCCGACACTCCCCGCTGGGCGGCTTTGCTGCACGAGATGTACATCCGGCAGCTTAAAATTCTTAAGTGGTGGTTCACTGAACGCCAGAGAGAAGACGGTCAGCTCGGCGGGGGCTGGGGAGATGATGTCGAGATACTTCGCTCATGGGGACCTTTTGCAACGATTTCAAATGCCGAGCCTCTCATAACTGATGGCATCGAAAAACTATGTCAGGGAGTCTGGGATAATGTGCTTGTTGAGGGCTACGACGCGGAGTATGGTGACGTCGAGCATTCTGCGGAACCTTCAGCCGATACTATCCCCACGATGCTCGCAATAAAATACGGTAATCCGATATGGTTCGAACGAAACCTGGCAAGCTGCAGACGGATTCGGGATTTCTACATGGGTATAGATGCAAAAGGATATGTGCGTTTTAAGTCAGCCTTTTTCGGCGGCGACCGTGCCGGCACCCACATCAGGGAAGGAGGAGACAATTATTACTCAACTCGTCCCATGAAACACTTCTTATGGGCGTCCTGGTACGGGAACATCGCGGCAAGGGATTTTTACCTGAACTGGGTCCAGGGCTGGCTCGACGCAACAATGACCAAAAAATACAACAAGATTGCCGGCATCATCCCGGCCAATATCTGGTATCCTTCGGGAGACATTGCGCCACCGAACGGCGCCCCGTGGAATGACCCATACTATAACTATATGGGTTGCTGCAATCTTTCAAACTACTGGATGCAGGACACCTTTCTCGCGGCCTATAAACTATCAGGCAACAATAAATTTCTTCAGCCGTTTCATACCTTCATGACCTGGCAGCAAAGAGAAATGCCGAAAGGCTCCAAACAATTCCCCGATTTGGATGAAGATCCATTGGGCTGGGCCATCAGCCAGGCCAGGGGAGGGCTTAACAGCAATACCCTAGCGCAATATCGCTGGCTGACACAGGATGATACTTACGACAAGCTTATTATAGAAAGATTGTGGCCCGCACAACAATTCCAACTGACCGGTGACTTCGAAACTTTTCTGAAAATAATCGAAAATGCGCTGCAGCGATTAAGAGTCAACTTCAATCTTCAAACACGGGAAGTCATCCAGACCGACCGCGCAGGACTTGCAGGATCGTCTCTTTCGTTTGGTGCCTACACTGGCGGGGTCCGCGAATGGAAAGATGCAGGTATGCCGACAATGACTGTAACATGGGACCTCCCGCATGTGGATTTCTCCGCGCTGGTCGTTGGTGCCTCCCCGAAAGAATTGCGAGTTTGGCTTTACAACCACCGGCCTGAGAACATGAAAGTGGGTATGCGCCTTTGGCAATTGCTGCCGGGGAAATACGAAGTCCGGTATGGCCCAATCCAAAGAGAAACTTCGAAAAATCCTCAGAATTCCAAATCTACAATTGAAAAATTTATACTAAAGGAACGGGCTGGAAGATACGAATTGGACGTCCCTTCACGCCGGGAAATTGCTATCAAGTTTCAACTGGTAAATGTCTTGAAACATCAAGAGCCACTGCCCGACCCGGCTGTCTGTAAAGATGATATCACGATTCTTAAAGCAAATGAAAAACATGCAGCCTTGAAGCTAACTGTTCATAACCTGGGAAGCGCGCCCGCAAGAAAACTGCCCGTTGTTGTTATGAGTGGCCCTCAAGGCAAAACACGTGTAATTGCACGCACTGTGATAGATGTTCTTCCCGAATCCAAGGACCTGCAGCCTTCCACGGTCTCAATAACGCTGAATAAGATTACACTTTCTCCCGGCCTCAGGATTGTTATCGATCCCGACCAAAAAATCGAAGAGATATGCAAATCGAACAACGAAGTATCAATCTCATCCATAGGAAAATGAAGAATTCTAAGTGACTCTTATTCCCTCCGCAAAACGTCGTGGATACCTGCTTCGATATCACAAAGAAAGGTTTTTCAGGTGTGATACAAATTTCTATGTGATTACTTTGTCTAGAGAGTAGGAACAAAATTTGTACGTTATGATTGTCGGTTAAGGTAGCGGTGCTACTTGAGGCCAACCGTTGTTCCATGTCATGGGAAAGATTTTCAATTCCGAGCGCCCCGTGCATCCGTGATACGCGTGAAAAACCAAGTAGTCACCGGAAATATCCTGCAGCACGGCACAGTGGCCCGGACCTCGCCAATTTTCTGTAGTTGCTTCAATAACTAAGGTTCCGCCGCCTTCCATCATGGGAATACCGTCTCTGTCCACATACGGCCCCGTGATTTGTCCGGCGCGACCCACCATAATCTTATAGGTGCTGTTAACGCCGCGACAGCAGAGATCAAACGATACGAACAAGTACCAATACTCCTTATGCTTCACAATAAACGGTGCTTCCACAGCGTCGGGTGAAGAAGACTTTTCAACCGAACTTCCACGCGGTCGGCTTGCCAAGCAGTACAGAGTGGTATCTTCCTCAGAAAGTTTTCCGGTTTTGATATCAATACGTTTCATTTTGATGCCGCTCCAGAAGCTACCCCAGGAAAGCCACACCTTGTCTTTATCTTCGATCGCGATATTGCCGTCGATTGCGTTCCAGTTATCCCGACCCGGCCGAGAGCGAACCACCATGCCCTGATTGACCCATCGGTAGTCAGGATGGTTGGGATCGAGGATCTTGTTCGTAACCAGACCAATGGCGGAATCATTCGTGCCAAACCTGGATACGGAGTAATATAGATGATATTTTTCATTGAAAAAAGAAATGTCCGGCGCCCATATCCCTCGGGCCCCTCGGATTTCCTCAGTAGCCCACGTCGGTAAGCTGTCAAAGACACTGCCACAGCGACTCCAGTGATGCAAATCTTGGGAACGGCGAATCGGAAGCATCCCGCCACGCCGTCGACCACCGGTGGAGAACACGTAATACGTATCGTCTTCTCGAATAATTGCGGGATCGTGAACGCGTAAATCACCCCGTAGGTCGAGCATTCGCAGTTCGGAATTATTCGAATTTGCCCGGCAGGAAGTCCCCAGCACAAGCAATCCCATCAGCCGGACGAGCCTTAAGATAATAGCAATGTGTGGTTGATTAATCATGGCGGGCTATCGCAAGAAAAAAGAGTAAAGGGTAACACTCAAGGGAGCCAGTTCATATGTTCCCTTAGCATCTCTAATGGAAGACGTACTGATGTCTACCTGCCGTGCTTTTCCGGGAGCGTTGTATGCCCACTTGTTCGGGCCGGTGAGGATCCACTTCTGCCCGCGTCCTATCCGTTTTCCTCCATTCAATTTCAAAGAGAGAGGCTGTGATTTGTCGCTCGGATTGACAATCCCTACTGTTAAGGCAGTGCGGTCGTCCGACAACGCCGCGGCTATATCAAGCAGCTTGGAATCGCAATTTACCCGTACCGGGATTTTGCCGAACCTTTCCCGGTACAGTTTGAGAACAAGGCCCGTGGTTTCAAATTCCGCTTGGGTTTTTGTCGTCTTGATAGCGCCGATGACATTAACAGTCTGGGCGTAATTAGCCATGAAGTACATATCGCTATTGCGGAAGAACTCATGCAAACCTACAGCTATACCCAAGCCATCCTGGAGAAAATATCGAGTACCAAGTTCTCCGTATTCGTTCGGGCCGTACCAGTAATTCCATTCGTCCATGGCAATGCGGATGTCTTTACCTGACAGAGATGATATTGTCTTTCGGTATCCACGATGGGCATCGGCAACATCACGGATCACCTGAGCAATCTGAGTAACGTGTGAAACCACATCGTCTTTGTCCTGCCAGTAAAGGTGCTCGCTAATCAAATCCATATGGTCGAAACACGATGTGAGCATTTGTTCACTCCAGCGCCCTTTAGAGCCAACAGCGATGGGCACGAAAGTGGGATCCACTTTGCGCATGGCATCCACGACGCGATTGTGTTTTTTCATGTAGTCCGCCAGCGGCATGTGACCCAACTGCCAATCCCCAAACATTTCATTGCCGATGGCCCACCATTTGACGCCAAAAGGTTCGGGATGACCGTTTTGGGCTCGCAGCCTGCCCATAGTCGTCTTTGAACTACCGTTTGTATATTCAATTTCCTCGGAAGCGGCTTTAATATCTCCGAGTCCTGTGTTCACAGCGATGAAGGGTTCGGCGTTGATCTCACGGCATAGGTCTATGAATTCATGGACCCCTACGTCATTATGCTCGATACCTTTCCAGGCCGGATTTTTGCGAGGGGGACGGCGATCCGGATCGCCAATACCGTCTTTCCAATTGTACCCACTGACAAAATTGCCGCCCGGCCAGCGGTACACCGGCGAATTCAGTTCCTTCAGCAGGGCCAACGTATCGGCACGCCAGCCGAGGATATTGTCCTCAGGCATCAGCGATACGGTGCCAATCAGAAAGTGCCCTCTGCCTCTGCTGACAATCTCCAATCGACCATTGTCAGTTGTTCCTTTGGCAATACAACGCAGCGGAAACTTGGAGTAGGTCTTTTCGATTTTATCAATCATCACCGTGTCGCGGTCGCTCGCTCCGATACCCCATACGAGACTCACCTCAATCGGGGCCGCTTTGGAATCGCCTGCCAGCACGATCCGCCCCGTGTATGCTTTACCGTCCATTAGTCCCAGACGTTCCTGAAGCAGGCCGCCTGGTTTCTTGTTTCCGGCTAAGGCGATCCGAGGTGTGTGTTCGCCCACATATGAATTCTCCTTCATCATGGTGACTGATTTCTTGTCCCCAATAATCATCCAGGGTGAACTCGTCAACAGTTCATAAGGATGACCTTCACCATCCCAGGATCGATTGCCCGGTTTATACATGGTCCAGGCGGGCGCTTCTCCGCTAACCGGATAATAGAACTTCCTATCTTCCAGCATCTCCGCCCAGAGACCCCCGTATATACAGCGACCCAAATGCTCGATAAACTGACCGTAAATATATTTGGAAATGGGCGCGCCGGTTTGATTGAGATCAATACTCACAGTAGCAGCTTGTGTCGGAGCTGAAATCAAAAGCCCCATCAATACAAAAACAACAATCATGTGACTAATAAAATTTATCTTCATGATACTTTCCTCTTTCCTTTGACTTAAATTGCTTATGTGTATCGGTATGTAATTATTCCAGAATTTTTAATAGACCACTTTATCCAATATTTACATCTCCAAAGGGAACAAAACAAATAATAAATCCGAACTTATAGATGTTTTTCAATTCTTCATACTACTATCATGCTATATCTACAGTTTATATGAAGTCCTTGCATTTTCAAGGAATACTATTAGAATACAGTATCATTGACTCGCCTATAAATTCTTGCACTTATAGTTTGAATCGAGGGCCAAATGAAACTTATGGTTCGTTTGTCAACTATAACAATTATCTTTGTGGCTTTGCCATCTCTCGGTTTGTTGGATAATTCTGTCTTGGCTACAGTCTACAATCTTAAGGTGGTTACTGATGCCTCCCCTGACTATCACGATATGGACAGTATGATCCACAGCATTACAAGCAAATGGGAAAAACCTCAAGAAAAATGCTGGGCGTTGTTCTACTGGAATCATATCGGCCGACGACAGACCAGTCCGATGATTGTGCACGGGGTGGAATGTACAGATCCAATTCGCCAGTTCAACGACTACGGTTACACCATGTGCAGCACCGTAGCCGGGATCAACTGCTCGATCTGGGATGCTATGGGGTATCCGGTGAAGTTCTGGGACATCTCGAATCATACGGTTTCAGAGGTTGAATACGGTGGTCTATGGCATATGTACGACAACAGCATGTCGGCTATATATACGTTGTGCGATGGGGTAACCATAGCAGCAGTCGAGGATATCGGTAAGGAAGGGGCGTGTGCCCTTTCCGACGGTCAAGGTGAGCGGGGGCATATTGCAAAGTATCATTGTCTCACTGCCAACAGCATCAAAGGATTTTTGACCGGAGCCGATTGTGCTCGCGACCTCGAACAGGAATATCGCTGCTTCAATCCTAATGGCTTGAAGTACCGCTACTATTATAACAACTGGGATCGGGGACATCGCTACATTCTCAATCTGAGGGAGCACGAGACCTATACACGTTACTATAAGAGCCTGGGGGATTCTCGCTCATTCTATGTGACCAACAAAGGTAAAGACCCGGAAGCAACAAATCGACGCTATCGAATACGCGGCAACGGCATTTGGACCTATCATCCCGAGCTAAGCACCGGTGGGTTGAAGTCAATCCACGGCGTTACCGGTTGTGTGGTGGCAAAGCCTTTTGGGGTGATGCCGCAAGAGGCAGGTAAAACCGGTGAGGTCATCTTTAAGATTCAGAGTGCCAATGTGATTACTTCCCTGTCCATTAAGGCGAAGGTCTTGAGGGCAACAGAAGTCGATTTGAACTTGATATCTGTTAGCACTACAAACGGTTTGACCTGGAAACAGGTCTGGAAAAACAAAAAAATAGGTGAATCCGCTGTCAATTTGGATCTGATTGATGAAGTCAATGGTGCATACGAAGTCCTTGTCCGCGCGACTCTTATGAGTGATCGGCAGCCGGAAGACACCTGCCTAAAGCAAATTGAATTTAAGACTATCACAATGCTAAACAGCAAGATTCAACCAAAGCTGCTGGTGGGCAGGAATACAGTATATGTTGGGACTGGTGACCAGATGGATTCGATTGTCATTTGGCCCGATCTTCAGGGGGACAAGTACAAGCCCTATGTTGTCGAACAGCAGAACATAGTTTCCAAGCCGGAGCATCCGGGTTACCAGGGAGTTATGTACGCGAAAAGTCCAAATGAAGATGCATACGTCGTATTCAGGATCGATGCTCCTCGGGATATTAAGCGGATCAGCTACGGCGGCCGGTTTTACAACCGTGCGCCGAAGTCCCATATCGATATGCTGCATTCATTCGACAACGGCGTTACCTGGCATAAGAGCTGCTCCCTTACCAAAACCGACCCTCCATGGGACGTGATTCGTCATGAAACCATTGAAGATATACCCGAAAACACCTGCTCGGTTCTCTTCAAATACCAGCTGAACAGCTCGGAGGCTGGAACGAGTGCATGCAGTATCTACAGTGTGCGGATGGAGGCCAATTACAATCCCAAAGAGACAGTCCTGGAGCCCCTGGAGGTAACCTTCAATTGGAGTGAAGTTCAGGATGACTACTCTCTTATAGAAAGGAGCCATTCTCAACTCGTTACTGAAATACCTTTCAGGTACACTATCAATGTCGGTGGTTGCGACCATCCGGTTCTGAACTGGTTGCGGACAAACATCAAAGGTACCCTGGAGAATATTAAATACGGTTACTCCGATGGGATCGATGTTGGCGGTGTAAGGTATGTGCCTCAATGGATTTCGCACGGTAAGAATCTGGCTGAAGGTAAATCCTACAAGGTAACCGTTCCATCGAAGACACACTGGGGAGCCGGCGACCCACAAGGTACTAAACTGACCGACGGAGTCATGGGTCCGCCTTACGCCGGTGGCATCGGTCCGAGATATGCTTTGTGCTGGGACAAAGGTGACGATCCTGTTATCGAAGTGGATCTGGAGAAGGTACAAAGTTGCGGTGCTTTCAGGATTCACCTCAGTGCCGGCTGGCCCTGGTGGGATGCTATGAAGGGACAGGTAAAGGATAAGGTGGAAGTGCTAACATCGCTTGACGGCAGAACGTTTGCAAGCCAGGGCTTCTTTGCCTTGAATCTTAGATGGAAGGACATTCCTGTCAATCACATGATGCCCGACGATGAGACCGCTACGGGATTTACCTATGACCTTGTTCCGAAGGAGCCTGTTGAAGCACGTTACGTTCGATTTAAAATTGACACTGAAAGGACCCTTACAGTAAGCGAGGTACAGGTGCTAGATCAGATCCTAAACAAGCCATTTGATCTGCGGATTGCTCTTCCCGATGAAGGGTAGCTCATTGTCCGATTAGATGACTATTGTCAATCGGGCTGGAAAAGATAAGAGGATATATGTTTGTGTTAGTCGCCATGAAGAAAGGGGCTGTGATCAGATGAAAAAACAGTTTAGCTTTCACGGCGTTGTTTTGGTGAGCTTGTTTGTGTCTGCAACATCATTTGCGGTTAGCCCGCAGCCGAATGAGTTTCATTTTCGCAATGATTGGATGGACACGCTGCTTGGTAAGACCGGTAAGGTGATTCGCCCCCATCTGAAACTGCTTTACGAAGATGTGGCAGAAGGAATCTCGCGCAAACGCTCCTGGCGAGGCACGCCATTTCAACTTGGCCAGATAACTTACACCAACGGTTTGGCGTTTAACTCAACCAAGCACTTGATGGTGGTTCTGGATAAACCGGCAGAGCGGTTCGTGGCCGATGTGGGATTGGAGAACAACGACGACACGCGTCGCGGCGCAGCGATGGGATACGGTTCGGTTACATTCCATGTACTGGTTGGAGGCAATGAGGTCTTTGCGTCACCGGTGCTCCGTTTGAAAGATGGGGCGCATGCCGTCAACGTGCCGCTGAAAGGGGCTACGAAATTCGAAATCCGCGTCAAGGACGGAGGTGACGGCCGCAGTTGGGACCAGGCGCTCTGGGCAGATGCAGTAGTGAAGCTTCAGGACGGCGCCAGCGTGAGACTACAAGATTTGCCTCTGGAAGGTACCGGCGGCAGAAGACTATCTCTTATCGAACCACCATTCTCGTTTTACTTCGACGGTAAGCCTTCAACGGAACTGCTGAAGCACTGGCAAGTCAAGCGCGATACGCAGAAGCTCGATGCACAGCGCACTGAGCATAAACTGGTTTATACTGACTCAGAAAGTGGCTTTCAGATTCGTTGTGTTCTCATTGAATACCATGATTTTCCAACGGTGGAATGGACGCTCTATTTCAAAAATACCGGTTCAGCCGACACACCGATTATCGAAAAGATTCAGGCGCTCGATATCGAGCTAAGCCGAGGCAGCGATGGGGAATTTCTGCTTCACCATAATGTGGGTTCGCCCGCCAATGGCAACGACTACGGTCCGCTGGAAACAGCGTTGGGCCGCAATTCTACAAAGCGGCTCGGTGGCGCGGGTGGCCGTCCTACGAACAAAGACTGGTCTTACTTCAACCTTGAATGGTCCGGCGAAGGGATCATCATAGCCGTCGGCTGGCCGGGACAATGGGCGGCGGAGTTTGTGCGTGACAATGCGCGGGGGCTTAAGCTGTGTGCCGGCCAGGAATTGACGCGATTCAAATTGCTGCCCGGCGAGGAAGTTCGCAGTCCGCTAATCGTCTTACAGTTCTGGAAAGACAACTGGATTCGGGCGCAGAACATCTGGCGCCGCTGGATGATGGCCCACTCCATGCCCAAACCCGGCGGCAGGCTTCCCCAGCCACAACTGCTTGCCTCAAGCTCGCGCCAATACAACGAGATGATTGATGCCAACGAGGGCAACCAGATTATGTTTATTAACCGCTACCTTGCCGAAGATATCAAACTCGATTACTGGTGGATGGATGCCGGCTGGTATGTTCATCATGGGGGCGGTTGGCCGCGTGTTGGTACCTGGGAGGTGGATTCCAGTCGTTTCCCGCAGGGACTTCGGGTAATCTCGGATTACGCACACAGTAAGGGAATAAAGATACTGGTTTGGTTTGAACCGGAGCGAGTAACCGCTGATACATGGTTGACGAAGAAACATCCGGAGTGGGTGCTGGGTGGTTCCAAAGGCGGCCTCCTCAATCTTGGAAATGATGCTGTGCGAAAGTGGTTAACCGAGCATGTGGATCGTCTACTGACTGAGCAGGGTATTGACCTATACCGCCAGGATTTCAACATAGACCCGCTGGGTTACTGGCGAGGTGCTGATGCTCCGGACCGGCAGGGTATCAGCGAAATCAAACATGTCACGGGCTACCTCGCATACTGGGATGAACTGCGTCGGCGACATCCGAATATGCTCATCGACTCCTGCGCCAGCGGCGGTCGTCGCAACGACCTTGAGACGATGCGTCGAGCCGTACCGTTGTGGCGCAGTGACTATGCATTTGAAGCCGTCGGCCACCAGTGCATGATGTATGGCCTGTCTTTATGGCTGCCTTTTCACGGCACCGGAACCGTTTGCACGCGAAACGCACCCTACTACGGCAGCGGCCCCACACCAGTCGAGCCTTATGCCTTCTGGAGCAATGCCGGTCAAAGTACCGGTTTTGGTATTGACGTACGTTTGAAGGACCTTGATTACGCCGCGATACGCCGGCTCATCGGTCAGTGGCGCCAGATTGCCGCGAATTACTACGGCGATTTCTATCCGCTAACTCCCTGGACTCGCGACGACACCGCATGGATTGCCTGGCAATTCGACCGGCCGGAGTCAGGTGAGGGCATGATACAGGTCTTTCGTCGACACAACAGCTTCTACGAGTCCGCAAGCTTCAAACTTTTAGGTCTGGATGCGGAAGCTGACTATGTAGTGTCTAACCTTGATACAGGCGCTCAAGAGCGTCGCAGTGGTCGAGGACTCCTGACCGACGGATTGCCCGTAGCCATCGCAACTAAGCCCGGCGTGGCGATTCATACCTACCACAGGCATCAAGGGAAGCAATAAATCGGTTATGGTTGATTATGGTGAGATCAGAATGTGTCTGAGTCGAATGTAATCCCATGAAAGGCTGCCTCCAGTCGTGTTCTCTAATATGATGGAGGACAAGAAAGGAGGCGCCCATGAAAAACATATATTCAAGTGTAGCGTGTGGCGCCTTGACGGGGTGGCGATGTAGTACCTACCATCGAATCCAAGCGCCCTACCCGAAAGGTAGAACTGGTGATGGTCAGCTAAACGCTGCCTTTTGACTTCCTTCGTGCCTAAATCAACGGCATAAAGCCATGTCGGCCCATAATACTCCTTGAAGTATATCTGTAAGACGTCCCACGTCTTGCCGTCGCGGTTTGGCACCAGCCAGCACGCTCAAATAGTCAAGTCTTTTTATTTTATTATACCAAACATTGGTCACCTATGGAGCAGAATACGAGTGGGCTTGTCCCGGTCGCATGTTAGCCAGCCGTCTTTGAATTCCAGTTCGACCACTTGAATGGAGCTTCTCCGCTGCTCATAGGTATCCTTGTTCGCATCAGGTCCTCGTCTTCCTGGATGAGTAAAGTAAAAGAGAAATGCCCTGTCCCCGCTTACTACAACATCCGGGTGGCCTCCCTTGACCTGGTCGTCGATACCTCTACCCGGCTTCTCGAGAAGATTGTCTTTTTGAAGTTGCCAGGTCAAAGCGTCCTTGGAACGATACACACTCAGACCTCTCCATACGTCTACAATCATCCAGATGTACCCTTTCCATCGAAACACCTTCGGGCCCTCTCCTCTGGCTCCAACTGCCTTGCCCTTATCCTGCCACATATATAAATCCGTGCTGTCCGCGTAATAAATCGACTTATTGTCTACCTCATTGTTATACCACATTCGCCATGTTCCATCGGAAAACCGCATTATAGACGCATCAATCACTCTATCCGAAGATAGTTTCAGCGTGGACTTATATTCCCATTGCAGTAAATCTTTACTCGTCAGGTGAAGTATATCCCGCGATGCGTTCCAGTCTGTGAAGATCCCCGGCACGTATGTCAGATACATATGATATGTACCGTTGTGCTCAATCACCTCCGGGGCCCAGTAAGTATCATCACCCTTCCTGTAGTCTATTTTCGCAGTTGTTCGATATCTCCAGGTCGCTCCCGCATCTGAAGATTCTGCGATTCCGATAGGAGTTCCATGTACCCAGCTTACTCCAACAGTATTAGCAACATTTGCCCGGCGATTGGTATAGAACATAAACCACTTCTTCTCCTTATGATTCCAACACAACACGGGATCGGCTGCACCATCATAGACAGGATCGCGAAATAACGGTTTGTCGGCAATCTTGCCCTGTCCCTCTGTTGCTTTTTCTTTAATCCCCTCCGCATGAGAAGTGAAAGAGCCGACGGTTGTCGCAGTGAGCATAATCCATATCATCTTTAATACCCTGTTATGCACCTTATGTCTCCTTAAAAAGCCATCGGACTACCACCCTGCCTTTTGCCGGATAGAGCCCCATTCAGGCAGGATAACCTACTGTTTGAGAGAAGAGCACTCGCTGTTCAGGACGTAACTTGAATTCTGTGGGAGTGTTCCGCTTATCACAATTATGAAAATGAGCGGCCAGCCCTTGCGAGGCCGCGAACAGGTAGACGTTTTGGGCAATAAGACCTGTGGCGACATAATAATAGGACTTCTGTATCTCCGGATCTCTAAGGCCCGGTTCTTGGAAGGGAGCCTTCTTGTACTTGGCAATATCCACAACATAGAATATGTTGACCGGCGCCCCGGCAGCCCTGCGCCTGCCCGACCTTCGCCGGAAGTCTCCAGCCACAACCGGTGTCAAACGGTGGGGGATTGCCTCATAAAGATAGACTCCTTCGGGCAGGGCAACGTATAGGTCAATTTCCTGTGAATTACTTGCCGATGCCGCCGTCCTTCCGGGCCCTCCGAATGGACCATTCTCGCGGTTCACACCAAATGCCGCCCAGAGAAGATTCGACAGCGTCTGTGGAGAAAGCTGTTTTGCGCTGATGTTACGGTTGGTTTTTCTTTCCTTCAGGGCCGCCAGTACGCTCCTGCCGCCGTCCGTCTGAGGCTTAACAAGCGTTATAGGTTTCAGGTCCTCGGCTAAGCCGGATGCTGTACCGGCCAGGAAAGTGACTACCGGTACAGTTTTCAGGAATGTTCTACGGTCCATTTGATCCTCCAATCAAGTTTAATAGTCGGTATTTGAACGATTTTATTTGATATCATACCACAATTTCAGCAAAACTACCAAGACAAGTTGTGATATTCACGATTAATAATGAAGGATTCGGTTGTGGTAGTTGGTTCTGGTATGATTATTCTCTCGTATTGGAGGTGGTAAAAACACTCCGTACGGCAAAATAAACTATTTGATAGCTTCCGCATTATCCGCTACACTTTCGCATTGTTTCAGACGGTCTGGTTCAGGCGACTACGATAACAAAGATAGCTGCTATTATTGACCTAAGTGATAATCCAGTGAGGATA
>Ga0209427_10002632_pt1 | contig 21065 bp, 28 predicted proteins | sample DeeMarSWOR136_30_FD_187465 | JGI IMG/M metagenome (GOLD analysis project Ga0209427, IMG submission 187465) | Marine sediment microbial communities from White Oak River estuary, North Carolina - WOR-1-36_30 (SPAdes) (version 2) | ecosystem: Environmental > Aquatic > Marine > Intertidal zone >...
TTACACGGCGAAGCTCCTGTGACAGCGCTCAGAGTCGAGGCGTGTGGGGCAGGTGCGGCAGATCCCGTCGAGGAGCGAACGCCGGTCGGGGGCGTCGAGGGCATCGCCCTCGCCTGGGGGGACGAGGGGGCAGGGGACGGAGTAGCCCCGGAGACACCAGCACGCGTCCTCCATGTCGTCTTCCTCCACCTCTTCGTACACGGGGCGTCACCGCAACGGCTTCATCATTTCGTAGGTCTCCGTCGAGATCACGTGGAAGCCCATCCGGAGCCAGAAGGGAAGCGCGGCGTCGTAGGGGGTGAGCAGGATCTGGCGCATCCCCCGCCGCCGCGCGTAGCCTTCGACCCACTGGTACATCTCCCGCCCGTACCCCTGTCCCCGGAAGGCGGCGGCGACCTCAAAGTAATCGATGTACAGCTCCCGGTATGCGGGGAAGGCGGTGAGGCAGACGTGGCCCACCTCGTCGGCGCTCGTGTCCACGTCGCGGAAGACGACGCCTTCCCGATAGCGGAGGGGCTGCAGGCGCAGCGTCGGCGTCCGGTAGGGGTACATGAGGCCGCTCTTCGCCCGCCCGACGGGCGACAGTGTCTGGGGAAACACGACGGGTCGCCTCGCTACCCCTTCTCGCGCCACGTCTGCCCGCACTGGGTACACTTGAAGACCTGCACCTCGATCAGGGTCTCCTCCTCGTCGCCGAGGTACATCGTCCAATGGTAGGCGCGCTGGCCGTCGCATCGGGGGCAATCGGCCCGGACGGTGGGCAGCACCCGCAGCCGGGCCTCATCCTGCGTGAGGACGACGATCCGGTCGTCCAAGACCTGTCGGGTGATGGGGGGCCGGCGCGGGCGATCCGTCTCAGCCTGCTCGTATCCGCACCGGGGACAGACTAAGACGTGGAGACGCCGGGGCGAGGGGGTGAGACGGGTATGGCAGCGTGGGCAGAACTCCATGGGGGTCAACCGTCCTCATGGCTTTGCAGTGGACGTCTTACTGCCAGCTGTCCTGCGCCTCATCCGCGTCCATGCCCAGGAGCTTCCGTGCCTCGTCGACCATGCGTTCGGCGACGCGTCGGCTGACGCGGCCATCCGCAGCCAGTTCGTCCACGTCCGCGAAGACGATCTGCCACAGATCACGGTACCCCCGGTCCTTGAGGCGGCGCTCCATCTCCTGATTCACGCGGGACAGCTGCGTGAGATCGTCCGCATCCACGTTCCGCCGCATCATTCCGCTGCGTTCTCCGACTCGTCCGTTTCGTCCTCCTCCAACCCCAGCAACGCCGTGGCGGAGGCGATGATCTTTTCTGACACCCCTCGTGCGACCCCCGCCGTCCACGCGAGGATGGTGGCGTCCTCGTAGGCCACCTCCCACAGGGTATCATAGCCTTGGGCCTTCAACCGCGTCTCCACTTCTTCGTCAACCCCTGGGAGCTGCTTCAAGTCATGTTCATCCACGCCTCGAGCGTCGTCGTTTTTCAGGCGCCTCCCCTCCTCCATCTCATTCACGTCCGCATCCTTCTTATCATGATGTCGATTCTAACGCAATTCTTTTAATATTTAAGCCTTTTCACATCGATGTTCTAAATAACCTTTTTATTGGTGGCTGCACCATACCGTCCGGTGATGCGATCATGTTGAACGTGGAGCTAGACACGGTTGACTTGAACATCCTCGCCTCCCTTCAGGACAATGCACGGACACCCTTTACCAAAATCGCGGAGGCCTTGGGCGTCTCAGACGCCACCATCCATCTCCGGGTCAAGAAGATGGAGGAGCTGGGCGTGATCGAGAAGTACACCCTCCTCCTCAACGAGGAGGCGATGGGGAAGCCCGTCACCACCTACGTCCTGATACGCGTCAACCCCAGCACCGTCGAGGACGTATGTAGGAAGCTCATGGAGTTGGAAGACGTCTATGAGATCTGCGAGATCCATGAGCGCTATGACGTCCTCGTCAAGATCCGGGGGCGCAGCCTCGACGAGGTCCGCGACATCCTCATCAACAAGATCCGCTCCATCCCCCACATTGTTGGCAGCGAAGCCTACACGGCCTATAAGACGTGGAAACAGGACGTGGGAGTAAGGATGGCGCCCCTCTCCGCCTACTATCGTACAACCTGAGAGGCGCTCATCCTTCTTCACTACTCAAAAAATCGGTGAATTAGAGGCCGGACTTGACCGCTTCGCCCTACCAATCCTCGTCCTCTTCTTCCTCCTCCTCGTCGTCGGACCAGTTCCAATCGTCGTCCTCGTCCTCTTCGCGATAACTATGCATGCTCATTCACCTCCGTTCAACGGGTTGTTGAGGCGTTCGCGGCCCTCGTCACTCCTTTCTTTTGTGCTTGGGCTGCTTCCCGTCGTTCACTTCTCCTTTTTTTGCTTCGGCTTCTTGCCACCCTTCTTTTTCTTCGCCATCGGTATTCGCCTCCTCGTACGGGAGTTTGTTTCTTGAAAGTCTTACATATTTAAGCTTTATCCCTCGAAACCTTTGATGGAAAAGCCGACCCTGTAGCATGTTCCAAGCGAGCGTCCTTGCGAAAAGCATTTAAGGGGATGGAGGGAGTGTAGAGCAGAGGGAGCTATCGAGGAAAGTGTACGCGTTACCCACGAGGTTCGATCACGAAGCCAGCCTAAACCTTCGTATGCTCCTATCCCGTACACCAGCAAAAGGGGGGAGGCGGATCGGGGTGGAAGGAAGTGACGGAGATGACCCTGCGGATCAAGATGCGGGGCCTCGGGCTGTCAGTGCTCTCCCTCTCCTTCAATCTCGGCGGGTTGCTGGCGGGGGCGCTCCTTGCCCTCTATCTTGATGTCTTCTCAGCGACGCCATGGGCCCTCCTCCTGTTCCCCGGAGTGCTGAGCGTTCGGGGCGCTATCGGGGGGGTGCTGAGCGGCCGCCTGAGCACCGCGCTCCACCTTGGGGTGGTGCGGCCCCGCTTCACGGAGAACACGAAGGCGTTCTCCACCATCTTGAGCGCCATCGTCGCGTTGACGCTGGGAAGCAGTCTTCTGATGGGGCTGGCGTCATCCCTCTTTAACACGGTTCTCCTCGGAGCCCCCGCGGTCGATGGCCTCGCCATACTGGCTGTCAGCGTCGGGACCATGGGCCTCTCCCTCGTCTTCGTATCGCCCATCACCGTGGGAATAGCGGTGCTGGCGTTCAAGAGGCAGCTAGATCCTGATGTGATCGTGTACCCCGTTGTTTCGACGGTGGCTGACGTGCTCGTCACCCTCTGTTACCTTCTTATGCTCCAGGGCTTCCTCGCGTCGCCCGTGCTGATTGGCGTCTTTGACCTCGTCTGCGTGCTCGTGATGTGCTCCATCGCGATCAAAAATCGTAAGGAAGCGGAGTTCGTGAAGACCATCAAGGAGTTTTCGCTCACCCTCGTCCTGGTGGCGATCATCGTCAATGTCACGGGCTCGCTTCTCGGCAAAGTCAGCCAAGGCATCCGCGGGAGGCCTGAACTCTATGTGGTGTACCCTGCCTTGATCGACACCGTGGGGGACGTGGGCTCCATCGTGGGCTCAACGGCCACGACCAAACTGGCGTTGGGCACGATGGGGTCATCCTTCGCCTGCATCAAGCAGCATCTGGCCGAGATAGGTGGCGCGTGGTCGGCGTCCCTGCTACTGTTCACCCTCTACGCCATCCTCGCCGCATCCCTGACTGCCTCCCGCGAAGTGGGGCGGCTGATACTGCCGTTCTTCACAACGAACCTGATAGCGGTTTCCTGCATGGTCATCGTCTCGTTTGCCGTGGCCATCGTTACGCAGAAGAGAGGGTGGGACCCCGACAACTTCGTCATTCCCATCGAAAGCGCGCTAGCCGACGCCGTCACAACGGGATCCCTCCTCCTCGCCCTCACAATGATGGCGTAAGGTCGGCCTACAGCCCAGGTTCGCGAGCGCGAGGAAGGGGCCGCTTCAGGCTACTCGACCCGGTCTCCCCGGGAGGCCCCCTCCCACAACGCGCCCCCCTCAACCGACACGCAGTCTTAACCGCAGAACACGGAGAACAGGCCCGTAAGTCCACGAAAGCGCCTCAAACTCCGCCCCACCCCCACCCAGAACCGCCGTCACTCCACCGGATACTCCCCACGAAAATACTTCCGCGGAATGAGGCGAACGATCCCCAAAACCGCGACCTTCACCCGCCAGGTATCAAAGGTCATATGCCCCCGCTCCAGCCGATCCCGCTCCACCAGCCCCAGCTCGTACAGGTCCCCCAGCACCCGCCGCACACTGTACAAGGGCGCATCCACGAGGGACGCCAGATCCCGCGAGGAAAAATCCCCCTTGCGCTCCAGGAGGGCCGCGTACACCCGTAACGCCAAATCGTTTTGCCGGCTTAAGACGCGGTTAAACGCTCTCCAGAACCGCCAGTCCTGCGGCGTCTCATCCACGATCATGACGTTGATGGCCTTATCGACCTGACTGATCTTGATTTTTTCCTCGGTATGCAGTTCCACTCCTCTCCTGGCCGCGGCTTATGTCAGGGCTCCCGCTTCCGCCATCAACACCAAGCCTTTCGTAACGGAAGACGCCCCCCAAACACACAATAATGCGTACACGACTAATTAAAGATGTTGCAGCCGAGGGAGGATGGCCCACGACGCCCATCACACCGGGAAGCACGAGGCCCGCCGTCGCGCTCCCTGGCCTCGGCGGGCCGCAATACGGTGGCCGAAGCGGTGTGGGGAGGGAATCGAGGATTGAAAGCCTTTATATTTATCCTCTGAACTTACAAAACCTGCTTCAAAGGGAAGTGAAACAGGCAGTGCCCACCGTTTACGACGTGCCCAGTGACCTCCTCATCCAACGGCTGGGAGACTACTTGCTGACCGAGGTGCCTAAAGTGACGCCGCCGAAGTGGGTGTCCTTCGCGAAGACGAGTGCCCACGTCGAAGGACCGCCCATGCAACGCAATTGGTGGCACACTCGTTGCGCGTCTCTCCTTAGAAAGACCTACATCCAGGGCCCCGTCGGCATCGCCCGCCTGAAGAAGGCGTATGGGGGGCGCAAGAGTAAGGGAAGCGTGGGAAAACATTCCCGGCCTGGAGGCGGCGCGATTGTCCGACACGCCCTCCAACAGCTGGAGGAAGCGGGGCTCGTCCGCACCGTGGAAGGGGAGGGGCGGGTGTTAACGAGGCAGGGCAAATCCTTGTTGGACCGACTGGCCGTTGAGGTCAAGAAGACGCTGGAGAAGGATGTGCCCGGCCTGGCGAAGTACGGGTGAGGGAGGACGGATGAGCGCGGACGAGGAGCTGGACGAGATCCGAAGGAGACGGCTGCAGGACCTGCGCAAGAGCCTGGCGGCGGATCAGCAACGAGCGGAAACGCAGCAAGCCGTGGAAGCCCAGAAAGAGGCGTTACTCCGCCAAATTCTGACGCCGGAAGCCCGACAGCGCCTCACCCGCATCAAGCTCGTGAAGCCGCAGTTCGCCGCGCAGATTGAGGTGCAGCTCATCCAGGTGGCGCAGCAGGGCCGCCTGCGCCTGCCCATCACCGACGCCCAACTCAAGACCCTGCTCAGAAACCTACAACCCGCGAAACGCGAGATAACGTTTAGGAGAATATGAGGATGGCACGGAATAAGCCGACCGCCAAGAAGCGGCGCCTGATCAAAGCTGGGAACGCGAGTCAGCCCGTCCCCGTCTGGGTCGTGGTCAAGACGCGGGGGCGTGTCCGCGTCACCCCGAAGCGGCGGAACTGGCGGCGGAACAAGCTTAAACCCTAGGAGGCCCAGCCATGTCGGATCGGGAAGAGGCGGACGAGGCGGACATCGTGGAAGAACGGGTCTACACGATTCCCCTGAAGAAGGCGTGGATCGCGCCCATCAAGAAGCGGGTGCCCCGGGGCGTGCGGCTGGTGCGGGCGTTTGTGCAGAAACACATGAAGGTCGAGGACCCCGTCATCACGCCCGAAGTGAATGAGTACCTCTGGAAGCGGGGGATTGAGGGCCTGCCGCGGCGGGTGCGCGTCCGCATCACGCGGGACGGGGACGGCGTCGTCACCGTCCATCTGGTCACAGGAGAATAAGTTGGCCATCTACTCCCTCGACCTCACGGGCAGCCCCAACATCGGCGTCTACGCCCTCACCACCAACGACGTCACCATCATCCCCGTCCCCCTCTCAGCGAAGAAGACCCAGCGCATACGGGACGCCTTGGGCGGCGACGTGGTGTTCACGTCCATCGGGGCGACGCGGCTGGCCGGCGTGTTGGCGGCCGCGAACTCGCGAGGCATCGTCCTCCCCTTCTACGCGGCCGACGAGGAAGTCGACGCCATCAAACGGGCGTGGACGGGGAACATCGCGCGAATCACCTGTAAACGGACCGCTCTGGGGAACCTATTGCTGGCCAATGATCGGGGGGCCCTTGCCTCGGAAAACCTAATGCGGGAGCGACGCGCCATCCAGCAAATCCGCGACGCGTTAGACGTGGAGATCGTCGCGGGAGAGATCGCGGGCCTCCCCTACGTCGGCTCCCTGGCCACGGCGACGAACAGGGGGGTGCTTGCCCACCCCCTGCTGAAGACGGATGAGCGCCGCGTGCTTCTGGACGTCTTGAAGGCGCCGGTGGACGTGGGGACGGTGAACGGCGGCGTCCCCTTTGTGGCGTCCGGCCTGCTCGCCAACGAGCACGGGGTCCTCATCGGCCCCTTAACCACCGGGCCGGAGGTCATGATCATTTCCAACGTGTTAGATAGCTGACACAGGACACCACAAGGAAGAGCGGGTAACAACACTTTTAATAACCCCGAGCGGGGTGGATACGGCTCAGAGGACAGGAAGAATGGGGGACGTGAAACTCTTCAGGGTGGAGGGCGAGATCCTCAGTCCCACCTATACGACGACGTTTTCGAAGGACCTCCGCGCCGTGAAGCCCGACGATGCAGTGGAACAGGTGTTTACCACGTTAGGCAGTCAACACCGCGTGAAGCGGGTCCACATCAAGGTGACGAGCGTCGCGGAGATCACGGTGGACGAGACGGAGGACGTGATTATCCGCGACTTAAGCCGAGGGTGAGACGGAGCGATGACGCAAGTGGAGAACGAGGTGGAGCGGCTGATCTACGAGCTGCAACTTCTGGAAGGCGCGTCCGAGACCCTGCAGACGCGGATCGGCTTGGTCAATGCGTCCATGAACGAGTTACAGTTGGCGAATGCGGCGCTGGAAGGGCTGAAACACGAGGAACAAGGCGCCGACATCCTCGTGCCCCTGGGCGGGGGCGCCTACCTGAAGGCGAAGATCGAGGACGTGGAGCGCCTCATCATCGGCGTCGGCGCCGATGTGGCCGTGGAGAAGACGGTGGGGGAGGCGCAAGACGACGTGGGCGCGCGACTGCTGGAGTTGGATAAGACGCGGGCCAGCCTGCGAGATCAGTTAGAGCAAGCCCTCTCCCGGATGGCCACGGTGCGACGGCGGGTGCAAGAGATCACGCAGCAGGCGTCCAAAGGAACGACGGAGAATGTTTGAGAGGCTGAAGACGGCCGTCGACCGCGTCGTGGACAAGGTCTCGCGTACCGAGTTAACCGACGAGAAGCTGACCCCCCTACTCTGGGATTTTAAGGTAAGCCTCTTGGAGAACGATGTCGCCCTCTCCGTCGCGGACGAGCTCTGTGAAGCGATGAGAGCGCGGCTGCTGGGTGAAGCGGTGGGACGCTTTGAAGACAAGAAGGCGAAGGTGCATGGGGCATTACGGGACGGCCTCTACACGGTCTTGCGGGCGCCGGTGACCGTGGATCTGCTGGACGTGGTGGCGGCGAAGCGGCGGGAGCGAACGCCCCTCATCATCGTGTTTGTGGGCGTGAATGGCACGGGGAAGACCACCACCATCGCCAAAGTGGCGCATCTCCTCCTCAAAGAGGGGTACTCGGTGGTCCTCGCGGGCAGTGACACCTACCGCGCGGGATCCATCGAGCAGCTGGAGGGCCACGGCAAGCGCCTGGGTATCCGCGTGATCACCCACCTCTATGGCTCCGACGCCGCCGCCGTCGCCTTCGACGCCGTCAACTACGCGCGGAGCCACGGCATCAACGCGGTCCTCGTGGACACCGCGGGACGGATGCAGACGAATCGAAATCTGGTGGATGAAATGAAGAAGATCGTCCACGTCGCGAAGCCGCATTTGACTCTCCTCGTGGTGGATGCGCTCGCGGGGAACGACGCGGTGGAACAAGCGCAGGTCTTTGACGAGGCCGTGGGCCTGGACGGCGTCGTCCTCACCAAGGCGGATGCCGACGTGAAAGGGGGCGCAGCCATCTCCATCGCCTTCGCGATCAAAAAACCGATCCTGTTCCTGGGAACCGGGCAGTTCTACGACGACCTCACCGCCTTCGACCCCCGCTCCTTGGTTGACCAGATTCTTGCCTGAGCAGCGGGACGCACGACAGCCCCGCCGACGCCCCCAGGCGCCCCCGCCCTCGTTAAGCCAGAAGAGTCAGCAGCAAGGCCTTCGCCGTATGCAATCGGTTCTCCGCTTCTTGAAAGACCCGGCTCTGCGGGGAGTCCAAGACGTCGGAGGTGATCTCATAGCCCCGCTGGGCCGGCAGACAGTGGAGGACAATACAATCCGCACGCGCCAGCGCGAGGAGGCTCGCATTCAGTTGGTAGGGCCGAAAGACGTTCTCCCGCCGCGCCTTCTCGGCTTCAAGGCCGAGGGAGACCCAGGTGTCAGTCACCAAGACGTCCGCGTCCCGCGCGGCGTCCCGCGGATCCTGCACGATCTGTGCGGAGGTCCGCAGCTTCGGCTCAAAGCCCTTGGGCGTGGCCACCGTCATCTCCATCCCCGTCATCTCCGCACCGCGCATCAGGGAATGACACACGTTGGTGCCGTCCCCCGTCCACCCGATCTTCAACCCAGCCAGACAGGGTTTCTCCTCGAAGATTGTGAGGAGATCCGCGAGGGCCTGGCACGGATGATAGAGGTCGTCCATGCCGTTGATCACGGGCTTCTCACAGCCCTCCGCGATGTCCACGAGTTGCTGGTGCGTCGGAACCCGCGCCATCACCGCGTCACAGTACCCGCCTAACACCCTGGCCTCGTCTTTCACGTCCCCCTTCACGAAGTTCGTCTCCTGCCAGTTCAAGTTAAGGGCATGCCCGCCGAGTTGCGTCATGGCGACTTCAAAAGAGACGCGGGTCCGCGTCGACGTCTTGGCAAAGAGCATGGCAAGCGTCTGCCCCTCCAGCGCCGTCGAATGCTTGACCGTCTTCACGGCCGAGGCGGTCTCCAAGAGTTTCCTCAAGCCCCCCTCGTCCAGGTCAAGTAACGTCAGAAAATCCTTTTCCCTCATCGTGGTTCCCCCTCCGCTCTCCGTTGCGTTTTCGCTTACTCTCTTTGCTGCATGGAAGGTAATAAGCTTCGTGAAACAATCGCCGCTCGCACGCCGAGGGATGGCGGATAGGCCCTCGGGTAGTCGTAGAGGTGACGCGGGTACGGGTTGAAGAGGGGTGAGAAAGCCATATTAAGCAGTCTCGAGCTCTATTTTCACACAAGACACATGGAGACAGCCGAGGGACATGCGGGTATATGTGGTGGTAGGACTGATCTTACTGGGCATAGGCTTGTTCGGGGCACTCCTGTCCTCCGCCATCTTCTTCGGTATGGTCACCTCCGGGGTGTTTCTCATCGCCTACGCCCTCTTCACCGCAACGGAGGCGGGCAAAGGGGAAACCCACGCCTCAACCACTCGGGCACCGCCCGTTCAGCCCCCGTCAACCCCGGTCGCGGCGTCCTTTTGCTCAAACTGCGGCGCCAAACTGGAGCAGAACGCCCGGACCTGCCCCTCCTGTGGACACAAGCTTGGAAGGGAACCAGAGTGAGCGGGCTGCGAGCGGGCACCAAGAAACAGCTGGCCCTCGGCCTGGTAATCGTCTTCATGGCCGGGTGGCTCTTCTTCTCCTATTACCTGTACACCAATCAAGTTCTCTTCGTCAGCATAGAAGGTACCATACTGGACTTCGAGGCCACCACGCTCGCGCTGTACCGGGGTCAGGTTGACCCCAACATTAAAGCCGTCATCCTCTACCTGGACACGCCGGGCGGCCTCGTCTATCCCTGTCTGGAAATCGCCACGCATGTCCAAGAGTTAGCCGATGAAAAGCCCGTGATCGCCGTGATGGGCACGCAATGTGCGTCGGGCGGCTACTACATCGCCTCCTTCGCGTCCTATATTTACACACACATGAACACCATCACGGGGGGCATCGGCGTCATCTCTGTCTGGGTCGACTTATCTGAATACTATGAGAAAGAAGGAATAAAGATCTGGGTTTGGCAGACGGGGGAAGAGAAGGATATGGGCGCCGAGTGGCGGTCGCCGACTCAAGAAGAGAACGCGTCGATCCAAGCGGAGGTGGACGCGCTGTTCATGAAGCTCATCACCGACATCAGCGTCAACCGGAACCTATCCAATGACACCGTCACAGACATCAGTACCGGCGCCGTCTTCTTGGGGAGGGAAGCGCAAGCCTTAGGATTAGTCGATGCCATCGGGAACCCGCTGACCGCCCAGGCGAAGGCCGCGGCGATGGCGGGTCTCTGGCGGTTCATCACGGTGTCCCAAGACATGTCGGACGCCCAAAAATTCCTCCGCGCCATGTTCTAGCCCCGATTTCATCCCGTGTCCACGTGAGGCGAAGAAGGAATACCACGACATTGGCCAGTACTGAGTGAAGCCCGGTGAAGTCCCCCCGATAACCATAAAGTTAAAAGATAGGATACACGTTCATGTGGAATGCTGAGTCCGTGGAAGTGTGCACGTGCCCCTGAAATCGTTTCTCTCCTCCTGTAAGCGGCTGATTAAACTCATCGGCCGCCCCAGTCGAGAGGAAGTGTGGACCTACATCAAGGTAGGGTTAGCGGGGGTAGGTGTCATCGGAGTCATTGGCATGATCGTGAAGTTAATCTCAAGTATGCTACAGTCAACGTAAGCCATCTAGGGGAGACGATAGGATTTGGAAGAAGATGAGGAGGCCCTCAACGGCGTTCAAACCATGTTCTTCGCGGTGCGAACGACCGCGGGACAGGAGAGAAATGCCGCGGAACTTGTGGGACTAAAGGCTCAATCCAAAAATCTTCCCGTAATCTCCGTGCTCGCACCCGAGACCTTGCGGGGCTACATCTTTATCGAGGCCCTGAACCCCCACGTCATTGAAGAGGCCATCGCCGGAATTCGACATGTCAAATCGAGGGTGCCTGGACGGGTGCAATTTCCCGAGATCGAAAAATACCTCATAACCAAGCCCATCATCGAGGAACTGGATGTCGGCTACACGGTGGAGATCACCGGCGGCCCCTTCAAGGGGATGCGGGCCAAAATCACGCGAATCAACAAGGTGCGAAAAGAGGCCACCCTCGAATTGTTGGAAGCCACGTTCACCCTCCCGATCACCGTTAACGTGGACTACCTCAAACTCGTGAAGAAGGCCGCCATGGACAAGGAAGAGACATAGGAGGACGCTGCGATGAGTGAGAAAAAAGTGGTAGAGGCGCTGGTAAGTGGAGGCCAAGCCACCGCGGGGCCTCCGCTGGGACCGACGCTGGGGCCCTTGGGCCTCAACGTCTTGGCCGTCGTGAAGAAGATCAATGAGTTAACCGAGGGCTACGCGGGCATGAAGGTCCCGGTGAAAATCGCGGTCGACGTGGACAACAAGGAGTTCGAGGTGAGCGTGGGCATCCCCACGACGTCGGCCTTGATCGTCCAGCAACTGGGCATCACAAAGGGGTCTGGCGCGCCGAACACGGAAAAAGTGGGGAACCTGTCAATAGACCAAGTTCTGCAAGTTGTCACGCAGAAGCAAGGCACCTTTCTCGCCAAGGACGCGAAAGGCGCCGCGAAAGAGGTGCTGGGAAGCTGTGCCAGCATGGGCGTCACGGTGGATGGAAAGGAGCCGACCACCGTTCAACAGGAAATTGACGCAGGAGCGTACGATGAGTTTTTAAATGATCGCTCTCAGAAATAACGTCTTTAGGGTTGCAGGGGGGATCAACCGTACCCGTCAATAAAAAAGCAGTCGTCAACGCCGTCGACGAAGCCAAGACCACGTCGAAGAAGCGGCGGTTCAGTCAATCCGTCGAATTAGTCTTGGCCTTACGGGACATCGACATTAAGAAGCCTGAAAACCGCATCAACGAGATCATCGAACTGCCTAATCTCCCCTCACAAGACGTGAAAGTCGCGGTCTTCGCCACCGGGGACCTCGCCCTACGAGCGCGAAGCGCAGGAGCCGACCAAGTCTACGGCAAAGAGATCCTTGACGAACTCGTCAATGACAAGAAGAAGGCCAGAAACCTGGTTCGCGGAATCGACTTTTTCATCGCTGAGACATCCCTCATGCCCCTCGTCGGCAGAGTATTGGGCCCCATTCTCGGCCCCCGCGGAGGCATGCCAACTCCCATTCCGCCAACAGCCCCCATTGACGCCCTCATCGAGCAGCGTCGACGAACCGTGAGGCTGAGAGTCCGCAGTCAACTCAGCGCCCAATGTAAGGTGGGTGCGGAAGAGATGGACAGTGAAGCCATTGCGGACAACATCCAAGCCGTCTTCGACCGCGTTGAGCGGCGGCTTGAGAAGGGGTTGAAGAACATCCGAGGCGCCTATGTGAAGACCACCATGGGCCCGCCCGCAAAGATCGCGCTGGAGGGATGACGGAACACGATGGCACAGGCGCTGGAGCGGAGTACGATTCAACGGAAAGCGCGCGACGTCGCGCAATTAGCCGACCTCATCGACGCCTACGAGGTCATCGCCTTCGCCAGCCTCTACAAGGTTCGGGCCATCCAGCTGCAGGAACTGGCCAAGAGGTTCCGATCAAACCTGCTCATGAAGGTCACGAAGAACATTCTTGTGAAGCGAGCCTTGGAGAAGAGTGGCAAGAAGAACGTCGTAGCCCTCGCGCAACACCTGACGGGGTCAAACATTCTTCTGTTCACCAACATGAATCCCTTCCATCTCACCCTCCTATTCGACCGAAACAAGATCAAGACGACGGCGAAGGCCGGGGACATCGCCCAAGACGACATCCTCATCCCTGCAGGCAACACCGGGCTCCCCCCCGGACCCGCGATATCGGAGCTCCATGACGCGGGGGTGCGAACCCGCATCGAGGCCGGAAGCGTCTGGGTCTCCCGCGACACCGTCGTCACGAAAGCGGGCGAGGCCATTCCGCTGAAAGTCGCCAGCGTCTTGTCCAAGCTCGGCATCAAACCGTTGGAAGTGGGCCTCAAGGTCGTCGCGGCCTACGATGACGGGGAAATCTTCGCGGCCAACCAATTAAGTCTCGACCTCACCGAGGTGAAACGACAGTTCGAAGTGGCGCACGGGCAAGCGCTCAATCTCTCCGTCAACGCGCCCTACCCCACCACCGCCACGATCGAAGCCATCCTCCAACGAGGCCACGCCGAAGCAACACGGTTAGCCATCAACGCCGCCTTCGTCACCCCCGAGGTCGCCGCGGACGTGTTGGCACGGGCCTACAGTCACATGGCCAGTCTTGCCTCGCACGTGGCAAAGGTCAATAAGGACGCGGCCCCGAAGGAGCTCCAGGCTTAAAGGAAAAGTTGAAAAGAGAGCTCCGCTTAAAAGAGAGGACGACAAAGAAGAATTACGCTTCAACAAGGTTCGAGGTGACGTATAAATGCGATATGTGTATGCAGCGTTACTGCTTCACGCGTCAGGGCAGAAGATCGAAGAGGACAACCTGAAAACCGTGTTAGCCGCGAGTGGGGGCGCCGTCGATTCCGCGCGGATCAAAGCCCTCGTCGCGTCCCTTTCAGAAGTCAACATTGACGAAGCCATCAAGATGGCGCCTGGAGTGGCTGCGGCGCCAGCGCCTGCAGCGATACCTGCCCCAGCGAAAGAAGAAAAGAAAGCAGAGGAAAAAGAAGAGGAGAAAGAGGAAGAAGCCCTCGCTGGTTTAGGCGCGTTATTTGGGTAAACGCACCCAATCTACACGTTCCTCGCAACCGCCTCTCCCCGTTCGCCATGGATGGTCGTCTGCAGAAGGCTTTTTGACTTTTTCAGCGTAAAGATTTAATTGCCCTCTAGGGTAGAGAATACTGTCTGAACGTGAAGTTGATGCAGTATCCCGTACAGAGTAGACATACGAGTTTTCGATTCCTGAGCCGTATCCCTTACCCCGCACTCCGCTCCACATCATCCAGTTCCTTAGGAGGGTAACTGGTGAGTTTTCCCGAAAAAGAGTACCGCGTCCCCTTCTTCACCGAGAACGGCTTTGCGAGAAAAAAATGCGACGAGTGCGGAAGCTTCTTTTGGACGCAGGATCACACCGCGAACACCTGTGGTGAAGCCCCCTGCCTCGAATACGCCTTCATCAACAATCCGCCCACAAAACGACGGTATACCATACAGGAGCTCCGAGAGTCCTTTCTCTCCTTCTTCGAAGGACACGATCATCAACGCATCCCTCCGTTCCCCGTCGTGGCGCGGTGGAGGGACGACCTCTTCGTCACCATCGCCAGCATCGCCGACTTCCAGCCCTTCGTGACCGGCGGGATCATTCCGCCCCCCGCCAATCCCCTCGTCATCAGCCAGCCCTGCCTGAGATTCAACGACGTGGACAACGTGGGGTTAACCGCTGGGAGGCATTACACCATCTTCGAGATGGGGGGCGCCCACGCCTTCAACTATCCCGACAAACAGGTCTATTGGAAGGACCAGACGGTTCGCTTTCACCACGCCTACGTAACCGACGTCTTAGGCGTCCCGTCTGACGAAGTCGCCTATAAGGAAAGCCTGTGGGCAGGCGGCGGAAACGCGGGGCCCTGCCTCGAAGCCAGCATCCGGGGCCTCGAGGTGTCCACCCTCGTCTTCATGAAGTACAAGATCGTCCAAGGCGAGTACGTGGACATGCCCATCAAGATCGTGGACACCGGCTATGGCATCGAACGCTTCACGTGGCTCTCCCAGGGCGCCATCAGCGGGTTTCACGCGGTCTATGGGCCGATCCTGTACAAAATCGGGAGCCTCGCAGGGTTAACCTGGGTCGACGAGGCACTGCTCATTGAGAGTACCAAGTATTCGGCGATGATGAGTCTGGACACCCTCTCCAACAAGATGGCGCTCAGACGACGGGTCGCCGAAAAAATCGGGATGGACGCGCTGGAATTAGAGAGATTGATGACGCCCATCGAGAACGTGTACGCCATCGCCGACCACACCAAAACCCTGGCCTTCATGTTAGCGGAGGGCGTGGTCCCATCCAACGTGAAGGCCGGCTACCTCGCCCGCTTAATTACGAGGCGAACGTATCGGTTACTCCGGCTGTTGGGCATCGAGGACAAGCTGGCGGACATTGTGGCGATGCAGATTGACTACTGGTCCCAGGACTTTCCCAACCTCGAAGACGCACGGAGGGAGATCCTCGAAGCCATCGAGATTGAAGGCCGAAAATTCCAGAGCACCCTGGATCGCGGCGTCGGCTTGATCCAACGAATGGTGAAAGACTTGAAGCGGCAGCGAAAAACAAGCCTTTCAGAAGCCGCCCTCGTGGAGCTCTATGATTCCCACGGCATCCCCCCCGAAATCGTGGTGGAAACCCTCGCAGCATCAGGCATGAACATAACGGTGCCCGATAACCTCTATGGCAAGATCGCCGAAAAACACGTCACACAAACCGAGCCCCCGGAGGACAAGGCCACCACCGCGTTGGAGGAGCACGCCGCACCCTACCCGGAGACCCGAGCGCTCTACTATGAAGACGCCTACCAACGCCGCTTCGAAGCCCAGGTCCTCGGCGTCATCGAGGGAAAACACGTCATCCTCGACCAGACGGCCTTCTACCCCCAGGGAGGAGGACAAGAAGCGGACGCAGGCTTCCTCGAGGTGGAAGGACGACAAATCCCCGTCACCCACGTGCAACGGGTCGGAAACGTGGTCCTCCACACCATTCAAGGCCAGCCGCCAGCGAAAGGCACTCACGTCGGGGGTGCCATCGATTGGGAGAAGCGCGTAAGCCTCATGCGCCACCATACCTCAACCCACATTGTACTCGGCGCGGTCCGACAGGTGTTGGGAGAGCACGCGTGGCAAGCGGGTGCCCAGAAGGACGTGGATCGGTCCCGGCTGGACGTCTCCCACTGGGCACGGATCACGCCGCAACAACTCACGCGCATCGAAGCCTTAGCCAACGCGGTGGTGCAGGAGAATCTGCCGGTGGACGTGTCGTGGATGCCGAGAGACGAAGCGGAGAAACGATTCGGGTTCAGGCTGTATGAGGGGGGCGTGGTGCCGGGGCGGCGGATCCGGGTGGTGCAAATCGGTGGCTGGGACGCGGAGGCCTGCGGAGGCACCCATCTTCGATCAACGGGCGAGATCGGGTTAATCAAGATACTGCAAAGTGAACGAATCCAGGATGGCGTCGAACGCTTGGTCTTTGCCTCCGGCCCCCCCGCCCTCCGCTTCGTCCAAGAGCTGGAGGATCGGCTCGGTAAAACCGCGGAGGTCCTCAATACGCCCTTGGACAAGGTCGTTGAAGCCGCGGAGAAGACGGTTGCGGAGTGGAAGGATCGGGGGAAGGAGGTGCTCCGCCTCAAGGAGAAGATCGCGGAATACGAAGCCGTCGACCTGCTGAACACCGCGGAAGATGTTGCGGGCATCAGCTTCGTCACGCATTCGACTGACTGGGGCGACGTGGACTACCTCATACACGTGGGGGACCTCATCACCCGCACAGACGAAAAGGCCGTGGTCGTCCTGTACACTGTGGACGGCAAGGTCAACGTGGTCGTGATGGCGGGTGACGGCGCGGTTCGGTTAGGGGCTCATGCGGGACGAATCGCGGCGGAAATGGCGAAGGTGGTGGGTGGCGGCGGCGGCGGCAGGGCCACGCTCGGCCAAGGCGGCGGCGACGCGGTCGAGCAGGCCGGGAACGCCGTAGCCGTCGCCAAGAAAGTTGTTGCGAGACAGGTGGGACGGGGGTGACCCAGGACGGCGGTTAACTGGAAGGCCGTGGAGGCAAAGTGGCAGCACGCGTGGGACGCGGCGCGGCTCTTCGAAGCCAACCCCGATCCCGCGAAGGCGAAGTTTTTCATAACCGTCGCCTACCCCTATCCTAACTCGCCCCAACACGTCGGCCATGGGCGCACCTTCACGATCACCGACGTCTACGCCCGCTATAAGCGAATGCGTGGCTTCAACGTGCTGTTTCCCATGGCCTTCCACTACACCGGCACCCCCATACTCGCCATGGCGAAGCGGGTGGCGTCGGGGGATCCGGAGTTACTCGCGGACTTCGTCAACATCTATCACGTCCCCAAGGAGACCGTGCAAGACTTCGGGGAACCCATCAAGATCGCCGACTACTTTCACCACGAAATCAAGCGCGGGATGCGGGAGATCGGGTACTCCATTGATTGGCGCCGGGAATTCACCACGATCCAAGCCCCCTACAGCCGCTTCATCCAGTGGCAGTTCAACAAACTCAAGGAGAAGGGCTTGATCACCCGGGGAAGCCACCCCGTGGGCTGGTGTCCCAGCTGCGAGAGCCCCATGGGGCAACACGATACCAAAGGCGACGTGGAGCCCGAGATCGGGGAAGTCATCCTCGTCAAGTTTACCCTCGTGGGACCCGAGGACACCTACCTACCCACAGGGACGCTGCGGCCTGAGACCCTGTTTGGCGTGACCAACCTCTGGGTCCGGCCTGACCTGGACTACGTCCGCGCCCAAATCGATGGCGAAACCTGGATCGTGAGCCAGGAGTGCGCCGAGAAACTCGCAGAATTAAACTATACCGTCACGGTGACGGATACGGTCGCGGGCCGAAGCCTCGTAGGGACGGAGGTCATCAATCCCCTGACGGGCGACACCGTACCCATTTTCCCCGCGGCCTTTGTGGACCCGAAGAACGCCACCGGCATCGTCATGTCGGTTCCCGGCCACGCGCCCTTCGACTACATCGCCCTCGAGGACCTGAAACAAGCGCCGGAACACCTCGTAGAGTACCAGATTCCGCTGGACATCGTCCAGAGCATGGAACCCATCTCCCTGATCCACCTCGACGGCTACTCCGCGTTCCCCGCCCTAGACGCGCTCACGCGCATGGGCGTCAAGAACCAGCTCGACGCCAAGTTGGAAGACGCCACCAAGGAAGTCTATAACAAAGAATTCCACCAGGGCACGATGAAGGCGATCACGGGCCCATACGCGGGGCTGCCGGTCGCCGAGGCGCGGAACCGGGTCACCGTCGACCTGGTAACGCGGGGACAGGCGTGCAAGATGTACGAACTCCTCAATGGGCCCATCTACTGTCGCTGCGGCGCCGCGGTCGTGGTGAAGATCTTTGAAGACCAATGGTTCATCAACTACGGCGACACCGAGTGGAAGCGCCAGGCCCATGCCTGCTTAGACCACATGACCCTGATCCCCGCGGACCTGGCCACGGAATTCCACAACGTGGTGGACTGGCTGCGGGAGAAGGCCTGCGCCCGCAAACACGGCTTAGGCACACGGTTGCCATGGGACCGGGAATGGATCATTGAGAGCCTCTCCGACTCCGTGATTTACATGAGCTACTACACCATCGCCCGCCTCATTACGGAGCGGCAGATCCGTCCCGACCAATTAACCGATGCCGCCTTCGACTACGTCTTCCTGGGCATCGGCGACCCTGTAGCCTTGGAGGGCACGCTCGGCTTCGCGCCGGGGGTCCTGCGGGAGATGCGGGACGAGTTCACGTACTTCTATCCCCTGGACAGCCGGAATTCGGGACGCGATCTGGTGCCCAATCACCTGACCTTCTTCGTCTTCAATCACACCGCCGTCTTTCCGCCGGCGCTCTGGCCGCGGCAAATCGTGGTCAACGGCAGCGTCCTCATGGAGGGCAAGAAGATGTCCAAATCCTTCGGCAACATCATTCCCCTCCGCGAAGCCATCGAGCAGTTTGGGGCCGACCCCTTCCGCGTCGCCGTGCTCTCCACCGCCGAGCTGCTGCAGGACGCCGACTTCAGCCCCACCCTGGCAACAGCCGTCAAGGAGCGGCTGGAGCGCTTCTACGCCTTCGCCCTCGACGTGATCGAGGGCGGCACCGATGCCGACCAAGACGGCCTGGACGGCGTCGATGCGTGGATGGTCAGCCGCCTCCACCAACACATCCAAACGGTGACCGCGGCCATGGAGGACCTGCGCTTTCGGCCGGCGGTGCAAGTCGCCCTCTACACGCTGGATCAGGACGTCCAATGGTATCTCCGACGCACTCCGCCCGCCAAGCGACGCCACAGCGTCGTCACCACGATGCTCCGGCGGGTGCTGGAAGCCAAGGTCCGGTTCTTGGCGCCCTTCGCCCCCCACCTATGTGAAGAGATCTGGCAGAAGATGGGGCACACGGGCTTCGTCTCCGTTGCCGAATGGCCGCGCTACGACGCATCGCAGATCGACGGGTTCAGTCTCTGGGTGGAGGACCGCGTGCAAGCGCTGCAAGAGGACGTCGGGAAGATCCTCCGCGCCACCAAGCTCACGCCCAAGCGCATCTGTTTCTACTTTGCCGCGCAGTGGAAGTGGACGGTGTATCTCCAGGCCCTAACCCTGGCAGCCAACGACGCTCTCGACGTGGGGCGCCTCATGGAGACCGTGATGAAAGAGGCAGCGCTCCGGACCAACGCGAAACGCGTCGCCGCCTTCGCCAGGAAGATCGTGGCCGACATGCAGCAATCGCCCCCGCGTATCCTGAGGGAGCGGTTGCAGACGGGGCATGTGGACGAGATGACCGCGTTACGAGTGGCGGATGAGTATTTCATGCGGGAGTTTTCGGCGGCCATCGACTATTTCACGGAAGATGACGAGGACAGCTACGATCCCAAGGGCCGGGCCAGCCTCGCGGAGCCCTATCGGCCCGCCATCTATATTGAGTAGCTCGCTCCTCGCATCAGGAGGGGTCGCCGTCATCTCGCTGTCGATCGTTCAATTCATTACGATCACTCCAACGACAAATAGGACGGCACCCGACTAGCTAGTTGTGATAGCGTTCACTGAAATACGAGAACAACGGTGCCCCAGCGTCATCATCGATTCTCTTCCACGCTAGCTCGAAGCTACGGTCACAATAACGAAGGTATACCCAATACAAAGGGTACGAATTCGTGTTTCATACTATCATATAATAACAAGAGAAACATGATATCCAGGGTAACCATCACTGAATACGGGTTCGAATCTAATTATACAATCCGTAAAGCAAAGTCATATATACTATATATATTATAACTGTTCGCGTTTTTTGTATCAAAATAATCCGAGGGGAGGAAGCTAACCCAAAGACCACGTTGATGAGGAGGTGAGGAAAAAGGATGAAGTACATCGCATATTTCAAAATGAAGCCGAAGGATATTGACACCGTTCTTACAAAATACAACAAGGAGATTTTAGCGGAACGCAAGAAGTATCCGAACCGGTATCCAAAGCCACTCTCGCCAAACTATGCGTTCTCAATAGCTGAGGGCTTTAGGTTGTATGAGGGGACCGAGGAGCAACTGGCCAACCTTGCAAAACGCTGGATGCCCGAGATACAGATGAAGTACGTTGGCATATTTGAAAGCGTCGACCTGTTTGAAGGGCTGGCTTCTGCATAGCCGCAATCGAGGAATACTAGAGTCACCAGCGAGCTTTGGCGCAAAGGCACGCTAGCTAGATATCAACAACAATACACCAGAAAATCGTGATTCAAACCCCTGTGGAAACCGGAGGTGTGATGTTGAGTAAGCGGCTTATTATTCCGTCGTTGGTCATCTCCCAACTGCTGACGGCAATCCCAGTGCTGATCACGAGCCTGCTCCTCATCGAGATCAGCCAATCATACGCGGTAGAGGTGGGCGTCGTGGGGCAGGTTCGGACGGTGGCGTCAGCGGTGTCCGTGGTCACGGGGCTCGCGATGGCTGGAATGAGCGTGAAGTACAGTCAGAAGGCGCTCCTCGTTGCCGGCGTGGGACTCATGTGTGTGTCCGCCATCAGTAGTTCCGCAGCGCCCACGTTGTGGCTGTTGCTTGCTGCGTTCGCAGTATTCGGGATCGGCCGCGCCATGATTCGGCCCACCAACTATGCGCTCGTTGG
>Ga0209427_10002633_pt1 | contig 21065 bp, 16 predicted proteins | sample DeeMarSWOR136_30_FD_187465 | JGI IMG/M metagenome (GOLD analysis project Ga0209427, IMG submission 187465) | Marine sediment microbial communities from White Oak River estuary, North Carolina - WOR-1-36_30 (SPAdes) (version 2) | ecosystem: Environmental > Aquatic > Marine > Intertidal zone >...
GGAATATAGATGAGTGGAACAAGTTTTTTCATGTATCTGTATGTTAAATCAATTAAGATACTTAGATTAAGAATTTTTTTACCCAGGACTTTAATATCTTTTATTTCAGAAATTTTATATGCGGTCGCTGTGAAATCAATATTGTTACTTGCTTGAGAGACGGCTTTTTTAATGTAAGATATTAGTGTCCTTCTATCGATAGCCTCTCCTATTGTATAATAGCCCTGATCTATAGGCAACACAGCATTCACAACATGAGTATCGGTTGTTAAGATTTCTCCGTCATGGATGGTATCTTTCAACGCTCTCAAGATTTCTTCTCTAAAACCGCTGATCATGTTATTGCCATCAATAATTACGTAAGCTATTTTTTGTTCACCAACGATAACTGTAAGCGCTACTATTCCTCCGGGGCCGATTCCCTCTTTGACACTAAATTCTTCAATAGGGACCTCGGAAACTCCTACTTTAAAGGGGAGTCGTTCCTCCTTTAAAGCGGTTTTAAGCGCCTTTTCAGCAACGTATACTATATCTTTTAATGTTTCTTTTGATAGAACTGAAAACTTACTTGAGCTCAATAAACTATTATGAGCATCAATAACGATCACATCTTTGACTCCCAGTTTTTTTCCTCTTTCAATTATTTCTACTCCGATTTCCTTTGGGACATCTTCCATATTAGCTGGTGCACAGGTAAGAGTGATCAAAGCAACGTCACCAAAAATTTGGCAAGATGCTTTAATCAGTTTCTTTTCTTCCCGGACGAATCGTGTAGCCTCTAGTTTGAAATCAGAAAAGTTTGTTAATGATATTGTTTCACTAATAACTTTTCTGCATTGTTCTTGGGAAGTCAAATTCAATACATGACTACATGTGCCGTGGGGTACTGCTACAATCCCGTTAATCTTATCTTTTATCGTACTTTGAAGTAGATATGGAAGGTTACTGCTTCCCAAATTTTTAAAAGGTCCTGGATGTATCATTGGAACAACAATAACGGATTCTATTGATTCTCCTTTTTTGAAAGCTAATAGGCTTATTAACACATTCGAATTTGAACCCAGTTCATCAAGATGCTTTTCTAAGGGCTTGGTAACGTCTGCGATCCAATTAACCAAGAATGCCTTTAAAAGAGAAATATTTCCTATACCTATGGCCTGTAAACCTTTATTATCAATTAATCTGATAAAAATATAAGATGAAGACAAGATAACGATGCTTGAGACTAAGACTGCTGAAAACAGATTTGGATGCCATAGATCAAAAAAGAAGAGAGAAGAAAGAAAGACCAATGCTGGCTGTAGTAATATTGTAACAAAGAACTTCCAGGATTCAATATAGGTAACCGCAGATACAATTAAATATCTAAAAGATATTGCTAACCCCACAGCAAATAAGGAAGCGTAGAATAATAAAGACGGTGTTTTAAGAATTAATTGAAGAACTGCGCCAACATTTATGCTAGTCACCCACATACCGCAAATAAATAATGATAGACCTGCCCCCCTTCTTTCGTCCAAAACTATATCGTTTTTATTGATATATTTGGATAAAAAGAAATCTGCCACTATTGTAGGAATAATTAATACTTGTAAACCGAAAACAAAGCCTTCGATTATTTTTTGTAGTGAACGATATGCAATTGCAAAAGCGACAAGGCTTCCAATAATGCTCACTAGAAAATTTATAATAGTAATGGAAGAGTATCTCGGTAGAGAAAAAAGAGATCCATAATGACTGGTTGCTTTTGATAAGTCTGTCTCTTTAGTTTTTTCCATAGGTCGTTTTTCCCATACTTTATTGAACGATATTTTCAATTGTAACTGAATATTTAGGTGGGAATATAAAATTTTAAATAATTTATATAGTTATTTTAGAGAGTAAACCTTATTCACTAATATATCCTATGTATTCGTGAACAGATAATGTCCGAAGACGTCAGCCCCTCCGTTCTGCAAATTCTTGAGAAGAATACAGGAAAAAAAGTGAGGGTGATTCTTGAACGCAACTTTGGGTTCGAAGGAGAAATTACTACGGTTTCTTCAAATCCACCTGGATTATGGCTCTCAAACGCTGACGCCATCGTGATGAGAACTACTCTCGCAAATCCTCTGCCGCAAATTGTAAACCGAGAAGATAGAAGTGAAATTTTTATTAACCTAACCTCTGTACAGCGGATAGAGATAATTCATTAACCTTGTCACCATTTTTATTAATAACTTTTAAGTACAACGGTTTTTTTACCAAGAGCGTATAGTTGTAAAGTAGAGGGGGAACGATTATCATTAACCTTGGATGGTCAGAAGGCATTATAGTGAAGACGAGAGAGACCATCGTACGCTTTGACCCTCAAACAAAAAAGAATGTAAATGCAATTAATTTTTTTTCTCATTCACACTATGATCACGTATCTTGTTTGAATTCAAAAGCTAAAAATTATATGACTTCTGAAACAAAAGACATCTTACATTTTCGGGGGGATAATGGGTCTAGAAGTATACAACCCATAAAGTATGGTGAATCAGTACAACAAGAGGATCTTGAAATAATCGCTCATAATGCGGGGCACATGCTTGGCTCTGCTCAATTCGAAGTTAGAAGTCCGAACATGACGCTTGTGTACACTGGAGATATAAACTATCGAAATATGTTGACGACGAAGGCTGCTGACGTCATACCTTGCGATATTTTAATTATAGAAACGACATATGGGCATCCTACCTACCTTTTTCCTCGGTTGGGGGAAACGTGCGTTGATATCGTCAATTGGGCTTTAGGTACACTTAAAGAGGATAAAATCCCTGTTTTCAAAGTCTATTCAACAGGCAAAGCTCAAGAAATTATCAAAATCTTTAACGAGTTTACAACGGTTCCTGTAATGGTTTATCCAACCGTGGCACAGGTTAATCAAGCCTACGAAAAAAACGGCGTGAAATTAGATTACCGCCTATTAAATCGTGACGAAGAAAATGACTTGTTGGAACGTAAGCAGTGCGTGTTAGTTGTTCCGAATAATTATAAACGCTTTCCAGTTAGACACTATTCTCTAGCAGTCGCCACAGGGTGGGTACTAAAATATGGGTCGAGCCGGTTTAGTGGAGCGTTTCCAATCAGTGGGCATGCAGACTTCAAACAGCTCGTTGCATACGTTAAAGAAGTAAACCCAAAAACCGTCTTTACAACCCACGGTTATGAGGACTATTTTGCAAATTACCTTTCTAAAAAACTAGGCATTAACGCGCGATCTATTGCATCTATCAAGCAGAAGCCTTTACAGGAATACTTGTAAGGATACCGCGGTGTTATTTTACTTCTTTTTATCGTGGTATAAATACACTTGCTAGTATTACCGCCAAGATAAGAGTAATTGTTAAGCCAATGACTATTTCAGGCCGAATTTTAACTATCGAATCCGTTTTTTCTTGATAAAAACTTAGTATTCCAGCTGAACCCGCTGGCATAGGTACCTCTTGTGACCGTTTTTTCTTCCTACTTAAAGCCCCCAACCTCCTTAAAACGATTTAAGTCATGACTTCTATATAACCTTCGCGCCGATGGGTGCTACTTCCGTCACAGTCAACCAAAGAGGTTTATCTCCAGAAACAGCAGCTAACAACATACCCTGAGACACTATATTGCCAATCTTCTTGGGCGCGAGATTAACGAGTGCCACAAATTTTTTTCCTTCAAAGTGTTGAGGAGCGTAAAATTCCGCTCCTCCCGCGATTATTGTTTTAGGTTCACCAGAGCCCACATCAATCGTGAGCTTTAAAATTTTGGTTTTATTCGGTATGCGCTCGGCGCGGGTAACTTTCACTACCCGTATATCAAGCTTCTTGAAATCATTGTAAGAAATCGTCTCCATCTTCTTAGCCTCTTGATCAAATTACATCTTATACGTAGTGAAATATTTTGTTTACGTTCAATGATTACGTAGTACCCTATTATGGGGATATGGTGAAACTGAATAAATGGTATTACATGAATTCACCGAGTTTTATCTGCTCGCTTCCTTCCTCCTCAATATTGAATAGTTGGTCGATTTCATCTTTAATAAGCATAAGTCTCTGTTTATAATATTTATCAAGTTCATATTTTTGGACCAATGTTTCCGCCATATCCAGATATTTTTCAATACTCTTTTTATGTACTGTGAGAAGTAGATCTCCATTACATTTAGAACACTTTCCAGATAAAGGAATTCTCCTGAATTTTGCATTACATTTCTTACACCTAATCCGTTGACTTGTAAATGCTTTTAGGTTTCCCGCAATATCTCTCATGAGGTGGGTTGTCAGAACCCTCTTAGCCACTTCATTAACATCTACAGCTTGTATCTTCTCAGCCAACATAAGCTGACCATTCAACTTATTTTTCATAGAACCTAATTTCATGTATGAGCTTTCCAAGTTACCCTTATTTAGGTCATAAGTCTTATGCGTGAAAGAATACCCCTCAAATTGAGCTGGTGTTCCCAGCCTATGGGCTACGATGTCTATTATCTGGCTTGTTATTTTAGGATCCCGTCTCTGTAATGCTTCATTATAGAATGCTAAAGGATAAGACGCGGCCACGTCCACATTATGAGCCTCATCAACCTCAAAGGGGTTAATGGCCGATATCAAGAGAAGGGGCGCATCCATCATTCCTCCTATTTGCTCTGGAAGAAAGGCTTTGGAAAAGTTTAGAAGGGCATCTAGCACAAGTAAGATCGCGTCCTCATCTCCATCACAATCTCTTCTCTTAACGTTGTGCCATAAGGGGTGAGCATAACAAACACTGGTTTCGGTAAAGCCAAGGATTCTTCCCAAAACTCCAGCGGAGGTGTGGGGTGCAAGCCCAATAACCAACTGACCAATAAGATCGTCTGTATCTTCTACATTGTAGTATGGGGGAAGACTATAGACCTTTTGTAGCAACTCGTCAATAAATTGACACGTCTGTAAGAGATACTTCGCGCACGGTATAGGAACTACCACATCATGAATTTTAAGTTCACAAACTTGATTCGCGTTTTTAATAGGTTCCCCCATACTATCGTGGAAGTAGCCAAGAGTAGGAAGTTTTTCAAGAGGCACACCTATTTCAGATGGTTTAAAATGGGTGAGTGGGGCGTCAGTCGCATCAAAGCGAACCGTTCCATCCTTAAATATGGACACATTATGTTTGGCTCGTAACAGCCCCTTTTCAATAGCTTCGGGAGTCCGAGACTTACTCATAAGACTTCGAACCCCTTTAACTAACTCCGGGCTTATGCCCAGATTTTTACAGGCCTTGTCATAGATTTCCCTGATATTTATTGGTCGTCTACTAAAGTTAATGGCCGGGACTCTACAATTTGGACAAAGAGCTTCATCAACAACCTTTTTACAACGAGGACAAGTTTTTTCTTCGATTGTTCGACCGCTGCAGTTAGGACATGTCCATTCGTGCGTTACAGTGCCACAGTTTGGACATTTTCTTCGCGTAATTTCGACCTGTATCGTCCCCATCTTAGCGGCTCTAGCCAGGTCTCTGCGAGGGCCACCAGCTAAGGCCGTTGGAAACAACACGTGGACAAGGGGCGACATCTTTCTCGCCCTAGCTTTTTCAGGTCGGCCCATTCTTGCTCCTACGAAGGTTGGCGCTTTTTCTTTAACAGTGATTCCAGATGACACCGTAATTGTTTCTACAATTGTTGGGTGCCTCTTAAGTCTAAGCTTTGAATCGTTTATTCTAAGGCATGAAGCGAGAATTATTGCGTCTTGACCTAGTACAATTCTTTCTTCCTTTACTTCGTGGGGAACACATAATTTTTCGAGTATTTCCTTAACCTTTGAACTCAATGGGAACCTGAGTTCCACTAATTGATTACTTCGACTTATCATCTCCGCTTTGGTAAGGGTGCTCCGTAGAAGAGAGACCTCTTCGAACACCAGTTCTTTCCAAAAATAGGTAAATCGAGGATGTAAGGGAACCCCTAATTTTTCAGCTAAGACTATAGCTTCTTGGCTTGTAGGCTTAACTTCTAACGGATTTTCTAATAAGTCTTTCAATCGATTAGGGGCAAAGTCAATTGATTGGGCTACGTCTTCCAAGGACCTATCAAAATTGGTATTCACTACAGACCAAACGTCTTGAACCCACCACTCTTCTGTGTACCCAGAAGGTTCCAGAGGTTTGTTATTCTCTAGAAACTCTCCAAACCCAACAAGTAGATCTCCCAAAAAAAGTATCTGCTCAACTTCTTGCGCCACCTTTTCTGCTTCAGACGGGGTTTCAACTCGTATAACGGAGCCATTCTTCAATTTCACAATTGGTGGTTCAATGGTGTCAACGGGAAGCGTGATTCCTCCTTTTCCTGGCTTATCAACGCGAATTTGGGTTCCAGACGCCAGAAAGTTTTGAAGAACGGCCATTGTCGTGGGGTGCACTCCTAGGGCCGCTAGCCCAGTGTTTCTTGAGCGACCATATCTCAGGCGGAAGCCTCCCCTTCTATCGGGAAACGAGAATATGGGTCGGCCGGCAATCACATCTTCCAAGTACATATACTTGGAGTTAAATTGATTTTCTCCGCCATTCCTTCTAGCCTCTCTAAGCCATTCCCATCCGTCAATTCCAAGGGCTTCAATTATCTTCAAAACCTTTTGAGACCGGCCTATAATGCCGTCATTTAAGACCCTAAGGGCGCCGCCTCTAACACGATTTGTTTCTATTCTAGGTAGATTTTTATAAGAAGAAACTTCGATAGGGTCTGTTTCCGTGCCGTTTACCTCGATGGGCAGGTTTCGTAAGGCGTTTTCTAATTCTTCGTCAGATATATGATACTGAAATCTGGAGACCTCTCGCTCATACAGTCGAATCTCCTCGATAAACCGATGGATTTCGTTTTCAGTTGGCTTGTACCGGTCAAGGCCGAGTCGACGTCTGATGTGGTCGCCGATGATTAGTATTAAGGCTTGTTCTGTTCCTCCCGCTGAACGTATGGGACCCGCGAAATATATCGATAAATAAGAGCTTTGATTTGTGTTTCTCTTAATATTCACTCGGGCGATTCCCTGTATTGGGGCAGCGGTAATGCCTCCAGCCATGATTGCAAGGGCCGTCTTTATGGCTTGTTGGGCCGCATCTTCGGCGTTTGTATGGCCAAACCGCGCGTGGACAATGTCTTCCGAAACCACGAAGGCCATTTCATACTTGTCCATTTTCGTGCTTAGTTCTCTAATTCTCTCTGCGACGTTTGGCGGTCCAACCAAGCCTTCAACCATTTCCGCAAGATCCTTTGCTATGTGGATTTCCGGCGCTGGGAAGGGATCTATTCCCTTCATTCTAGCCTTATTAGCCAGTTCATAGAGGTCATTGAGTTCGTTTTCGATTTGATGCAAGTATCTTTCACAGTGAGAGGTGGCGGCAGGACTCAACATAGGTCTCCACAGCAGAATACTTCCTTTACAGATAAATACGTTTTTTGTCTGTTTAATATAAAAAACAAGGACCTTAAGTAACGGATATTAAACAAAACCGATAATAGTACCTAACCCGTAAAGCAAATACGTTAGATCGTCCTCGCCTTTCCCATTTTCTTTATGCCGTCCAACATATCTGCCATCTTATCCTTTAACCCCGCTTCTTCAAGAATAGTTCCTGTAACAACCATGTCCGCACCTGCTTTCACCACGGCCTCCGCGTCTGAGCGAGTTCTTATGCCGCCTCCAACAATTACGGGAACATCAACCGCCTTCTTCACCACAGAAATCATTTCAGACGAAATAGGGCGGCTAGCTCCTGAACCCGCCTCCAAATACACAAAACGCATTCCTAAATATTGGGCAGCTAACGCATATGAGGCCGCGATTTCAGGCCTCTCTCTGGGCAGGGCACGGGCTTGTCCGACATAAGCCGCGGAGCTTCCAGCATCAACAATTATGTATCCCAAGGATAAGGCTTCCAATTCATAACGTTTAATCAAGGGAGCAGCCAAGGCTTGGATGCCCGTTATGAAGATCGGGTTATCAGAATTGAGAAGCGACATAAACCACACAGCGTCGGCGTACTGGCTAATCCCCGTAAGGTGATTAGGAAACAAGATTACTGGAACTTCAACGGCTTTCTTAATCTCTTGAACAACCGCGTCAAGATGAGGCACTGAAACAACCGTAGAGCCTCCAACCATTATCGCAGCAGTTCCAGCATTTTCCAGAGTCTTGGCCATTTGGGTGGCTTTAGAAGGCCGTATTTTGTCCGGGTCAATAAGCGAGAGGTGAATGCTCCCTTCACACCCAATTTTTTTCAAAAGATACGTTTCAACGTGTTTCATTTTATTAACCCACAAATAGCGAAAAGCTATGAAGCCCTCGCATAGAATTTGTCCGAAAATTTACAGTAAAGATCAACGGGCTGATCAGTTGGAGAAACTGGAACCTCAACCTCAAATCCACAATTACCGCACTTAACCAGAGCTTGACCCGCATCCGTTGAAGCAACATGGACGGCGTTGATACCACATTTTGGACACATAAAGATTTTCGGTAATTGTTTCCTCGGGAGCCTAACAACTTTTCTTTTTCTTCGCCCCATTTTTGTTTCTCCTATTTGCACCGCTTAATACTCAAAATACATCATACATCTAATTAAGGAATTTGCACAAGACGTTATTCTACTAGTATAAAAACCAGAAGGTTGGGTTACACGAACTCATCCCTGTGGCAAAAAGGTCTGTGGATTTTAAGAAAAAAGTTGAGTAATACCCGTCTTAATCAGATTCTGATTCTTATTTCAGGGTCTTTTCTTTAACCAAGAACTAACCGGAAAGCTTCTTCTTTGATATTCAGGGGGTATCTTTACCGCGTCTTCTTTTTTCAAAACGAGCCCGTAGTAACTTCCCTTGGCAGACTCAGCCACTTTTGTCAAGAACTCCGTGGGGGTAAATAAACTTCGTTGTTCGTGACGGGTTTCCGCACCCAGCATTGCTTCAATGGGGCTATGGGACGTGTTTATAACAACGGTTCGAATGTTATCCCTGCTTAAAAGTCGCGCCACATCGATGGAATCGGCTTGAGCTTTGCTTAAAAAGGCTTCATGACCCCGTTGATAAAGGGGATGCTTCAGAGAAACGTTGGCTATCCCGTCTGAAATGATTATGAGCATAAGAATTGAGTCCTTGTTCCGCTGTTTTTCAAGTCTTAAGACTCTCCAGGCCTTGAGCATGCCTATGGCCATGGGCGTGAAGTCACTAACTCCTGCCTTCCACAACTTTCTCACGACCAAATCGATATTGGTCGTTGGTTCCTGAAGAACGAAGGCATCGTCACCTTTGAAGACAACCAACCCAACACGATCCCGGCGTCTAAACGCGTTTTTATGAAGATCCGTTATCGCCTTACCCAAGTTAATAATGGAGCCAATCATCGACAGACTCAAGTCAACGAGGAGTACGATGGAGAACGGAGCACGGTACTCCTTCATCTTTATTCTAATGTCCTGTGGCTTGATGACGACGGATAACGGTGAATTCTTTCTCGCCTGCTGGTAGGGAGCCGCCATACGAATCGTAGGCCCTAAAGCCACGTTCCAAGGCTTCTCTTTCGGAAGTTCATGCCATATGTATCTTCCCCTAGAAAGCGATGTCACGACTGGAGCACGTTTACCCACAAGATATCTTCTACCCCGTCGGGGTTTTCCCTCTTGAGACCGTTGCGTCTTCTTCAAATACTCAGCGGGCTTAGCTTGAGGAAGGCTTTCAAAGACCTTTTCACCGCTTTCTACCTCTGCTTTCCGTTTTTCAGTTGTTTCTGCGATGGTGGGTGTTCGAATCACGTCTTGATCCTCTTGCGGTTCAACTTTAAACGTCCGTTTTCCAGACATTTGGTCGGTAGTAATCTTTGCAAGATCAAGAACTTTGGGAGAAGCTTTCGTGCTAGGTCTTTTAAAGAACAAACTGATGATGACAAATATCAAGGTCGCGATCAAGAAAAACATGAATGTCTGATCAATCGACGAGAATATTTGAGTAATGAACTGGAGAAATACTTGAACTGATAGGAACGGCGTGAAAAACAACGCAAGGATCACGGCTAAGCTTGCCAAAAGGACTACAAGGGGAAGTCTTCCTGCTTCATATGATGGAAGATGTTGCCCCAATTTTCCTAGGAACCCAAACTTGGAGATCAAAAGTTCCTTTCCAACCGGGCTTCTTTTCACCGCTTTTTGGATCTCTTTTGTTGTGGGAGGTGGTTTCTGGCCTGATTGCCTCGTTCGATGGCTTAAGGCCAAAGTAGAAATCAGTAAAAGATCGTCGGGAAGAACCATCTGCCTATCGTGATACGCGGCGTGGGCTTTTGCAGCCCGCATCATCACAATGTCTGGTCTATATCCATCGACTTCAAGGTGTGTACAGATCCGTGCAATGCTTTCCATAATCGATTGAGACACTTGCACCCGAGGAAGAGCAGCCTTTGCCGCTTCAATTTTTCTTCTGACTTCCTCTTGCTGACGCGCATATTTGTCGCGGAAGGCTAAGGGCGTCATCAGAAACGCCTCACTCCGTCTAATAACAGCAATTCTGTTCTCTGGCTTCAATAATCTCTGAGCAGTAGCGTGGAGCCCAAAGCGATCTAATATTTGCGGCCTTAATGCCCCCTCTTCCGGGTTCATACTGCCAATTAAGATAAATCTTGACGGGTGCGTTACGGAAATGCCTTCTCGTTCAATTAAGTTCCAGCCGGAGGCTGAAACGTCAAGAATCATATCCACAAGATGGTCTGGAAGAAGGTTGACCTCATCGATGTAAAGGATGTTTTGGTTTGCTTCCGCTAGGATACCGGATTGAAGCGCCTTTACGCCCTTGCTGATGGCGGCTTCAACGTCAAGGCTTCCAATCACGCGGTCCTCAGTCGCGCTGAGAGGTAACGTAATGACACGCACGGGCTCCTTTTTCTTAGGCAATTCCTCATCCATCGCAACTCGTAAACGGCACTCTTCACACAGGTGTCGTGCGTCAAAAGGGTCACACCGGAAGACGCAGTTCTCGACGACATCTATGTCGGGGAAGATCTCTGCTGTGGCTCTGACAATCGAGGACTTCCCTGTGCCTTTAGGGCCAGTAAGCAACACTCCGCCTATCCCCGGGTCTATGGCATTGAGGATAAGCGCCGTTTTAAACTCGTTTTGGGCGACGACGGCGGTAAAAGGGTAGATCGGCCTTTTTTCGTCTCCAGAAATCTGTTGGGCCATGGATTATTTCATCAACTTAGATTCTGCCATCCGGCCTATAACTTCTTCTTCATAGCTGTTGCAAATGCTTCTTCGACTTCTTCAGGGGTCGCTGGGTCCTCGAATCCCCCACTCCTCGTTCTAAACCCTATCGACATACCCGCAACATGCAGTATATCGTCTGCAGTGACTTCGCTTCGTCCCTCAAAAGCGGCAAGCGTCTTTGCAGTTCTAACGGTAACGATGTCGGGTCTATGGCCATCCATGTTAAGATCGATACACGAGCGAACGACAACTTCTAACAGGTAATCCGGCACCGTCACATTCACCAGTTCCTTTCTCGCTTGAACGATTTTTTCCCGTAAACCCGCCTGCTTCATTCTAAAGGCGTCTATGAAGTCAAGGGGCGCTGCTCCAAATAACAGATTGTTTTTCACAACCTCTATTCGCTGCTTCTCATCAAGCAGTTCTTGGATTGAAATGTGCAAGGAAAACCTGTCGAGTAATTGAGGACGCAGTTCCCCTTCTTCCGGATTCATTGTTCCAATTAAGATGAATCTTGACGGATGCCCAACCGAGATGGATTCCCGCTCCACAATGTTCCATCCTGAAGCCGCTACATCAAGTATTACGTCGGTTATGTGATCGGGAAGGAGGTTTACTTCATCAATATAGAGGATGCTTTGATTTGCTTCTGCTAAAATTCCCGGCTCTAAGGCTCGTACTCCAATCTTTATTGCCTTTTCTAAGTCCAAACTTCCGATGACCCGGTCCTCGGTTGCTCCAATCGGTAGAGAAACCACTCGCATCTTTCGGTTCTCTACAAGCATATGTTCACCTCTCCGGTGGTTCGAGAGGCAGTTCAAACACATATTTGTAGGGTCTTCAGGATTACAGTTGAACCGGCACCCCTCAACGACCTTTATCTCGGGCAACAAGTCGGCGAGGGCCCGTACAGAGGTGCTTTTCCCTGTGCCCTTTGGGCCCCTGATGAGGAGGCCTCCTATCTGAGGGTTGATGGCATTCAATAGGAGGGCAAGCTTCAATTCTTCCTGTCCGACAATTGCAGCAAAGGGATAAACAATCCGTTCGAATGACATGTTTAATAAAGTTTTTCGTTACCTATAAATAAAGTCTTTTTATTTGCCGCGATGTGAAGAAGAGCTTTGTACGGTAAGTCTTGTGACGGTGAAGCTGAGGGGCGTCCTTCTCTAACTGACTCCCGTTGCCTCCTCGAAACGTATTAGTGTACAATGGAGGCTATTTAAGGGAAGTCCTTAATTGATTACTTATTGATGTCAACTATACGAAGGAGTTGATTGAAGAAATGTCCGATTATCCCCGATTCGTTGGCCCTCCGCTGGGCCCCAAAGCCAAGGACGCCATCTCACAGGGATATGTTATGCTCTCTCCCTCTGCCTTCCGCCTATATCCTTTAGTCGTTGATTCAGCAGAAGAGTGTATGATACGGGACGTGGATGGGCACGAGTACATAGACTTTACTTCCTTTTCGTGCGTAATGAATATAGGTCACACCCGGATTCCCGCGCTTGAAGCGGTCAAGAAGCAAAGCGGACGGCTGCTCCATTGTGCCCCAACCGTCTACCATGAGCCGGCTCTGGCTTTGGCTAGCCAACTCATCAATCTGGTTCCTGGAGCCTTTAACAAGAAGGTCTTCTATGCTGCCAGCGAGTCAGAGGCCATTGACGCAGCGATTAAGCTGGTTACATGGCATACTCGTCGACACCGCCTTCTATCCTTCACAGGGGCTTCCCATGGAACAACGTTGGGGGCTCTGAGCCTTTCGGGAAACGATCTGCCCATGTTGAGGCATGTTCATCTCCTGCTTGGGGGCGTAGTCCACGTTCCCTATCCCGATTGTTATCGCTGTCCTTTCAAACAGGAATTCCCTGCTTGTAACTACTGGTGTGTTGACTTCATAGAGGACAACGTCTTAAACGCGTATCTCCCACACCATGACGTAGCCGGTGTTTTTTTTGAACCCATCCAATGGCTGGCTGGCTGTATCATCCCTCCACCGGACTACTTTAGGCGGCTGAAGAAACTGGCCGATAAGTATGATCTCCTCTTAGTTGATGACGAGGCGTATACGGGGATGGGACGGACTGGTCGGTGGTTCGGAATTGAGCATTGGCAGGTTTCCCCAGATGTGATCTGTGTGGGTGGTGCGTTGGCATCTGGCCTCCCGTTGGGGGCGGTGGTGTCGAAGGCCGAGGTTATGGATTGGGAGCCCACTTCCCATGGCAGCTTGGTGAGTGGAAGCCCCTTGGCCTGCGCCCTCGCTACAACGGTTATTACCACCTTGCGGCAGGAAAACTTGGTTGAGAACAGTGCGCGAAGGGGGCGTACGCTTTTGCGGAAGATTATGGAATTCAAGGAAAAATATTCCATAATTGGGGATGTACGCGGTAAGGGATTACTGGTGGGCATCGAATTGGTTAAGGACAAAGACACGAAAGAGCCGAACGGCTCGGCTGTGAAGGAAATTGTGATAGAGGGTTGGAAACGCGGGGTACTTTTGAGTAGAAGCATGGGGTCAACGCTGCTTCTTTCTCCACCTCTAAGCATTACCGACGACCTTGTTGACCGGGGCTTGGAGCTGTTAGAAGGAAGTATAGCCGAGGTTAACCAGAAAAACAAAGTTAGCCCCGCGTCAACCCCGTGAACGAGGAACAAAAGAATGAACGCCGTTAGTGCGGATAAACCGTCTTCGCTTGAGGGCCGACAATATCACATTCAATGCAAACCAGGAGACCTCGCAAAATACCTCCTGATTCCAGGAGACCCTGCAAGAATCTCAAAAATTATCGCCCATTGGAACAGTGTGAGGGAAGTCGCTCGTCATCGGGAGTTTCACTCCTTCACCGGTATGTATGCGGGAACCCCCGTTTCGGCCATTTCCAGTGGCATAGGACCTGCGTGCATGGCCATCGTCGTCAACGAAGCATCAAACATAGGCGTGAATACTTTCATTAGAGTGGGGAGCACGGGAGCCATAGGCCACGGAATCGAGTGCGGGGATTTAGTCATCTCCTCGGCCGCCGTTCGCTTGGACGGCACCAGTCAGGCCTATATCTTTCCTGAGTACCCTGCTCATGCAAACTATGAGGTATTAATAGCTTTAATAGAGGCGGCGGAGAGCCTAGCTGTGCGCTATCATGTGGGGATTACAGCAACCACCTCCGACTTCTACGTGGGTCAGGATCGACCGTCCTTTACTAAGACTCCTTCTCCAAGGAAGCAATCCCTGATAAGAACCCTGCAAAGAGCCAATGTCCTTAACTTCGAGATGGAGTGCGCCACCCTCTTCACCTTAAGCAATCTCTTCAACAAACGTGCGGGAACGGTATGCGCCGTCTATGCGAACCGAATCACCGACGTGTTTGACGTCGGCGCTGGCGAAGAAGACGCCATTAGAGTGGCTAATCAGGCCGTTTCGATTCTAAGTCGATGGGATCGCTGTAAGGATAAGAGTGGAAAAAAACACTTGTATCCCGGCCTTCTCAACTAACCACGTCTTTCAGAAACCGTCGTTTTCCAAGACATAGGCGGCCAAGAGGAGGTCGTCACTTCACATGACGTGTATTCTGCCTCGTTTGTCTACACGCAAGCAGGTGTCTTCTGACGCCTTTGATCACGTCTTCTTGGACAAACTAGCGCTTAAACAAGTAGAAAAACAAAGACTTGGGTCGTGGTAAAGCAACGATTCGACGCACACGTGACCGGGGAGCAAGCGTTAAGGGTACTGTTAGCCGTCTTCGCCTAAATTTTCTTCTTCAATGTGAAGGAGCAGGCCCATTCGCTTCTCCCACCGTTGATAAAACTGGTGTTGCCGGTGGGAGAGGTAGGGGTTGTAGAGACGGGCAATGATGATGCCGAGAGCGATAATTGTGTCGAAGTGGCCTTGCTGACGGAGGGTGAGAAGGAAGTATCGTGGTATGAAGAGCACGAACAGGACGAGGGTGGTGATGATGCTCAGAAGACGGCGGTTCTGAACCGCGTCCCCTCGTTGCTGATCTCAAGCAGGAACTCGTGGAGGGTGCGAACGGGCAGAGTGCGGGGCTTCTTTTCGTCGCTCAATTATTATCCTCTCTTCCTTCGTTCTCAAGTTAATAAGGCCCCTGCATCCTTGGCGAACCCTAGAGGATAGAGGAAAGGACGGTGCGGAGTCGTTCGTAGATGTCGCGTCCGCCGTGGGTGATAGTGCATTCACCACCTTCTTGTTCGGCGACTAAGGAAGCCTTTTTCAATCAAATAAGCGAGGTGCTTCTGGAAGTCATCGTAGCTCAGGGTGGGAGTTCTCCTCCAGATGTGGGTCCGTGCTTGGGCCTCCGGATTGTGGTAAGGGTACTCCAAGATCTCGAATCGTATTTGCACCCGACCCTTTCTTGCGCGAGGCATCCGGCCTCCACCTTATACCCTAATGATTTCATAACGCTCAATATAACTTAGTTCTAACACCAGTCAATTGAGCTGCAAACAGAAGGAGCTTTCACAATAAAGCTTTTAGACTAAGAACCTATAACCGTTCAAACAACCAGTCAAAGGAGATGCATGCTGTGAAAGTCAAGAACATTAAATCGTTCAAGCTGAAAACCCACTGTCACATCGTCCAAATCGAAACGGACACCGGCTTAATCGGCGTAGGCGAATCGGGCTATTGGGGCTTTCCCGAGGGAACGGAGGGGATTCTTAAGCGCCTCACCAAGTATCTTCTTGGCAAGGATCCTCTGCGCATTGACCATCACTGGCAGTACATCTATCGAAATAACCATCATCGTGGCGGGGCCCTCCATGGGGCTCTCAGCGCGATAGACATCGCCCTCTGGGACATCAAGGGCAAGTATTACGACGCCCCCGTATGGCAGCTACTCGGAGGCAAGTGCCGCGAGAAGGTTCGGGTCTATATGCACATACGCGGGGCTTCCGACGACGAGTTGGTCAAGGACGCTGAAGAGAAGGTGAAGCAGGGCTTCACGGCGGTCCGGTTCAGCCCCTTTATTCCCGCGGCGCAGAAGCTTAGTCACTCCGCGTTAGTGGCGACCACAGTCAACCGGGTCAAGGCTGTGCGGGAGGCGGTGGGCGACGCGGTGGACGTGCTGATAGATGTGCACAACCGGTTGACGCCTGATGAAGCCATCGTGCTGGGACGGGAACTGGTGCCATATCGTCTTCTCTTCGTCGAGGATCCGACGAAGCAGGATACGGCGGAGGCAATGGCCTACGTGGCAGCTCACTGTCCCGTTCCCGTGGCGACGGGCGAGCGACTGCACACCCTTTTTGAGTTCAAGGACTTCCTTCATCATCGGGCCTGTGCCTATGTCCGCCCGGACATCTGTCTGGCCGGGGGGATCACTCAGACGAAGAAGATTGCTGCCTTGGCGGAGGCCTATCAGGTCGGGGTGGTGCCGCATAACCCGCTCAGTCCCCTCAGCACAGCTGCCTGTGTTCAGATCGATGCTTGCACGCCTAACTGCGTGATCCAGGAGTACACTGGGGATGGGTCACTTTGGGGTGAAGGGTGGAAGCGGGAGGTCGTGGACGCGCCTCTCAGGCTCGAGAAAGGGTATCTGTTGGTTCCTGAGAAACCGGGTATAGGTATTACGCTGGATGAACGGGGTTTAGAAAAGAACTTAGCGGCCTTCATGGAGCGGCCGCTAGAGACCCCTCTCCATGAGGATGGATCCGTAGCGGATAGCTGACGGCGTCTCGTAGGGGCCTTCGGGACGTGCGCTGGGGGAGACGCCGGCGTCGTATCCTCGGATTCGGCCAATTTGCCGCCTACGTGGAAAAGGTAAAAAGATATAACCTGAAACCGGCCTATGTCTTACGCAGACGAGGGAAGGAAGTGACAAGGGAAGGATGGCAGTCGTGTCGAAAGGCACCTTATTAGCCGGAGCGGCTAAAGAAGATATCACCCCACCCATCGGGACCAAGACCAATTACGGAATCGCCACGCAGATTGACTTACCCTTATACACGCAAGCGCTGGTATTGACAGACGGCGATATGACGGTGGGCATCAGCACGAGTGATGTCTTATACACGTATCTGGACGTAGTGTCTGAAGCGCGAAAAAGCATCGAAGACAAAACCGGGATTCCCGGTGCGAACATTCTGTTCTGTGCGTCGCACACCCATGAGGGCCCGGCGATCGAAGGATCCTATCGAGACGTTTACCTGAATAAGGTGGTCAACGCGGTTTGTCGGGCCTGGGATGCTCGTGTGGCAGCGCGATTAGGCGCTGCGAAGGGAGCCGTTGTGGGCGTCCACATTAACAGACGCAACCCTTATGGCCCAGCCGACCCAGACGTGGGCGTCCTCCGAGTGGACCACCTCAACGGGGCTCCCCTCGCCCTCTTGTTCAACTTTGCCATGCACGGCGTCGTCCTTGGCCACAAACAGTATCAAGGCGTTTCTCCCGACTGGATAGGCCATGCCACCAAGCACATAGAAGAACTGCAGGGCGACGGCACTGTTGCCCTGTTCATGCAGGGCCCCAGCGGAAACATAAATCCCTACACCAGTTATGGGTACACGGGCTTTACCGACAGGGGCGGCACGGTACAAGATGCGGAAAGGATCGGGGCCCTCTTCGGCCTGTTGACCGTGACGATTGCGGCGCAGATTCAGACGACGTCCGCCATCAGGCTTTCCAGAGCCACCGCCTACAAGCAGCTCTGGGAGGAACGATCCTTCGATCGGGTGGAGCGATATAGGCGCGTGCTTGAGAAGAAGAAAACGACGCTCCGACTGCTACAGAAGCGAAAAGCATCGCCGGAACAGGTCGCGAGATTAGAGAAAATTCTTGCGTTCATGGAAGAGTATTATAACCGGGTCTTTACGGGGCGCCCCCGGGAACGAACCGATCACCCGGCGGAGGCTGAGATCCAAGTGTTGGGCATTAATGACGCACGAATTGCGGGCATCGGAGGCGAGTACTTTACTGAGTACGCGCTGTACATCAAGGACAAGGCCCTTGAACAGGGGTACAATACCGTATTCATCGCGGAGCTGGCGAATGGGGCGTGGCAGTCTTACATCCCCACGGAAGTGGCGTACACAGATGAATACGGGTACGAAGCGTTTAGCGCGGAGATTCTGGGAGGCCTTTCTCCGACAGCGGGCCAGCTGATAGCTGATACGGTCGTGGGCCTCATAGCCGCGTGTGGAAACCCCGTCGAGCCCCCACCCAAACCCTTCTCAAAGATGTATCTGCCCAAAGAAGCCTATGCGGTGAAGCCCTTGATCGAGTCAAGGCTGGACCGGTTGCTGGAGAGTCTTCCCTACCACCATGAGCTTCGGGCGCGAAAAACAGAGATCATCCGGGATCTTCCCTAAGAACCAGTCTACAGCGGCTTCTTCACGCCGCCTTTTCTGCGGCTCAAGGCGCACGAACATCCTCGGGGTCAAGGGCCGCTTCTCGGTTCCCGCCTCCAGCCGAATGACGTAACAAGGGATAAAGGGTGATGCACGTGGGATCCTACAGGAAGGACAATGGAAAAAGCAATATTGTCCTCATAGGGATGCCGGGGTCCGGTAAGTCTACCATAGGGCGCGCCCTCGCGCAGATGATGAATCTCAGGTTTCTCGACTGCGACGAGTACATTGAACGGGTGGAAGGCTTGACTTTGCAGCAGCTCATTGATCGTCGAGGTGTTGCAGAATTCCGAAAAGTAGAGGAAAATCGGATCTTGGAGTTAAACCTGCGAAATCACGTCATCGCTCCCGGAGGCAGCGTGGTCTATTCTCCTAAGGCCATCGCGCATTTAAAGGCGTCCTCCATCTTCGTGTTCTTACATCTCGCCGTCAAGGACCTGAAACATCGGTTAAATAATGCGTCCCAACGAGGCATTGTTGGCTTAAAGACCAAGAGCCTCGACCAGCTCTTTAATGAGCGGCTGCCGCTCTACCTGAAGTACACCGACATGACCATAGACTGTACGGGAAAGTCGAAAAACGCGATCGTTGAGGAAATACGTCAAAGCCTTATAGACCGGTGTCATCCCCACACGTAAGCCCATTGGGATACGTGCTTAGCCCCACGTCCTCATAATTGCCTTACTTCTCTTGGTCTACCTCGAATATATAGACGTTGGGCGTCCAACTACCCGCCGACTTCTTCCCACAGATCCTACACGACCTTCTCACGCCGCGGACACCGACGGTGTTGTGATCCGGACTCATCCAAATAACTTTTCCATCATGCCCACATTCCAGCTTGAAGGTATCGCCACATTTCAACTTCGTTACACCGCTAGACCGTGTCTTGCCTTATGCCCGTGTTTTTCTACCCAAGAAGTTTAATGCCTACTAGTGATGCGTTGGCAATTCTTAAAGGTTCTTGTTTCTTTGCTTCTAGCTTTAATCGTACCGTGGCCGCAGGGGAACCTGATCGGTGGCGTCTCTGAAACGGCTTTTCTTCGCCTTTAACTCTGCATTCATCGTCATGTGTAAAGCCATAGTCTTACCAATACTTGCGCAGCTTGGTTTGCACCAGCGTATCCTTGAGTATCTTGCGGTTATCCACCCAAATCTTCAGGGGGACGTCAACCTTCTTTTTAAGGTGGTTGAGGGCCGGCTTTACCTAGTCAAATGTTAACGGCGTCTTTTTGAGGGCGTGTCTCACGTTTTCTCGGACCTGCCACACGCCTACCGGCATGATATAGTCGGGGTGGGCTTCCCTGAGCACGATGGCAGTCGCCTGCCTTCGCTCTTTCAACAGTTTCTCGTTCACTGCCAGGTGGGCGGCGTAGTAACACCCCCCCATTGTGGCGTAGAAGGTTCTTCCGCGGTGGCCTTCCCAGTCCGAGACGAGATATATCTGCTCTCCCTGGGGATTCCAGACGGTGCCGGGATACCACGCCTCCATGGCTTCGTACTTCCATGCGTCGGGGAGCATGAGGACTTCAGATCGGTTGTCTAGGTAGTTGGATTCATAGATTCTGACCCCGTTGATTCGGGGGAACTCCCGCACCTTGTCCATCAGCCTTTGGGATATCATGCTGTCCACGGCGGTGATACTCCACCGGGTTGGAACCAGCTTTCTCTGAGTTTTCCTTCCAAAGGCGCCCACGCTCAAGGCCTTCTGGAGGCGTGACACGGCGACGCCCCGGTTGTAAAGGTCTTGGACCGCGTCTACCGCCTTCAGGTCGTCGTCGTAGTAGGCTTTCTCGACTTTGGCGTTCAGCCGTCCATTTCCCGCACGCATGTTCTTTATCACGGCGGACGGGCCCATGGGCTGCACACTATCATTCAACACAAACCGCTTTTGAGGCCGCTTTGTTAACTCTAATTCGACGTCAATGGCGTTCTCAGCCATGGCGAGGAATCGTGTATCCTCCACGAACCGCGCGTTTCTCTGCGGCTTTTTCACGTTGACTCTGAACTTACCTCTAACCAGCTTGAGTTGGAAGTCAACAATCTCCTCCATAGTCTTTCCAAACCATCGTTCAGGCGCGTCCAACTCCTGCGTGTTCCCATGGAAGGGGGAAACCAGCGGCCCTGCATAGACATAGGGATACCCCATTCTACCCACAAAGACACCTGGAGGAGAGGACCCGTTCACCTGCTCCCGGTTGAAGAGGGGTTTAATCCTGAGATACGAGGCGATCTTGGTCAAAAGGGGGCATCGGGACTTTCCACAGAGCATCCGCGCACCTTTACAGGTAATACACGCGCTTCTCTTCGAACTTATTACGGGAATCGCGTGACCAAACTTAAGGTCTAAGGCTGCTTTCACCGATTTGTAGTGTGGACGGGCGTATGTCGATGGCCTCCGAGCTATCAGCTGTTTCTGACGCATTCTCCTCACACAGGCGGCGTACGTAGCTGTCTGATCTTGATTTAGGGCT
>Ga0209427_10002635_pt1 | contig 21050 bp, 23 predicted proteins | sample DeeMarSWOR136_30_FD_187465 | JGI IMG/M metagenome (GOLD analysis project Ga0209427, IMG submission 187465) | Marine sediment microbial communities from White Oak River estuary, North Carolina - WOR-1-36_30 (SPAdes) (version 2) | ecosystem: Environmental > Aquatic > Marine > Intertidal zone >...
AGGCAGCTGCTCGCTTGGCAAGAGATGAACAGAGTCCAGACATGGAATGGCCTGCATCAGGAGAGGGCATGAGCAAGGCAGGAGTCCTGGCGCGGTAGCGTGACTACCTCCCTGTGAACGACCGCACCCCAGCGCTATCGCTGGGAGAAGGCGACACCCCCTTGGTGAACGCCGAGAAGCTGAGCCAGGAAGTGGGCGCACAGGTGTGGCTGAAAGTCGGGGGCTGCAATCCGACCGGTTCGTTCAAGGACCGGGGTATGGTTGTGGCAGTAGCCAAGGCAGTGGAGGAAGGGAGCAGGGCGGTGGTCTGTGCCTCCACCGGCAACACCTCGGCCTCTGCCGCCGCCTACGCAGCCAAGGCGACGATCGAGGCGGTGGTCGGAGTGCGCAAACTTGCACAGCAGGGGCGAGTGCCAGAAGGGGGACGCTTGGTAGGCGTTCTCACCGGCAGCGGTCTGAAGGATGCCGAACTGGCGGTGGCCACCGTGGCCCGCAAGCTGTCGGTTGCTGGACAGCCGACGGTCGTGCCGGTCAGCTCAAAGGGCGTGCAGACCAAAGTGGTGAAGCGCCGCGAACACCGCCGGCACCGCGGAGAAGCGGAAGACCACCGGTAGGCGGTAGCGAACGAGGCTCTATACACTCCGGCCTCAGAACTCGAAGGCCTTGAGTAGCCAGTAGGTCACCATCCCGCCAAGGATAGTGGCCAGCACATTGCGCGTGCGCCAGGCCACGGCCGCGCCCACCACCGCAGCCCAAGCCTGGACTCCGAATTCAAGCTCCCCGCGCGGAGCCAGGGCCGCGGGCGCAACCAGTGCCGCCAACACCGCAACCGGGACGTAGCGCAGCCAGCGCTTGAGCAGTGCAGGCATCTCTCGACCAAGCAGAAGGATCATGGCGACGCGGCTGGAGTACGTCACAATGGCCATCCCGATGAAGATCAAGACCTCTTCCATCGCCGCGTCCCTTCCTCGAGTAGCAGCCCTGCACCGCTGGCGGCGATGCCGGCGATGATCACATACCACTTGCCGGGCAGGAACTGCGCACCCAGCAGGGCCAACCAACCAGCTATCAGCGCGACCGCGAGGTGCAATCGACTGTGCAAAAAGGCACTCAAAAGCCCCATAAACGCCAGGGGGAACACCAGGTCAAGGCCGAATCGAGTGGGGTCAGGGACAGCCGCGCCCAGCATGGCTCCCATCCAGCCGCTGCCCCACCATGTGAGAGCGACGCCGACGTTGGCGCCCAGGAAGTACCCGTGGTTGCCCTGGCCCTGCTCGTACGCAGCAATCGCCAGCGCGTATGACTCGTCGCTCATCCACAGGGCCAGGAAGGCTTTCCATCTCCAGGACAGTCCGAGCAAGTGTGGAGCGATCGAGGCGCCCATCAGAAGATGCCGAAGGTTCACCACCCAAGTCGTCAGGATGATCGTTCCAGGACCAGCAGCGTGCCACATGTCCAGGGCGATGAATTGAGCCGACCCGCCGTGGACAATGGCCGACATGGCCAGTGCCTCCAGCGGGCTGAATCCGACGCCGCGGGCCACCATCCCGTATAGCAAGCCAAAAGCGATGACGCCCGGAGCCAAGGGAAGCGTCGCCAGCAGGCCGCGCTGGAACTCCGTTGCCAGGTCAGGTTTATGAGTCACAGAGCCTCCTCATGACGCTGCGGCTCCTTCACCAAGAACACCAGCACCGCCAGGGCAACCAGAAGGCCGATCCAGTTGGCCAAGAGGGGAGCTCGAAAACCAAGGTAATCGGAGAGCCAGCCGCCAACGGGCTGAGTCAGGACTCCTGCAAGCCCCCTCCGGCCATCCTGACTTTCCAACAACCCGAGCGTTCTCTTTGACACGCCGAGCAGCAAGACAACGGGCTGCCGCACGGCGAACACCAGACTGCCCAAGACACAGCCAGTAGCGCTGTGCCTGCAACCGCCTGAAGCTTCGGCCCGCCTGGCCCCTTCTTCATAGCTGGGCCCACGCCTCCCTTCTCACGAACAGAAAAAGCAGCCCCATACAGGATAAGATTCCCATACCGATGACCTGGAACGCCGCCCGCAACGACAACGCGTCCCCGATCCAGCCCAACGGCGTGTTCACCAGGAGGGAGATGCCACAGCTGACGAAAGAACCCAGTGAAATGACGGTGGCTCTCTTGCAGGAGGGAACGTTCTGGTTGAGGAGAGCACTGACAATGGGCTGGTAGAGCCCTTCAATAAAGAAGACCACCAGGATGAGACTGAGGATCACAGGTGTGACGACAAAGCCCAGGGCCAGCACGGCGATGGCCAAGCCCAGAGGGATAATGTACACCACGATCACGCCTAGGCGCCTGTGAATGGAATGCGATACATGCGCACCGGCGGCTGCCAACAGTTTGAACGCCACGTAGGATAGCCCAATCACTTGCACCGGGGCGCCAGACGAGCGAAGAAGGGGCTGGTAGAAGATGCGCAACGCCCATAAGGCAGCCCCCATGATGGCCCCATAGCCGAGTAAGGCTGCCACCAGGGGCCGATCCCATATGTAGCGGACGCTCTCTCTGATATGCAGTCGAAAGTTGAGGTCTCTGGCGCTCGCTACCCTGGGCTCACGGAACAGCAGCACAAGCGGGCAGAGGAGCAAAGAGATAAGCGCTGTGCCGAGAATGGGAAGCGACAGGTCGATTCCCGCCAGGTAGCCGGCGATGACTCCGCCCAGGGCAGAAGCCAAGATTTGAAGGGTGGTGACCCTGCCGAACAGTCGTTCGTACGCGCTCTCGCTATTCAACTCTTTCAGAGAGTCGAACAAAAAGGCGGAATACGTGCCCGTCTCAAATGAGGATGCGAAACCCCACAGAGCAAAGGCAGCGGACATGACGAAGAAAGAGCGGGTTGAAGCAATGACTAGGAAGGCAAGCGACGTTGAAAAGAGGGAGAGAAGGAAACTTATCCTTTTGCCATATCTGTCGGTCAGAGCACCAGTAGGCACCTCAAACAGAAGTGTGCCGGCATACCACAGCGAATCCAGTACGCCATACTGAGCCAGCGAAAAGCCCCTGCCAAGCAAGAAAAGCACATAGACGGCATCCCATAGATCGAGCCGCGCTAAGAAGGCAAAGACCTGGAACAGTCTGATGTCTATCGTCATCTACCACACCTGCAGCCGCCCTCGGCACCTGGCTGGAGCGATGCCAGCCAGGTGCCAGCTAGCCTTGGCGAGGCCCCTCAGCAATCCGCGCTGAGCTCGAAGAACGCCTGCACCTGCTGGGCGGTCTTCTCTTCGCCCAGCAACCGTGCCAGGGTTGCAGAGAAGGGAATCAGCGCGCGGACAGATGCAGTCAACATCTGGCCATCCGCGACCAGCAGCCGATTCGCGCGCTCTCCTGTGTCCAGCCAGCCACGAGTGTTCTCGGTGACGTCACACGCAAAGCGCTTTCCATCAAGCAGGCCCGCTGCGCCCAGCACCAGCGGTGCGCCACAGATAGCCGCGACCACTTTGCCCTGGTCAGCGAACTCCTTCAGCAAGCCCAACAGGGCGGTGTCTTCGCCCAGCTCCCTTGGGAAGGTCTTGCCGTCAGAGGCCAGGCCACCGGGCAGATAGATTGCGTCAAAGTTCGCGACATCAACGTCGCTGAGCGTCCACTGCGCCTCGATCTCGAATCCCATTGTGCCGCGCACCCTTTGCTCCCCGACCGCCACGAACTGGTACTCAATGGGCGGGTGCACACAGTACAGCGGAAACACAACTTCCCATTCTGCAAACTCTGGATAGAGAACGGTGAGAAGTCGCTTGGCCATCGGTTCACCTCATGAGCTCAGCATCTCGCCGCCATCGACGAGGATGGTGGTACCGGTCATCCAGTCGGCGTCGCTAGACGCCAGGAAGACAGCGACCCTGGCCACGTCCTCCGGCTCCCCCCATCTCTTCAGGGGAATCCGTTCTTTCAGCACCTTCTGCTCCGCGGGCGGCATCACCGAGATGTAACCGGTGTCAATGTACCCTGGCGCGATGGCGTTCACCAGGATATCCGGAGCCAACTGGCGAGCCAACCCTCTGGTCAGCACGTCGTCCGCTGCCTTGGTCATGATATAGTCCAGGCTGCCCTTGGTCTCGCGCACCGCGATGTTGATGATCTTTCCTCCACCGGCACGCCGCATTGGCTCGGCCACAGCACGGGAGCAGATCAGCACTCCCTTGATGTTGACATCCACCATCCGCTGCCACCGGTTATAGTCGGGCTCCGCAAAGCGGAAGGGCAGGACGATCCCGGCGTTGTTCACCAAGATGTTGATCCGGCCAAACGTGGCGAGGGCCTGCGCCATCATCTCCTCTACCTCGCCCTCTGCGGACACGTCAGCCCGCAGCGCGATGGCCTGCCGTCCCATGCCATGGATGCTGGCCACAACCTCCTTGGCCTCCGCTTCCGAGCGCAGATAGTTCACGATCAGGTCGGCCCCCTCGGCGGCAAAAGCCAGGGCAATTGCCCTGCCGATGCCCCGGCTGGCACCGGTGACCAGAGCAACCTTCCCTTCCAGTCTCATCAGTCTCACGCTTCGCCCCCTCTCGATGGTTATGTCTATACAGACAATTGTGATTCAGATTCGCCCGTATCTTGTCAGCTCGCGCAGCGCTGCAACCGTCGCAGTGACAGCGTGCTCCTCGCCCTCGCCCTCTTCAGGTTCCCAGCTGCCTTCCAGCTGTTGTTTGCGCTCCAGGTCGTCCAGGCAGCGCGCGACCAGCGCGTGGTCAGCTGGCAATCCAGCGTCATGAAGACAGCGCAGCAACCAGGCCAGGTAGGCGCCCTGCCAGTCCGGCGAGTAGTTGGCATCCACAACGGCCACCGCTTTGCGGAATGGCTCAGAGTCCGGGCCGGGGTAAAGGGCGAACATAGGCAGTGCAATCCAGGTGGCGCGCAGGTAGCCAGTCAACCGGCCGTTCGTGTCACAGTGAGCCAGCAAGAAGTCAGCAGGGCAGCCAGTGCCCTCCGCCTCCGCATAGCCGAAGCGGATCAGCACGTGCGCGCAAAAGGCCGTCAGCCAGACGCGAGTCTCGATGCGGCCGGGCATCATCCACTGCGGCGGATCCCATGCCCGCACCGCCCCTACCTCATCCCAACCGCAGTCCTCTTGCTGGAGGTCGAGCAGGGTCCGACAGGCTGGATCGACGAGCCGCCCACGGTATACCTTCAGGTCATCGAACCACTGCAGCACATAGGCCGTGTCGCAGACGTTACCGACCTGAGGCACCCAGTAGGCGAAGCTTCCGTCGTCCTGCTGAAGGGCTGCCAGTTGCTGCAGCGCCTCATCCGACGGTGGTTCGTCCCACAGGGCAGCCGCTAGCCGAGCTACTTGCACGGCATCGCCTTCGGCCCGGACATAGGAAATCGCCCTGTCGACGTTCATCTCCCCGCCTGTGCACCTACCTTCAGAACCGCACCACTCCCTCGGCTACCAGCACGACCTCTCCTCCCACGCGGACGGCCTGCGGTTCCCCATCAACATGATCCACTTCGACGAACAAGGTGCTCGGCCGACCCAACTCAGCGCCCTGTTCGTTCACCATGTGCACACTGGTCCCAAGCACCGGCACTGCCCCATATCGGACCAGGTATGCGCCAAGCGCCCCGTTGGCGCTGCCGGTGGCTGGGTCCTCCGGAACCCCGAGCAGGGGCGCAAACACGCGCACATGGGCTGTGGCAGCGGGGCGTTCCGTCTGCAAGCTGTACACCAGGACACACTGAGTTCCGACCTCCCGGCATGCCCGGTTCAGGGCAGCGGTGTTGAGCTGTCCGGCACCCAGACTTTGCACCTCGGCCAGCGAGCGTACAGGCACCATCATCTGTGGCACGCCAGTCGACACCACTTGCACCGGCAGGCCGACCTCTGTTATAGCCTCACGGGCCAATCCCAACCCCGCTGCCAGGTCACCGACATCCTCCAGCACTGCGTGGAAGGTCGGACGGTCCTGGGTCATCACCACCCGTTCGACACGGCCTTGAGTCACGTGCAGCTCAGCAGGAAGCACGCCCACCCCCAGTTCAAATCGCACCTCTGTCAGCGGCTCGCGCAGGGATACCTGCCCCAGGTGAGCCAACACCCAGTGAGTGCCCACAACCGGGTGGCCGGCAAAGGGAAGTTCCGCGGCGGGGGTGAAGATACGCACCTGAAAGTCCGCCTCTGGCGTCTGCGGCGGCAGGACGAAGGTGCTTTCCGAGAGATTCATCTCCCGCGCCAAGCATTGCATCTCCCCCGCAGTCAGCCCCTCAGCTTCGGGGAAGACAGCCAAGGGATTGCCACCGAAGGGTGCATTGGTGAAGACGTCTACCTGGACAAAGCGGTACTCTTTCATGGCTGCTCTCCCTCCTGTCATGTCTCACTGCCTAGCTGCACTCGACGGCGCATCCTACCCCGCCCACCGCGAAAGGTCGACATAGTCATCTACAGATGGTCCGCCATCCGTCCCTCCCAGCACCATGCGCAGCATCGATCGCTCGATCGTGTACTCCCACTCCAATAGCTTCTCCAGCGCCCAAGGGTGGCAGGCGTTCACAGATAGCGTCAGCGCACGCTTGCCATGAGCCAGAGCCAGTTCCTCGCTGCCAAGGAGCAACAGACGGAAGGCCGTCTCTTGTGTGTGGGCCGGATGCACTGCCAGCAGCCGAATGGCTGCTCGATCTTGGCCCCACGCTTCGCGACCGCTGTGCAACCGTACCGTGCTCAACCCAATTGCCCTGCCGTCCTCGGTCAGCACCAGTGTCTCGCCCTGGCCGTGCCTGGCGGTCGAGGTTACCTCCTTTGTATAGTCCAAGCCAGGTCGAATCTGGCCTGCCGCTTCCCGCAAGTTGGACAGCCAAGACACGCGAGTTCTTTCATCCGCTGCAGACCAGCACGGCAGAGTTGTGCCGCCTCTCGCCGGTTGCTGCAGTTCTTTGGCCATCAGCATCGTCGGCAGACGGGCCTGAAACCCCATGCGCAGGTAGAGCCCCAGATTGTCTGGGCTCCCGGGCATCGTCTCCAAGCCGATCACACGGTTCCGATCGCGGCGCAGGTGCTCCACGCTGGCGGCGATCAAGCGCTTGCCGATTCCGCGCCCCTGGTACTGGGGCAGCACCACCAGGCTTCCGAACCAGCCAACCGCGCCCCAGGTTCGCGAGAATACGGAGCCCACCACCTTTCCATTCGCCTCGGCCACGAAGCAACCTTCGGGCTCACTCCCCAGGGAGGCCAGGACACTGGTGCGCGTGCGTCGAGGACGGTCGCCTGAAACACCCGTCAAGTGCCTCCACCATCTCCCAAAGGCCACTGCCTCCACCTGCCGGACGTCGTCTACATCGGTCTGCCGCATAGGGCGGATTGTCGCCATCAGTCAAGCTCCGTGCGAGCGCCAGCGGGTGCGGTCGCCGGGCTTTAGCCGGCAAGCACCTTGACGTCGGCCTCCAGATCCGTCCGTGACAGCACCCCGGTCAGGACCAGGGCTTTGACTGCCAGGACGGTGTACACGGGTGAGCTCTCTTCAGCCCAGAAAGGCCGCCACCCACCGTCGTCCCGCTGAGTCTCGATCAGCGCCTCCATCATGCGCTTCACCCTGCGATCGCTCGCATTGTACCCGCTGTCGATGCGGCGCGGCAGATCCCCCACCCAGGATAGCAGCAAGTGCGTGAGCTGGTAGACTTCGACCTCTTCGCGCTGGCCATCAGCAGATCGGACGCGGTAACCACGTTCGACATCTTGCATTGTGTCACTGAGGTGCTGTTCAAGCAGCTCACGGCCTTTCCGATAGGCGGGATCGCGTTCCCCATAGATCTCGCGCATGAGGAAAGTGATCTGCGCAGTGACGTCGGGGTCCCCGGTCCCTCTCCGAGCGCCGACTGGCTTGGCGTAGGAGGGCCACCCGCCGTGCTCGTTCTGCATCGCCCTGAGCCAAACGACGGCCCTCTGACACTCCGCACGATCACCCAATCCCACCTGCCGCAGGAGTTCTATGGCATCGGCGGTCACCCAGGTGACACTCTGCTCATTGCTCAGGAATATCTGTACAAAGGGCGGGATGTCGAGGGACGGGTTCTCACACCAACCGCCATCGGCGTTCTGATGAGCCAAGATGAACGTCACCGCGCTGGCCACGTTTATCCCCTGCGGCGGCAGTTCCACGCGAAGGAGGAGCAGCCCGTTGCGGACCGTCTCGCGCATGCCCCACGTGTCGTCATCCAACGCACTGGCAAAGGTCCCATCTGAACGCTGGTGCTTCAGCAGCTTCAGCAGGCCACTCCGGCCACGGGGCGAATCCGACAAACCAAGAAACGCTAGACACCACAGTCTCGTCGGCTCGTCTCCACGGGAGAATACAAACGGAAATGGATCGTACGTCAATCTGGCCATATTGCTCATCCCTCCTCCTCTCCACTTGCCGCTGCAATCGCCGCATCCTCGGTGGGATAGTCAAAGGCATCATGGCCCAGGTAGCGCGCCAGCCCCCACGCCTCAGGAGCTGGCGGGTTTGCCAGCAACCAGGAGACCGTTCGCCGCATTCCCTCCTGCAGGGAAATCGACTCCTGGTAGCCAAGCTCTGCTCGAATGCGCCTCAGGTCGTAGACGATGTGATGGGGCGTCGCGAACGGGTTGGTGGCCGGGAGTTGGTTCCCGGCCACCGAGACAATCTCCCACTCATGATCCATAACCCGCGCCACCAGCTCCGCGATGCCCCGGACGGTCAAGAGTTGCTCGTGGCCGACATTGTACGTCCGCCCCACAGCGTGGGGGTTCTCCAAAGCCAGTGCAACAGCACGCGCCACGTCATCCACGTAGCCGCGGTGGAAAAGGCTCAGCCCACCGTCGGGCACGGCGATACGAGGACGCCCATCGAGAACCCGCTTGATGAAGAACCACTCCCGTGCCAGGGGATCTCGCGGCCCATAGACAGCAGGAAGCCGCAGCACGGTTGCGGGAAAGCCGTCGGCCGCCTGGGCCTCGCGAATCACCTCCTCCACCGCAACTTTGCTGTAAGGAATAGTCTGCCCGTATGCCGTGATCTCTGCCGTGTCAACGGAACGGACCACTGCATCCTCCGGTATCGGCACCGGCTGACCGGGAGTGTAGACGTCGCCGCTGGAAATGTGCACCGAGCATTGGATCCGGCCGCGCAGTGCCGTCACGAGCGCGCGAGCGTCATCGGCGTTCATCGGAATGACGTCCACCACAGCATCGCACGAGAGACTCGCCAGGTCGGCCCGAAACCGGGTATGGTCGCGCCGATCGCCGTGAACGTGCTCGACGGAGCGAGCGAACTCAACTTCATGCTGCCCGCGGTGGTAAACGGTGACGGCATGCTCCCTGCACAGCAGTTCCTCGACGATGGCCCGTCCGATAAAGCGCGTGCCGCCAATGACCAGCACTCTCATCACCATTCGCTCCTCAACGTTGCAGCATCCACTGAGGGATCTCGCGCGCATCGATGGCCAGAGTCCTGCCTGCGGATCTCCCACTAACGAAAACGGACACGTTGACGGACCGGATCACGAGATGGCTGCCCATGGCCACGTCGCTAGACTTCAGCCACTTGGTCAGACAAGGCTCATACGTCGTTTCGTGTGCCATGCAATGGGTCTCAAAGGGGTAGAGCATTCTCTGTCGTCTGCCAGATGAGCTTGAACTCCAGGCCGACGAGCGTGGCGCGGCTTCGCCGCAGGCGCTCGGCTCACAATTCCTTGCGCAGTTCGATCGCATTCAATGTATCATAGCCCCGACAGTGCAAAAAGGCCAGCGCACCCCGGTTGTGAGGTATCACGGAGATGAACAGCGCGTCGGCTCCAGCGTCTCGAGCCCGTCGCTCCACCTCTTCCTGCAATCGCGGGCAAGACTGCCAATACTACCGACACGCTGCTGCGTGCGCCTTTCATCCGTAGTCTCCTCCTTCATTCGGCCGGGCCATTCCCGGCATTGTCTGATGTACAGGCACAACGGAACCCCGTGGCCCGGGTACGCCACACGGGTTCCTCATTGGTGCGTGCATACGTGGTGATCTGATCCTCCAAGCTGGCCCAGGAACCACCGCGAATGGTGTAATGGTGCCCTATGGGATGCCTCCCTTGGAGGCGCACGCCAGGCGGGATGATGGGCTGCTGCAGATAGCTGTCCGTGGTCTGCCAGAGCTCCTGCACCCACTCCGACACGTTCCCCGACATATCCAGTGCGCCATAGGGGCTCGCTCCTGCTGGATGGCTGCCAACCTCCTCAGCTGCCCCCACGTCGCTCCAGTAGTAGTTCACGCGCGAGCCATCAAAGTCATCGCCCCAGGGGTATTTGCGGCCGTCTGTACCGCGCGCGGCCTTCTCCCACTCGATCTCCATCGGCAGACGGGCACCTGCCCAGCGGCAATACGTCTCTGCCTCCCTGCGGCTGACCCACATCACTGGATGCCGGACCCGCTCAGGGTCGTTGTAGGGCCCTGGCAGCAATGGCTCATCACATCCGCCGGCGGCGACGCACAGTGCGTACTGCTGGTTCGTGACCTCCGTTTGGTCAATCCAGAAGACGTGCAGGTCAATGCGCTGTCTGGGCGGATCCGCGGCGCTGCCAGGACCGTACGGAAACTCCCCCGCTGGGACATAGACCATCACTGCCTTGTCGGCCGGACGGACCCAGGTCCCCCCTGCAGCCCCCTGACGCGGACAGGACGGCCAGTTGGCGCGCAGTTCTGCGCTTGGCGTAGGCGCCGCCACATCGCCTGCACAGGAGCATAGAAGGCCAACGATGCAAAGCGACGCGAGAAGGCCCTGAACGCCTCCTGGTGTCATACGGCACACGTTCTTTGGTCCCCACAATCCGCATGTAGGCAGCAGCTTCGCTGCTGGATCTCACAGGGCTACCCGAGCTGGCCAGGGGTTGTGTGTCGATGTTCCCCACAGCTTGCTGATGTAGTCGATGGAGAAAAGATCCTGGAGCGCATGCAACCAGTAGGCCCCATGGTCGGTAAGGACAACCTCATCACCGCGGTCCTTGAGCAGGCCGAGCAGTGACAGCACCCGAATGTATCTGCCATAGACGCCGTCAAACGCTTTGCCAAACCGCTGGGCGAAACGGCCTTTGCTGAACCGCGTCTCGTAGATCCTCCAGTAGAGCCATCCTGCCATTTGCATGGACTCGGAGAGCTCCAGCGACAAGGCGATGGGCAGCCGCCCATCTTCGAGCGCCTGGATGTACTGGCCGACGTTGAAGGTGTTGAGGTAGAAAACATCCTTCAGGTAGGAGCTACCGCTTGCACCGAGGCCGACGTACAGCGGTACGGTCACAGAGCAGTACTTGGGAACGCCCGCCCTGGTAAAGGCCCACACAGAGGTACGCTCGAAGCCAGCATCGTAGAACGCGCTTTCCAGGACACCCAGCATCTTTCGCCGCTGTAGATGGTTAAAGTGCCAGCCATTTCCGTACAGGCGTTCCCACGCTGTGTACGGGAACCTGAAGAGCGGATAGGCTGCCACCTGGTCTACACCCATCGCCAGCAACGCCTGCCCCGCTTCCTGCACTTCGGCGTAGGTCTGCCTGGGCAGGGCGAAGATGATGTCCGCATTCACACAGTCAAAGCCAGTGTTGACGGCGCGTTCGAGCGCTGCGCGGGCTTGCGCCGCGGTGTACGGGCGGTGCAACGTCCTCAGGTGATGATCCTGGACTGCCTCGACACCGGTGCTCAGGTTCCGCACCCCCAGGTCCTTGATGGCTTCCAGATTCTCCTCGCTCAGGTCGCTGGGATGGCTTTCCAAGTGGATGTCGCACTGCAGGTTGAAGGCCCGACGAATGTGTTCCAGGATCTCGGGCAGCCCATTTCGAAGCATGGTTGTGGGCGTGCCACCGCCGATGTAGAACGAGGTGACTGGCTTCCTGCCCAGCATCGCTGAGTAGATGTCCACCTCGCGCTTGACCGCCTGCGCATAGCTCTGCGCCACTGCCGGGCGGTACAACTCCTTGTTGTAGGGGCAGTAGGGACAGATCTGGCGGCAGAACGGAATGTGCAGATACAGACCGAATTCATCAATGTCCCGCAACCTGCTGGCAAGCACCGGCAGGCGACGCTCGAGAACGAGGCTGCCACGGATGCCCAGCAACCTTTTCAGTTGGCTCCTGACCAGACCCTGAAGTGACATGATCCTTGTTCGCTCCGCAGGACGCGCTACTTGGAGGCGCAGACGGTCAAATACCGTGGCCAATCGATCTGCACCAGCTGGAGCACATGGCCGTCTGGGTCGGAAAAGCGCGCGATGCGGCCGCCCCACAGAGTGTCATGGGGCTCCTTGACAAAGCGCACGCCCCGCTCACTCAGCATCCTGAAGGCCTCATCCACATCGCTGACCAGGAGATCGACGCAAGGAGCATCCTGATGTTGGGGATTGGTCCGCCCAGGGACCAGCCCGATCTCCACACCGCCACAGTCAAACCCGGCGTAGCTGGAGAACTCGTATTTCTTCTGCAGCCCCAGCGCGTTCTGATAGAAATCGATCGAAAGCTGCAGGTCTGCTACGGTGAATGTCACATCCCACACTCTCAGAATCATCCTGCTGCCTCCCTCCTGCCTCACTCCACACTCTGGTCAGTGCGAGCGCCTGCGCGCCAGTGGAGTAGGAAGAGAAGCCCCGCTGCCAGTGGCGGCAAGCCCAGAGTCAAGCACATGAGAAGCCAACCCGAGCGGTCAAAGTTGCCAGACAGGTACGCTCGAGTGACAAAGGCCAGGGCAACGAGTCCTTCGACCAAGAGCAGTGTTCCACCAGGCGCTTCCAGCCGCCAGGCCAATGCTGTGCTGAGGATGAACACGCCTCCTGGGATGACAATGTGCATGATCCAGTTCATGAGCCCAAGCTGTTCCACATAGGCCGAGCCAATCCCAAACCACAGCCAAAAGACGATGGCAACCACCATGAGAACCACCGCCACCTTGCGCTCCCAGGCCCATTGAACCATGTCCACCTCCTCACAATGTATGCTCTGACGTCGGCGCATGCCACACTACAGTGCGAACGAATACACCGCGATCACCGCCAGGGTGACGAGGATAATCGCCACCGACCAGAACTTGGACCGTCTGTGCGACTCCTCGTCCCTGCTTGGGCTGAGAATGTAGGCGATGTAGACCCAAACTGGTGCATACTGCGACACGAAGTCAAGCTCCGCGTGCACAATCCATTTGGAGGCTACAGCCAGCACCAGAATGCACAGTCCGGTTACTAGGGAAACCTGTACGTCACCTGTCATCGTTTTCCTCCCCGCCGATAGAATCAAGTACAGCATTCCGATCTCCCGGCCGTCCGCTGGGGGTCTTGACCAACAGCGCACGGATCGCGTTCCGCAATCAGTGAACCACAGGAGGGCTGCCAAGTCAATAGGAGGTACTGCCAAAAACTGCCAATTCGGGGGCTAGGCCGGTTTGCTGTGCTGGGCTTGCCGCTCCATCTCGGCGAGCGCTTTGGTCACTCCGCGGACCGCCCGGCGGCGGGCACGGTTGAAGGTGCCTTCGCTAACATATAGTCGGCCCATCACATCGCGGTTGGGCTCGCCCAGTACATAGCAGTGGTGCAGCATGACGTAGCCATACCAATGGCGCTTGGGGAGGGATGGCTGCGCTCCAGGTGGCCGCAGCTTGTCGATTGCCGAAACCAGCAGCCGCTGCAGCGCCTGGCCGCGATCGAGATGGGTTACAAAGGCATTCTCCGAGCTCTCCAAGTACGAGTCCACAATCCGGAGTTGCGCCAAGGGATGCCCACCCAGGTAGGAATAGTCGTACAAGTGCCGCAGCGCATCCTCAACCAGCGAGATGGCCTGCTTCTCTGGCTGGCCGACGAGACGCAAGGGAGCGACCTCAGCAGCGAGTGCTGTTCGCAAGCGCTGTCGCAATTCGTGCTCCCGCTCCTGAGCTTCACTCAGCAGGGCCTCGATCTGCTGTACGCTCTTCTCCTGCAGGCGCGCAGCGTGGGCGACCGTGGCCACTGTGTCAGCGCAGTCTTCGAGCAGGTCGATATCCTCCTCGGAGTATGCGCTTCCAGTACTGCGCGGCCCCAGAGCAACCACCCCGATCTGCTCGCCGCCCGTGACCAGCGGAGCGATGACCGCGATTGGGTCGACGTCCGCGATCTGTGCCGGTGGCGACAGAACCGTAACCTCATCGGCTGCCAAAGCTTCAAGCGGGACGGTCCGCAGTTCAGAGCGCACCCGCCATCGGGCCCCGATGTCGAAACCGTGAACACCGCGCAGGGCGATGAAACCACTGCTCGCCCCCAACGAACTGCACAAGCTCTCCAAGATGGCCTGCAGACTATCCTGAATGCCCTGCTCGGGCGCAATTCTGTACAGCAGGTCGCGCAGGCTGGATCGTAGTTCACGGTAACGCTGGCGATAGAATAGACGTTCCCACAGGCTGCGCCCCCAATCGTACAGCGAATGGGAGGCAACAGCCAGGACAATGACAAAGACGAAGGCGACAAATGGAACGCCAAAGGTCAAACGGGAGACAACAGCTGCAAGCACGTAGGCAGCAACGACCAGTGCCATGGCCAGGGAAGTGTACACGAAATCCCTCTCTATCGCACGTCCTTCCACCAAGGCATTGTGGCGGGCCACCCCATAGCCGAGGAGAGTTACCCCTGCGCCCAGGCTCAGGTTGCCAAGCACAGCGGGCGTGTCCAGACGCAACCAGACCGAAAGCGCCGTATACACTCCGCTGAAGACGGCCAAGGCCGCAGCCCAGGAGAGGACGGCCAGCTGCCGCTGGATCAGCACACTCTTGGCCTCTCTACGGCCCTGACGCAGGTTGTATAAGGAAAGCGCAGGCACAGCAATGAAATAAAGGCCACACAGCGGGTACAGTGGCCCAGGGATCTGGGCGCTGTTGTAGATGGGCAGCCTGCCGCTCTGCCCCGCAAACACCCATGGCGTGTAGGCCTCCATGGCCAGCACGTTGAGGGCTAGGAAATAGATGAGCCAGATCAACCAGCGCTGCTTGTCAGCCAACGAGGGCGGAAGAAGCATTACGCTGAGGTGAAACCAGAAGGGGGCGGCAAACGCCACGCTCCAGCCCCACCACCAGGGAACAGTTCCTCCCGTCGGGCCCTGAACGTACGTCAGGTGATTGAGGAAGTAGCCGGAAAGGGACCACAGCGTTGCACTGGCTAACCAGGACACCTTACTGCGTGGGCTGCGCGTCACAATGTAGAAACCAAGCCACAGCGAGACGACCAGGGACAGGAAGTTGGCCGCCGCACTCAAGGCGAAGAGGGCCTGCAACACCTCTGTACTCCCCCCATCCATGTCTGCACCCAGTGTACTCGATGACAGCCGGCAGCCCAAGCTGGCACCCAGTAGCTGGCATCCAGTGCTCCGAGCCCGCCTGCCCCAGCGCGCCTGATCGAGTCGGCCGGGCAGGCTCCATCCGGGTGACACACCCTATCTTACACGGCGGACAGCACACCCTGCAACTGTGTCAGCAACGCTTCCAGCCCCACGCCCAGCACCGCCTGAGGCACTCTGCCCTCCAGCAGCGACTGCCCAAGGCCAGATGCCTTGAACTCTTGCAGGTCGTGCCAATAGGGGTCTCTCACCGCCTCATCCCGCTCGACCTTGCCATCGCGCAGCACTACAACACGCCTCGTGGCCCGGGCTACGGCAGTATCGTGCGTCACTACCAATACTGTTGTACCCTGCTCCTGGTTCAGCCGCTGGAAGGCATCCATGACCTCCGCACCGCTGGACGAGTCCAGGTTCCCAGTGGGCTCATCGGCAAGTAGCAGCTGAGGCTCATTGGCCAGCGCGCGAGCAATGGCCACGCGCTGCCGCTCGCCCCCAGAGAGTGTGGCTGGTCGGTGGTTGGCTCGATCAGCCAATCCTAGCAGCTCCAGCAGGGCCTGCGCCCTGCTCTGCCGACGCCTGCCCACCATCGGCACCTCCACGTTCTCGCGCGCTGTCAGCGTAGGAATGAGGTTGTGCAGCTGGAAGACAAAGCCCACCGTGCGGCTGCGGAAGGCGTCCACATCGCGGATCTCGGCCAGGCGTTGCCCGGCGACGTACACCTCACCCGAAGTCGGGCGATCCAGGGCCCCCAGCAAGTGCAGCAGCGTGCTCTTTCCGCTGCCCGAAGGGCCCATCACCGCCAGCAACTCGCCCTGTTCCACGCTCAGATTCACCCCATCGAGTGCACGCACTGTGCCATCGTACAACTTGGTAAGAACCTCTGTCCGTACCATCCAGTTTGTGGCCATGTCTGTACCCCCTTCTCACAGCTCCACTGCAATGGCGGCTACTCGTAGCGCAGGGCCTCCACAGGCTGCAGACGCGCTGCACGCCAGGCTGGATAGAGTCCTCCCAGTGCACCTAGCGTCAGGGCAACGCCCAATCCCGTCGTGATCCCACCCAGGTCGAGCTGCGGCACAAAGTACCCGCTGAGCGCTGGGACGGCGCTGACCAGCAGGGCCAGGCCCACGCCCAACCCCACGCCGATCAAGCCGCCGATCAGGCCCAGAGCCAGCGACTCGCCCAGGATCATCCCCACCACGCGGCGCTTGCGCCAGCCCAGGGCACGAAGCGTGCCGATCTCACGTGTCCGCTCATAGACGCTCATCAACATGGTATTCATGGTTCCCAGCGCCCCCGCCAGCAGGCCAATGAAGGACATGGCACCTGCCAGCGTCTGGAAAGCCTGGATGTCGGGCATGTTTTGGGCTGTCTCCGAGGAGCGATAGGCCTGCACTTCCGGGAAGCGGGTCTCGATGTCCTCAATCAGCGCTTCCACTTTGTGAAGCGCCTCCGGCCGTACCTTGACCTGGTAGAGGGTGACCTGATCCGGTTTCTTGAACAGCTCCTGCGCCTCGCCCAGGGTCATCACCCCGCCAGCGTTCTCAAAGCTGACGCCGGTCTCGTACACGCCCACAATGCGCAGCGCACGGTTCTGAATGGTCAGCGTGTCACCAACCCCTTCTCCAAAAAAGTCCGCGGCCATGCGCCCCAGCATCATCTCTCCTGCAGCCTGGAGCATCCGTCCCTCAAGGACACGAAAATGGCGCAGTGCCTCCGCTTCAGGGTCCAGCCCCATGCTGACGAAGAAACGCTTCTCGCCGACCTGCACAATCTGAAACAAGAGGCCAGAGACCCACTGCACATCGGGCATGCCAGCGACCGCCAGCCCGACATTGTCGTCCAGCGCACTGAACGAGGTGTCGGCGATGCCTGCCTGCATAAGCGTGATCTCAGCTCCACCGCTGCTCACCAGATTGGTCATCTGACCGATCAGGCCGTTTGCCAGGAGCAGTAGGGCCACGACGACAGCGGTGCCGATGGAAATGCCCGCCACAGTCAAAAGGGTCCGCGTCCTGCGTCGCCACAGATTCTTCAGAACCATTTCACACCTCCTGCACCACGGAAGGGTTGGGCCGTCCTTTGCCCCTTCACTGGCCCTGTCTCACCCTGTCTTCCCTTTCCGGAGAGGACAGGATTGAGCTGTCCGGCCTACGAGCCTGGTTCTCCCTCAGAGTCGTGGGAGCTATCCTGTGTTTGCTCCAGCAGACGAGCCAGCTTCTCTCGGTCGAGAAGGGCTTCCATCAACTCGCGTTCATCGCCTGGCATCGCGCCCAGCACACGGTCGACGCCCAACCGGCGGTACAGGATGGGGATGAGCAACGTGCGACGCACGTGCCCTTCAACGATGGTCGCCAAGTGCCGGTTGCACGTCCAGGAAGCACGTTCCTGGGCGGCAGGCACCCTCTCACCCAGCAGCACCTCACTGCGGTCAGCAACCAGCAGCAGGGCGAACGTCGCCACTTCGCTGAACGTCTCTGTGACTGGCAATTCGACCACGTGACCGGCTTGAAACGTTACCGCGCCAACCGTCGCCAAGCCTATCTTGACGCCCCTTGCAGCAGCTGCCTCAAAAGCTGGACGCAGACGCTCGAATTCCTGGGCGTACATCTGCGCATAGAGATTCTCTTGAGCTCGTTCGATCAGCTTCCAGGCGCGGGACAAGACGTTCTCATGACCCTCGATACGCCAGACGTACTCTTCGTCCGACCGCTGACTGACTTGTACCAGATCGCGCTTGAGCCCTTCGGTGAGTCCCACATGCTCCCGCTGCAGACGCTCCATCAGCTCGTGCGGCGGCAGCGGAGCGTACAGGGTGTTGTCGCCGTCATGCGTGACCAACGCAGCACCGCGGTTGACCAGCTTGCCCAGTACCTGATAGACCATGGAGCGCGGCACGCCGCTGTCCTTACTTACCTGATAGCCTGTCACCGGGCTTCGCTGCAGCAGCGCCAGGTAAGCTTTGGCCTCCCATTCCGCAAAGCCCAAACGATTCAGACGCGCGATGAGATCCTCGACAGACATATGTGCCTCTTAGTAGTTCTATATATAACTACTATCATTCTACGCAAAAGGTTCAATCCTGTCAAGAGGCCAACGCCCCCTGTTTCCCAGTCTAGTGCAAGGCATCAACCCCGCCCCATGCGCGTCCAGCCTAGAGGTTGGCAGTGGCGAGCCTTATCCTACTGGACAGGACAGGGTCATCGCCTTGAGGGCGCGACAAATCGCGTGCTCGAACCAGTTGACACGGCCAGCCGAGCAGTTGCGAAGGTGGTAACCGAAAGGCCAATGACAGAGACTGCGGCAGAGATGAGATGAACTGAAGCAGGTGATGAATGGCCAGCTTGTGAGCAAGGGCAGAAGTTGTGCTATAATCGGCCCTCGGCATCTGGATCACCACAGGCACCTTGCACTTCGTGGAGGGGAGAATGGCGCAGTCCAGCCGAATCCACTCTCTCGACCGTCTGCGGGCGTTCGTTGTCATTTTGGTTATCGTGCTCCACACATCCGTAACGTACATGGTGGGTGCACCTGACTGGTGGTACGTGCTGGAACAGGAGCGCAGCCTGTTCTTCACCGCCCTCGCGCTCCTCATTGACGTCCCGATCATGCCCGCCTTGTTCTTTCTCGCCGGCTACTTTGGGCTGCCTTCCCTGGTGAAGAGAGGCCCCAAGCTGTTCCTGCGGGACAAGCTGGTCCGAATTGGGATCCCGTGGATCCTGGGAGTCCTTTTCATTGCCCCTCTAGTCACCTACCTGACCTACTTGTCCCGAGGTATCCCGGTCAGCTTCCTCAAGTTCTGGACCAGTGATTTCTGGGGGGACATGTACCAGCAAGCAGTATACTGGTATCTGGGTGTCCTGTTATTTCTCTTCCTGATAGTGGCTGTGTTCTATGGGCCAGAGGAGCGCTACCGAACAGCGACGCAGAGACCTTCCGTTCCCCCCTGGACTCTGCTGAGTGGGTTCGTGGCTGTCACAACTGCGGGGTTCCTGTTCATGAACCAGTACTTCCCCCTCGATTCGTGGGTCAGGTTGGGCTATGTGCTCGTCGTTCAACCCCTGCGGGTACCCCTATACCTCGCGTACTTCGCCTTGGGAGTGTACGCCTACCAGCACGGCTGGTTCACTTCGGAGAGCTATCAGCCAAGCCTTGTCACCTGGGGCCTGATGTGTGCAACGTCGGGTGTGCTGTACTCCTCATATCGACTCACGTATCCGCCCGGCGCACTGACAAGTATCGGCCCACAAACAGCCAATGCTGCTCTGTTCAACAGCTTTTGCTTCTCCTCTCTAATGGCTGGACTTGCTCTCTTCAGACGGGCAGGCCCAATCCGCCGATCGGTGTGGACCAGCCTGGCACAAAACTCCTACGGCATCTACTATGTTCACCCGATGTTTGTCTACCCGCTGACGTACCTCTTTCTCAGCCTATCACTTCCCATCCCCATCAAAGCGGCCGCAGTGATCGTGCTCGGTACGCTGCTTTCCTGGGCCTGCAGTGCCCTGGTGTTGCAGAAAGCTCCCATCTTACGCACAATGTTCGCCCGCTCCGGCACCTGATGGCCATGTGTCGAGCCCTTGACAGAAAGGCGTGGAGAGCGCCCCCAAGGAGATTCCCATGATTGAACCATTACTTACCGAAGATCAGAAAGCACTACGAGATGAAGTGCGTGCATTCGTGAAGAGCGTGCCTCGTCAGCTGCTGCTGGACATGGACGCTGACCAGGTGCGCTACCCTCGCGAGTATGTGGAGGAAGCAGCGCGCCTCAACCTGCTGGGCTTGCGCTTTGAGCCAAAGTGGGGTGGACGTGGCCTGCCGTGGACGTCGGAGGTCGTGGCGATCGAGGAAGTCGGCGTTCTGGGCACCAGCCTGGCTTGTCTCTACTCCCTGCCCAGCATCGTTGGCGAGGCCATCCACGTCTTCGGCACGGAGGCACAGAAGGCAAAGTACCTGCGGCCAACGCTGGAGGGCAAGCTGACCTGCGCCGAGGCCCTGACTGAGCCGCGCGGGGGCTCTGATTTCTTTGGCACCACAACGCAAGCATGGCGTGACGGAGACACTTACATCCTACAGGGCCAGAAGCGATTCGTGGTCGGAGCAGAAGGTGCGGACTACTTCATGGTGTACGCCCGCACGGACGCGCAAGCTCCGCCGCACAAGGGGATCAGCGCCTTTCTCGTAGACCGCGGGCCAGCCGTGGATGTCGAGCACGTATACGGGCTGATGGGCACCCGCGGCGGGGGAACTGGCCGCATAACCTTCCGCGATGTACGCGTTCCAGCCGAGAACTTGCTGGGCCGCGAGAACGGCGGCGCGGACATCTTCTATCGCATGATGGTCCCAGAACGGCTGACCAGTGCCGCCGGCGCCGTGGGACTGGGCAGAGCGGCACTACAGGTCGCCGCCCGGTACAGCGACCGACGCAAGGCTTTCGGGCGAACCATCCGCAGCTTCGAGGGTGTGAGCTTCAAGGTGGCGGACAGCATCACCCTGCTCGACGCAGCTCGGGCCCTGATCCATGCCACGGCGCACGCGGCAGACAGGGACGCGAACGCCTCGCGTGTACGACGCCTGGTCTCCGAATCAAAAAAGTTCGCAACAGAGGCTGCCTGGCAGGTGGTTAACCACGCCATGCAGATCATGGGCGGCATTGGCTACACAAGCGTCTACCCGGTGGAGCGGCTGCTGCGAGACGCGCGCCTGATCATGATCTGGACCGGCACCAACGAGATCATGGACCTGGT
>Ga0209427_10002636_pt1 | contig 21047 bp, 25 predicted proteins | sample DeeMarSWOR136_30_FD_187465 | JGI IMG/M metagenome (GOLD analysis project Ga0209427, IMG submission 187465) | Marine sediment microbial communities from White Oak River estuary, North Carolina - WOR-1-36_30 (SPAdes) (version 2) | ecosystem: Environmental > Aquatic > Marine > Intertidal zone >...
CCGAGTATATGGCTACCCACTTGAGTAGAAGGAAGGGGTGCTGTTTTATTCAGGCAGAGAGTGAGATTTCGGCCATAAATATGGTATACGGGGCCAGTCTGGCTGGGGTCAGGGCAATGACTTCCTCCTCCAGTCCTGGAATGAGTCTGAAGCAGGAAGGGATCTCTTATCTGGCAGCCTGTGAGCTTCCGGCAGTTATTGTCAATATGTCCAGGGGTGGGCCGGGGCTGGGCAGTATAGTTGCCTCTCAGTCAGATTATTTCCAAGCTACCCGGGGTGGAGGGCATGGGGATTACCGGACCATAGTCTTAGCACCATCATCGGTACAGGAGTTGGCAGATCTGACCCACCACGCCTTTGACTTGGCCGACAAGTATCAGATTCCGGTGATTATTCTCGGAGATGGCATGCTGGGGCAAATGATGGAGCCGGTAGAATTTAAGCACGAAGCTCCTGAGGAATTGCCGATTAGGAGCCGTGCATTAAGGGGGGCAAAAGGGCGGCCAAGCAGAATTATCAAGACCTTCACCTCAAAGCCGGCCGAGCTGGAAGAGATAAACTGGAGTCTATACAGAAGATACCAGTTGATCAAAAGAGAAGAAACCAGCTACGAGACCTTTCTGGTTGAAGATGCTGAACTCATAGTCGTTGCTTTTGGGATAGCAGCCAGAATTGCCAAGGGGGCAGTCAAGAATGCACGGGCAAATGGCCTAAAGGTAGGGATGTTCAGACCGATTACCCTTTGGCCGTTCCCTTCGGCAAAAGTTGAAGAGTTAGCCAATGGGACAAGACATTTCCTTGCCTTTGAAATGAATATGGGACAGATGATAGAAGACGTGCAACTGGCATTGGCAGGCAAAGGGGAAGTCTCTTTCTATGGCAGACCGGGAGGCGTAATCCCCACCCCCAGCGAGGTTTTTCGAGTAGTCTCGCGCCTTTACTATCAGAAAGGTTTTAAAGTAGAGAAATGAAAAAAGTATACACCCGACCCCGGTCACTAAAAAGAAACCCTTTCCACTATTGTCCGGGATGCGGGCATTCCGTCATCCATAGAGTCATGACCGAGCTGATTGACGAGATGAATCTTCAAGAAAGGGTCATCGGTATCCCCCCGCCGGGATGTTCAGTCTTTGCCTACCACTATTTCGATATAGATATGGCAGAATGCGCCCATGGTAGAGGAGCGGCTGTGGCTACTGGGATAAAAAGGGCATTTCCTGAGGCAATAGTATTTACCTATCAGGGGGATGGCGACCTTGCTGCTATCGGTACCGCAGAGACGATACATGCTGCCAATAGAGGAGAGAAAATGACGGCCATTTTTGTCAACAACGCTGTTTATGGCATGACCGGGGGACAGATGGCCCCAACGACTATCCTGAATCAGCAGACTACCACTACCCCTTACGGACGGGATGGAAAGATAGAAGGATATCCTATCAGAATGAGCGAAATTCTGAGCCTGTGTGAAGGTACGGTATACATTGAGCGGACTGCAGTGAATTCTCCAGCCAACATCAGGAGGACGAAAAATGCTATCCGCAAGGCATTACAAACACAAATCGACAACCTCGGTTTTTCCCTGGTGGAAATACTCTCACCTTGCCCCACCAATTGGAAGATGAGTCCGTTAGAAGCGTGGCAGTGGATCGACAAGGAAATGACGAAGGTGTTTCCCTTGGGAGTAATAAAGGACCTGACTGGAAAGAAAGATGCTAATTAAGACGATCTTTGCCGGTTTTGGAGGTCAGGGTGTTCTATCCATGGGTCTCAATTTGGCCCAAGCAGCGATGTTGGAGGGGAAAGAGGTAACCTATCTGCCCTCCTATGGCGCCGAAGTTCGCGGGGGTACCGCCAATTGTACCGTGGCCATATCCGATGAAGAGATTGCATCTCCGGTTGCTTCTGCTCCGGACTTTGTGGTCGCCATGAATCAACCCTCCTTGGTGAGATTTCAAAATCAGGTTGAATCAGGAGGCGTACTGTTTCTCAATTCTTCCTTGATCGAAGCCGAAGTATCAAGGGGCGATATTGAGATTGTCAGAGTTCCGGCAAATAGCATTGCTGAAGAGCTAGGCAGTCCCAAATCTGCTAACATGGTGATGCTGGGGGTGTTCGCCAAGAAGAGCAATCTGTTTCACCTCTCCAGCTTTATTGAAGGGCTGAGCATTACTTTGAAAAGAAAAGGGAAACAGATGGCCATTAACAAGAAGGCCTTGATGGCGGGATACGATCTGTTTTAATCCGAGTTATGGGTATTGGCTAGTGATAATTCTTCGAATGAAAAGCCTAGTATCGGGTGAGGCTGGTAAGAGGGGACATTCAATGGGGAGTAACCTATGTGCGTAAAACAGATTTCAGTTAGCTTGGATAACGTGCCGGGCAAGTTCCTGGAGGTGAGCGAATATCTGGGGACTGAAGGGATAAATATCAGGGCCATTTCGGTAGCCGACACATCTGATATCAGTACGGTGAGGTTTGTACCAGACGATCCCCAAAAGACCATCAATGTTCTGAGAAGCCATGGTTATTCTGTAAGAGAAACCGATGTCATAGCAGTAGAGGTTCCTGATCATCCTGGCGGCCTTCAAGCGGTACTCAAGCCCCTAAAGAGGGCCAATATTAATGTTCTCTATCTCTATCCCTATCTGGGCAGGGGGGAAAGCGGGGAGCCTATCATTATCGTGGGGGTGGACAGAACCGAAGAAGCCATAACGGTTTTGCAGAAGAACTGGGTTCATACCTTTGGTGAAGAGATCTATGCCTTATAGTTCGGACCTTCGGCGACACAGGAATAGCGACGCCTTAAGACAAAGCGTAAGCATGCCGCAACACCCGGAATACGGGCTCGCCAAGCGATACTGAGAGACGACGTTCATACTTATTGACCACGTATCCCAGCTCTTGCTTCCCAGACTCAAGAAAGTAGTGGTACAGAAATCGTACTGTTTTCCAGTCGTTCTTGGCTCCGTCAACTTGATAAAATCTATTGATCAGGTACGTTTCAACTTGCGGGTCAACAGGCAACATACGGGGTTTATCCATGAAGAGGCAATTCACTAGATTCCAGGCAATAACACGGCTTCTAGTGATGCCTAAATTCTTGCACACTTTCCCAAATACATATTTCCTCAACTGGCCGTTAGGACTATGAAGATCTAGGACAACCGGCATATGTCGTTGGCTCCCTATCCTGTATCAGCGCCACAAAGTGTCTGGCGTGCTTTGCGTGGTCAAAGCGAAGCTACCGGCGCTGGCCAGGTGATTGTGAGGTCGAGGCTGCCCATGCCGGTAACCTCGATCCCTATCGGGAGGTGTTTAGTGCTAAGACAGATTGTTGACAAAGGAGTGCTTGCTCTATACAATAAATTCTAAGGTCAGAAGGGGCGGTTAGCTCAGTGGTTAGAGTGCTGCCTTGACATGGCAGAGGTCACTGGTTCAAGTCCAGTACCGCCCACCATAGGAAAGGAAGGCACATGCTTTTTGTAACAGAGCTCTATTTCTATGCCGAGAAAATGGAAGAGGCGATAAAGCTCCGCAGCCAGTGGCAAAATCCTCCTGGGGTGAAGCCTATAGCTGAGTATGTGCTCCTGGGACAACGACGGGTGATTAGTATAGACGAAGCTACTGATGGCGGAGCCTTGATGCAGGCCGTAGCGCCCTGGGCGGCATTGGCAGACATCACCGTATCTCCCGCCATGACTACCGAAGAATCGTTGAAGCTGGTGGCTCAGATGTGAAAAGAGAAAGCAGCCTGAAAGTTCATGCTATGAGGGGTCATTGGTTCAAATCCAATGCTTCCCGCTATAATTTTTGGAGCTGAGGGGATGGATCATATCGTTGTCCATTTTGACATTCCTGCTACTGACCCGGAGGCCTTGGCCCGGTTCTATAGTCAGCTTTTTGGCTGGAAGATCGAGAAGGCCCCCGGTCCTGCGCCATATTGGCTCATTGAGACCGCGCCTGAGGGCAGGGGTGTCGGCGGCGGGATAATGCCAAGGGAGGTACCAGAGCAGCACCCCAATAATTATATCTCGGTGGAGTCGGTGGCAGAATTCAGCAGTAAGGTTCAAGAGCTTGGGGGTAGAATCGTAGTAGCTAAGACGGCTGTCCCACAGATGGGATATTTCGCCATCGCCATCGACCCCCAAGGTAATTCCTTTGGCCTATGGGAGGACGATCCATCGGCAGCCTAAGAAGCGCAGAAGCTTACAGATTGGGATCAAACAGGCAAGCCTCTCGTCCACAGGGAGCGGGAGGTTCTTGATTTCACAGGAGATTGGAGTGAGTCAACAGGGTCAAGAAAATCTAGAGGCGATGCGGCACTCGGCAGCGCACATCATGGCCGAGGCAGTGCAGTCCCTTTTCCCCGAGGTCAGATTCGGCATCGGCCCTGCCATCGAGGATGGCTTCTACTATGACTTCGATCTCCCGCGCCCTTTATCCCCCGATGACCTTCCCGCCATCGAGGCTAAGATGAGGGAGATCATCGCCCAGGATTCGCCGTTTGTTTGCCAGGAAGTAGACAAGGGGACGGCAAGAAAGCTGTTCAGCTCCCAGCCCTATAAACTTGAGCTCATTGATGAACTGACCGATGAGCAGGTCACGATATATCGCCAGGGCACATTCTCCGATCTCTGCCGCGGCCCTCATGTGGCATCAACAGGGGAGGTGAAGGCGTTTAAGCTCCTTCACATCGCCGGCGCCTATTGGCGTGGTGACGAGCGCCGCCCCATGTTGCAACGAATCTATGGCACTGCCTTCGAAACCGAGGAGGATTTGACCCAATATTTAGCCACGCTTGAGGAAGCAGTAAGGCGAGACCACAGGAGATTGGGCAAAGAGCTTGAGCTATTTAGCATCCACGAGGAAGCTGGCAGCGGGCTTATCTTCTGGCATCCCAAAGGGGCTTCGATCCGCAACATCATCGAGGAGTTTTGGAAGGCAGAGCACATCAAGCGAGGTTATGAACTGGTATATACCCCTCACATCGCCAAGAAGGAGCTCTGGGAAAGGAGCGGGCACTGGGAATTCTATCAGGAGAGCATGTATCCCCCGATGGACATCGAGGGCCAGGGCTATCTGCTCAGGCCCATGAATTGCCCCGGGCACATCCTGATGTATAAGAGCAAGCTCCGCAGTTACCGCGAGCTGCCGCTTCGATGGGCTGAACTGGGCACTGTTTACCGCTGGGAGCGCTCCGGCGTGCTCCACGGTCTGACCAGGGTCCGTGGCTTCACCCAAGACGATGCCCATATCTTCTGTCGTCTTGACCAGCTAGAGGACGAGGTAATTGCAGTGCTGGAGTTGGCGCGCTTCATGCTGACAACCTTCGGCTTCCCTGACTATCAGATATTACTCTCCACCCGCCCTGAGAAATATGCCGGGACAATCGAGATTTGGGAGCAAGCCACGGAAACATTGAGCAGAGCCTTAACTCACCTCGAGCTGCCTTATGCCGTAAGCCCAGGTGAAGGTGTATTTTACGGCCCCAAGATCGATATCGTGCTCAAAGATGCCTTAGGGCGGAGCTGGCAGGGGCCCACAATCCAGGTCGATTTCAATCTCCCGGAGCGATTTGAGCTCAGCTACATCGGTCGGGACGGGCGGGAGCATCGGGTGGCCATGATCCATCGCACTGTCTTAGGGAGCATGGAACGCTTCTTCGGCTGCCTCATTGAGCATTATGGCGGGGCATTCCCGGTCTGGCTGGCACCGATTCAGGTGGTGATCATCCCGATTGCTGACCGCCACTTGGAGTATGCCAGGGAAGTGGAAAGCGAACTCAATGCTCAGGGATTGCGGATTCAGCTTGACGAGCGCAGCGAGCGGATGAATCTGAAGATTCGTGATGCCCAACTTGAGAAGATCCCTTACATGCTCATGGTCGGCGACAAGGAGGTAAAGAGTTCCACAGTGACTGTGCGCCTGCGCAGTGGGGAAAACATCAGGGCTCAATCCTTAGCGTCATTCATAGCCCAGGTCAAGGATGCTATTCAATCAAAAAGGCTACTTTGACTTGTGCTAAAGGTTATGTTATAAAGTTAATTGGGAGTTGGGAAGGATAGGGAAAGAATATCGCATTAATCAAAGGATCAGGGCGAAAGAAGTTCGACTGATCGGGGAGTCGGGGGAGCAACTGGGTGTAATGTCCTTGACCCAGGCTCTTCAACTAGCTAACGAGCGCGATTTGGATTTAGTCGAAGTAGCACCAAATGTAAACCCTCCCGTTTGCCGGCTGCTCGATTATGGGAAATTTCGCTATGAGCAGGCCAAGAAAGAGCGCCAAGCTCATAAGCACCAGAAGGTCGTCGAGGTGAGTCAGATCCGATTGCGCCCAGGGACTGATGTCCACGATGTCGAGTCCAAAGTCAGACTGGCGAAGAAGCTCTTGGAAAAGGGGAACAAGGTCAAGATTCTGGTCATCTTCAGAGGTCGCCAGATCGTCCATCCTGAGCTGGGCAAAGAGCTGTTGGAAAGGTTTGCCCAGTCACTGGAGGGAATGGCCAAGGTGGAAAGACCACTGCTGCTTGAAGGACGCAACATGAGCCTGATTCTGGCACCGGCGGCTAAGAAAGTCAGAGAGGCAAAGTAGATGCCTAAGATTAAGACTCACAAGGGGCTGAAAAAGCGGCTGCATATTACTGGCACTGGCAAGATCATGCGGGCCAAGGTGGGCAAGAGCCACCTGAGGCGCAACCGGCCAAAGCGAACAAAGCGACTTTATGATGCGACCATCCCGCTACATCCCTCGGATCGGCCTCGAATAAAGAGGGTTTTGCCCAAGGCGCTGAAGTGAAAGGATAATATGCCTAGAGTAAAAAGAGGAGTAACCGGTCACCGTCGCCATAAGAAAATGCTCAAGTTGACTAAAGGTCATCGGGGCACGAAACACTCCCTTTATCGCCGCGCTCATGAGTCCATGCTCAAGGCGTTGAGCTATTCCTATCGTCATCGTAGGGAGCGCAAAAGAGACCTGAGGCAACTCTGGATCGCGCGCATCAATGCCGCAGCCAGACTGGGGGGGCTTCCCTATAGCAGATTCATCGATGGCTTGAACCGGGCTGGCGTTGCCATCAACCGCAAGATGCTCTCCGAGCTGGCAATAAGCGACCCCGCTGCCTTCTCCAGGCTGGTGGAAATAGCTAAAGAAGCCTGAATTACACAGAGTAGGATTCAAGCTCCATACTCATGGTAACAATGTCACCATCATAGGACACGGATCTGACCCAGCCCTTCACCTGGTCTGCATACCATGCCTTGGAGACAATGTTGTCCTCATCATCGCGCATGACGATCTTGAAGCAATCGAACTCTCCAGCAGCGACGGTTATCTTCTCCTTGCCCTCCACTTTCATTGTCCCGGTCGTTATCTCTGTTTCTGTAGATATTTCCCACGAATCCACGTAGATAGTCGTGGTCTCATTGGTTGTCATTGCCACTTCCTTGCCCACCTCCAATGGCCATAGCGCCTTGTCGAACTCATAGGACATCACCGTCACCGATGTGTAAGTGTCGTTCATATACGTCCACGACATCTCCATTTTCTTTTCCATCAGCGTATCTTTTTCCATCCATACCTTGAAAGTGCTCACCCCCATCATAGCCGGGTCAAATGTCCAGTCCAGGGTGTAGCAATCCGTATCATCTATCGTGTCGTCACCGGTTACCGTTTGAGTCAGCGTGCCAGTATAATTGCCATTGACCGCCATAAAGAAGTCGTATACCCATTGATTTCCCGTGCTAAGGGTAGGCAATGACGCCCCAGCCGGACCACGAGTTAAAATGATGCCGGCGGCAACTCCGCCACCCACCACCGCAACAGCAAGCAGGATAAACAATATCGTTTTCACCTTCTGTCACCTCCTCTCTATTAGCATTTTCGCCTTTAGCGGTATGTAATACGATCCGCGGATATGACAAGCCTATACCACCGCTTATGTCCTGTCAAGACCCAAATGCTTGACCCTTTCCTATCTGTGAGCTATAATAAAGAAGCCAAAAAATGCTTGATACGCTTGGGGAAATCAAGGCGAGAGCGATCGCAGAGCTTGACGCTATCAAACAGCTTAAAGAACTCGAGGACTGGCGCATAAGCTACCTAGGTCGCAAGGGCTCGCTGACCCAAGCGCTGCGCAGCTTGAGTTCCCTGCCCCTGGACCAGAGGCGGGAGGTCGGGGCAGCAGCCAATGAGTTGAAAGCACTCTTAGAGCAAAGCTTCTGCCAAAAACAAGAGGCTCTCAAGGAAGCGGAGCTTACCAGGTTTGTAGCGCAAGAGAAGACCGATGTTACCCTCCCCGGTCGCCCCATCACTTTAGGACGTCTGCACCCCACAACTCAGACCATGCGGCAGATCTGCGATATCTTCGTCTCCATGGGCTTCGAAGTGGTGGAGGGGCCCGAGGTGGAGTGGGATTATTATAACTTCGAAGCACTGAATATCCCCAAGTATCACCCGGCCCGTGACATGTGGGCCACGCTTTGGATCGATTACCAGACTGAGAGCGGGGAGCGGCCGATGTTGCTGCGCACCCACACCTCGCCGATGCAGATCAGGATTATGGAGCAGAGGCAGCCACCACTCAGGGTGGTGATGCCGGGGAAGGTCTATCGCTATGAGGCCACTGATGCCACCCACGAGTCCATGTTCTATCAGATCGAAGGGTTGGCTGTGGACCGCGATGTCAACTTTGCCCAGCTCAAGGGGACTCTCTATGAGTTTGCCCGGCGCCTTTTCGGCGCCCAGAGAAAGGTGCGCTTCCGCTGCGATTACTTCCCCTTCGTCGAGCCCGGGGTGGAGATGGCCATCGAGTGCTTAGCTTGCGAGGGCAGAGGCTGCCGAGTATGCAACAACACAGGCTGGATCGAGATCCTGGGCGCAGGAATGGTGCACCCCGACGTCTTCAAAGGGGTGAACTATGACCCAGAGGTCTACGCCGGCTTCGCCTTTGGCTTGGGACTGGAACGCATTCCCATGCTCAAATATGGCATCGACGACATCCGCCTTTTCTATGGCAATGATTTGAGATTCCTCACCCAGTTCTAAGGAGGTACAGTGAGAGTCTCGCTCAAATGGCTTAGAGATTATGTCAACTTATCTCTTCCCGCCCAGGAACTGGCGGACAAGCTGACCATGGCGGGGTTTGAGGTTGATGCCATAGAGACTCTGGGCAGGAATTGGGAAAATGTCTTCGTGGGGCAGGTAATCGCTTTGGATAAGCACCCCAATGCCGAGCGCCTTATGCTGGCGACAGTCGATCTGGGGCAAGAGCGCCTCACTGTAATCAGCGGCGCCCCCAATCTGAGCATCGGAGACAAAGTGCCCTTGGCTCGGGCTGGGGCTCAGCTCATCGATGCCCACACCGATAACCTCGTTGTGCTCAAGCCAGCCAAGATTCGCGGCATCCTCTCCCAAGGCATGGCTTGCTCCGAGAAAGAGTTAGGCATCTCCGATGACCACACCGGAATAATGATCCTGCCCCAAGACGCTCCTGTTGGCCTGCCGCTCTCGCAGTATTTAGGTGATGCTATCTTCGATATTAAAGTGACTCCCAACCGCCCTGACTGCCTCTCCATGCTCGGCATCGCCCAAGAGGTAGCTGCCTTAACCGGACAGACAGTCCTCCCCCCAGAGGTCAGCTATGAGCAGGAGGGGCCGGCAATAGAGCAGATGGTAACGGTGGAGATCGCTGAGCCTGAGCTTTGCCCCAGGTACTGCGCCGGGTTGGTCACCGATGTCAGGATTGAGCCATCACCTCCATGGCTACAGCAGCGGCTTCTCGCTGCCGGCATGCGCCCCATCAACAACATTGTGGATATTACCAACTATGTGCTGATGGAGTACGGACAGCCTCTTCATGCCTTTGACTGTCATAAGCTCGAAGGCAGCCGCATAATCGTGCGCCGGGCACAGGATGGGGAGAGTATGCCCACCCTTGATGGAGTGGAGCGAGTCCTCGACGGCGATATGTTGGTCATCGCCGACGGACAGAAAGCAGTAGCTATCGCCGGGATCATGGGCGGCGCTGCCAGCGAGGTCACTGAGGAGACAAGCGTGGTCCTTTTGGAATCGGCGAACTTCAAAGGCGCCTCTGTTCGCCGCACCTCCACCGAGCTGCGTCTGCGCACCGAGTCCTCTGCTCGCTTCGAGAAGGGGCTAAGCCCCGAGCTGCCACCCTTAGCCCTCAGCCGCGCCGTCCAGCTCATGACACAGCTTTCGGGGGGCAAAGTAGCCAGGGGAATTATCGACCTCTATCCAGGGAAAAGGGAAAGAGAGCCCATTTTGCTATCTAAGAACAGAGTGGAAAAAGTTCTGGGCATAGAGCTGAGCATGGAACGAATTACAGAGGTGTTGAGTTGCCTCGGATTCCACTGTAAGCTTCTAAACCCTTCCGAGCTCCTGGTCACTGTCCCCTACTGGCGCACCGACGTCACCCTGGTAGATGATCTTGCCGAAGAGATAGCCCGAATCATCGGCTATGATGAGATCCCTATTGTCATGCCCAGCGGGGAACTGCCCAGGCCAGAGCCAGCCCCGATCCTATCTCTCAAGGAAAAGATCGGCGATATCCTTGTCGGCTGTGGGCTACAAGAGGTGATAACCTATTCCCTCACCAGCCGGGCAATGCTGGAAAGGGTAGACCCCGAGTGGCAATTGGGGCGCCCGTTACTGGTAGCAAATCCCCTAACCGAGGAGCAGGAATGCCTTCGCACCACCCTAAGGGCAAACCTACTTGCCACCTTCGCAGCCAATGAGAAGCGCTGGGAGGGGGGCATTAGATTGTTTGAGATCGGCAGGATTTACCTGCCCCGAGAGAATGACCTCCCCGAGGAGCGTGAGGTGCTGGCAGCGATCCTTGGCGGCCCGAGAGGGGAACAGTCATGGTTGAAGGGAGAAGGGGGGCTCGATTTCTTCGATGCCAAAGGCATCTTGGAGACCCTCTTCACTCGGTTAGGTGCCGACGTCCGCTTCGAGCCTGCGGAGGCGCCAATGTTGCTCCCCGGCAGGACGGCACGGATAGCCATCGGCGATCAAATAATAGGGCTTGTTGGCGAGCTTCACCCAAAGGTGGCAAAGCGCTTCGACATCTCAGCTCAGCCAGTCTCTCTCTTCGAAGTCGATATAGATGAGCTCGCACCCTTCGCCACCCAAGCCGTACACTATCGTCCCCTGCCTCGCTTCCCGAGCACTGTTCGAGATATTGCCTTGGTTGTGGACGCAGAATTGCCGGCGAAAAGGGTGCAAGAGGTCATCCAGAGCTTTCCCTTAGTCAGTCAAGTTACCCTCTTTGACCTCTACCGCGGAGAGCAAGTGCCGCCGGGGAAGAAATCGCTGGCGTTTTCCATCTGCTATCAATCGTCAATTCAGACGCTCACCGATGAAGAGGTCAACAAGACGCAACAAGAACTCTTGGACAGGCTGAAAGAGGAACTCGGGGCTACCCTGAGGGGATAGGCTACGCCTTGTAAGCATGAAGCTTGGAGGAGTCTAACGAATGACCTCGATTGTCCTTGCTGGTGGACGTAGCGTGCGGCTGGGACAGAACAAAGTCATGACGATGATGGCTGGGCAGAGCTTGATGCAACGAGTGATCGCTCGCCTTGCTCCACTCAGCTCTGAGGTGATTGTGGCGCTTTCTCAGCGAGGGCAGAATCCAGCTCTGCCCTTTCCCGGGGTGAAAATGGTGTTTGACCTTTATCCAGGTAAAGGGGCTCTTGGTGGCATCTACACTGGTCTGATAAGCTCAGCAAGCTTTCACAATTTCGTTGTCGCCTGTGATATGCCCTTTCTCAATGTCGAGTTGCTCCGCTACATGAGCCAGCTTGCCCCGGGATTTGACCTGGTCGTCCCCAGGGTGGGGAGGAATGTGGAGCCACTTCACGCTATCTATGCCAAGAGTTGCCTTGAGCCCATCGCGGAATTGCTTCGGCATAGCAATTTCCAAATCAGCGACCTGTTCAATTCAGTGAAGGCGAGATACGTGGAGCAGGATGAGATCGATAAGTTCGATCCCGAGCACTTAAGCTTTTTCAATGTAAATACCAAGGCCGATTTGGAAAAAGCCAAGGAGTTGCTGAATGCTCGCAGTTGAAGAAGCGCAACAGAAAGTCCTTAGCTATGTCGATGTCTTAGAGCCTGAGGAGAAGCCGCTGTTGGAGTGCTCGGGGCAAGTCCTGGCTGAAGACGTCTATTCCACTATCGACATCCCGCCCTTGGATAACTCAGCTATGGATGGTTATGCAGTTCAAGCAAAGAGCACCCGCGGTGCCGCTCCCTCAGCTCCCCAGATCCTGCGCCTCGTCAGCGAAGTGGCTGCTGGCTATATCTCGGAGCATGAGGTCAGCCCTGGCACTACCATTCGTATCATGACCGGAGCTCCCGTGCCAAAGGGCGCTGATGCTGTAGTCCCGTTTGAAGATACCGATGAGGAGATGCGCAAGGCATCGGGGAAGAGTTTAGTTGAGATCGGGATATTGCGTCAAGTGCCCCCAGGGCTGAATATCAGGAGGGCGAGGGAGGACATCGCCAAGGGGGATTTGGTCCTTAGCAAGGGAACCGTGCTTCGCCCTCAGGAGATCGGAGCTCTCGCCTCCTTGGGGCGCAGTACTGCTTCCGTTATCCGGCGCCCGGTGGTGGCCATCCTTGCCACCGGCGATGAACTAGTAAATGTAGGAGAGCCACTGCCTCCGGGCAAGATCTATAATAGCAACACCTTTAGCCTGGCGGCTCAGGTTCGGCGCTATGGCGCCATCCCCAAAATCCTGGGCATTGCCCGGGATGACATCCAGTCATTGGCGGAAGCGATAGATCAAGGGCACGACGCAGATCTGTTCATCACCTCAGCTGGTGTCTCAGTAGGGAGCTATGACTTTGTTAAGGATGTGCTGGCAAAACATGGCGAGATCGCCTTCTGGTCGGTGCGCATGAAGCCAGGCAAGCCCTTGGCCTTCGGGCTCTTAACCATAAGAGGGAAGAGGGTGCCCCATTTAGGGCTTCCCGGAAACCCGGTAAGCGCCATGGTCTCCTTTGAACAATTTGCCCGGCCGGCAATCCTCAAGATGCTGGGCAAGAAGAAACTGGCTAAGCCCACTATCATCGCCATAAGTGAGAGCCGCGTCGAGAATAGCGATGAGCGCCGCTTCTTCACCAGAGCTATCGTGGAAAAACGAGGCGACAAGTATTTCGCCCGGGTCACCGGTCCCCAGGGTTCAGGAATCCTGACTTCTATGGTCAAAGGCAACGGGCTCATGATCATCCCCGAAGATACAAAATCAATTGAACAAGGAGACGAGGTTCAGGTCCAGATGCTGGATTGGGAGGAGGAACAATAGATGCCACCTATCGTCTTTGTTGTCGGCAAGTCTAACTCGGGCAAGACCACAATCGTCGAGCGCTTGATTGCGGAGTTTAAGCGGCGCGGCTATCGCGTTGCCACCATCAAGCATGAGGCCTACGGCTTCGACATAGATAAGCCGGGGAAGGACTCCTGGCGCCATGCTCAGGCTGGAAGTGATGCGGTGGTTTTGAGCTCTGCACAGAAGCTGGCCCTGATCAAAAATGTAGACCATGAGCCCAGCATCGCCGAGCTCGCCCGACTCATCGGGACAGATTTCGACATCATCATTGTCGAGGGATTCAAGCGAGGCAAAGGGCTCAAGATCGAGGTGCATCGTAAAGAGCTAGGGGAGCTCATTTGTGACCCCCGGGAGCTCATGGCTCTGGTCAGTGACGAGGCATTGGCATTAGATGTGCCCCAATTTCACCCTGATGATGTCTTGGCACTGGTTGAGCTTATCGAAAAGAGGCTTCCAGCGAGCAAAGAGGAAACCACCATGTTCATCAATGGAAAACCGATCCCGCTTAGTCCCTTTCCCCAGGAGTTCATAAACAAGACACTACTCGGCATGGTCTCAGCGCTAAAAGGGGTCGAGGAACCACAAAGCATTGATATCTCTGTGACAAGGAAGCTGAAGTGATTTTCGATAGCCATAGCTTCACTTTCCAAGCGCCAGCGTCAGTGGCATTCGCCCGCCGAATCCTGATCAAGCCTGCTGCCTTCGCTACCCTGCCTCACCCTATTACCACCAGCCGAGAAATCTTAGCTGAGGTAATCGCAGGTATCAAGCAGGTTACGGACGCGGATATCATCCTCCTCGAGGGGAGCCAAAGCGGGGCAGCGATGCATACCATATATCAGGCGTTGGGTTATGATTTCCCCCACATCTCATTGCTAGATGTCCGCGATTGCACCCTTGTCGAGGTGGAGAATCCATTGCCCAAGCCCTTTGCCCTGCCCAACTTCTGGGTGCCAAACATCATATTATCCTGCGATTACTTAATCACCGTAGCCCCGTTTAAGATAGTAAGGGACAGCGGCAGTTTCAGCATCAATAATCTACTGGGCCTGCTCCCCCCAGCCAAGTATCTCGAGGAGATAACCGATTTCTGGAAGCCCTGGCACCGCTTAGGGCTCCATAATGTGATCGCCGATCTATACTTCACCCTGCCCTTCGACTTAGGTATTGTTGATGGTCACAAGAAGCTGATAAGCGCTACCGATCCCACCAGCGGAGAGGTGGAGGCGTATGGCAAGGTGTTTGTCGGCCAGCCCTACGAAGTGGACTGCGAAGCCTCCCAAGCCGCCGGTGTGGACACAGGATATCTCCGCTTGATCGAGAAAGCTAAAAGGGAAGCGAAGAGCTCATTATGAATTCTACCGAGGGCGAGCGTCGCTACTTCATTGATCTGAAGTGGTATGAGGAAAAAGGGCGTTCCTTCTCCACCCTGGCCCAAGCTCGACTATGCCCTTCGTGCCGGGCGCAGTATGCCTCGACCCCAAAATCGGATGCCGAGCTCTTTGCCGTTTTCAGGGACTGTTGCTCGAAAGCGGAGGATTTCCTCAGCCCCAACTTGCCCTTACGCGAGGCGGTCTTTCGCTTATTGTTGAGCCATGGTAACCAGCCACTTGAATTGGGGCAGATAGAAGCCAAGCTCAATGAATGGTTCCTCAACACAGGAGATAACAGAGACGTCTCCATCCCAACACTGCGCCGGATAATGGAAAACGACCGCTATTATGGATTCCGCCCTTACGTTGCCAAAGAGGCTAAAAATACCTAACCTGGAATTGACGAAAGCTGCCGGTATATTCCGCCCAATTGACGTCCACCTTGTCTACCCTGGCTCGGGGTGGACCAAGCTCAAGATACCCCAGCAGCTCTAGTAATTTTTCCTTCTCGCCCTCGGCGCGGACCTCAACCATCCTCCCAGGCAGATTCCTCACGTATCCTGTCAACCCCAGCGCCTCGGCATGCAATTGCACAAAGTCACGAAAGAAGACCCCTTGAACCCGACCATGCACCGTAGCCAAAAAGGATGCCAATTCAGCCATTTCAAATAAGCCTTATCAATGAGCGAGGCACACGGTGATCAAGCCTCTGCAACCCATAGCTATGGGCAAGGTTGACTGCTGCTGTGAATTCCTCCTCAGTGATGCCCCGCGTCAACTGGGGAACCTGAAACGCCTTATGACAAGGGCGATACTGAGCCATGACATTAAGGTAGGTCTCGGTCGAGAGCTCCTGGGCTAAAAAGCGCACGACCTCAGCAGTTCCGGCGAGCTCATGTGGCAAGACGAGATGGCGCACCAATAGCCCCCGGGTGGCAATGCCAGATTCATCCATCTCGAGATCACCTACCTGGCGATGCATTTCCCTAAGCGCAGCCCGGTTCACCGCGGGGTAGCTCTTGATCCCGGAGAGCTCTTGGGCAATCCCGGCATCGGAGTATTTCATGTCAGGCATATAGATATCGACAATGCCATCGAGAAGCTTCAGGGTCTTCACCGAGTCATAACCACCTGTGTTGTAGACCAAGGGGAGGGAAAGCCCCCCAGCGACGGCAAGCTCTAAGGCCTCAAGGATTTGAGCCACGACATGTGTCGGCGATACCAGATTGACGTTGTGGCATCCCATCCTTTGCACCGAGAGCATCATCGCCGCCAATTCTTCCTTGCTTACCGCATAGCCCGTGCCTAACTGGCTGATGTCATAGTTCTGGCAGAAGATGCATCTCAGGTTGCAGTTAGTGAAGAAGATAGTGCCCGAGCCCCGCCGACCCACCAAAGGCGCTTCCTCACCAAAGTGTGGCCCAAGGCTGGAGACCACCGCTTCCCTTCCAGTGCGACATTCCCCCACCTCCCCCCGAAGCCGATTGACCCCACAGCCTCGGGGACAGAGATGGCAGCTCTCCAGCATAGCCAGAGCCCGCTCCACCCTGCGCTGGAGCTCACCTGTTCGGTATAGCTCCTGGTAAGCTGCCATTATTCTTCCTCCACCGGGCCCTTAGCCTTCTTCCCCTTCTTGATGACCTCAACAGTGGTGGGTGGGGGCAAGATGGTGGACTTCACGGACTTCTTGGCCCCTTTCTTGGGCTTCTTGATTTCCCTCCATCTATAGTCGCGCCTTCCCATGGCCAGACCTCGTGAAGCGAAGCTATCTAAGGAAAAGTTTAGCAAAAGGGACGAGAGCTGTAAAGGAGGGCTTTTAAACCTGCCAAAGCTGCCTTTTCCGCTGCCGTTCCAGCCACTTCCGCTTTTGGCCTGTTCTTACCTCCTCATCGGTGCGCTGATAGCCAGCGAGGAAAGCATCGTTAAAGCTGGGGAAGTTGTCTTCAAGTATGGAGCGTCGTATCCCTGCCATCAGCCTGGTGATAAAGCGCACGTTGTGGATGGTAGCTAACCTGTAGGCAAGGAGCTCCTCGCACTTAAAGAGGTGATGCAGATAGGCAGCGCTGAATGTTTGGCAAGTGTAGCAATCGCAGTTCTGGTCGATAGCCCGATCCCAATTTTTGAAGCAGGCATTTCTTATGTTGCATCTCCCTTCATTGGCGAGCAAGGTGCCATTTCGCGCAATTCGGGTCGGGAGAGCGCTATCGAACAGGTCCATCCCACGAGCAACACATTCCATTAGATCCTCAGGCGACCCTACCCCCATAAGATAGCGAGGCTTATCCACAGGAAGGAAGGGGGCTGTCTCCGCGATGGTGTCATACGTCAACCTCTTGGGCTCGCCAACGCTTAATCCACCTAAGGCATAGCCGGGGAAATCCAAGGAGGTGATGAATTCCACCGACTGCCGCCGCAGTTGAGCGAAGGTCCCACCCTGCACGATGCCGAAAAGGGCCTGTTCTTGCCTCCTATGTCTCCTCTGGCATCGCTCCGCCCAGCGATGTGTTTGCTCCATCGCTTGGCGCATGGCTTGGAAGTCCTCGCTATAAGGGGGGCAGTCATCAAGAGGCATGATGATATCGGCGCCAAACTCCTCCTGAATTTCAATAGCAAGCTCGGGGGTGAGGAAATGTTCGCTGCCATCGAGATGGGAGCGGAATAAGACCCCATCCTCGGTGATTTGGCTCATATGGGCCAAACTGAATACCTGAAACCCACCGCTATCTGTGACCAGAGGACCATCCCAGGACATGAAACGATGCAACCCCCCCTGCTGTTTGATGATTTCGACCCCGGGTCTCAGATAAAGGTGGTAGGTATTGCCTAAGACGATCTCGACCCCCAGAGACCTTAGCTCATCAGGGGTAAGGGTTTTGACCGTGCCTTGACTTGCCACCGGGATAAAGGCCGGGGTCAGCACTGGACCATGAGGTGTGGTCAGAACACCAGCACGAGCCCCTGTTTTGGGGCATGTTTTTGCCAATTGGAAGAGATGGCTCATGCTCAGACCCAAAAACTCAAAGAAAGAGCGAGGAAAATAAGCCCCAAATAGGGATATGCGGAGAGCTTATACACTCTCCAGGCATCCTTGGAGGCACCAGTCGACAGCAGCCGGCAGTTGGCATAGAGCATGGTCAGGCCCAGGATATTGGCCACAGCGAAGAAAAACCAGCCCAAGTCTGCTGCATACCAAAGGGCCAAGGAAGTGCCATAGACCAAAATCGATAGCGATAATAGGACTCCTATGGCATTCCTGACCTTCCAGCCCACGGGGAAATATCTAATCCCAGCCTGAAGGTAATCATCTCGATGGGCAATCATGATGCTCCAGACATGGAGTGGCACCCAGATAACGATGAGCAAGCCGAGACAGATGAGAGTCCAGCTGATATGAGGATCGAAGGCCAAGTAACCGATGAGCACCGGGGCACAGCCGGCAATCGCCCCCTGGAAAACACAGGTCATCTTCTTCCGCCATAATGAAGCCGAGATAACGCCGATGAGGCCGAAGAGGAAGCAAAGCGGATGCAAAAGCCACGCCAGCCCTAAAGCAACCACGACCAAGACTATCACCAAGGGCAACATCTTCTCCGGCGGGTCGATTCTCTTTGCCGGCAATGCCCGATGGTTAGTCCTCTCCATCTTGGCATCGATCTCACGGTCGAGGTAATTGGTGAGCCCGTTTGTTCCGGCGCTGCCCAAGGCAACCGCCGCCAAGACACCGAGGAAGCGCCATGTGGATGGATCCCCGCCAGCGGCAGCTATGGCGGCGCAAACCCCGATAAAGGTGAGCAGGAGGCTTTCCTTGGGCTTGAGCACCTCGATATAGTTCCAAGCCGTTCTATAGGCTCTGACTTGTACGCTCACTTTCCCCTGCTGCTTTGGTATATGCCTTGATGATATCATGGCGGCGCAGAATACCCAATAGCTTAGTCGGCTCATTGCGCTCGACCACCGGGATGCGGCCCACATCCCGGCCGCCAAACTGGGCCAAGGCATCGTGTACCGATTGGTCTGGGTAGGCAACGATAACTTTTTTGGTCGCGATGTCCTCAACAGTGAGCTGAGCGCTCTCTCCCCGGGACATAGCTGCCTGGATGTCGGTCAAGGTGACCACCCCACAGAGGAGACCTTCCTCGTCCACTACCGGGAATCCGTGGTGTCCTGTCTCCTCCAGCATATGGGTCAATTCCGCAACTGGCATCTTGGGAGATACCGTGGGGAAATCACGGCTCATAACCTCGCCGACTGTAATCCTTCTCATCAAGGCTATTTCCTCCCGTCGACTGATATCAATCCCCATTCGCCGCAATTTCATGGTGTAGATGGTCTCCCGGCTCAGACCCCGAGCGACGAGGGTGCTGATGACCACCGCTGTCATCAGCGGCAGGATAATCTTGTAGTCCATGGTCATCTCGAAGATGATGAGGATGGCGGTAATCGGTGCCCGCGCTGCTCCGGCGAAAACAGCAGCCATGCCGACAAGCGCATAGGCACCGTAGGGGGCGGTGATGCTAGGAAACAGCCTGTGGAATACGATGCCCAAGGTGCCGCCGAGCATGGAGCCCATGAAAAGCGATGGGGCAAAGATGCCACCGCTGCCTCCGCTGCCCAGGGTGACCGAGGTGGCGAGTAGCTTCAAAACCAGCAAGCCGGCAAGCATGGCCAGACCCAGGGTAAGGTCACTGGATAACACTGCATCCATAGACCCATAGTCGGCGCCATAGCCTACGCCGAAGAGACCGGCGCTCAGCGGGTCGCTGGCATAAACATAAGAGTAAAGCCCGATGAGCCCGACAATGATGCCGCCCAAGGCGGGCTTGAGATAATCGGGGAACTTCCGAGCATCGAAGAGATCTTCACTCTTATAGAGGACGCGGATAAAGAGAAAGGCAACAATGCCGGCGCTGATGCCCAAAAGGAAGTAGAGCAGGATTTCCCAACTGCTGACCATGGTGTATTCCGGAACCGGGAACATCCGTTGTGCCCCTAAGAAAATTTGGGCGATCATGGTGGCAGCAACGGCGCTGATGACAACCGGGACGAAGCTGATGGTGATGAAGCGGCTGAGGATGACCTCATGGGCAAAGAAAACGCCGGCGATGGGGGCGTTGAAGGTTGCCGATATCCCTCCAGCAGCGCCGCAGGCGACAAGCGTCTTGATCCAGTCCTCATGCAATTTGAACCACTGCCCGACTGTTGAGCCCACGGAGGAGCCAATTTGAACAATAGGGCCTTCGCGTCCCACCGAGCCGCCGCTGCCGATGCAAATCGATGAAGCAAATGCCTTGACCACTGATACCCGGGCTCTGATGCGACCCCCTTTGGTGGCGACAGCAGCCATCACCTCAGGAACCCCGTGTCCCTTTGCTTCGCGAGCCAGGAAATAGACCAAAAGACCGACGAAAATGCCACCAATGGCAGGCAGGATAATCACATAATAGTCTCCCATAAAGCTAAATACGCTGGCACCGCCGTCGAAGAAGAGCCACTGGAAGCCCGAGATCATCTTCCTAAACGCCACCGCGCCCAACCCGGCAACAACCCCGACCACAATGGCTAGGCCTATGGTTATCCCGAGTTCGGTGCGCAGCAAGCTGAGGAAGCGATGGAACAGCGTTAACGGTAGCCGTAGGATGCCCATTCTATTGCTGCAATAGTTCTCCGAGCACGCTGAGCACTACTTCGTGAGGCACATCCGCCCGGATTATCGCCTGGCCAATATCCTTGAGCAACACCCAGCGCACCGCCCTTTCCTTGACCTTCTTATCAAGCTCCATGGCTTGGAGAATGCTTTTTATGTCAATATCACGGTAGCCCGTGGGCAAGCCGAAACTTTGCAGAATGGCTCGCTGCTGCTCCACAACCTCCTGAGGCAAGAGCCCGAGGCGCTGGCTGATCATCGCCGCGCCCATCATGCCCACAGCTACCGCCTCGCCGTGGAGCAGACGCTCATAGCCTGTCGCCGCCTCCAGACCATGGCCGATGGTATGCCCATAATTTAAGAGGGTGCGCAGTCCTGTTTCCCTTTCGTCCTCGCTCACTACCCTAGCTTTGATGCTGGCGCTGCATCGTATCGCTTCAGCGGTGAGCTCAGGCTCCAAACGGAGCAACTCCTCGGAGTGAGCCTGCAAAAGCTGGAGCAGGTCTGGATCTAAGATCATGGCGTGCTTGATCACCTCAGCCCAGCCAGAGACCAGCTCGCGAGGGGGTAAGGTCTTCAGCGTCCGCAGATCAGAAAGCACAAGCCGGGGCTGATAAAAGGCACCGATGAGGTTCTTGCCCTGAGGATGATCCACCGCCACCTTGCCCCCGATG